>ERZ1645185.459-NODE-459-length-17056-cov-4.912182_pt1 | contig 17056 bp, 10 predicted proteins | sample MGYA00575351_ERZ1645185 | MGnify/ENA primary metagenome ERZ1645185 (study PRJEB40838, sample SAMN11284767) | freshwater sediment metagenome | isolation source: river sediment | host: Sediment | place: India: Jana village, Kanpur | collected 2015-12-17 ...
GCCGTCTCGGTGCCTTCGATCACCGTGCCCTTCTTAGGCGTGCCCGGATACCCCTCCGCCGCCATCACCAGCGTCAGCGCCGGGGCATCGTGCCACTGGACGCTGACGTGTTCGAGGCCGCCGTCTACCGCGGCGAGCAGGACCGGTACGATATCGGACTTCATGCGCAGCATCAGCACCTGGCATTCCGGGTCGCCGAAGCGCGCGTTGTATTCGATCAGCTGGGGGCCGGTCTCGGTCAGCATCAGCCCGGCATAAAGCACGCCCACGTAGGGCATGCCTTCCGCCGCCATCGCGTCCACCGTCGGCTGTACGATCTCGCGCATCACCTGCGCTTCAAGCGCGGGCGTCAGCACCGGCGCGGGCGAATAGGCACCCATGCCGCCGGTGTTCGGCCCGGTATCGCCGTCGCCGACGCGCTTGTGATCCTGCGCGGATGCGAGGGGGAGGGCGGTCTTGCCGTCCACGAGCGCGAAGAAGCTCGCCTCCTCGCCGGTCAGGAACGCCTCGATCACCACCTCCGCGCCTGCCGCGCCGAAGCTGCCGCTAAACATGTCGTCGATCGCAGCGTCCGCATCTTCGCGCGTTTCGGCGATGATGACGCCCTTGCCCGCCGCAAGCCCGTCCGCCTTGATAACGATGGGCAGCCCGCGCCCCGCCGCATAGGCCTTTGCCGCGCCGGCGTCGGTGAAACGCTCATACGCGGCGGTCGGGATTCCCGCGCGCTTGCACAGATCCTTGGTAAAACCTTTCGAACCTTCGAGCTGCGCGGCCTTGGCGGTCGGTCCGAACGCCTTGATGCCCGCCGCCGTCAGCGCGTCTACCAGCCCCTCGACGAGCGGCTGCTCCGGCCCCACGACGACGAGGCCCACGCTATTCGCGCGGCAGAAGTCAATCACCGCGCCGTGGTCGGCGGTGTTCATCGGCACGCATGCGCACACCTCGGCGATGCCGGCGTTTCCCGGCGTGCACCAGAGCGTGTCGCACAGTGGCGACTGAGTGATTTTCCAGGCGAGCGCATGTTCGCGGCCGCCGCTTCCAATGAGGAGGATGTTCATGGCCGGGCCTTGTAGTGCGTGCGCCGAGCGCTTAGCAACGCCTCATGGACGCTGCCGGCAACGCCCACGAATTCACCGTCTCCGAACTCTCCTCGGCGCTGAAGCGCAGCATCGAGGATCAATTCGGCAATGTGCGCCTGCGCGGCGAGATTTCGGGCTGGAAAGTGCCCGCCTCGGGCCACGCCTATTTCGCGCTGAAGGACGATGCCGCGCTGATCGACGCGGTGATGTGGAAGGGCCAGCGCGCGCGCCTCAATTTCCGGCCCGAGGACGGCATGGAGGTGGTCGCCACGGGCCGCCTCACCACCTATCCGGGCCGCTCCAAATATCAGATCGTCGTCGAATCGCTGGAGCTGGCGGGGGAGGGTGCGCTCCTCGCGATGATCGAGCGGCGCAAGGCGATGCTCGCCGCCGAGGGGCTGTTCGCGCCTGAGCGCAAGCGGCCGATTCCGTGGCTGCCGGAGCTGATCGGCGTCGTCACCTCCCCCACGGGCGCGGTCATCCGCGACATCCTGCACCGGCTGGGAGACCGTTTCCCGCGCGACGTGCTCGTCTGGCCGGTGAAGGTGCAGGGGGAGGGCGCCGCCGAGGACATCGCGGCGGCGATCCGCGGTTTCCACGCCATGCCGCGCCGACCGGACGTTATCATCGTCGCCCGCGGCGGCGGCTCCATTGAGGATCTGATGGCCTTCAACGAGGAGATCGTCGTGCGCGCCGCCGCCGCGTCCGAAATCCCGCTCATCAGCGCCGTCGGCCACGAGACCGACACCACGCTCATCGATTTCGCCTCGGATCGCCGCGCGCCCACACCCACCGCTGCAGCCGAACTTGCCGTTCCGGTGCGCGCCGAACTGGTTGCGGGCGTATCGTCCTTCGCCGCCCGTCTCGATCGCTGCATCGCGAAAACTGTCGAGGTCCGCTCTGAGCGCATCCGGCTATGGTCCGCGCGCTTGCCGACTCCAAGCGCGATCCTTGGGATGAAGACGCAGCGCCTTGATGACGTAGGCGAGCGCCTGCCCCGCGCCCTCCGGGCGGGGCTTCAACAATGGCAGGGCCGTTATGCCCAGGCCGCCGAGCCGCTGCGCGCCGCCATGCGCAGCCGGATCGCCGACGCACGCCACGATCTGGCCGGCGCTGCGACGCGTCTGCGCCCGACGCTCCTCACAAGCCTTGTCCAGCGCGCCATGGATCGCGCCGCGTCTTCGGGACGGCTGCTCGAATCGCTCAGCCCGCTCGCCATCCTGTCGCGCGGCTACGCGGTGGTCACGCGGACCGATGGCAGTCTTGTAAAGCGCGCGGACGAAGCGCGCCGCGAGGTTCGCCTTGGCCTGCGCTTCGGCGACAGCCCCGATCCGGTGGAGGTCGTCGTGGGCGGAGGCGGAGGTGGAGCAAAATCCCGAAAATCGGCTCCGCAGGGCGATGCACCCTTGCAGGCGAAGCTCCTGTAGGCGACATTATGTCCGCTATGCTCAAACTCGGTGAAGGTCGCCCGGCGCGGCTCCAGTATCTTTCCGGCTCCTACCGCGTGCTCCAGCAGGGCGACCACGTGACCTGCGCGGTCACCGGTACGCGCGTCCCGCTGCAGAACCTGCGCTATTGGAGCCACGAGCTTCAGGAAGCCTATGTTTCGGGCGAAGCCGCCGCCGCCCGCTATATGGAAATGCGCGCGCTGGGGCGACTGTAGGCAAGCGAAGTTCCTCTGATCTGGCGCTTTTTCGAACATTTTCGAAAGACCGGCACCTTTCGGCTTGGCAGGTTTCCCCCTCGATTGATTTCAATCGCGTTTTTCGCTCGCCCTAGCGAAAACGCTATTGCACAGTAATAAAATTACAATTTTTCTGCCATTTTCGTTACCTGCTTGCACTGAGTGTGTCCAAGCCGTCACAGTGTAAATTCGAAGCGCTCGCTCGCTCCGCGGGCTGCTTTACACTTCAATAATATTCCAAGACAAACGCGGAAGGTCCGTAATGGACTGCATCGGCGTGTGTTTTTGTATCTGAAACGAAAAAAAGAAGCCTGAATAGGCGTGTTTCGTGATGGTGCAGAGGTGCAACACATGTCGATGACGAAACTGGGACAATGTTAAAAGGACTGGGATGTGAACAACGCGAAATTTTCGCTCTATCGGCGTGCGCTGCATACAAGCAGTGTACTTGTGACCGCAGCGGCGATCGCCGCTCCCGCGTTCGCACAGGAGCAGGAAGCCGAAGTTTCTGTGGAAGATGTTATCGTCGTCACGGGTTCGCGTATCGCGTCTCCCGTCGATGTGTCGACGGCACCGTTGCAGATCGTCAATGATCAGACGATCAAGGACTCGGGTGCCACCAACATCCAGGAACTGCTTCTCGAGAATCCGGCGTTTGGTACGCCTGCGCTGAGCCGCACGAACTCGGCGTTCCTCACGTCGGGCACGGGTGTCGCGACGGTCGATCTTCGCGACCTTGGGTCGGATCGCACGCTTGTTCTCGTCAATGGACGCCGCGTCGTCGCCGGCCTGCCCGGCAGCGCCACGGTCGATCTCAACGTCATCCCGACGCAGTTCCTGGAGCGTGTCGACGTCCTCACCGGCGGCGCCTCCTCGCTGTACGGTTCGGATGCCATCGCCGGCGTTGTGAACTTTGTCTACAAGCGGGATTTCGAGGGTCTTGAGGCGAACGCGCAATACGGCATCACCGAGCGCGGGGACGACCGCCGTTATCAGGCGAACGTCACCGTCGGCACCAATTTCGCCGACGATCGCGGCAACATCATGGTGCACTTCGGCTATTCGAAGGAAGGCGGCGTCCTTTCGCGCCAGCGCAAGAACACGTTCCTCGATGACGCTTCTGTCGGCGCTTTCATCACGGGCGACATGGCGGATTGGGCGACGGGCATTGAACCGTTCCTGTCCAGCTTCCCTCCGCAGGGCCGTTTCATCATCCCGGATGATCCCAATGTCGCAGGCAATCAGGGTACAACCTTCACCTATGATGCGAACGGTCAGCTGCGTCCGTGCTTCTCCACCAATGGTGGCACAGCGCCCGCCACCTGCGGCGCGTTCGCGGGTCAGCCGATCGGTCCGGACGGTTTCAACCGTCAGGCCTTCCGCACGATCGCGGTGCCGGTGCAGCGTTATCTGTTCGCCGCTGCCGGTCACTACGAGTTTACCGAGGGCACAAACTTCTTCTTCGAAGGCACATTCAACCGCACAGAAGCCTCTCGCATCATTGAGCCGTTCGCGCTTGAGTCGGGTGGCAGCACGGGTATTTTCCCGGCTTCTGGCCTGATGCCGATTGAACATCGTGTGCTTGATGAGCAGGGCAATGTCGCCGTTGTCCAGAATCCGCTCGTTCCGCAGGCGATCTTTGATGCTGCGCGCGACAATGACGGTGACGGTCTCCGTGACATCGGGTTTGCCCGTCGTCTCGCCGAGGTCGGCAACCGCACCGGTTCGACATCGCGTGACTTCTTCCGCTTTGTCGTTGGTTTCGACGGCACGCTGTTCGATGACCGCTTCAATTGGGATGTCAGCTACAACTACGGCAAGACCATCGAAAATCAGGTCTCGAGCGGTCAGGTCAATGTTGCCAACTTCCGTGACGGCCTCTCCGTTATGGTCGACGTCGATGACGTGAACGGCAACGGCAGTACGTCGGATTATGTCTGCACCAGTGCAGAAGCCCGTGCGAACGGCTGCGTTCCCGTCAATATCTTCGGCGCGGGTAATATCAGCCCCGAAGCGCTTGCATATATCGATGCGCAGGGCACGTTCCAGACCGAGATCACGCAGCAGGTGGTTCAGGCGAACCTTTCCGGTGAACTGTTCCAGCTGCCGGCAGGTCCGGTTGGTATCGCCACGGGTGTCGAGTACCGCAAGGAGTCGAGCAAGGAAGACAACGACGCGCTCACCAATGCGGGCATGAACGCCGGCAACAAGATTCCGGATACGGCGGGATCGTTCGATGTCGCTGAAGCGTATCTCGAGGTTCGCGTGCCGATTCTCGCTGATACACCGGGCTTCCAGCTGCTCGATGTCGGCGGCTCGGTTCGCGTTGCGGACTATTCCACCGTGGGCACGGTCTACAGCTACGCCGGTACAGCGACGTGGAAGCCGGTGGACGATATTCGTTTCCGGGGGACCTACTCGCGTGCGGTTCGCGCTCCGAATATCGGCGAGCTTTACTCGGGTCTATCTCAGACCTTCCCGTCCGGTATCAACGATCCGTGCGACGGCGTCGGGCCGACGGGCGGCGGTACGGTGGGCGACATCTGCCGTTCGCAGCCGGGTGTCAACGCGAACATTGCCGCCAACGGCGTGTTCACGCTGAATCAGGCTGACCAGCAGGGCATCAGCGGCTTCAATGGCGGTAACCCCGACCTTGAAGAGGAAAAGGCGGACTCATGGACACTGGGTGCCGTGATCACGCCGCGTTCGCTCGGGCTCAACAACCTGTCGCTCTCGATCGACTACTACAACATCAACGTGAAGAACGTGATTGCGGCACCGGGTCGTGGGTTCACCCTCGATCAGTGCTTCAACAAGGCCAATCCGACGTACTGCGATCTCGTCACCCGCCGTCCGGCCGCGACGGCAGTGAACAGCGCTGGCTCGATCGAGTTTATTGATGCCATCAACGTCAACGGCGCGTCGTGGAAGACCGAAGGTCTCGACGTTGTGCTGAACTACCGCTCGGGTCTCGACGCGATCGGCGCAGGCGGAACGGTCAGCGCTCAGGTAGCCTACACGCGCGTGTTCAAGAACGATTACTTCCCGGCCGCCGGTGAACCCGCCGATCGTCAAGCGGGTGAAATCGGCACGGCGAAGGATCGCTTCACGGCAAACCTCGCATACAATGCTGAAAATGGTTTGCGCGCCAGCCTGACGGGTACGTACATCGGCAAGTCGTATGAAGACGATCAGTTCTGCTTCGCTTACGGCTATGAGGCGAAGTGCGTTGGCGTGTCGGCCGAGTTCTATCTCGATGCTCAGCTCGGTTGGAACATCGGTGACAACTTCGAACTGTACCTTGGTGTCGACAACCTGCTCGACAATGATGCGCCGCGGATCCTTTCTGGCACCACGTTCAACACAACGGGTACGGATACGGCTGCGGACGTCTACGATGTGTTCGGTCGTCGGTACTACACAGGCGTTCGTATGAAGTTCTAACTAACGCGCATCATTCACGAAAAATGGGCGGGACCATGCACATGGTCCCGCCCTTCTTTTTTTGGAAACTTCAGCAGGTATTCGTTTTCTCGTACGTGACGCCGTCCTTATTTCACGCGCGTCACGCCGAGGAAACCGGATTTCCCTTCGAACTTCATGCGATATCCGCCGATCGCGCCTTCGCTGATCGTGACCTCCATGCCGGCCCGTAGTGTACCGCGGAAACTGCTGACCGAAGTTTGCCGCCACATCTGCCCATTTTCGAGAACAACAATGTGCCGGCCATTGACGTTTTGAACGAAAACTTCGGCAATTCTTGAACGGAGCTCTTCCACGCCGGCTGGGCCTAATTCCCGAACCTCCGGCTTTTCGGTTTCGGCCTGTTTGCTGGTTTCAAATTTCTTGAGACCGTATTCGGCCTCCGCCTGTTCCTTTTGCGTTTGCTGAACGACGGCTTGTCTCTGATCGAGCGATTGAAGTGCCTCGTCGAAGCACGCCAGCCTAGCCTTGTCCTCCGCGATCTTGCCGCACGCGCGAAAGGGATCGCCGATCGGATCGGCCATAGCGGCGGAAGCGCTGCAGAGCATGGTTCCCATGGTCAGCAATACGATCTTTCGGTTCACTCTTGATCTCCCTTTGCTGTTGTTTCCACATCTACACACTCTGCAGGCTGGAACAGGTCTTCAGGCCTTTTCCAGCGGGATGGGGCCGGGCGGTGAATCTCCCCGAAACCACCCGGTTATCGAAAACCGGTGCGCGCGCACATACGGCGCCACCACGGAGACCGAATGATCGGCCGGGATTCTAAAGATGTTGATGGCATTGAAGATCGGCCGATAGGCCTCCTTCACATCGTTGCGCTCATCGAAGAATTGCAGGAAACCACCCCAGTCTCGCCCCCAGTTCTCGGTAAGGTTGATGACATAGGCGGCAAGGCGTCGCTCCGCAGGCACTTCATCGGTGTGACATTTCAGGAAGTGCCCTGCCGTAAAGAGTGTCCCTTGCCCGTCGGCCCAGCGAATGTCTTCCAGTCCCGTTACCCGGCGAATGAATGACAGGAAGGGTTCGCTGTTGATGAATTCATAGGCGTCGAACAGCCGGGTCGGGGCGAGGCGTCGTTGGAAGTACTCCCGGAAAAGCGGGTAGTAGGCGTAGAAAAACTGATAACCGTTGCGCGCGCCTTCGTGGATTGCAGCAACCGCGCTGGCGCCTTTGTCGCGCGGCATTGCGTTCACGGCGGCGGCATCGAGTTCGATAACCTGGTTTCCCTGATTGTAGACAAGCCCCCAAGGCAGGCGCTGCAATTCGGAAACCAGGGCGCGTGCCGAAGGTTCAGTGAGGAAGTCGCGGATCTGTATGCGTCCACGCTGTGCAAACGTGTGGGCGAGCGCGCTGTCATCGAGCGCAGGATTGAGTTCCAGCTTCATACCCAACCTTTACCTCCGGGTGTAGGCTGCTACCATAAGCTATGGCAAATCCGGGCGCTATTCTTGCCGATCCTTCTTGGTTTCCGCATCGCTACGACGAGCAACGGCAGATCGTCCAATTCATCCGGCTCGATCGCGATGCGCACCGCAGCGCGACGTTCCTGACGGACGAATATCTGGGTGAGCGCGAACGCACCCTCGTTCCGGTTTCCGCGCTTCACGAGTTCACGGCTCCGCCGAACCCTGTGCATTTCCTGTTTCATTCCGCCTTTTGCTGCTCGACGCTTCTTGCGAGTGCGCTCGATGTTCCGGGGCATGTCTTCGGGCTCAAGGAACCGCAGATCATCAATGATCTTGCCGGCGCTGCGCTTCGTGGGAAGCGTGATCCGGATTTGCTCCACCGCGTGCTCGGTCTGCTCGCGAGGGCAGAAAAGACCGTCGTCATCAAGCCGAGCAATGAAGCCAATGTGCTCATCGCGCAGATGCTTGCGGTCCGGCCGAACGCCCGCGCACTGCTCATGTCTTCGGGATTGGAGGACTTCCTGTTCTCCGTCGCCAAGAAGGGCATGTTCGGCCGCATATGGGTGCGGCGCCAACACACGCTGCTCGCGCCGCGCCAGCGCTTGCCAACCGGATTTTCGCCTGCCGAGGTCTTCCAGCAGACCGATCTTCAGATCGCCGGCATGGTGTGGCTGATGCACCGCGCCGAGTTTATCGATCTCGTCGCGGGACAGCCCCAACGGGTCCGCAGCCTCGATGCCGCTGATCTGCTTGCGCACAAGCGCGACGTATTCGAAAGCGTCGCGCGCTGGTTCGATCTCGGCTTCGCCGACCGCGACGTCGATCAGGTGATGGCATCGGGCCGGTTCGAAACCCATGCGAAAGAGCTCGGACGGACCTACGACGCAACTGCGCGGGAACGCGAGCGCGTCCGTCAGGAAAGTGCCTACGCCGAGGAAATCGCCATGGTGGCGAACTGGATTTCGGCGGTGGCGGGACATATCGGACTGCAGCCCGCGCTCAGCCGCCCGGTACACCGGGTTGCCGCCTAGCCCACCTGAAACGCCAGCGCGCCGTCGCCTTCGTCCACCTTCACTGTCGCGCCATCGCCAATCTCGCCGGAGAGGATCTTGTCGGCGAGGGGGTCCTGCAGATATTTCTGCACCGCCCGTTTCAGCGGCCTTGCGCCGTACACCGGGTCGTATCCGACCCGGCCTAGCCACGCCCTTGCCGCATCGGTGAGGTCGATGGTGATCTTCCGGTCGGCGAGCAGCTTCTGCACACGCGAGACCTGCAGATCGACGATCGGCCCCATGTGCGCCTGCGCCAGCCGGTGGAACAGGATGATCTCGTCCAGCCGGTTCAGGAATTCGGGCCGGAAATGCCCGCGCACCACGGTCATCACCTCGTCCTCCACGTCCTTCACCGTCTGGTCGTCGCGGAGTGACGAGAGGTACTGCGAACCGAGGTTCGAAGTGAGGATGATGATCGTGTTGGTGAAGTCCACCGTGCGGCCCTGGCTGTCGGTCAGCCGCCCGTCGTCGAGCACCTGCAGCAGCACATTGAAGACATCAGCGTGCGCCTTCTCCACCTCGTCGAACAGCACGACCTGATAGGGCCGCCGCCGCACCGCCTCGGTGAGCACGCCGCCCTCGTCATAGCCGACATAGCCCGGAGGCGCGCCGATCAGGCGGGAGACGCTGTGCTTCTCCATGAACTCGCTCATGTCGATGCGCACCATCGCGCCCGCGTCGTCGAACAGAAACTCGGCGAGCGCCTTCGTCAGTTCGGTCTTGCCAACGCCCGTCGGCCCGAGGAACAGGAAGCTGCCCAACGGCCGGTTCGGATCCTGAAGCCCCGCACGCGCGCGGCGCACTGCGGCGGACACGGCCTTCACCGCGTCTTCCTGCCCGATCACGCGCTTGCCGATCAGCGCTTCCATCTGGAGCAGCTTCTCGCGCTCGCCTTCCAGCATCCGGTCGACCGGAATGCCTGTCCAGCGTGAAACGACGGCGGCGATATCGTCGGCAGTGACTTCCTCGCGCACCATTGCGCCTTTGCTGGCACCTTCGGCTTCAGCCAGCTGCTTTTCGAGACCCGGAATGACGCCGTAGGAGAGTTCGCCCGCCCGCGCGAGATCACCCGAACGCTGTGCCTGTTCCAGCTCGCTGCGCGCGGCATCGAGCTGTTCCCTCAGCTTGGTCTCCGACTGCATCTTCTCGCGCTCGGCTTGCCACCGGGTGGTCAGCTCCCGAGACTGTTCCTCCAGATCCGCGAGGTCGCGTTCCAGATTGGCCAGCCTGTCCTTCGACGCCTCGTCCTTCTCCTTCTTCAGCGCCTCGCGTTCGATCTTCAGCTGGATGATGCGGCGGTCGAGGTTCTCGATCTCCTCGGGCTTCGACTCCACCTCCATGCGCAGGCGCGAGGCGGCCTCGTCCATCAGGTCGATGGCCTTGTCCGGCAGGAAGCGGTCGGTGATGTAGCGGTTCGAAAGCGTCGCGGCGGAAACCAGCGCCCCGTCTGTAATGCGCACGCCGTGGTGAAGCTCGTACTTCTCCTTCAGCCCGCGCAGGATCGAGATCGTATCCTCGACGGTCGGCTCACCCACGAACACGGGCTGGAAGCGCCGCTGCAGGGCGGGGTCTTTCTCCACATGCTTGCGATATTCGTCGAGCGTCGTCGCGCCGATGCAATGCAGTTCGCCGCGCGCGAGCGCAGGCTTCAGCAGGTTGGAGGCGTCCATTGCGCCTTCGGACTTGCCCGCGCCGATCAGCGTGTGCATCTCGTCGATGAACAGGATGATGTTGCCCTCGGCGGCCTTCACTTCGTCGAGTACGCCTTTCAAGCGTTCCTCGAACTCGCCGCGATACTTGGCGCCCGCGATCAAGCTGCCCATGTCGAGCGCCATCACGGTGCGGTCCTTGATGCCGTCGGGCACGTCGCCATTCGCGATGCGCAGCGCTAGGCCTTCGGCGATCGCGGTCTTGCCGACGCCCGGCTCGCCGATCAGCACGGGGTTGTTCTTGGTGCGCCGTGCCAGCACCTGTATCGTGCGGCGAATTTCCTCGTCACGGCCGATCACGGGGTCGAGTTTGCCCTCTCGCGCTGCAGCGGTCAGGTCGCGCGCGAATTTCTTCAGCGCGTCATAACGGTCTTCTGCGCCGGCCGTGTCGGCGGTACGGCCCTGACGTAGCGTTTCGATGGCGCTGTTGAGGCCCTGTGGCGTCACGCCTGCAGCAGCCAGCGCCTTGCCCGCGGCGGTTTCCTTCGCGAGCGTCAGTGCAAGCAGCAGCCGCTCGACGGTGACGAAGCTGTCACCCGCCTTCTTCGCGACCTCTTCGGCCTGGGTGAGGACGCGTACGGTGTCATTGTCCCACTGCACGCTCTGCGCGCCACCGCCAGAGACCTGCGCGTGCTTGGCGAGCGCCTGATCGACCTCCCGCGTCGCCGCGCGGGCATCGCCGCCCGCCTTCTGGATGAGGCCGGAGGCCATACCCTGCTCGTCTTCGAGGAGCGCCTTCAGCAGATGCTCGGGCGCCACACGCTGGTGGCTCATGCGGATCGCGACGGTTTGCGCGGATTGCAGGAAGCCTTTGGCGCGGTCGCTGAATTTCTCGATATTCATGGCGTTTACATCCCCCGTGCGGGCAATCATGGACTGAGCGCGATATGGTGTTGCAGTTTTGCAACGCAAGCGCCCGGCGCAAGTTTTTTACGCCGGGCTTCGCGCCCTTCACATGACTCTGATCAAACAGAGCGGATGGTCAACGGCGGCGGCGGCCCTCGAGTTCCTCGAAGGTTTTGTTGCCGATCGGGTAGTCCCGCCAGCTGCCGAAATCGAAATGCCACCATTCCTCGGGATAGACGTCGAAACCCTCGGCCTCGATCGCGCTCCGCAGCACCTCGCGCAGCCAGCGTTGATGGTCGGTGCCACCCACGAAGTTGGAATAGGAGCGGGTCGAAAACTCGTCGTAGCGTCCCGTCGTTTCCATCGGCTTGCCCGTGGCAAGATCGAACATCGTGAGATCGACGGCAGCGCCGCGGTTGTGGCGCGAACCCTGCGACGGGTCGGCGACGAACATGCGGCTGGAAACCGGGCTCGCATCCCAGAACATCTTGGTCACGTACCAAGGGCGATAAGCATCGTGGATGAGGAGGCCGTAGCCGCGCTTTCGAAGCGCCTGGTTAACGCGGGCCAGCGCCTCGGCGGCGGGCCGCTGCAGATAGGCGCGGGCGCTTTCGTATATCGGAATGCCCATGAAGTTGTTTGTGCCCGCATAGCGCACGTCGAGCCGGATCGTCGGATCGGCCCTGGTGATCGCATAAAGGTCGCTCGGCTTTGCCGAAGGCGGCTCGTGCGGCGGCGTGGCGGCCAGTGCCGCGGTCCGAAGCCCGGCGAAATTGGCCTGCACACCCTCGCGGACCTTCGCTTCCACCTCCGCGCCGAAATCGCGGCGCGGGAAGCGGATGCCGCTCAGGCTCGCCGCTGTGACCGTCCCTGCCGCGTCGCGCTCGAAAGCGAGTGCTTCGAACGGATAGAGGCCGCGATCGGTAGGGAAGGCGTAGTGGTCGGCCGCCGTTCGCGTCAGCGGCGAATGCTCCGTCCATTCGATCCACACGAACGGCGCCCCGTCACGCTCGTAGACGCGAAGCACGTTGTGTTCCCAGCCGTAGTCGCCGACGAGCGCGGCGAGTTCGGCATTCGGCTGCGGCGGCTCGGGCATCTCGCCGCGCGCGTAGCGGACCCCGCCCACCTCGATCCACGCCCCGTCATCGGCGATGGCCAGCTTTTCGAACCGGGTCTGTGCGTCCTCGACGACATACCCGGTTGCGGTGCGCCGGATGTCGCCGACAAGTTCGGGCGCGTCGATCACCAGACGGCCAGCGTAGATACGGGTGCTGACGCTCTGCTTCCCGTTGGTGAACCAGCCCGAAAGCCGCTTTGCTGTGTCGCCCGTGACAGGCTCGCTTTTCAGGAAGGCGGGGGGCTCCGCGCCCGCCTTCAGTGCCAGCACCGTACGAAGCGCATAGTCCGCCAGCCGGGCGGTGATGTGGTTCGACGAATCGACGGTGGAGAAGGCGACCACGCCAATGCCGTCATCGGGCAGCACGCGCAGTTCCGTGGCGTGGCCGTAGATTGCGCCGCCGTGGCCGACGACGCGTTTCCCGTCCATGTCCCCCACCACGAAGCCGAGGCCGAAGACGCGGGCGCCCGGATCCGGATACTGTCGCCGCCACATCTCGTCGAGCGAGGCCGCTTTCAACATGCGGCCATTCGGAATCGCGCCCTTGTTCAGCAGCGCCTGCGCAAAACGGCCAAGGTCGCCGGTCGTCGTGAACAGGCTTCCGGCCGCGGGCGTGCCGAGTTCGATCGGCGGAGCTGCGATGCGAGGGCCGTCAAACGCGGCCATTTCGCTGTACGCGATGCGTCCGGCGAAGGGTGCGGCGGTGAGGCCGCTCGATGCCATGCCCAGGGGATCGAGCACGAGGCTATGCAGGGCCTTCTCGTAGGGAAGGCCCGTAACGCGCGCGACGACCTCGCCGACCACCGCAATTCCGGCATTCGAATATTTGGTGATGGTGCCGGGCGCGGCGACAAGCGTCGTATCATTCAGGCTGAGCACGGCATCAGCCTGCCCCTTCGGCGCCGTATCAAAGTAATGCCCACGCAGGGGTTCGCGGACGAGGCCGCTGCGATGCGTCATCAACTGGCGCAGCGTGATTTCGCCCCCGAAAGGGTTTTTGGGCCGAAACGTGGGCAGGTAGGTGCGAACGGGCGCGTCGAGGTCGAGCTTGCCCTGCTCGACGAGCTTCATGACAGCGACATCGGTGAACAGCTTGCTGACGGAGCCCGCGCGGTAAACGGTGTCTGGCGCTGCCGGCACGTTTCCGTCGGCATCCGCCTTGCCCCACGCGCCTGACCAGCGAACGCCGTCCTGCCCGACGATCGCGATGGCGATCGAGGGGATCCGCTTCTCCCGCATTTCCCACTGCGCGGCATCGGCGATCAGCGCGGCTGCGCGATCGAGCGCAGGATCGGGAGCCTGTGCCAGCGCGGCTGCGGGGGCTATCAGCACGATCACCCATGCGAGCAGTCTTTTCATTGCAAACCTCCATCCCCGTAAGCCGGGTCCGCCGGCTTAAAAATATGTCCGTACCGATCCGGTCACATGCAACTGGTCATCGACGATATAGAGCAGCTTCCATTTGTCGAACGTCGTGCATGGGTGCGAAATGCCGAAGCTGATCAAGTCGCCGGGTTCCAGCGGCGAGTTCGCCGGAACGTCGAGATAGGCGTGTTGATCGTCGAGGCGCGAGGCGCGGTGCGTCTCACCGAGCGGCCGCGGAGTCGCATCGGGGCCGGGCCGGGCCCACGCGAGCGGGGTGGGGCGGGCGACGTCTTCGCCGATGTCGCGCTTGCCGAGGCCCGCGATCACCCGCGTCGGTTCGGGACGCGAATGGACATAGGCCCAGACTTCCAGCGCGGGGCGGAGCCCTTCGCCGAGGCTCGCGGCGATCGGCGAACGGACTTCGAGCTGGTCGATGAGCTGCTTGTAGAAATGGCTGTCGTGTACGAGATAGCAGCCGCTGCGCAGCAGAACGAAGAAAGGCCGTTCCTGCCGCGCTGCGCCGAATCTCTCCGCGACACGGTCGAACAGCGATGAACCGCCCGCAGAGAGGATGGGCTCGCCGGAAAACAGGCCCGTGTCGTGGCAGTGTTCGGCGAGCCGGACGATCCGCTGTAACAGCGCGTCGACCTTCGCGTCGCGCTCGGCGGCTTCGAGGCCCTGGATGATGCCCTCGAATGCCTCGATACCGCGCAGGCAGATTTGAGACGAAGCCGCGATCCGTTCGGCTGCCGCCAGCGCCTCCGCATCATTGCGGAAGCCCGTGCGTCCGCCCGGAAGACCAAGCTCGATCAACACCTGAAGCTGCCGGCCGGGCGGATAGGCTGCCAGCCCCGCTTCGAGCAGATCGATCGCGCGCATCGAGTCGACGAGGCAATAGAAATCGAAACCGGGATCCGCGCGAAGCTCGCCCGCGACGTAGGCGATGTTCTCGCGGCCCACGAGCTGATTCGCCATGAAGATTCTGCTGATGCCGAATGCGCGGTATGCACGCACATGGCCGGCGGTTGCCGCAGTGATTCCCCACGCGCCGTCCGCTATCTGCATGGCGAAAAGCTCCGGACTCATCGTCGTCTTGCCATGCGGCGCGATTTTCGTACCCGTCAGTTCGGTGAAGCGCTGCATCCACCGGCTGTTGTGCTGAAGCGCCGAGCGGTGCAGCACGGCCGCCGGCAGCATCAGATCCTCGTTCAGAACCGAAAGCCCGGCGGACGCGAGATCCGCTTCATTGCCATGCCACGCAGCGGGCAGGCCCTTGATCCGCCAATCGAGATGATCCCGTGGCACGTTGATCGCCATTATGTTCTCTTTTTTCTGCTTTTCTGTTGTCGCTATCGCGTCCGCTCGTAACGGATCACCTTGCCCGCCCGCGCGCCGGTCATCTTGCCATCCTCGACCGCAAGCACGCCATTGACGAAGACGTAGTCCATGCCGGTCGAATACTGCGCCGGGTTCTCGAACGTGGCGCGGTCCTGAACGGTCTCGGGGTCGAAGATCACTACGTCGGCCGCATAGCCGACGCCGAGCCTGCCGCGATCGAACAGGCCGAGCCGGTTTGCGGACGCGGAGGTCATGCGGCGGATGGCTTCCTCAAGCGGGATCACTTTCTCCTCGCGCACATATTTCGCGAGCACGCGCGGCATCGTGCCGTAGGCGCGCGGATGCGTGGCGAGGCCGTCGACATCGGGACTCGCGGGCGAGGTATCGGTGTTGATCATCACGAACGGGGCTTTTAGCGCGATGCGCTTCTGTTCTTCGTTCATGCTGAGCGGCGCCACGCTGACGCCGCCCTCCGCGATCGTATCGAACACGAATGTCCACGCGTCCTTGCCGCGCAGTTTGGCAGCTTCTGCTATGCTGAGGCCGACGAGTTCCTTGCCGAGCCTGTCGTCAGTGATCTGGACGTTTGCCCAGTCCTGCCCGACGTGGTCGTACCAGTTTTCCCAAGACGTGTCGGTTTCCACGACCTTGCGGAGGTCGGCGCGCACCTTCGGGTCGGCGAGCGTCTTGTAGAAGGCTTCCGGCCCCTTCGCGTAGGACCACGGCGGCACGAACGAGCCGAGGCCGATGCCGTTGCGCACGTAGGGATAGATGTCGGTGGTGACGTCGAGGCCTGCGGTACGGGCGTCGGCGATCTTGTCGACCGCCTTCTGCATCAGCGGCCAGTTCTTCACGCCCGCTGCCTTCAGGTGATAGATTTGCACGGGAATCCCCGCGCCCTTGCCGATCGCGATCGACTCGTCGATGGATTCGAGAAGCTTGTTGCTCTCGTTTCGCATGTGCGTGGAATAAAAGCCGCCGTAAGGCTTCACCATCTTCGCAAGTTCGATCAGTTCCGCAGTGCTCTGATAGTTTCCGGGCGGATAGATGAGCGCCGTGGAGAGGCCTGAAGCGCCGTCGCGCATCGCTTCGTCCACAAGTTTCTTCATCGTTTCCATTTCGCGCGCGGTCGGCTTCCGGTCCTCGACGCCCATTACCACACGGCGCACCTGCGCAGCGCCGACGTTGTGGACGACGTTAACCGGCACGCCGAGCGTTTCCAGGATGTCGAAATATTCCTTGTAGGTGCGCCAGCGGTACGGCTTGCCCTGGATCATCACCGGATCAGGCTGGGTCGTCTCATTCTGCGGTGCAGGTGAGCCGCCTTCGCCGCTCAGATGCACCGTGATCCCCTGCGTCAGCCGCGACTGCGCCGAAGCTGGATTGGTCACGTAGACGAGCGTGCTCTGACCCATGAAATCCATGAAGCCGGGAGAAACGACCCGATCCTTCGCATCAATGATCCGCGCGGCACGCATGGTATCGGTCGTCTCATTGCCGATCCACGCGATCTTGCCATCGTCGATGGCAATCCCACCGCGAAACCATGGGCTCCCGCTGCCGTCCACGATACGCGCGTTCGTGATCAGGAAGTCCCACGTGTCGTCGGCCTGCGCGGCCGGGGCAAACGCCGCCAGCAGCAGCGCGCCGAGCGCAGCCTGTGTCCGCATCTTCATGTCCAAGGCCCCGCGCTCAGTTGACGGTGAGGAAGTGGTCGTAGGCGACACGGGCGATATCGGCGATCACCTTGTCCTGTATGTCCTTGCCCTTGGTGTCACCCTTCACGAACACGGCAATGGCAAACTGTTTGCCGTTGGGGAGCGTGATGATGCCGACGTCATTCGCCACCGAGTTCAGCGTGCCGGTCTTGTGCGCGATGACCGTATCGGATGGCAGAAGACCCTTCAGGCGCTTTTCGCCGGTGCGGCAACGTTCCATGATCTCGATCAGCGTTTTGGTGCTCTTTGCACTCAT
>ERZ1645185.460-NODE-460-length-17044-cov-9.036906_pt1 | contig 17044 bp, 15 predicted proteins | sample MGYA00575351_ERZ1645185 | MGnify/ENA primary metagenome ERZ1645185 (study PRJEB40838, sample SAMN11284767) | freshwater sediment metagenome | isolation source: river sediment | host: Sediment | place: India: Jana village, Kanpur | collected 2015-12-17 ...
TATCGACTCGCGCGGGACGCTTTCGTTGCTGATGGCGATATCGAAATACACGCGTTCGCTGCCGTCATCAGCCTTGAGCAGCAGCGAATCCAGAGCCGTCATGTCGATGCCGTGATCGGCTAGCACCGACAGGATGTCGCGCAGCATGCCGATGCGGTTCGGCGCTTCGATGGTCAAGGATCGGCTGCGCAGGTTACCTAGCCGGATCAGCGCCGCTTCCGATTTTCCGGCCATGTCCCGCCGCCAGCCGCCGTCCGGATCCAAGCGCCGGGTGCCGGCATCGAACAGGGCTTCCAGCTCGGCACGCGACTGTCCGGCATGCTGGATGCGCTGCAGACCCTGCCTCAGCACATCCATCAGTTCACGGCCGAAGCTGTCCTGCATCGCGGTTTCGATGATGCCGGCTGAAATTCCGGCGCGCTGCGCCGCAACCCTACCCAGGCCGAGTTCCGCCAACAGGTAATTCGCCGAAGCCAGGGCGTCCAACTCACCGATACCGATGCCCAGCTTCAGCAGCCCGTGCCCGAGGGCATCGATGAACAGGCGTTGGATCACATGTGGCAGCATCTGCACGGCGGCCATGAGCTCGGTGTGCTGGCCGAAAGGCAGCGCTCGGCAATGCATGCCGAGCCTCCCGTACAAGTGCCGAGCGAAGCGCTCGGCATGGAAGGACTGCCCGCCGACCGGCATGATCAAAGCGTTCTGGCCGCGCAGCACGCCGCCGGATGCCGCCATCGGATGGGTTGAACAGATGCTGGCGCCATCTTCCGCCAATTGCTGCAGCGTGATGCCGAAACCGCTCTTGTTGGTGGCGCAGTCCAGAAGGGTTTTTGATTTCAACGGCTCATGAAACTGCTGCAACAAGGCATCGATATCGGCATCGGGAATGGCGATGAAGACAACGTCGCTGTCATGGATGGCGGCCAAGGCGGTATCGGCGCCGTCGTCTTTTTCGATGATCAGAACCCTGCCGTCTGCGCCGGCAATCGTTTCGGCGATGCGCTTGCCCCAGCCGTTGCCGCCGCCGAACACCGCACAGCGCAGTCTTGAAAAATCGTCCCGTTCGTCAGTCATGGGGTTGCATCCGGGCAAACCGGCTCGTTCAGCGATACCGGGTAGCGTATGCGCGGCGCATCGATCAATTCATGGCGCAGTGAGCCGTCGGCATTCACTTGAATGCGGAGCAGTTCCGATCGGCACGATTGCGGCAGTGGCTGTATATGCAGTTCATAGGATTCTCCGGGTTCCGCGCGGAATACCGGCGCTTCGCAAATGGCGGCCTGTGCGTTCGCCAATGCCGTGGCGCTGGCTCCTCCCGGATTGGTCGCCGCCATCAAGGACGACAGAACCGACTGCTTGGGCATGATGAAGCGGGTGCCGAACGCGACCGGCCTGTCCGTTGCTATGCGCCGCTCCAGAAGACCTTCGCGCGGGGCTTCGCTGCCCGGCATGTCGATGCGGACCATATCGATCTTCCGGCCGCCACTGAGCCAGCCGACATCGGCGCCGCGTTTGCAGGTGGTAAGGTCATATTCGGCTATATGCACGGAATAGGCGTCCGGATTCAGCAACACGATGCGCAGGTTTGCCGTTTCGCCCACGGGCTCGGCGTATTTTTTCGCAGACACGCCGCTGCACAGCAGGAGTAGCAATGCCGCCGACAGGGTCCGCTTCATGTCTGCAACTCCTGCAAGCCCATGCCCGCCAGCAAGGCGGGTATCGAAACTGGTAGGTGCCACTTTGGGTTAACGGACATTAGGGCATTGTGAAGTTGAATTGCTCCATTACATCCGGCAGCCGTGCATTCGTCAAGCCAATGGCTATGGTTGCCATTGCTGTGTTAGGCATAGACACGTTTGGCAGGCTGTTGGCGGCATTTGCCGACTTCATTCAGATTACGTTTAGGATTCCAGGTGGAATTTTCTTCATCAATTCAATCACCTACCTAATCTGAAGATGAATGCTTTCAAACCAATTCCTGAATGAATATCGGACGAATGTACAAGAAGCGGCGATGTTGTTAGCATCAACACGCTATTGCGTTATTGCAGTAGCACATCACAAATAAATATACCAAATAAAGGGAGCTGAACATGTTTAAACAAACGATTTTAACAAGCATGCTGTTGGCTATTACAGGCGCTGCTTCGGCGGCAGATTCATGGACCGGATGGTATGTTGGTGCAGATATCGGACAAGGTAGCGGCGATGCCGATGCTTCGGCGGTCTTGAGCGGCTCTTGGGCCTCTGAGTCGGCTACGACGCAGGCTGCCGCTATTGATGCTCTGTCCGGTGCGGCGGATGGTAACGGGACGGCTTGGGCTTTGTTTGCCGGGTACAACTATGATTTCGATAACGGTTTTGTACTAGGTATCGAGGTGGAGCTTGGTGACCTCGGAGCAAGTGGCGATGATGTCCGCAGTGCATCTGATACCAGCAGCGGCCTTGAATATACGGTTAGTCAGAGCTTCGATGCCGGCGATAGCTACGCGATTCGGCCGCGCTTCGGTTATGCCAGCAAGCAGGTGATGTTCTATGTCACCGCCGGTTGGGCTTGGACAGATGTGGATTTTGCCACGACGTTGAACGAAACCGGTTTAGACAACGGCTATGCGAAAATCGGTGGCGCGTCCCCTAATTTCAGCCAATTCGTATATGGTGGCGGGCTGGAGTTCCGTTTCGGAGGCAATTGGAGCGGACGACTCGAATATCTCAGCTATGATGGCAACGATGTGACCTATGATCTGACTTATGCTCCGGGCAGTTCCTTTCCAGGGTATGGCGAAAGTGTGACTCAGGATTTTGATGCAGATGTCATTCGCATAGGTCTTGCCTATCGCTTCTGAGCCAAACGGCCCGGCCCGATAAGGGTCGGGTCGTTCCGGGTTCTAAAACGACTGGCCCGAAAGAATCGCGTTATGTCTGCAGTTCCCGTAAGCCCAGATCCGCCAGCATTTCCACCATGCGCCCGGCCTGCTCGGCCTGCAAGCTGGAGGCATTTCCTTGCGCGGCACGTTTGGCCACGCCTTGCGCGATAGCCGCCAAACGGAAAAAACTGAATGCCACGACGAAGGGCCAGTCATCGGGGATTGTCCGGCCGGTCAATTCGGCATAACGCGCCAGCACTGTGGACTCGCTGGGAATTCCGAGTTCCGCCCGATCCACGCCGGCAAGGCCCGGCAGTGCCGGATTGCGTGGCAGGCGCAGTGCCATGCAGAAATAACCCAGATCAGCCAGAGGGTGGCCGAGCGTTGATAGCTCCCAGTCGACCACCGCCAGCACGCGCGTTCCTTCCGGCTCGAACATCAGGTTGTCGATACGGAAATCCCCATGTACCAAGGCGACAGTGCCGTCATCTGCCGGGCAGCGGCCGGGCAGTTGTTCGATCAAGGCATTCATGGCCTGGATGTCATGCGTGACCGATGCCTTATATTGCTCCGTCCAGCGCGCGATCTGTCTGGCGAAATAATTGCCGGACTTGCCGTAGTCCGCCAGGCCGGCGGCTTCGACCGGAACCGAATGGATGGCCGCCAGAATACGGATGACGGTGTCATAAAGCGCGCCGCGTTGCCCTGGCGTGCATTCGGGCAGCGAAGGATCCCAGAAAATCCGGCCTTCGATGAATTCCATCACGTAGAACATCGATCCGATGACGCAGTCGTCAAGGCAAAGGTGAAGCGGCTTGGCCACCGGCACCGCGCCGCCGTGCAGCGCCTGCAGCACGCGGAATTCGCGGTCGACCGCATGCGCCGATGCCAGCAGAGTACCGGGTGGTTTCCGCCTTAAGACATAACGGCCACTTTCGGCGTTCAATAGATAAGTGGGGTTGCTTTGACCGCCTCGGAATTTATGCGAGCTCAACGGCCTGCGAAAGCCGGGTAAGTGCTGCTCGAGATACGTGGCTAACGCTTCATCGGGCAAGCCATAGGGTTGGGTTTCAGCCATTGGAGTGTCCTGGTCTATTTCAGCATGCCGCGTGCCAAGGCGGCGATGTGCACTTCATCCGGGCCGTCGGCCAGACGCAGGCTGCGGGCACCGGCCCAGGCATGGGCGAGGAAGGGATGCTGCAGGCCCTCGGCACCGAACAGCTGGATGGCGCGGTCGATGACGCCGACCGCCATGCGCGGCGCCACGATCTTTATCATGCCGATCTCGTCCTTGGCGCCCTTGTTGCCGAGTGCGTCCAGCTTGGCGGCGGCATTCAGGGTCAGCAGCCTGGCCTGTTCAATCTCGCAACGCGATAGGGCAATGGCATTCTGGACCGTGCCCTGCGCGGCTAGCGCTTTGCCGAATGCCGTGCGCGATCTGGCGCGTTCGATCATCAATTCCAGCGCGCGTTGTGCCAGGCCGATCAGGCGCATGCAGTGATGGATCCGGCCCGGCCCAAGCCGCGCCTGGGCCAGTGCGAAACCGCTGCCTTGGCTGCCGATGCGATTCGATTTCGGCACGCGTACGCTGTCGAAGGCAAGTTCCATATGGCCGCTTGGCGCATCATCGAAGCCCAAGGCTTCCAGTGCACGCACGACCCGCACGCCGGGCGTCTGCATCGGCACCAGAACCATCGAATGGCGCGCATGCCGGTCGGCATCGGGATCGGTCACGCCCATGACGATCAGGATCCGGCAACGCGGATCGCCGGCGCCGGTGATCCACCATTTGCGGCCGTTGAGCACATAGTCATCGCCGTCGGATTCGATGCGCAGGGCGATGTTGGTGGCGTCGGAGGATGCCACATCGGGCTCCGTCATCGCGAATGCGGAGCGGATTTCCCCGCGCAACAGCGGTGCCAGCCATTGCGCTTTCTGGGCATCGCTGCCGAAATGCGCCAGCACTTCCATATTGCCGGTGTCGGGCGCGTTGCAGTTGAACGCTTCCGGCGCCCACAATACCCGGCCCATCCGTTCGGCCAGCGGCGCGTAATCACGGTTCGACAGACCTGCGCCATGCGTGGCATCGGGAAGGAAAAGGTTCCATAATCCCGCCGCTTTCGCCAGTTGTTTCAAGGCTTCGATCCGCGGGCAGGGCTGCCAGCGCGTGGCCGGATCGGCCTGCCAGGCGGCGACTTCGGCCTCGGCCGGATCGATATGCTGGCGCATGAATTCGGCCAGACGGCTGTCCAGTTCCATGGCGTGTGTCGAGGAGGCGGTTGCTGTCATGGTCGGAGCCGTTCAGCTGGATGAACCTGAAGTATAGCGTTTCCGGCCGTGCCGGTTTTACTTTTCCAGCAGCTTGCGGAAATGCTCCGTTCCCAGCGCCCGGGCCTTTTCCATGTTGTTGCGTGGGATGGAATCGATATCCGGGAAATTGTCGATGGCCGTGTCCAGACTGGCCTCGCGCAGAAGGTGCAGCATCGGGTACGGGCTGCGATTGGTGTAGTTGCCGGCGTCCTCGTCGCCGGCATCGGCAAAGCGGTAGTCCGGGTGGAAGCTGGCCAGCTGATAGATGCCGTCATAGCCGTGATCGGCCAGCGCCGTTTCGGCGCACGCCAGCAGTTCGAGATAGCCGAGAAAATCCTCGAACCCGCGCGGCAGCACGAGCAGGGTGGTCTCGGTATCCGGGTTGCCGTCAAGAAAGCGGCATTCGGCGAGCAACTGCGGCGGTACGTCGCGCAGGCGGTGGCTTTCAGCCAGCACGAAGCGCACGGCATTCCGGCGCAGTTCACGTTTGGCGAACGGGCAGAAGTTCAGGCCGACGACGACCTGCTCGATCCAGCGCCGGGTCAGCGCCAGCGCGTCCGTTTCGTCATCGCGCGGATTCATGTGCCGGACGGAGCCAGGCCGTTGCCTGCCTCCAGACAGACCCGGTTGCGGCCTTCGCGTTTGGCGCGGTACAGGGCCTGGTCGGCGCGTTCAAGGACCTCAGTGATAGCCGGGTCTTCCGGCTTGGCAAGGGCAACACCGATGCTGATGGTAATCGGTGCCAAGCCGTCCTTGAGCGCGTACGGCGCCGCGGCAACGGCTGCCCGTAACCGCTCGGCGGCGATTCGGGCGCCATCGACCGAGGCGCCATGAACCAGGACGATGAACTCTTCGCCACCGACCCGCGCAATCAGATCCACATCCCGCGCCGCCCGTTTCAGGCGTCCCGCCACCTGCACCAGCATCTGGTCGCCGGCCGGATGCCCGAAGCGGTCATTGACTTCCTTGAAATGGTCCAGATCCAAGGCCAGCACCGCGAATCCGGCTCCGGTGCGCTGCAGCCGCCGCCATTCCCTGTGCAGGGCGCGGTCCAAGGCGCGTCGGTTGGCCAGCCCGGTCAGATCATCGTGCCGATTCTGTTCGTTCAACATCCGCTCGAAACGTTTCAGCAGGTAGATCATGAAGCCGATGTTCAGCGCCATGCCCAGTACGCAGTACAAAGCGGCGATGCCGGCACGGTACATAGCAGGATCGGGCACGGCCAACAGGAGTGCCGCCAATGCCAGCATACCGGCACTGGCCGACAGCATGGCGCGGCGTTCGATCTTCACGAAATAGGCGCATAGCGCCCAACCCAGACCATACACGCAGAGCTGCAGAGCGGCGAACCACAGCAATGCGGGAATGTCCGGCAGCCAGGCCATCAGTTCGGCTGATATCCGTTCATTTGACGTCGGTGAGCTGCCAGTGGCTGCCGGCCAGCAGTCGCATGCGGTGTTTGAAGGCCGCGCCGTTGAGCGCGGTATCGGCGATCAACGAGAAGCCGAGATCGTGCTGTTCGCCGCTGACTTTGGCCTGTGCATCGACCGCCAGCAGCTGCGGATCGATGGCGGCTCTATCGTCTTCATCGAGCCCGGCCAACCAGGATTGGATATAGGCGGGCGTGCTCAAGGCCCGCTGCAGCTGCGCGGCGAACTCATCGACGCCATGGGCATTGAAGCTGCATGCGGCGATCTGGCCGCATGCCAGACCGGGGTCGGGAAGACGGATATAGAACTTCAACTCAATCCTCCTCGGCATGCATGCTCGGCCCGAACTCCTGACCGACACTCAAGCCGCTCTGTTGCTGGTTGAAGTGGAATACCGGGGCCGCGCGTCCCTTGCCGCCGATTTCGGCCATGGTGGCGGCATCGAAAAGACGCCCGTTGGCCATCACGTAGACGGTGTCGATGGTGTTTTCGATGTTGTCGAGCGGATTGCCGTTGGTGATCACCAGATCGGCGCGTTTGCCGGCTTCGATCGAACCGAACTCGCTGCTGTAGCCGAGGTAATCGGCACCGTCAATGGTGGCCGCACGCAATGCCTGCCAGGGCGTGAAACCACCCTGCACCAGGCTCCAGATTTCCCAGTTCGGCGACAGACCCTGCATCTGCCCGTGGCCGCCGATCTGGATTCGGATGCCGGCATCGCGCAGGCGTTTGGCCTGTCTGGCGACTTCGAAATGGTAGTAATCCCAATCCGGCGCGGTATCACGCCGGATCGATCGGGCATCCAGGGCGCCCTGCGGATAGAATCTGAGGAATCGTTCGTTCTCCCAGATATTCATCCGGCTGTACCACCAGTATTCGCTGTTCAGGCCGCCGTAGCCGACCACCAGGGTCGGGGTGTTGCGCACATCGGTGGCCTTCCAGACATCGACCACATCCCGGTACAGCGGCGCGAGCGTGATGTTGTGTTCGACGCCGGTGACGCCATCGAGGATCATGGTCATGTTGTGGTTGAAGGTGGCGCCGCCTTCCTCGACCACCAGGATGCCCTGTTCACGGGCCGCCTGATTGATCTGCTGGCGCTGGTCGCGGCGCGGCTGGTTATAGCTCTTGACGCTGATGGCACCGATCGCCTTCATGCGCGTGATGGCGTTGCGGGCATCCTCCAGTGAATTGATGACCGTTTTGAAATCGCCCTCCGCACCGTACAGGATGGTGCCGGTGGAGAGCACGCGCGGTCCGACAATCAGGCCGGCCTTCTGCAGTTCGGCCTGCGAGAACACCGTTTCCGAAGTTGCCGACGGATCGTGCATGGTGGTGATGCCGAATGCCAGATTGGCGTAATAGGCCCAGTTGGCCTGCGGACTGACGCCGGTGTTGAAATGGGCGGCATGCGCATGCACATCGACGATGCCCGGGAACAGGGTTTTGCCGGTGGCGTCGATGACGCGCGCGCCGGCAGGAACCGGAATGCCGGCGCCGACCGCGAGGATGCGGTCGCCTTTGACCACCACGGTGCCGTTCTCGATGATCTCCTGCTGGCTCTCGGCGTTGCGCATGGTGATGATGCGGGCGCCGGTGAATGCCACGAGATCCTGCGGACGGTCGCTCGGCACGCTGAACGCCATCGATAGCGAGCGGTTCGCCGCACCGGGTTTGATATCACGGCTGAAATAGCGGTTGCCCAGCATCCAATGCACGGTATCGGCATCCGACCAATGCAGGTACGGACCGGCGCTTTCGGTCAGTCGGGTGACCGGCACCGCCGTGCTGTCCTTGCTGAGCTCAATGCTGCCGTTGAATGCCGGTAGCGGCGCGACGTAGGCGTTGTACAGCTCGGTGAACGCCACATGCTTGCCATCCGGGCTGAGCTGCACCGAGTCGGCGTATTTCAGGTTCAGCAGTTCGCGAGGATTCTCGCCGCGCAGGCCGATGCGATTGAGCGTCTTAGACAGTCCGCCACCGCTCATGTACACCAGCTGTTTGGAATCGGGAAGGAATTGCGGCTCGTAGCCGTCGGCGACCTTCAGCGGCGACCAGTTGTCGGTCGCGGTGATGAAGATGCCGCGGTTGCCCGAGTTCAGGCTGCCGGTCAGTGCATCGCCGCCGGCCTTGATGAACACCATCTGCCGTCCGTCCGGTGAATACCGGGGCTGGTAATAGAAGCCGGGCTCACGGGTCAGGGTTTTCACGGCGCCGCTGGCCAGATCGAGCTCGCGTATGCTGCCTTGGTCCTTGTCCGACCATGTCGTGTACAGTAGCTTCCTGCCGTCACGGCTGAAGCTCGGCTGGTATTCGAACAGGCCTTCTCCGGCAGTCAGGGCGGTGATCTGGCCGTTGGGCAACTGCCGCTTCCAGAGCCGTCCGACGGCGTGGAAAACCACGGTATTGCCGTCCGGCGAAGTCGCCACATCACGCAGAAGCTTCGGGTCGAAGCTGCTGCCGTCCAGCTGCTGCGCGACCCGGATCGGCGCGGTCAGTTTCTGCTCGACTTCGGCATTGAACGCGATTTCGTTCGGACGGCCGTTTTGCATGTCGACCCGCCAGAGCTTGCCTTTGGCCCAGATCACCACGGCTTTCGAATCGGGCGTCCAGTTGAAGTTGGCATACGGACCGAAGATGGCCCAGACCTCCTGCATGTCGTGCGACAGGCCATCCCAGACCGGAGTGACCTTGCCAGAGGAAAGATCGAGCACGTGCAGAACGGTCTTGTCGCGTACGCGCTTGATGAAGGCCAGGCGCTTGCCGTCGGGCGAGGGCTGCGGACGGATGGCGCCGCCTGGGGTGTTGACCAGCATCTCGGTCTCGCCGGACTGCCGGTCCAGGCGCTTGATCGCGTAGATCACGCCATATACGTTCTTGTTGTACTCGAACACGTTGCCCGGACTGATGTCCTCCGAGTAATACACATAGCGGCCATCGGGGCTGACCGCCGGTTCCCCGAGGTCCATCTGGTCGTTGCGGCGTTTGGTCAGCTGCAGGCCACTGCCGCCGTTGCGGTGGACCATCCACAGTTCGCCGGCACCCAGCGAGCGCTCGGAGGTGAAGTGTTTGCGGCCGATCAGGAACTGGCCGTCGGGAGTCCAGACCGGATTGTTGAACAGGCGGAAAGACTCCTTGGTCACCTGCACGGCATTGCTGCCGTCGCTGCCCATGCGCCACAGGTTGTTGCCGCCGCCGCGGTCGCTGGTGAACGCGATTTCCCGGCCGTCTGGCGAAAACCGCGGTTGGACGTCCCAAGCCGGACCGCTGCTGATGCGGCGCGCCTGACCGCCGGCAATCGGCAGCAGGTAGATGTCACCCATCATCGAAAACACGATCCGGTTGCCGTCGGGGCTCACGTCCAGATCGAGCCAGGTGCCTTCGTCGGTGGTGAAGCGCACGGTTTTGGTTTTGCCGTGCTCGGCCGAGATATCCCAGGCGGTTTTATCGGCGGCCCAAGCCGGGATGTGCAGCAGGGCGGTTGCCAGCAGTGCAGCGGAACAGGCGCGTAATGTAAGTGCAGAATTCATTGACGGTATGCCTTCGGTAGGCCGTTATCGGGAGCCAGGTAGCGGTCTCGCAACTGGGTCTGTCGCGAAACCAGCGGCGTGGCCTTGCCGGCCAACCACATGCCGGCGGCGGTCGATGACACATCCAGCGGGTCTCCGGTCCATAGCACCAGGTCGGCGGTCTTGCCGACTTCGATGCTGCCGATACGTCCATCGACGCCCAGGGCTTTGGCCGGCGCCGAGGTGATGCCGGCCAGACCGGCCTGCCACGGCAGGCCGTTGGCGACGGCATTGCCGGCAATCTGACGGACCTTGCGGGCGTTGTGCGAGGCGTCGTTGCCGTTGAAGAAGCTGACCGACACGCCGGCGCGCTGCAGCAGTGCCGCATTGCTCTCGGTGGCGCCGAGTTGATCGAAGTTGGACGGCAGGTCGTCCAGCGAATCGATGAACACCGGCACCTTGTCGGCGGCCAGGATATCTGCTACCCGCCAGGCTTCGGCGGCGCCGACCAAGGCCACCCGGATGCCGTTACGGCGCGCGAGTTTCAGCACTTGGCGGATGTCGGCTTCGCGGTTGACGTACACCACAAAGCGGTCAGTGAGCATCTCCTGACCCAGCACCCTGCGGCCTGCCGATGTAAGCAGGCGCTCGTCGCCGGGAACCGGCGCCCGCGCTTCCTTGAAGGCCTGCTCCAGCAGCATGAACTGGGCCGCCCGGCTGGCGCCGCTCTGGCCCAGGCTGTTGTTGCCGATGATGATGTACGGAGTGCGCCGCAACGGTTCATCGCCGCCATCCAATCGCATGACGCCGCCTTGTCCAGCCAGCAATGCGCCGCTGGTGCCCAGTGCGGTGTAGGAGATGCCGCCGACACGCGCCACTGCCAGCAGCGTTGAACGCGGATTGTAGGCGAGCGTGGCGTCGAATTCCGGACGCAGGGTCTCAATCAGGCCGGATTCCCCGGTTTTCAGATCGAGGTTGGCATCGCGCGTGGTTTCCTCCTGGCTGATTTCCTCAAGACCGATTTCGGTGATGCCGCCGAACAGGCCCGGTGTCAACGGCAGTCCGCGGGCATCGAACACCGGCACGTTGCCGGGATTGGCCAGATTGCTGCCGATGGCGCGGATGATGCCGCCCTGTACCAGCACATCGGTGTTGTTCAGGCTGCCCCTGGCCGAAGCCGTGTGTACAGTCGCGTTCTTGATCAGCACGTTCTGCGCGCCGGCGGCGGATGCCATGGCCAGCAGGCCGATTGCGAGTAAATGACGCTTCATGGTTGGGCCTCTTGTCCGATCAGGAAATCCACTTTGGGTTGCAGCGCTTTGTTGCTCCGGTCATACAGCAGTGCGCCGTCGATGTAGACCTGTTCGGCTTTGGCGTAGGTGGAAAACGGCGTGCCGTTCCACAGCACCACGTCGGCCATCTTGCCCGGCGTCAGACTGCCGGTCCGGTCGTCGATGCGCAGCGCCTTGGCCGGGTTGCTGGTGATCCAGCGGATGGCGTGTTCCGGGGTGAAATCGATGTTGACGCGTTTCGAGGCTGCGATGACCTTGGCGGCTTCCTGGTTCAGGCGCTGGATGCCTTCGGACGAATCGGAGTGCACGATGGCGCAGCCGCCCTTGGCGCGGTCTACCAGAGCGATGTTCTCTTCGATGCCGTCGTAGGCTTCCAGTTTGAAGCCCCACCAGTCGGCCCAGAGCGCGCCGCAGATGTTCTCGTTGGCCAGCTGGTCGGCGATTTTGTAGGCTTCGACGCCATGATGGAAGGTGCTGATCTGGAAACCGAACTCCTTCGAGAGGTCGATCATTTGGGCCATCTCATCGGCGCGGTAGCAATGGATGTTGACGGTGATGTCGCCGCGCATGACGCCTGCCAGGGTGTCGTTCTTCAGGTTCTGCTCCGGAGCTTCGCCTTTGCGCCCGCCTGCGTTGTAATCGTCCCATTGCTTGCGATAGCCCTGTGCGTCCATGAACGCCTGCCGATAGCCGGCGACATTGCCCATGCGGGTCGATGGGCCGCCTTTTTCGCCGTACACCCGTTTCGGGTTTTCGCCGCAGGCCATCTTGATGCCATACGGCGCGCCGGGGAATTTCATCGCCTGCGTGGTTTCGGCCGCCACATTCTTGAGGATGACGCTGCGTCCGCCGACCAGGTTGGCCGAGCCCGGCAGGATCTGCAACGTGGTCACGCCGCCGGCTAGGGCTTTGGCGAATCCGGCATCCTGCGGCCAGACCGAATGTTCGGCCCAGACGTCGGCAGTGACCGGATTGGTGGCCTCGTTACCGTCACTGGTGGCTTCGATGCCCGGACTGGCGTATACGCCCAGGTGCGAATGCACATCGATGATGCCCGGCGTGACCCACTTGCCGGTGGCGTCGACGAGCCGGGTATTGGCCGGCGCGTCCAGGTTCTTGCCGACGGCCGCGATCTTGCCGTCCTGCATCAATACATCGGCATTGTCCAGCCGTTCGCCGGTGCCGGTCAGCACGGTGGCGTTGCGCAACAGCACCGGCACCGAAGCGATGGCCTGATACGTGCTGGGATAGGGTGCCGGTTTGGCCGGCTGCGGCGGGGTCTTGTCTTTTTTGGCTTGCAGCGGCGTGGCGGCCAGGCAGGCGGCCAGTGCCAGATATAGGGGTAGTCGTGACATCGGTCTCTCCTTGAGGAGCCTATACCCTATAGTAGAAGTGCGGAACTGCCAAGTTGGCAGGCCGGAAATGTAAGGAATGCCGTCAGGGCGGGGGTGAAAACATGAAGGACAAGCAGGAAATCGTCAGCAACTGGCTGCCGCGTTACACCGGACTGGAGCTGGAGGCGTTCGGCCAACATGTCCTGTTGACCAATTTCGGCGGCTATCTGGACACCTTCGCACGTCTGACCGGCGCGCAGGTGGTCGGCCGCGACCGGCCGATGCCGAGCGCCACCCATGACGGAATCACCATGATCAACTTCGGCATGGGCTCGGCCAATGCCGCCACCATGATGGACCTGCTCAGCGCATTGCCGCCGAAAGCCGTGCTTTTCCTCGGCAAGTGCGGTGGCTTGAAAAGGAAGAACGCACTCGGTGACTTGATCCTGCCGATTGCCGCCATCCGCGGCGAAGGCACTTCCAACGATTACCTGCCGCCGGAAGTGCCGGCGCTGCCGGCGTTCGCCATGCAGCGGGTGATCTCGACCATGATCCGCGACCTCGGCCACGATTACTGGACCGGCACAGTGTACACCACCAACCGCAGGGTCTGGGAGCATGATCTGGAATTCAAGGCCTACCTGCGCAAACTGCGCTGCATGGCCATCGACATGGAAACCGCGACCGTCTTCGCGGCCGGTTTCGCCAATTCGATACCGTGCGGCGCGCTGTTGCTGGTCTCCGACCAGCCGATGATTCCCGAGGGAGTCAAGACCGAAGCCTCGGACCGGAAGGTGACGGAAGGATTCGTCGAACGCCACATCACCATCGGCATCGAGGCATTGAAGTTGATCCGCCGGCACGGCAAATCAATCAAGCATCTGCGCTTCGATTGAAGCGGCAAGGTCCGCCTCCGCCACCGGGCGGATCAGAAAATGAAGCTGATGTCGGTCACTTCAGCCGGTTTGCCTTCCGCCACGCGGACAGTGCAGTTCATGGTCTGCTTGGTTTCCGTGCGCAGACCCGGATTGACGGTGATCTGCGCCTGCAGTTTCCAGCTGCCGTCCACCAGACTGGCGCTCTGCGCCAGCGGTGCGGCATCAAGCTGGTAGGTGTTTTCGCCCATGCGGATCTTGGTTTCGGCTTCGCAGGCCGCTGCCGCAAGCTGCTGCGGCGAAGCGTTGCTGGCCGATTCGCCGCAGGCGGCGATGGCCATGCAAAGCGACAGGAACATCAGATATCTGGTCATGGGGCGCAATCCTCCTTTCACCGCATAGCTCACAATCTACCGAATGTTCCAGTGCAATGTAAAGCGCCGGCCCAAAGCCCGTACATCGCGGCCGAAGGGTGCAGGCCATCGATGGCATGCATGGCCGGATCGGCATGGTGTTTGCGGGTCAGCCCGGTGATGTCCAGAAAGGCCACGCCACGGGCACGGCAGAGGCTTTCGGCGGCCGTGTTGAACGCATCGATTTCGGCGCTGACGGCCTGCAAATCCCTCCCGCACACCCGGCCGAACGGAGTCTGACCCCAATCGGGAATCGACAGCACTTGCACGCAGGCCGCGCGGCCGCCCACGGCGGAACCGGCAATGGCCAGCAATTCGGCGAACTGCTGGCGATAGTCGTCGAGGGCTTGACCGCGGTACTGGTTATTGACCCCGATTAGCAGGGTGGCCAGGTCGAACTCGGTCAAGGGGTCGTGTTCCCGGATGCCTTGCAACAGTTCATCGCCGGTCCAGCCGGTCTTGGCGATGACCGTCACCGGGCTGGCGATGGCCGATCCCGAAGCCGACATCAACCGTGCCCATTGCTCAACCCAGCGCTGTTCCGGGGCAACGGCTTCGCCGATCGTGTAGGAATCGCCGAGTGCGATGACGCGGTGCATGGTTTCTCCCGTGGCGGTATCGGTTCCGGCAATCGGTTCCGGCAATCGGCGCCGGATAGCCTGAATGCCGTTACCATAGTGCCATGGATCCCCGCCATCACCCATTGCCGGAAGACCTGCGGGCCGTTGCGCAGACGTTACTGCAGCGTCCGCTTGGCAGCCACAAGTACGAATTCGGCCGTGTGCTGGTGGTCGGCGGCAGCCGGCCAATGGCCGGAGCACCGTCGTTGGCCGGTATGGCCGCTTTGCGCGGCGGAGCCGGTGTGGTCGAAGTCGGAGTGCCGATGTCGATAGCGCCGGTGGTGGCGGGATTCAATCCGGCGCTGATCGTGCATGGCCTGCCGGAGGACGGTCTTGGTTGTTTCGATGCCGCCGCCACGGATGCCTTGTTGGATCTGGCGCAGCGCGCCGATGTGGTGGTCTGCGGTCCCGGGTTGGGGCACGGTCCGGCATTGACCGGGCTGGTGCGCGCTCTCTGGCGGGATTTTCCGCGTCTGCTCGTACTCGATGCCGATGGCCTGAATGTATTGGCCACGCTGCCGCGTTCGGAGCGGCAAGCGCCGGCAGGCAGCCGTGTGCTGACGCCGCACGCCGGCGAATTCAGCCGCCTGACCGGCCAGAATGGCATTGACCGCGCCCAGGCGGAAGCGGCCGCTGTCGCCTATGCAGCCGAATGGGATGCGGTGGTTTTGTTGAAGGGGCATCGCAGCCTGGTTACCGATGGCATCCGCACAGCCCATAACCCCAGCGGCGGCCCGGGCTTGGCTACGGCTGGCAGCGGCGATGTGCTGTCCGGGCTGATTGCGGCTTTGGCTGCCCAGGGTTTGCCGCCTTACGAGGCCACACGATTCGGTGCCTGGCTGCACGGCATGGCGGGCGATCTCGCCTGCGAGGCACTCAGCGCCCCCGGGATGACTGCCGGCGATGTCCTGGATGCGTTGCCGGCGGCCTGGAAGACGCTCGAGGCATGAGCGCCGCGCCAGTCGATTTCGGCGCCATTGGATGGCCGCCCGGGCAAAGCATCGAAGCGGCGCTGGCTGCCTGGCCGGATGCCCGTCTGGCGCGGGTGGTGGCGCAGCACCGCAGCGGATATGAAGTGGCGCAGCATCCCGAACACGGCTTCCGCGTGCAGGCCCCGGCCCATTGGCTAAGGCCGCGCACCGATCCGGAATTGCGCGCGGTGGTCGGCGACTGGGTGGCTCTGGATGCGCAAGCCAAGCAGATACTCGGCATCCTGCCGAGGCACGCGCTGCTCAAGCGCGCCGCCGCCGGAGAACATTATCAGCAGCAGCTGATTGCCGCCAATATCGATCACGTGCTGCTGGTCAGCGGCATGGATGCCGATTTCAACGGCAAGCGCATCGAGCGCTATCTGCTATTGATCGCCGCTTCCGGTGCCAAGCCGGTGCTGGTGCTGACCAAGCTGGATAAATGCGACGATCCCTCGGTGTATGTCGGCCAGCTGACGGCGCTGGCCGAACGCGGCATACCGGTGCACAGCCTGAACGCCAAGAGCGCGCAGGACACTGAAGCCTTGCACCGCTATCTGGGACCGGGCAAATCGGCGGTGTTGGTCGGCTCGTCCGGTGCCGGCAAATCCACGCTGACCAACACCCTGCTCGGCATCGAGAAAATGAAGACGCGCGCCGTGCGTGAAACCGACGCCAAAGGCCGGCATACCACCACGCACAGGGCTTTGATCGCACTGCCGCAGGGCGGTTGCCTGATCGACACGCCGGGCATGCGCGAACTGAAACTGAGCGGCGATGAACGTTTCGACGAAGGCCTGTTCGCCGAGATCGATGCCCTGGCCGGTCAATGCCGGTTCAGCGACTGCAGTCACGGCAATGAGCCGGATTGCGCCGTCCTGTCCGCCATCGCCGATGGCCGCCTGACAGATGACCGCTACCGCCACTACTGCAAGCTCAAAGACGAGCGCGATGCCGCCGCCATGACACTGGCCGACCGACGGGCGCAGGACAAAGCCGCCGCCAGCCGCTTCGGCAAGCGCGTGAAGGACAAATACGGCCGGAAATAGCCCGGTACCGCGGCAAGCGCCTTCGCCCGGCATTGAGTACAATAGAGCGTTGGCACTAATCCCCCGGATTCACAGCATGGCAGAGCAGGAATTCAAGCAGGCGGCACTCGATTACCACCGATCGGCGCCGTTCGGAAAAATCAAGGTCAGCGCCACCAAGCCCATGGTCACCCAGCGTGATCTGGCCTTGGCCTATTCGCCCGGCGTGGCGTTCGCCTGCGAAGCCATCGTGGCCGACCCCAACGAAGCCTTCAGCCTGACCGCGCGCGGCAACCTGGTCGCGGTCATCTCCAACGGTACCGCGGTGCTCGGGCTTGGCAATATCGGCCCGCTGGCCGGCAAGCCGGTGATGGAAGGCAAGGGCGTGCTGTTCCAGA
>ERZ1645185.463-NODE-463-length-16991-cov-5.398205_pt1 | contig 16991 bp, 9 predicted proteins | sample MGYA00575351_ERZ1645185 | MGnify/ENA primary metagenome ERZ1645185 (study PRJEB40838, sample SAMN11284767) | freshwater sediment metagenome | isolation source: river sediment | host: Sediment | place: India: Jana village, Kanpur | collected 2015-12-17 ...
CACCGGCCTGGTCGCCGCCGCCCGCTCCCCCGGCCGGTACGACCGTTCGATGTGCCCCTCGAGCTGCGCGCGCGTGAAGTACACGGGGCGCAGGTCGCCCTTCACGTAGCGCTCGGCCTGGTCGTTGAAGTGCGGGTGCGACGGCACGCTGTTGAGGCCGCCCGCCGTGACCGCGCGCGCCGCCACCGAGTCGCCGAACTCCACCACCGCGACGAAGCTGTTGCCGCTCGTGCCGTACATTCGCTTGGTGCCGGGGTAGGTGCGCGCGCCGAAGGCCGCGAGCGACCCCCACCGCGACGAGGCGAAGCCCACCGGCAGGCTCGGGCCCGAGTCGCTGAACGGCTGCACGATGTCGCCGGTGAGGCGCTGGAATCGATTGATCTCGCCCCACCGCACGCGCCACGACCCGAAGTCGCGCTGCAGCCGTTCGAGCGTCGCCTCGAGCGCGGCGAGGCGGTCGTCGCCGCGGCCGTCGCTCGCGAGGAACGCCATCAGGTCGGTCCCCTCCGCCTCGGGATGCGCGCGCAGGCGCGTCCAGAGCTCCTCGCCCCACAGGATCGCGAGCGTCGTCGCCGCCGACTCCGTGCCCGACCGGCGGTCCCACTCGCGCAGCAGCGCCACCGGCTCGGCGAGCGCGGCGCGGCGCGGGTCCGCGGCACGGAGCGCCGCGTGGTCGCGCAGGAGCGCGGGCACCAGCGCGTCGAACGCGGTGAGGTGCGGGTCGTACGCCGCCGCGACCAGCTTGTCGAGGTCGAACGCCGTCTCGCGCGCGAGCACCTCCATGGCGTGGATGCCGCGCGGGTTCTCGCCGGACCGGTCCATGTAGGCCGGATAGTCCGCGGCCCTGGGACTGAACCGGCCGGCCGCCGAGTAGGGCCAGTTGTTCGTGTTCTGGATCCACCCGGTGGGCGGGTTGAACACGTTCGGGCTCTCCTCGACGGTGTGGATCCCCTGCCACTCGGTGGCGGGGTCGTTGCCGTCGACCGGGCGGTTCCAGTCGAAGCGCGGGTCGCGGCGCGGGACGAAGTTGGCGTGGAAGTAGGCGATGTTGCCGTCGGCGTCGGCGTACACCGTGTTGTTCGACGAGTTGGTGTGCAGCGCCATCGTCGCCTTGAACTCGTCGAGCGTGCGCGCCTTGGTGCGCGTGTACGACTGCGTCAGCGCCTTCACCGGTTCCTGCATCAGCCGCACGGCGACCCACTTGCCGTCGAGCCCGCGCACCACGGGCCCGTGGTGCGTGCGGTGCACCGTCACGCGGCGCGTCGCGAGCGTGTCGCCGCTCCGGTACCGCAGCGCCACCTCGTGGGTCACCACGCGCCGGGTCGAGTCGCCGTGCCGGTAGGTCCAGCCGTCGCCGGCGCGGTCCACCGCCACCGCGTACTCGTCGATGGCGTCGTTGCCGCTCGACGTGTGCATCCAGCCGATGCGGTCGTTGAAGCCCTGGTACACGAAGAACTGGCCCCACGTGACGGCGCCGTAGGCGTCGAGGCCGTCGCCGCTCGTCATCTGCAGCTCCTCGCGGAAGAAGAACGAGGTGTGCGGGTTGATGAGCAGCAGCGCCTTGCCCGACGCGCTGCGCGACGGGCCGATGGCGAAGCCGTTGGAGCCGGACGGCTCCGTGAGGCGCGGGCGCGCGTCGGCGAGCGTGAGCGGCGTCGTGCGCAGCGGCGGCGTCCCGCGCGCGGCGGCCGGCGCGCCGCCATAGAAGCGCTCCAGCTCGCCGAGGTCCACGCTCTCGATGTCGCCGCCGATGCTCCCCTCGCTGAAGGCGAGCGCCATCCACGGCTCGAAGGTCGCGAGCACGCGCGGCCGCACCTCCGGGTGCACGTGCAGGTAGTAGTTGAGCCCGTCGGCCCACGCGTCCATCAGGCCCCGCAGCCACTCGGGGCTCGCCGCGTACTGCGCCTTGAGCGAGTCCTCCTCGATGAACAGCCGCATGCGCAGGTCGCGCCACAGCGCCGACTCGCCCTCGGCCTCCGCCAGGCGTCCCAGCGCGTTGAGGTAGTTCACCTCGATGCGGTTGAAGTCGTCCTCGGCCTGCGCGTAGATCATCCCGAACACCGCGTCGGCGTCGGTCGTGCCGCGCACGTGCGGGATCCCCCAGTCGTCGCGCGTGATCGTCACGTGCGCCGCACGCGCCTCCCAGCGCGCGAGCACCTCCGCGGGCGGGCCCTTCGGGCCGCCGCAGGCGGCGAGGATGAACAGCGGGAGCGCGAGCAGCAGGCGGTGGCGGTGCATGGATGGGTCGACGGTGGGGGAGGAAGGGCGTCAGCGGCCGGCGCGACCGGGCAGGCGCAGCCACGCGATGTAGTCGGTGGACGGCGGCGAGAAGCCGAGCTGCCGAATGCGCATCGCGACCTGCCCGCGATGGTAGGTGCCGTGGTTCACCACGTGCCGCAGGAGGTCGGCGATGCGGTTGTGCCCCTCGACGCCCGCGAAGGTGCGGTAGGCGAGCGGGCGCTCGAGCGCGTCGTCGGGGAGCGCCGCCAGCCAGGCGGCGCGCGCCCGCTCCACGTCACGGAGCTCGCGCACGAGCTCGTCGAACGGCGCGACGCCGACCCAGTCGGGCGGGCCGGGCGGGCTCTCGCCCGCGAAGCGCTGCTGCCAGACCCATTCGGCGGCGACGAGGTGCGCGAAGGTGCCGAGCAGGGAGCCGAACGCGCTGTCGTCGCGGCGACGCCGGAGCGGGTCGGGGACGGTGGCCAGCGCCTCGGTGAGGCGGCCGGTCGCCCATTCGGTGTAGGCGACGAGATCGAGCAGGTCGGCGCGGGACATCCCTGAACTTGCGCCGGACCGGGGGATGAAGGAAGCCACGCCCGTCCCGCCGCCCCGCGGCACGGCCCGTGCAAGGCGTTGACCGCGTTGCGCGCGGCGGGGTAATTCCGCCCGGGCACCTTCTCCCACCTCTCCCGACTCCACCCGTGGACCTGCGTCGCCGTTCTGCCGGCTCCTGTGCCCTCGTCGCCCTGCTCCTGGCGGTCGCCTGCAGCAGCCCCACCGAGACCCCGCGGCTCACGGACATCACCCTGTCCGCCACCACGCTCGCGCTCGACGCGATCGGCGCGACCCAGGTGGTGATCGCGACGCCGCGGGATGCCGAAGGTCGCGCGATTCGCGGCATCCAGGTCGCCTGGACCACGAGCGCCCCGGGCATCGTGTCGGTGACGTCGGGCGGGCTCGTGACCGGCCTCGCGGTCGGCAGCGCGCGGCTCACCGCGAGCGCGGGTGGCATCACCGTGCCGCTCGACGTCACCGTGCAGCAGGTCCCGGTCGCGCCGCAGGTGGTCTCGGGGGCCGACCAGGTGGCGTCGGTCCTGCAGCAGTTGCCGGCCCCGGTCGTCGTGCGCGTCGTCGACCGGCTCGGCAACGCGATCGCCGGACGCACCGTCACCTTCGCCGTGGTCAGCGGCGGCGGATCCGTCGGCACGCCCACCGCGACCTCCAGCGCCACCGGGCTCGCCACGTCCACGTGGACGCTCGGCCCCAGCACCACCGTCGTGCAGCGCCTGAGCGTGAGCGTCGAGGGCGCCAACGACGGCCGCGACGTCGCGGCCACGGCCACCGCCGGCGCGCCCGCGTCGTACGCCGCGGCCCCGACCGCGATGGTCACCGGCCAGACGGCGCGGGTGGGCACCGCCGTCGAGCGGCGTCCCGCGGTGGTGGTGCGCGATGAGCTCGGCAATGGCGTCGGCGGCGCGGCGGTCACCTTCACCGTCCTCTCCGGCGGCGGCACCGTGACCGGCGCCACCGTCACGACCAACTCGCTTGGCGTCGCGACCGTCGGCGGCTGGGTCCTCGGCCCCACGGTCGGCGAGAACGTCCTCCGCGCGGCCGTCGCGGGCTTCGCGCCGGTGGACTTCACCGCGCGGGCCGTCGCCGATCTCTGCGTCGCCGATGGCGCCAGCCTCATCAGCGTCGGCGTCGCGTACGCCTCGACCATCGCCACCACCGACTGCCGCGAGACCTCGGGCAAGCTCGTCAACTACGACCTGTACCGCCTCGACCTGCCCGCGACGACGGGCGTCGTCATCGAGATGGACGGCACGCTGCCGGTGGATGCGTACCTCGTGCTCTACGACTTCGACACGCTCGAACCGCTCGCGGAGAACGACGACATCGTGCTCGGCGTCAACCAGGACTCGCGCATCGCGGCCACGCTCCAGGCCGGGCGCTACCTCATCAAGGCGCGCACCTTCGACCCGGGGCAGTTCGGGCCGTACACGCTGCAGGTGCGTCCCGCCGTCAGCGGCGTGCCGACGCAGATCGTCGTGCTCGAGGGCGACGGCCAGCGCGTCGCGCCGGGCGCCGCGGTCCCCGTGGCGCCCGCAGTCGCGGTGCGCGACGAGGGCGGCGCCGGCGTCGCCGGACTCACCGTGACGTTCGCCACGGTCCCCGGCGTCGGCGTCGCGCTCAACACCACCGCGGTCACCGACGCCAACGGCGTCGCGCGCGTCGGCAGCTGGACCCTCGCCGCCGGCGTCAACCTCCTCAGCGCCAGCGCGCCCGCGGTGGGGCTCGACGGCGGCCAGGTCATCTTCACGGCCACCGGCAAGGCGGCCGCGCCCACGGCCGGGTACGACGTGACGCTGCGCTTCGCGAACATGCCGACCGCGACGCAGCTGCAGGCCTTCTCGAACGCGGCGGCGCGCTGGGAGTCGGTCATCACCGGCGACCTGCCCGAGCAGCCGATCTCGCCCGAGATCGCCGCCGGCTGCGGCGCGGCCTGGCTCGCCGACCGCGTCGTCGACGACGTCATCATCGACGTGCGCCTCGAGAACATCGACGGTCCGGGGCAGGTCCTCGGCTCGGCGGGTCCCTGCGCCATCCGGCAGGCGGGCCTCCTCCCGGCCTCCGGTCGGATGCGCTTCGACACGTCCGACCTCGATGGGCTCATCGCCGGGGGCAACTTCGAGAACGTGATCCTCCACGAGATGGGGCACGTCCTCGGCATCGGCACCATCTGGTCCGACAAGGGCCTGCTCGCGAGCCTGTCGACCTCCACCACGCAGAACGACACGCGCTTCACCGGCTCCGCCGCCATCGCGGCGTTCGACGCCCTCGGCGGCGGCACCTACGCGGGCGCCAAGGTCCCGGTGGAGAACACCGGCGGCGCCGGCACCATCAACTCGCACTGGCGCGAGTCGGTGCTGCGCAACGAGCTGATGACCGGCTTCCTCAACTCGGGCAGCAACCCGCTCAGCCTCCTCACCATCGCCTCGCTCGCGGACCTCGGCTACACCGTGAACGCGCTGCAGGCGGACGGTTTCACCATCACCGCGCTGATGGCCGGGCTGCAAGCCGCGCCCGACGGCCGCGGGGTCGCGATGCGTGACGACGTCTGGCACGGCCCGCGCATCCCGGTGGACGCGCGGGGCCGGCCCGTCAGCGGACGCTGGGGGAAAGCTCGAAAGTGAGGTCGCGCAGCGACGGCAGGTTGCGTACGCCCACCAGCCGCAGGTCCACCGTGAACGGCGTGTAGTTGCACGGCCCGTGGTCCTCGACGATGACCACGGGCGGCGCGCCCGGGCGCAGCGGGCGCCCGACGCCGTCGTGGTCACGCACCCGCAGGTCCGCCGCCGCGGCCACGTTCGGCGCGCCGGAGATCATCGCGAGCGTCCACGCCTGGTTCGCGGCGACCTCGACGCCCAGCGTGAGCGTGACGGTGTCGCCGCGCTGCTCCACGACCTCGGCCTCCACCGTGCGGCGCAGGTCGAGGCGCGAGCGCACCACGAAGCCGACCGTCACGGTGACGCCCGCGTTGCCGCGGCCCGCCGACGTCGCCTGCGCCTCCATGGGGAGCGCGCCGGCCGCGAGCAGCAGCGCGGCGAGGAGCGCGCGGCGTCGCACCGGTCGCGTCATGGGAGGTTCGCCTCGAGGAAGCGCAGCACGTTGCCGCCCATCACCGCGCGGATCGTCTCGCCGTCGAGCCCTGCGTCGAGCAGCGCCTGCGTGAGCTGCGCCAGCTCGTCGCCCGCCAGCTGCACCGTCGTCGCGCCGTCCCAGTCGCTGCCGAGCGCGACGTGCGCGGCGCCGGCCACCGACACCGCGTGCGCGATCGCGCGCGCGACGTCGCGAGGCGCGCTGCTGCAGATGGCGCCGTCCCAGAAGCCGATGCCCACCAGCCCGCCGTTCGCCGCCACCGCGCGCAGCTGCGCGTCGGTGAGGTTGCGCGGGCCCGGGCACGTGGCCTGGACGCCGCCGTGGCTCACGATCACGGGCCGCCTCGCCATCGCCAGCACCTCGTCGAACGTCGCCGGCGAGCTGTGCGCCAGGTCCACGGTCATGCGCCGCGACTCCATCCGTCGGACGACCTCGCGGCCGAACGGCGTGAGGCCGCCCTTCGCCTCGCCGTGCGCCGAGCCCGCGACGTCGTTGTCGAAGAAGTGCGCGAGGCCCGCGAGGCGGAAGCCGTGCGCGAAGAGCGTGTCGACGCCCGCGAGCTCGCCGTCGAGCGCCTGCAGCCCCTCGGTGCTCAGCAGCGCCGCGACCGGCCGGCGCGACGCGTCCCCCTGCCACTCGGCGCGCCGCTGCAGCGCGTTGCGCAGGTCGGCCGCGGTGCGCACGAGCGTCACGCGTCCCTCGGACAGCGCGGCCGCCCGCTCGAGCTTGCGCGCCTGGTGCAGCGCCCGCGCCCGCAGCGAGGTCCACGTCGCCGGCGGCCAGCGCGAGGCCACCGCGAGCAGCGTGATGTTGTCGCTGTCGGCGCCGTTGCGCTCGTAGTTCTGGCCCTTGGGCGTCTTGGTGACCGTGCTGAACACCTGCACCGCCACGCCGCCGCGCGCAAGGCGCGCGACGTCGGTGTGCCCGCGCGGCGACGGCCCGAGCACGCCGCGGTCCCAGAGCAGCAGGTCGTCGTGCAGGTCGGCGACCGCGATCGACTCGTGCAGCGCGCGCCCCGCGGCCGTCACCGGGATCGGGTCGCTGGGGTCGAGCCGGTTCATCCGGCCGTCGACGAAGACGGGCACGCCGAAGAAGAAGCCGCCGAGCAGCGCGAGCGCGACGCCGGCGGCGAGCGGGAGGCCCAGGAGCCGGCGCAGCATCATGGCGTCACCCCGCTCGGCACCGGCGCGGCGGCGCGACCGGTCGCGACTGGGTCGGGCGTGACGAACCGGCCGAGGAAGTCGCGCGCCGCGCGCCAGGCGCGCCCCGCCGCGAAGCCGGCGACGCTGGCGAGCTCCTCGAGGCTCGGCTGCGCCTCCTCGCCGAGCGAGCGCAGGATGCGGCTGCGCATGCGCATCACCACCGGCGTCCCGACCTCGACCGCGTTGAACCACGGGTCGTACCGGGTGCCGATCCCTTCGATGAGCGCCGCGGTGCGCGCGAAGTAGACGAGGTCGCGCGGCAGCACCACGGGGAAGTCGTACAGCGACGCCATCACGCGGTCGGCGAGCATGAACTCGATCCGCTGCTGCGTCGTGCTGCGCGTGCTCGCCATCGCGACGAGCAGCTCGCTGAGGCGTGCGACCTCCCGGGGGTCGGCGCCCGGGGCGAACACGCCGAGCGCGCGGAAGCCGTCGGCGACCGCGGCGGCATCGCGCCGGATGCTCGCGAAGACCGTGCGGATGAGCTTCATGCGCAGTTCCGGCGCCACGCGCACCATCATCCCGAAGTCGAGCAGCACCAGCCGTCCGTCCGCCGTGAGCATCAGGTTGCCGGGGTGCGGGTCGGCGTGGAAGAGGCCGTCGACGAGCATCATCTGCACGTAGACCTCCATCACCAGCCCCGCCAGGCGCGAGGCGTCGACGCCGCCGGCGGCGAGCCGGTCGACGCGCGTGCCCTCGACGAACTCGAGCACGAGCACGCGCTGGCGCGTGAGCTCGTGCATCACCTCGGGGATCAGCACGCGCGGGTTGCCGGCGAAGTTCGACCGGGCCTCGTGCGCGTACTCCGCCTCGAGGCGGAAGTCCATCTCCTCGCTGATGCGCGCGCCGAACTCCTCCACCAGCGCCTGGAAGCCGAGCAGGTGCGGCGTGGGCCAGCGGCGCGCGGCCCACGCGGTGATGGCGCGCGCGCTCGCGAGGTCGCGCGCCACGGTGTGCTCGATTCCGGGCCGCAGCACCTTCACCGCCACGTCGCGGCCGCGCCACCGCGCGCGGTGCACCTGGCCCAGTGACGCCGCCGCCACCGGCCGTTCGTCGATCCACTCGAACACCTGCATCGCGCCGTCGCCGTACGCCGCGCGCAGCTGCGCCCGGATCGCGTCCCACGACACCGGCGGCACCTGGTCCGTGAGCGTGCCGAGCGCACCGAGGTACGGTTCGGGGATCAGGTCCGCGCGCGACGCGAACACCTGCGCGAGCTTCACGAACGTCGGGCCGAGCGCCGCGATGCGCGCGACGAGCCGCTCCGCGCGGCGCCGGTGGAACTCAGGTGTGCGCGCCAGCGGCGCCCCCCACCAGAGCCAGCGCTTCCGGTCACGCAGCAACGAGAGGACGAACGGCCCGAGGGCGAGGACGATGCGGAGGGTGTGCACGCTGCTTGAACGTTAGGCTCGCCCGGCCGGTTGCGCACCCGGCGGTTCCCCGGGGTCTGCCGTTTCGGCATATTTCGGGCGCTGGTTCCCTCCATTCATATCAAGGACCGCCCCGCCATGTCCGACAGCCCCGCCGGCCCGCTCAAGCGGACCCCCTTCTACGACATCCATGTCGCCGCCGGTGCGAAGATGGTCTCGTTCGCCGGCTTCGAGATGCCCATCCAGTACCCGGGCGGGATCACGGCCGAGCACAACGCCGTCCGCACCGGCTGCGGCGTGTTCGACGTGAGCCACATGGGCGAGTTCATCATCAAGGGCCGGCAGGCGATCGACTTCGTCACGTACGTGACGACCAACGACGTCGCCGCCCTCGCCGACGGGCAGATCCACTACTCGGCCATCCTCACCGAGCAGGGGACGTTCGTCGACGACTGCCTCGTCTACCGCTACGCCGCCGACCATTTGATGATGGTCGTGAACGGCTCCAACAAGGACAAGGACCTCGCCCACATCTCGCGGCACGTCGCGAAGTTCGACTGCGTGCTCACCGACGTGAGTGACGACATCGGCCTCCTCGCGGTGCAGGGCCCCAAGGCGCAGGAGATCCTCCAGGCGCTCACGCCCAAGGCGCTCGACGAGATCAAGTACTACTGGTTCACCGAGACCACCGTCGCCGGCATTCCGATGACGCTCTCGCGCACCGGCTACACCGGCGAGGACGGCTTCGAGCTCTACCACGACGCGAAGCACTCCGCCCAGCTCTGGAAGGCGCTGATGGACACCGGCCGCATCGTGCCCACCGGCCTCGGCTGCCGCGACTCGCTGCGCCTGGAGATGGGCATGGCGCTCTACGGCAACGACATCGACGACACGATCACGCCGCTGGAGGCCGGCCTCGGCTGGCTCGTGAAGATGAAGAAGGGCGACTTCGTCGGGCGCGCCGCGCTCGAGGCCCAGAAGGCCGCCGGCGTCACGCGCAAGCTCGTCGGCTTCACCTTCACCGAGAAGGCGATCCCGCGCCACGGCTACCCCGTCTTCGTCGACGGCACGCCGAGCGGCACCGTGATGAGCGGCATCATGAGCCCGAGCGTCGGGTGCGGCCTCGGCACGGCCTACGTGCCCACCGCGCACGCGAAGGAGGGGAACACGCTCGAGGTCGAGATCCGCGGCAAGCGGGTCGTCGGCACCATCACGGCGTTCCCCTTCTGGAAGCAGGGCACCGTCAAGCGCTGAGCCGTGGGCGTCCTCATCACCCTCACGGACGTCGAACCCGCCGTCCGCCTCAATGCGCTGCTCGAGGCGGACGGCGTGACGACGACGGTCGTCTCGCCGATGGACGACCTGCCGAGCGAGATCCGCCGCGCGAAGCCGGACGTCATCGTCTTCACGGGCGCGCTGCTCGACGCGCAGACGCTCGGCCTCGTGCGCGACCAGCTGTGGGGCGGCGCGAGCGTCATCGGCCTGAGCGACGTCGGCGACGCGTCGCTCGAGCAGCGCCTGCGCCAGCTCGGCTTCGCCGAGGTGCTCACCAAGCCCGTCGCGCCGGAGGCGCTGCGGGCGACGGTGCAGGAGCAGCTCGAGCGGCACCGGCTCGCGCGCGAGACGGGGCTGTGGGGCGAGAGCGAGGCGGTGCGGCAGGTGCTCGTGCAGGTCGCGCAGATGGCGCCGGTCACCAGCACGGTGCTCATCGAGGGCGAGAGCGGCACCGGCAAGGAGCTCGTCGCGCGCGCGATCGCGCGGCTCTCCCCGCGCCGCAACAAGCCGTTCATCGCCGTCAACGTCGGGGCGCTCCCCGAGACGCTCCTCGAGAGCGAGCTGTTCGGCCACGAGAAGGGCGCGTTCACCGGCGCGGCGGAGCGACGCATCGGCCGCTTCGAGCTGGCGAGCGGCGGCACCCTCTTCCTCGACGAGATCGGCGAGATCCCGCCGAGCACGCAGGTGAAGCTCCTGCGCGTGCTCGAGGAGCGCGAGGTCACGCGCGTCGGCGGCACGCAGGTCATCCCCGTCGACGTGCGCGTCGTCGCGGCGACCAACCGGCCGCTGCGCGAGAGCGTCGAGCGCGGGCAGTTCCGGTCGGACCTGTTCTACCGCCTCAACGTGCTGCGGATCTACCTGCCGCCGCTGCGCGAGCGCCGCGGCGACATCCCGCTGCTCGTGCGCCGCTTCGTGCAGGAGTTCTCGGAGGAGCACGAGCGCGAGTTCCACGGCATCTCCGCCGAGGCGATGCAGGCGCTGGTGAACTACGGCTGGCCGGGCAACGTGCGCGAGCTCCGCAACCTGGTCGAGAGCATGGTCGTGCTCGCCACCGGCCGCGAGATCACGCTGGCCGACATCCCCGCGGCGATCCGCGAGGGCGGCGCCGCGCGCCTGCTGCCGGTGCCGATCGGGCCGATCGTCCGCGAGGAGGGGCGCGCGGAGGGGCGTGAGCTCGAGTTCATCGTGCGCAGCCTCGTCGAGATGAAGCTGCAGCTCGAGGAGCTGCGGCGGCGCGTGGAGGAGGACCGGGCGGTGCTCGAGCAGGTGGCCGGCGGCATGGCGTCGGGCATGTCCGGCGGCGCGTACGTGCCGGCCGGGCCCGGTGGGGCGATGGTGCCGGCGATGCCGATGGGCGCGTGGGGCGGGGCGGGGGGCATCGAGCCGCCGGGCCTCGCGGCGCCGGCCAACGCGGTGACCATCACGCCAGGGATGACGATGGCCGAGATCGAGAAGGCCGCCATCCTGGCGGCGTTGCGCGAGACGCGCGGGAATCGTCGGAAGGCGGCCGAGATCCTCGACATCGGGGAGCGGACGCTCTACCGGAAGCTCAAGGAGTACCAGGTCCCGGAGCGGTTCGGCGAGGTGGGCTGACCGATCGGCGCGTCACGGTGTGACGGTATCCCCGGCCGGTCGTATTACAACTGATGCAGACCGGGTCTTCCGGAAGCTGTCTGGTTTGGTGACAATACGAGGCGACGGCCGGGTAGCATCGGGGTCGCATGAGCCGGAAGTGGACAGAAAGTCGTCAGTTCGAGAAGGCTACCACCGCACTCCCCCAGGAACCGTGACGCCGCAGCCTCAGCCGCAGGGTGCCGCCCAGAGTTCGCCGATCGCCGGTTCCGTGCTTCCGCTGCAGCGCGCGGAGGAGCTGATCGCGTCGTTGCAGGACGTGGTGAGCGTCCGCATCACGGCGACCGAGAGCGGGTCGGTGGACGCGATCCACGTGCTCGTGACCGGCGACACGCCGCCGAAGCAGGTGGTGCGGAACATCGAGAGCGCGCTGATGGCGCAGCTCGGGCTCCGGGTCGACCATCGCAAGATCTCGATCGCCGCGACGTCGAAGCGCCCGACGCCGACGTCGGCCCCGGTCGTGGCGGCGCCAGTCGAGGAGCCGATGGTGAAGGCGTCGAACGGCCGCCCGGTCTACTTCGAGGATGTGGAGGTCCGCGGGTCGCGGGCGCGCGGCGTGACGTGCAAGGTGACGCTGCGCATCGGCCAGGAGCAGTTCGCGGGCGAGGCCGAGGAGGGCCTGCAGAGCGACCGCAGCCGCGTGGACGTGGCGGCGCGCGCGGCGCTGATGGCGTTGAGCATGGCGGGCCCGGTGGCGGGGATGTTCTCGCTCGAGGGCGCGCGGGTGGTGTCGGCGTTCGAGCGTGACTTCGTGTTCGCGGCCGTGATGGCGCGGCAGGGGCGTGAGCAGGTGCTGCTGACCGGCAGCTGCGAGATCCGGGACAGCGCCGAGACCGCGGCCGTGCTGGCGGTGCTCGACGCGACGAACCGGTGGATGGGGTCGGCGGTGACGCAGGCGTTGCCGGCGATGTCGATGACGATGGAGGATCGCCGCGGCTCCGGCCGCTAGCGACGTGCAGGGATAGTGGTGGCAGTGGCGCGGCGTTGGGGTCGAACCCTGGCGCCGCGTCGTGGCGGAGAGGGTCGCTGGGATCGGGAAAGCGAGCAAGCGGCGCGCCCTGGGCCTGGCGGGCAGGTGGAGGTGTCCACGCAGGACGTGCGGTGCACCTGAACTGAGAGGAGCAAGGGAACCCCCCGTTCTCTCCAAGCGGAGAGAACAGAGCGGAAGCGTCAACTGGGACGCGCGAGCGGAGCCGAACTAAGTGGAATGCCCGGCCGGTAAACCGGGCCATCTCTGCGAAGGGAGGTGATACTCGATGTCCGTCATCACGTCGGTCGTGAGCGCTATTTGCGCGCTTGTGCTGGGTGAGTCTGTGGTGTGGAGCTGATGTTGTAAGAGGACGGGGGGTCCTCGCTTCCCTCTTTTTTTGAGAGCAATGAGCGAACAGCGACTCAAGCGCATAGTAACGATGGTCGCGATCGGAGCGGTCGTGTCCTCGATTGCGCTCTTGATGGTCGCCCCTCTCCCAGAGTCAAGGCACTGGGAGGCAGCGGGATTCTTTACGACGCTCGGACTTCTTGCGTCGGCGCTCGGATATCAGACCTCAACCGCGACTACCGGAAACATCGGGTTTCTGCCGTTCCTGAGTGTCGCACTGATCGCGCCGAACGCCTCGGCTCTTGCGACAGTGTTCATCAGTGTCTTCGGGGCCGAGTTGCTCGCCCGGCGAGCGCCACTCAAGGCGGTCTTCAATGTCGGCCAGTTCGTCTTCGCGCAGGCGCTGGCGGTAATTGCCTTCCTGTTGGCTGGGGGCGAATCGCTGCTGAGCGAGAAGCCAAAGATTCTGACGCTGGTCGTACTTGTAGGTGTGTTCTTGGGGCTGAACAAGCTTGCGGTGAGCACCGTGGTCGCGGCGTCCTCCGGTCGAGATACACGCTCCACCTGGTTCCGCGCGATGCGGTCGTCTCTCGTCTACGACCTTCTCGCGTTTCCGCTGATCTATGTGTTCGCCGAGGTGTACGTGCGGGCAGGTGCGCTTGTCGCCGCCGCCTTGGCGCTGCCGATGCTTGGTGTCCGACAGCTCTATAAGACGAACGTAGCACTCGAGAAGATGAACGAGGAGCTGCTTCAGCTGATGGTCGCTGCGATCGAAGCTCGGGATCCCTATACGTCAGGTCACTCGCAGCGCGTCGCCAGGTTTGCACGGGTAATCGCGCGAGCCGCAGGCGTCGGCTCGAAGCAGACCGAGCGCATTGCAGTTGCCGCTCTCCTGCACGACGTTGGAAAGATCCACGAAGAGTTCGCGCCTATCCTGCGGAAGCCCGGACGGCTGACCGACTCTGAGTTCGAGATCATGAAGTCGCATCCAGACAAGGGTGCCGCTCTGATCGGGAAGGTTACCCATTTCGCTGATCTCGTTCCGCTCGTTGAGGCGCATCATGAGGCATGGAACGGTCGCGGCTATCCGAAGCGCTTGAAGGGAGACGACATCCCCTTCGGCGCGCGCGTGATTGCATTGGCCGATACCATCGATGCGATGAGTACATCAAGACCCTACCGAGAGGCGCTCAGCCCTGAGACTGTTCGGGCGGAGATCGTGTCGGAGAGCGGCCGCCAGTTCGACCCGGCGCTCTGCGACTCTCTCCTTGAGCCGAGCGCTTGGGCCGAGATTGTCCGGGAAATCGGCATCGCGACGAGCGAGTACCCCGTGGTCGCGCCTGCTGCGGAGGTCCCGAACTCTACCGCATCCGCGAGAGTGCTGGCACGTTAGGGCGCCAGACGTCGGAGCGTGCGGAGAGAAGGTGCTAGTGGGCGCTGAAAGACTCGCCCGCGTCGATAGAGGTAGTCCTCCAGTCGGCGAGTGGCCTCCTCCTCTCGACCAAGTGCTCTTAGTGCCGCGACGAGCGAGTCGGCGGCAAAGTCAAGCTGAGCGTTTGGTTGATCTGAGTCTAGGGTTGCCGCGACTAGCGTAGCTGCTTCGTCAGCGATCTCCGGTCGGTTGGTCCTAACTGCAGCGAGTGCGATGCAAGCGCTCTCTACTGCTCGTCTCCGTTGGGTGCGGTCTTGGAAGACTCCCCCGATCCGACCTTCGTAGTGATTCATGCACCCTTCAAAGTCGGCCCTCGCCAAAAGGAGCCTGCCCTTCACATGTGAGAAGGATCGCTCTCGTTCGTCGTGTGCAGTGGAGACGCTCCACTCCTCAGCTCGATCTACCCAGTCTCCAGCACCCGCAGCATCGCCGTGGTCGAGATGGGCGAACGCGAGGGAGATTGCCGCGCCGACAGCATCGGAGTGATGGCCGGCCGCGAAGGACACTTGAGCCGCGTGCTCTCCGAGCCTTACTGCCTCTGAGTAGGCTCCTATGAACCTGAGCGCCACCGAGCGATGGCGCAGTACCATGCTCTGGATGTGGGGAGGCAGTCCCTTCAGCACCTCGCCCTCGAGTGAGTCGGACGCGCGCCGAACCTCGGCTGTACTACCCCGCTCAGCCGCGTAGATCAGGCGGGTGACGAGCCCTGCCCAGCCCGGGTTACCTGTCGAGCGCGTCACAATGGCGGCGTCGTGGAAATGCTCCGCCCACTTGCCGTCGTCCGCAAAGGTAATCCTGATGCCGAGTAGACACGCGTACTCGCGTGCATCGGGAGCGAGATCGGGACGCGTGACGATCTCAGCGAGTCTCGCCAGCTCTGCTGTTGCATCATTGTGGGCCTTCCAGGCTGAGTCGGCGAGCACCGCACATGCGTGAGCGGTCGCCGCAATATCCGCTGTGTCGGATGCGCGTGCGTCGGCGAGCGCGCGCGTGGCGCTTTCGCTGGCCTGCTCAAACTGGGCCGCCGCGTGCTGGGCGCGAGAGAGTGAGACCAGAAGGCTACGGTTAGGCGCGGCGCCGGCAAGTTGCTCTACGGCATGGCGGTAGGCGTCGGTCGCCTCGGTTGGAAGTCCCATGGCGAGAAGGGCGTCACCTGCGCGCTCCATGTGTGCCGCAGCCGAGGTGCGGTCACCCGCTGTCGAGAATAGGCGGCCAATTCTCCACGCGGAGTCGGCAAGAGCGGTAGTCGCGCCTTCCTGGCTCAGCATAGTAGCGCATTCAAGTGCGAGCGCAGCCCGGGCCGCACCGGGGAGTCTCTCGTCAACGGCATCCCGCCAACAGTCGTGCAGTACAAGAACGCCGCTGGGATCGAGATGGATGATGCCATCGCGTTCGAGCGACTCGAGCGAGTCTGCTAGGGGGCTAGTGTCCCCCGCTGTGAGCCGAAACAGCCGTGCTGGTGTTGCAAGCGGACCCAGCAGCGTCATGAGACGAAGAAGTCGGGTGTCGACGGGGGTGAGGTCGGAAAGGCGCTCCTCGATAGCTGATGCGAGGGTGAGCGGAACGGTGGCGCTGTGCGGCTGAGTCGCGCGGTGAAGAGCGAGTTCGCGAAGGAACAGCGGGTTCCCACCTGCGGTGGCCACTATCTTCGCTTGAACTGCCGATGCCAGAGGGCGAGCGAGGGTTGAGTTCAGGGAAGTCGCTAGTCTTTCCGTCTCATCAGGACTGAGCTGGGCCACGAGAAGCTTGCGCATTCGCTGCCAGCCGCTGCTAGAGAAGGCGGGCGTGCGCTGCCAGCTGGGGCGTGCGGTCATCAGAACGGCGATGCGAAGCGTCTGGAGCGCTGGAACGATCTGCTCGAGTACCAATGCGGAGCTGGCGTCTGCATGGTGCACGTCGTCGACAATGATCAGCAGAGGTCCCTCGTCGCTAGCGGCCGAGAGCGCATCTGCGAGAGCCCAAGAGAGTGTCGATGCGGTTAGCGCCGGCGAGCTTGGAGCGTGCGGCGTCGACTCGTGTGAGGGGTCGCAGAGCTGTCGAAGAATCGCAAGCGCTGATGGCGAGGAAGCCGCTGTTCCTGGAACTTCGATGACGGTGCTGGCGAGTGCGGCGGCCAAGCTAAACGAGCGGCCGTTGCTTGAGGGATCTTGGCGCAGGGAGATGGTGCGAACGCCCGAAAGTGCCGCGAGTTCGTGGACCTCCGAGCAAAGCCGGGTCTTGCCGATGCCTGGTGCTCCAATCACGAGCATCGCCCAGCCAGATCCGCATCGCGCGTGATCAAGCGCGGCGGTGATGCTCCTCATCTCACTAGCTCTGCCCACCAGCGGTAGTTCTCGCGCTGGCTTACTTCCCCACTCCAACTTCCGCTCGGCGATGCGCCGTCTGAGAATCGAGGCCGGAAGCGCGAGGTGTTCAGCGCGATGCCCGAGGTCTTCCACGTAACGGTCGAGAATCTCTAATGCGACCGTCTTTGATCCTGACATTGCTGCGCTCTCGGCGCGCGCAAGTGTGGCCTCCTCATTCATCGGGTCGTCGCGGAGAATCAGAGAACCCCACTTGTCCAGATCGGCCCATCGACCCTCGCTCCTGGCGCGCGCGATCTGGCCAAGGGCGGCGCGCCTGAACTGCAATGCGACCGCTGATCGAACTCCATCGAGCCAAGCCTGGAAGTCCTCTGAGATCGTTCGCGTCACCGTGGGGAGCACCTGTCGTGCTCGCTCAACTTCCTCTGGAGCGGCTGAGGCTGGCCAGTTGGCCTCGAGTACGGACCTGATGTCGACCTCCACCCGCCCCGGATCCAACCAAAGCTCCTCCCCCTCCTCGTCCAGCACGAACCCCTTCTGCCGCAACCGGTACAGCATCTGCCGCAGGTTGTGCCGAAA
>ERZ1645185.464-NODE-464-length-16990-cov-4.852849_pt1 | contig 16990 bp, 15 predicted proteins | sample MGYA00575351_ERZ1645185 | MGnify/ENA primary metagenome ERZ1645185 (study PRJEB40838, sample SAMN11284767) | freshwater sediment metagenome | isolation source: river sediment | host: Sediment | place: India: Jana village, Kanpur | collected 2015-12-17 ...
ACCTCTTTGATCTGCTCCGCATCGCGAACCATCAACCCGAAATGCTTCACGCGGTCAGGCTGCAACTGCTCGACTTCAAAAATGGCCATGAATTGATGCTCGCCGAGCTTGCACCATGCGGCGCCTTCGCCACCGCGCAACATTTCGAGCCCGAATACATCCGAATAAAACTTCACCGCCTCCTTGGCGTCGGTGACTTCAATGACGATGTGGTTACATCCGTAGACGTGGACCGCCATGTTCGTTGCTCCTTACGCACTCGCCTGGTTGATCGCGGCGACAAATGTCTCGACCGGCTGCGCCCCCGACACTGTGGCCTTTCCGTTCAAGACGAAGTAGGGGACGCCTCTGATCCCCAATTGCCGCCCACGGGCCTCTTCCTGTCGCACGCCCTCCACCCCGTCGTTCGACTCCAGGAACCGACCAACCGCCGCCCCGTCCAATCCAGCCCCGGCGGCCAGCGAGATCAGCTGGTCGGCCTCACCCACATTCACGCCCTCCATGAAATACCCGTAAAACAAGGCCTCGACCAACGCGTCTTGCCGACCCTGTTGTTGAGCAAACCACACGAGCCGATGCGCATCGAACGTGTTCGGGGTGCGCGTGATTCGGCCGAACGCGAACTCGATGCCTGCACTGACTCCTGCGACGGTGATGCGATCGTGGATCGCTTGCACCTCTTCCGGCCCGCCGAACTTCGTCTCGAGATACACACGGCGATCTATACCGACTTTGGGCATGGTCGGGTTCAGCTGGAACGGGCGCCAGAAGACACGAGCGCGTTCTTGCGCCTGCGCCGATTCGAGCGCCTGTTCCAACCGCCGCTTCCCGATGTAACACCAGGGGCAGACCACGTCCGAATAGATGTCGATGGTGAGCGATCTCTCGCTCATGACAAATGGCCCATCTTTCCGGCCTGGTAATCATGCACCGCCTGAATGATCTCTTCTCGCGTGTTCATCACAAACGGTCCATACCGCGCAATCGGCTCCTCGATCGGCTGACCGCTCATCACGAGCAGGGTGCTGTCCTGCTTGGCCTCGAGCGTCACCCGCTCACCGCGCTTCCCGAGGAGTGCGAGTTCCACGTCGCCCACGGCTTGCGTGCCGTTCACCACGACCTGTCCGTGCAGCACAAAGACCGACGAATTAAACCCGTCGGGCAATGCCAGTTCCACCTGGTGCCCCGCCGTCAGCCGCACATCATACAGATGAACCGGGCTGAACGTCCTCGCAGGACCGTTCACGCCCCGAAACGTGCCGGCGATCACCCGAAGCCGGCCGGCGCCTCCGCCAAGATCAACTGACGGGATGTCTTCCTTCACCAACGTCTGATACCGTGGCGTCGTCATTTTGAAGGCCTTCGGCAAATTCACCCACAGCTGAATGCCTTCCAGCAACCCACCCTGCCGTGCGAATTCCTTTTCGTGCAGCTCTTCATGCACGACCCCGGATGCGGCCGTCATCCACTGCACATCACCGGGCCCGATGACACCGCCGCTGCCCGTCGAGTCCCGGTGCGCCACCTTTCCATGATACATGATCGTCACCGTTTCGAACCCGCGATGCGGATGTTCTCCCACCCCGCGTTGTCTGGCGCTGGGCGGAACCTGGTCGGGCCCCATATAGTCGAGCATCAAGAACGGAGACAGCTGTTCGTCGACACCGGCGCCCGGAATCATATTGCGCACAGGAAATCCATCACCCACCATATGATGCGAGCCCGGCTGATAGACACCGACCAGTTCTTTCGTTCCGATTGTCTCTGTGTGCATCTCGGCCTCCTTTCTTACGCCATCCCTCGCGCGGCTTCGGCTAAGGAGATGGTTCCGCGCACCACTGCCTTGGGAAACTCATACCCGATCGTGCCCTTGGAGAAGGAGGTGTACATCTCTTCGAACAGCCTTGCCGCCTCATCAGAAAACCCGAATGAGGTCATGGTCGGCACGACAGCACTGAGCGGCGCAGCCTGTGACTCGACCTTGCGCCCGAGGATCCGGCCGAATTCCACCGCCACCTGCTCCGGACTGTACTCCTCCGGGCCTGCAAGTTCCACAATCTCATGCCCCGATCCACCGGCCATCAATCGCTCCGCCGCCACCCGGCCGATGTCGCTCGTCGAAATCATCGGTATGCTGGCCTGCGGGGGTATGAAGGTGGGGAGCACCCCCTGTTCCCTCGCCATGCCGAGACCAATCGCCCAATTCTCCATGAAATAGCACGGACGCAACACCGTCAGATTGCGCGTCACCACACCCAACTGTTGCTCACCATACCGAACTGCTCGGATCGGCCCGGTCCCATCCGGAAGCTGCGCGCCGACAGACGACAACAATAGGACCTGTGCCACACCGCCGGCTTTCACCGCTTCCGCCGCCTGGTCCACCCGTTTCCGCTGTTCCGCGATCCAGGATGAGGCGCCATAGTTTGGCGGAATCAGCAGATACAGACCTGAAGCGCCTTGCACGGCTCGCGTCAAGGCCGGCACATCATCCAGCGAAGCGACAGCCACCTCCGCCCCCTTGGTGCGCCATGCCGCGCCTTGGTCAGCCGATCGCACCACCACCCTCACCGGCTGCTTGCGCGCCAGCAATGTCTCTGCCACAACCTTTCCCGTATGTCCGGTCACTCCCAGTACGACAAACATTGCTCTCGCTCCTTTCCCCCGTCAGTCAAGTCGGCCCGCCACGAGCTTGTCCAGCACCCGGCTTCCGTCATCGGCAAGGCCGCCGCCTTTCCGACCGGCTCTCATCAGAGTCAGTATAATAGTTCTAGTTAGAACAAAGTCAACCCCTCGCATGCGATCGAGCATCGCTGGATGGTTCGAGGGCCGGTGACTCTCGACTGGCGGCACACCGAGCCGGGCACCACGCGCCGGAGCATCTTATCCTCGTGGAGGACACGAACAGGAGAGGATGCAAGCGTCGCGCCGACAGTCACAGCGGCGAGGGAATTGGAGCAGAGCACACCTATTCACTCACGAAGGCAGGCGGTCTGAGCACGCCGGACGACGCCAGCAACAGGATGGGGAGTGATTTCAGGGTGACGAATCGGGGTGGAACGGCCAGGCGGCGGGAGACTGCGTTACTTTCGGCTCTTGATCGCCCGCTCCACCTCGCGCCCCGCTTCACGCGCCTTGATGGATTCACGACGATCGTACTGTTTCTTTCCCTTGGCCAACGCCAGTTCCACCTTGGCATGCCCACGCTTCGAAAAGTAGATACGTAACGGCACGAGGGTCAGACCCTTGAGCTGAGTCTTCCCGATCAGCTTATTGATCTCCTTGCGATGCAGGAGCAGCTTCCGCTTGCGAAGCGGATCATGATTCATGAGGTTGCCGTGCGAATAGGGGCTGATGTGACAATGATTCAAATAGACCTCACCGTCATCGACCGAGGCATAACTGTCTTGCAGGTTCACCCGCCCTTCTCGCAGGGACTTGACCTCCGTCCCCCGTAAGATGACGCCGGCTTCGAATTTCTCCTCGATAAAATAGTCGTGGTAGGCCTTCCGGTTGGTGGCCACTACCTTGAATTGATCGTCTTGACCCTGTGTCTTCGTCATCGTGGTTCGCCGGCGGCTATTTCCGCCGGGCGCATTTTGTTATGATGCCCCCATGCGAGGACAGAGCAGGCTCGATTCATTCGGTACGATTTTGGCCGGGGTGGCTCACCGGCTGGGCCTGGAGAGCAAACTCTTCGAGGCCCGTCTGCGACGTCACTGGCCTGAAATCGTGGGCGAGCCCATTGCCACGCACACACGCCCTGACCAAGTCCGCTTTAAGAAGCTCTACATCCTCGTACACAACTCGGTCTGGCTGCAACAACTCACCTTCCTCAAACCCGAGCTGCTGGACAAGGTCAACTCGATGGCCGGAGAGAAGCTGGTGACGGAACTCGTGCTGCGCATCGGAGACGTGTCCCTGGACCGCGCCTCACAGCCGATGGCATCAGCGCCCGAGGCCGGACCGCCGCAGCCGAGTGCCGAACTCCTTCGAGAAGCGACACTGCATACACAAGGAATTCAGGATCAGGCTCTGCGCGAACAGCTGGCGGCCGTCATGGCGCAGGCGTTGGCGATGACACCGCCGGACTCTTCGCGGCGGGCCCCTTAAACAACTGCCGCGAATAGACCGCGGTTGCCGCGCTGTCTTTGCCTTTGGGAACCGGTCCGATCCGGCCCTCTTCTTCCTGCTCGTCCAGCTTGTAAAACCCTCGCACTGATCCTTCGAATCCGTCCCGCACCGCCGGGTCTTCGCCCGTCACATACTTGTGCAGCATCTCGGGCTCCGTCCACCCCTCATCCGTGAAGACGTATATCGCGATACGTTGGTAGCGCCCTTTCGGATCATCTCCGGTAGTCGGACGGATTTTCATCGGGCCGAAATTTCGTGTCTCCGCACCGACCTTGCGGAAGCGTTCGAGCAAGGTTTCGATTTCGGTGTCGCTGGTCCAGGGCGGGACGTGCACCGCCACGATTGAGCCTTCCTGGGAGCCGATGCTGTAGGGAGGAATGGAACGATCAGGCCGGCTCAGAAACATGCCGCCCCAAATTAACGCAAAGGAGCAGAAGAGCACCCCCAGCGCCATCTTCACCACCGTATCCAGCGGACGCTTGGCAGGGGGGCCGGCGGGAGCCGCGGCCGGCGGCGGAGTCTGATGATTCATGACCATGGTGAAGCGGGCCGCTCGAATTCAAGCGGCTCACGGAGTGATTACTCGCCCTCGTCGGGCACCCCTTCTTCGCGTTCGACGAGTCGTACCACCGCAACCACGCGATCCTCATCGCCATCCACGTCGAGCAAGCGAACGCCCTGGGTATTGCGCCCGATTTCCCGGATGTCGTCGACCTTGCAGCGCAGCACCTTTCCTTGAGCCGCCATCACCATGATCTCATCTTCGCCGCGTACCTGGAGGAATCCGACCGCAGGCCCGTTCCGTTCCGTGGTTTTGACACTGATGATGCCTTTACCACCTCGGCCCTGCACCCGATACTCATTCACCGGCGTCCGCTTGCCGTATCCGCCCTCGGTGACGGTCAGAATGGCGGTCGTTGAGTCGGGGGTGATGGTCTCCATGCCGATGACCTCATCACCCGGCTCCAACGTGATCCCGCGCACCCCGTGAGCCGTCCGTCCCATGGCACGCACATCTTCTTCTTTGAATCGAATGGTAATACCCTGCTTTGTGCCCAGCAGAATTTCGCGCTGACCGTCCGTGAGGTCCACCCCGATCAGTTTATCACCCTGATCGAGCGAGAGGGCAATGATGCCGCCTTGGCGCGGATTGCTGTAGGCTGACAATTCTGTCTTCTTAATCACGCCCTGTTTCGTGCCCATGATCACGAAGCGATCGGTACGGAACTCCTTCACCGGTAACGTCGCCGTGACCTTTTCGTCTTTCGAGAGCGCGAGCAGATTGACCAGGGCCTTGCCTTTCGCGGCCCGGCTGGCCTCAGGAATTTCATGCACCTTGAGCCAATAGACTTTTCCCGCATCGGTGAAAAAGAGCAGAGAATCGTGCGTGGAGGCCGTGAAGAGGGTTTCGACAAAATCCTCTTCCTTGATACCCATGGCGATCTTGCCTTTGCCGCCGCGGCGCTGGGCTCGATAGAGCGTGACCGCATTGCGTTTGATGTAGCCGGCATGAGAAATCGTCACGACGACTTCTTCCTCGGCGATCAGGTCTTCGAGCGTCAGTTCGGCTTCCTCCTTGACGATCTTGGTACGCCGCTCATCCTGATACTTCTCCTTGATCTCGATCAGTTCATCCTGGATGATCTTCCGCACCAAGGCCTCGCTGCCGAGCACCGAGCGCAGATACTCGATGGTCTTCAACACCTCGCGATACTCTTCCACGAGCTTGTCGCGCTCGAGCTGGGTGAGTCGCTGCAGCCGCATTTCCAGGATGGCATTGGCCTGAATCTCAGACAACCGGAACTGTTGCATCAGGCCCGTACGCGCCACATCCGGCGATTGCGACCGGCGAATCAAGGCGATCACGGTATCCAGGTTGTCGAGCGCGATCTTGAGCCCTTCGAGAATGTGCGCGCGTTCTTCCGCCTTGCGCAGATCGTAGGCGGTACGTCGCACGACGACTTCGCGCCGATGCTCGACAAAGGCTTCCAGGATCCGCTTCAGGTTGAGCACTTCCGGCCGGTTGTTGACGAGCGCCAGCATGTTCACGCCGAAGGTCGTCTGTAACTGACTGTGCTTATACAAGTTGTTCAGGACCACGAGCGGAATCTCGTTTCGCTTCAACTCGATCACGACCCGGACGCCTTCCCGGTCGGATTCGTCGCGGATATCGGAAATGCCGGTGACACGGTCTTCCTGCGCCAGATCGGCAATCTTCTCGATCAGCTTCGACTTGTTCACCTGATACGGAATTTCGGTGATGATGAGCCGCTCGCGATCGGTCCGTTCATCCGTTTCGATCGCAACCTTGGCCCGGACCGTCAGGAGCCCGCGTCCGGTCTCATACGCATCCTTGATGCCGGACGTGCCGTAAATGAAGCCGGCCGTGGGGAAGTCGGGCCCGGGAATCTTCTTCATCAGCTGCGCGATGGTGACGTCGGGATTCTCCAGCAACAACAGCAACCCCTCGATGACTTCACCCAGGTTGTGCGTCGGAATGTTGGTCGCATAGCCGACGGCGATTCCGCCCGCACCGTTCACCAGCAGATTTGGCACGCGGGACGGCAGCACCAGCGGCTCCACGCGCGACTCGTCGTAGTTGGGCCCGAAGTCGACCGTCTCCTTTTCGATGTCCGCCAACAGCTCTTCGGCCAGCTTCGTCAACCGGGCTTCGGTGTACCGCATGGCCGCGGCCGCGTCGCCATCCATCGAACCATAGTTGCCCTGGCCGTCCACCAGCATGTAGCGCATGTTGAAGTTCTGCGCCATGCGCACGAGCGTGTCGTAAATCGCGGAGTCGCCATGGGGATGGTAATTACCCATGATTTCGCCCACGATCTTGGCCGACTTGCGGTAGGGCCGGTTCGAGGCGAGCCCCATCTCATTCATGCCGTGCAGAATGCGCCGGTGCACCGGCTTCAATCCGTCCCGGACATCAGGCAGCGCACGGCCGACGATCACGCTCATCGCATAATCGAGGTACGACGAGCGCATCTCATCTTCGATCGCAATCTGGCCTAAGCGTTCATCTGGCGGCATCTACCCTCCACCGAATGCTGAAAAATGGTCCCTGGCTTCGTTCTCGGCTCGAGAGGTCCTCAACGTACCCCGGAGGGTACGCCTCCGGTCCTCTCTCGCCTACGGCCTTGCCGGAGAGCCATTTTGAGCATCCGCCGAATCAACAAAAAATTCTTCGTTTCCCAGCGGATTTCCTATACGTCCAAATTGCGCACTTCCATCGCATGTTGCTGAATGAAATTGCGCCTGGGCTCAACTTCGTCGCCCATGAGAATCGTGAAAATTTCATCGACGCCGGTTATGTCTTCGAGCTTCACCCGCAGCAGCGTTCGTTTCTCCGGATCCATGGTGGTTTCCCAGAGCTGCCCCGGATTCATCTCGCCCAGCCCCTTGTATCGCTGAATGTTCAATCCCTGTTTGCCTTCTTCAAGAATGGCTTGCACCAGCTCGGCTGAGCCGTTCTTGCGGACTTCGGCCCCCTTGATCTTGATCGTGTAGGGCGGTTTCCCCAGCCCCATGGCTGAGGGCGCCTGTTTCTGCAGTTCGCGAAAATCAGCCGACCCCACCAGCTCATGCGTGATGTCGACCTGATGCGACATGCCTGCCGTGGCGACCTTGCATACCAGTTTGCTGGTCTGGTGTTCTTCATCCTCAAGAATCTCGATCGTCGGCTCGGCCTTCGGGTACAGCAAGCCCAGCGCAGCCTTGGCATCGGCGACGATCGTCTGCAAGGCGGCCTGATCTTTTAATGTCTCCCGAGTCAGACCGGGCTGATCCACAAAGACACGCAGCATGTTGGCTTCATGATGCTTCTTGTTCACCTTGTGCAGCAGGCTTTCGAAGGCGATCAGTTTTTTCAGGACCGGCAGCAGACGGCGACCCGTGAGCGTGTCCTGGCCGTTCTCCAGCCGAACCTCGACCTCCTCGACGGCCAAATCCGCGAGGTATTCGTTCATCGCCGGTTCGTCCTTGAGATACCGTTCCGTCTTGCCCTTCTTCACCTTAAACAGGGGAGGCTGCGCGATATAAATGTAGCCGCGCTCCAGCAGTTCCGGCATCTGGCGGAAGAAGAACGTCAGGAGGAGCGTGCGGATGTGGCTGCCGTCCACGTCGGCGTCCGTCATGAGGACGATCTTGTGATACCGCGTGCGCGCGATGTCGAACGCTTCCTTGTCCGGCTTGTCGCTGTCTTCCTTTTTTCGACCGATGCCGGTGCCGAGCGCCAGAATCAGTGTGCGGATCTCATCGCTGGTCAGCATTTTGTCGAAGCGGGCCTTCTCGACATTCAGAATCTTGCCCTTGAGCGGAAGAATCGCCTGGAACTTGCGGTCGCGCCCCTGCTTGGCGGAGCCGCCGGCCGAATCTCCCTCGACGATGAACAATTCGCTCAACGCGGGATCTTTCTCGGAACAATCGGCGAGTTTCCCCGGCAAGCTGCCTCCGTCCAAGGCGCTCTTCCGGCGGATGAGCTCCTTGGCCTTGCGGGCCGCTTCGCGGGCACGGGCCGCATCCACGGCCTTGCCGATGATCTTCCGAGCGACCGGCGGATTCTCTTCAAAATAGGTGCCGAGAGCCTCATTGACCGCCGCCTCGACGATTCCCTTCACCTCGCTGTTACCCAATTTCGCCTTCGTCTGCCCTTCGAACTGCGGATTGCGGACCTTCACGCTCACCACGCCCGTCAGGCCTTCACGCACGTCGTCGCCGCTGAGGGATTCCGTGTCCTTTTTCAGCAGATCATTCGCGTTGGCGTAACTGTTGATCGTGCGGGTCAAGGCGGCTTTGAACCCCACCAGGTGAGTCCCGCCCTCCTTGGTGTTGATGTTGTTCGCAAACGAGAACAGATTTTCGGCGTATCCGTCGTTGTACTGCAGCGCCACCTCCAGGATGAGATCGGGCTTCTCGACCTTCACGTAGATCGGTTTGTGAAGCGGCGTTTTGGCCTCGTTGAGGTGATCCACAAAGGAGACGATGCCGCCCTTGTAGTGAAAGATCTGTTCCTTTTCTTTCCGGTCATCCTTGAGGGTGATCGCCAGGCCCTTGTTGAGGAAGGCGAGTTCGCGCAGCCGTTGCGCCAGCACGTCGAAACTGAATTCGAGCGTCTCGAAGATCTGACCGTCCGGCTTGAACCGGACCTTCGTGCCGCGACGTTTGGTCTTTCCGGTTACGGCCAGCGGGGCCTGGGGTTTTCCACGTTCATACCGTTGTTCGAAGACCTGGCCGTCCTGCCAGATTTCCAGCTCCAGCCATTCCGACAAGGCGTTCACCACCGAGATGCCGACGCCGTGCAACCCGCCCGAGACCGTATAGGCGCCCTGCTCGAACTTGCCGCCCGCGTGCAGGACGGTGAGGGCGACTTCCGCCGCTGATTTCTTTTGGGTGGGATGCATGCCCGTGGGGATACCGCGGCCGTTGTCGACAACCGTCACGCTGCCGTCGATATGAATCGTGACTTCGATCGCTTCGCCGAACCCGGCCATGTGTTCGTCGACGCTATTGTCGACGACTTCATAGACGAGATGGTGCAACCCGTCGACCCCGGTGCTGCCGATGTACATCGCCGGCCGCTTCCGCACGGCGTCGAGGCCCTCGAGAACTTTGATCTGATCCGCGCTGTAACTGTCGGATTTCGGTTTGGTGGTCGTGTCCTGCTGGTCGTCCTTGGCCATTCAGCTCCTTGGTCGATGTTTTCAGTCTTCAGCCATCAGCTTCAGCCTGGGGCGATCCGCTGATCGCTGCACGCTGACTGCTGATCGCTCGTTCAGATCTTGATCGGCATCACGACGCATTTGAATCCGGGACTTTCAGGCTCCTGAATCAGACAGGGGCTCAAGGCCGTATCCATTTGCAGCGACACCGATTCTCCATCCATGACGCTTAATGCGTCCAAGAGGTAGCGGGCGTTGAAGCCGGTATGGAGCACCTCGCCCTCGTACTGCGCCGCCAATTCTTCCGTCGCTTCACCATAGTCCGGGTTGCTGGAGAACAGCGTCATGCCGCCCGGGGCAAACGAGAGTTTCACGGCATTGGCTTTGTCTTTCGACAGCACCGACACCCGGCGCAAGGCGCTTTCCAACAAGCCTCGATTCACCACAATCCGCTTGCCGCTTTCCTTCGGCACCACCTGTTGATAGTTCGGATAGTTCCCTTCCATGAGTCGGGAGGTGAGCAGCAGCCCGCTTTTCCGGAAGATCATGAGGTTCTTGGTGAACCCGATCAGCGGCTCCTCGTCACCGCCTTCCTCGAGGAGGCGCCGCATTTCGTGAGCGGCTTTCTTGGGAATGATCGCCTTGATGTCCTGCGTCAACGGCTTCGCGTTCGGGCCGCCGACCTCACGCTCCGCGACGGCCAACCGGTGGCCGTCGGTACCGACCAGGCGCAACAGCGTGGTCTTTTTGTCGGTCGTCGTGAGGCTGACGAGCAGACCGTTCAGAATGTACCGCGCGTCGTTGTCACCGGCGGCAAACAGCGTCTTCCGGATCAATTCCAACAATCCCGCACCGGCCAGCGGCGTCAACCCCTCGCGCTCGATGGAAGGCAATGCCGGATAGTCGCTGCTCGGCAGGCCGACGACCTTGAACTGACTCTTACCGGACTGGATCGTGGTCCAATTGTTGTCCCCCGAGGTCAGTTCGATCTCGCCGCTCGGCAATTCCTTGATGATCTCGTACAACTTGCGCGCAGAAATGGTCACGCCCCCGGCCTCCAACACGGAGGCCTTGTAGAGCCCGCGCATACCGAGTTCTAAATCGGTTGCTACGATTTCCGCACCGTCATGCTTGGCTTCCAACAGAATATTCGAGAGGATGGGCATGGTGTTCCGCTTTTCGACGACACCCTGCACCCGCTGCAGGCCCGTCAAGAGTTCCTCTCGTCCGATGCGTACCTTCATGGTCGATCCCCCTCAGAGCGCGTTCACGCTCTCAAAATCTGTTCTTTCAGGCCTTCCAGCGTGGTGTGCAAGGCACTGTCGGCTTCCTTCGCCTTGCTGATCTGCCGGCAGGCGTGAATGATCGTGGTGTGATCCTTCCCCCCGAACTGACGGCCGATCTCGGGAAATGACGCGTCGGTCAGCTCCCGGCAGAGGTACATGGCGATCTGACGGGGATGGACCAGGGTCTTACTTCGGCGGCGCGATTTCAGATCGGCAATCTTCAGGTGGTACTTCGCCCCCACCGCTTCCTGGATGTCTTCGATCGAGACGATCTTCTTCTTGTCGCCGATGAGATCACGCAACACGTTCTTGGCCATCTCCAGCGTGATCGCTTGTCCCGTGAGCGAGGAATAGGCCCCGACCCGCACGAGGGACCCCTCCAGTTCACGGATGTTGTTCTTCATCGTCGTGGCGAGAAAATGAATCACCTCTTCGGGCAGCGCGATGCGTTCATCCTCGGACTTCTTGCGCAAGATGGCGATACGTGTCTCGACATCCGGCGGCTGCAGATCGGCAATGAGACCCCATTCGAACCGGGAACGAAGCCGCTCCTCGATATCGGGCATATCTTTCGGAAAACGGTCGCTCGACAAGACGATCTGCTTCCTGGCCTCGTAGAGCGTGTTGAAGGTATGAAAGAATTCTTCCTGCGTCCGTTCCTTGCCCGCCAAGAACTGAATATCGTCGATCATCAGCATGTCGACGTTGCGGTAGCGTTTGCGCAGGTCGATCATTTTGTCGTACCGGATTGAATTGATCACTTCGTTCGTAAACTGTTCCGTGGTCAGGTAGGCGATACGCAGATCGCTCCGTTCAGCCAGGTAGTTCCCGATCGCATTCAATAAATGCGTCTTCCCCAGTCCCACTCCGCCATAGAGAAACAGCGGGTTGTAGGCCTTGGCCGGCTGTTCCGCCACCGCCATGCAGGCCGCATGGGCGAACTGGTTCCCGGCCCCGACGACGAAACTCTTGAACGTGTACTTCGGATTGAGCTGAATACCGCGCTTCGATCGGGACGCCACAAAGCCACGCCCACCCGCATCGTGAGAGGACGCCTCCTGCTGGACAGGAGCGGACGTCTGCTTATTATTAATGACAAAAGAGACGTCCATGCGACCGCCGCCCTGTGCCGCCGAGACGGCCTCTGCCAACAGGTCGTGATAATGCTCGCCAAGCCACTCGCCGAAAAACTTATTCGGCACAGCAAGGTAGGCCGTCGTATCTTCAACCCGATCCAGGACGACCGGTGTAAACCAGGTCTCATAGACCTGCTTCGGCACCTTCTCCTGAATATAGACAAGGGCGTCATCCCACATCTGATTCATCGTAGTATTTCAATAGCTTATAAATGTTCACAGGCTTATCAACAGGTGTGGATAATATCGCGGGATGCCCCTGTTTTCCTGGTCTCGCGCGGTGCCTCTCTACCCGGTTCCTGTGGACATCCTAATCCTATTTCGACCGTCGGTAGATCTCCTACACAGTCCCCCTCACCTTATCCCACAACACACCCTGCCTTATACACCATCTCATCAACATGGGCTAGGTTCTTCCATCGCCAACAATGACGCACCTCTTCACCGCCATCCACAGAACTCACAGTACCTACTCCTACTCCGACGGCTACGGATTTTCTCTTTCTAGAGAAGAGAGATAAGAGAAGAGTCGTCAGGTCATAACACAATGGTTGTCTCATGCTCAGCAATTAAGGTCACGAGATCGCGATAGGAAATGACAGACTTCGAACCAGGGCTCCCTGACGTCTCCGATTCCGGTGAAAGCACATACACAGGACCGGGAAAGGATGGTGTCGAACCCACCGCCAGTTCGAGAAGGACCAGGGATGCAGTACCGGCCGCGTGAGTGTCCTCCGGCGAAGGCAACAGCGATTGGCTGGGGTCCTGAATCGGTTGCCGAAGCAGATATAAGGTCTTTCGAGTGGTCATCTCATCTCACCCTGATTAAAAGACCAAGACGCGATCGGCTGCCGTCATGGCTTGCCGTGCCGATTCCAAGGTCCCGTCCGTGACGGCAAATCCGTCTAGCAGCGCCGGTTGTGGCCCTGGGTCCTGCACGAGGAGAAAGGGAATTTGGAGGTGCTCGAATGAGGGGAGGTATTTTTCGAGGATGTCGAGATCGACGATCTCCTCCGTGTCCTCGGCTAAGAGCAGAACAGCCGACCCCATGAGCACGACGGTAATAGGATTTTCTCCGGCGGCCAAACCCAATGCGATGCGAAGTGCCTCAACCGGTAGGGCGGAGGTGCGAGGGTCTTGGCGGATGATCAACACGATGGAAGCAGTCGCGGCCACAGTCATGTCCTTAGGAGCATTGTCAGGTGAAGGCTAGGAAACGGTCGCAGCCGTTGACGATATTGGAAAGCACCACCAAACCACAGAGGGAAATCCTGGAATCCAGCTGATCCGTGGAGACCCCATGTTGCTGACAGCCGTAGGCACAGACGAACAACTTCATGCCGCGCCCGACAAGGTCGGCATACCGGGGGTCACGAAGGTTCTTCACCCCCTCGTCGATGCAATAGAGGTACACATCATGGCCTTGGGCGATGGCTTCGGATGACAACCGGGCGACCGTCTCCACACTGGGGTGGGACGGGGCTGTGGATAAAAGGATCCCGACCTTCTTGGCGCTCATACGACGTCGTCTGTGGAAAAAGTTTAGGAGTGCTTAATAATCAATGGTTTGAATATACCGAAGTGCAAGCGGAGCGTACGAATTTTGGGAAGGAAAGTCAACTAGAAAAAGGGGTGGATACGCTGGTGAGGAGTCGGCTCTGCAGGGAGGAAACCAGTTCTCGAATAGGGAAATCCTCCTGTGCTTTCGTCTGCATATTGCGGAGGGTGGCGATGCCCTTGTCGATTTCGTCGTCACCAAGGAGGATGGTATAGAGAGCTCCAAGACGATCCGCCTGACGCAAATGGGCCTTTAATGACGCAGAGCGGAAGTCCATATCTGCTGGAACCCCAGCCCGGCGCAGTTCGTCAAGCAGCGAGAATCCCGCATCAGCGCCTTTCGTGCCAAACGCAGCTACGTAAACCCTTGGGGTGGAAGGGATCACGACGGCCTCCGGCAACATCAACGCGATCCGCTCAAGACCGACAGCAAACCCAACCGCCGGGACGGCCGCACCGCCGAGTTGTTCGACAAGGCCGTCATATCGCCCACCGGCGCCGACGGCATTCTGCGCACCTAGATGTGAACAGGTGACTTCAAAGGCCGTGAGGCAATAATAATCGAGACCGCGGACCAGACGAGGGTTCATGTGAAAAGGAATGCCTATAGCCTGCAGGCCGGCCGTGACCCGTTCAAAGTGGTCACGCGCCGCCGGCGAAAGGGAATCGGCGAGGCGGGGCGCATCCTCCGTGGCAGTCCGGCAATCCGGGACCTTACAGTCCAGCACGCGCAGGGGATTCGCTTCGATCCGGCGCTGACAGTTCGCGCAGAGATGTTGTTCCACACCCTTCAGAAACGCGACGAGCACAGGTTTGTACCGCGCCCGATCGTCCGTATAGCCGAGGTTATTGATTTCCAAGGTGAGCCCGGGTAGCGACAGATCGGACAACAGACGCCAGAGAAGAGACATGACTTCGACATCGGCGCGCGGGTCCGCCACACCAAAGGACTCCACCCCGAACTGGTGAAACTGCCGGAGACGACCGGCTTGGGGGCGCTCGTGGCGGAACATAGGACCGGCGTAACAGTATTTCTGCGGCCTGGGATCGGCGGCGCGATTATGTTCGATGAACGCGCGCACCGTGCCGGCCGTCCCTTCCGGGCGGAGGGTCAGGGAGGACCCATCCCGATCGGCGAAGGTGTACATCTCCTTTTCGACGATGTCGGTAGTCGCGCCGATGCTCCGCGCAAACAACGTCGTGGTTTCGAAGATCGGGACACGGATCTCCTGAAACCCGTAGCGGAGTGCCCAACGCCTGGCGGTCTCCTCGATGAACCGCCAGCGTGGAGACTCTTCCGGCAGGAGATCCTTCACACCTTTAATCGCTTTAATCATCACGCTGGTGGCCTGTTTCCGGTCGTTTGTGCGGGACTATAACGGCGGGATTACGGGCAAGTCAACGCAATCTGTCGTTATGCGGCGGACCCTCGTACCTGTCATGGTCGGCATAGGTCATGCGCTCCGGCGCGAGGCGAACCGGAGTCGCAGCCCCTGCAGGGCTACCTCGCGGAACGGTGCGGCCATTCCTGGGGAATGTCCCCAAGGTTGCACCCAGTTCGCCGCGGAGGTATAGTGCCGAGCTTGTAAAAAATTCGGCGGTTCATTGTGCCTTCTTCGTAATGCTCGATCACCCAAGTGCCGTGCCCAACGTGGGATATTTATGACGACTCCCGCCCGCCGCGTCATCGCTCTGGCTCCGATGCCACCGGAAAAGTCCGCCTACGCCCTGGCGCGCTACAGCCGGTCCCCGGATTCCATCGAAGAAAGTCTCAAGTGGGTCCACGGGCACTCCTCGGAAAAATTCTGGGAGCAGTTCTATTTCGACTATGGCCATGGGTCGATTGCGGACCTCGGCCACGTCATCATCTGTTTCGAACAGATTTCTGAGCTGGCTGCGATCCGCTTGGAAGATGAACAAGTCTGGGATGGTCAGGCCAAATCGAGCCGATATCAGAATTTTTCCTCCACCGGTTGGTATATGCCGGACACCATTCGCGGGCAGGAAACGGAGGCGGTGTATCTGGGCATTTTGCGCAGCCTCTCGACGGTGTACCGGGCCCTGCACGATCCCTTGAGTCAGTTCCTCACCGAGCGTGAACCGCGACCTGACAGCATGACCCCCGCAGCGTATCAACGGGCGATTGCCGCGCGGTCGTTCGACGTCACCCGTTATCTGCTGCCCCTGGCGGCGCAGACGAACGTCGGGCAAGTGGTCAGCATTCGCACGCTTGAAAAGCAGATCACCCGCTTGCTCTCCTCGCAAATCCCCGAACTTCGCCAGATCGGGGAGGAATTGCAGGAAGCCTGTCGCAAGCCGCCGGTGAATGTGTGGGGGGAATTGTGCGGGCAGACGGCGGGCGCCGGGGAGCCGATGGCCCCGACGCTGGCGCGGTATGCCAAACCGAACGTGTATCAGGCCGAGGTCTATAGCGACCTTGCCCGTCACGCGAAAGAAGCCTTGAAGGGGACCGGGTTGGATCAACCGTCCGCCTGGGGGGCCGCAGAGCCGGTGGATTTGATCGAGCCACATGATCCGCTTGATGAAGTGGTCACGACGCTGCTCTATCGTGCCTCGCAAGCTCCCTATCGAAAGATCCTGGCGGTGGTGCGCGACTGGACGGAGCAACAAAAGCAGGACACCTTGGAAGTCGCGTTCCGCAAACGCGGCCCGTACGACGAGTTGATCAAGGAGTTCCGGAGCGGGTACGCATTCGTGTTCGACGTCCTGATGGATATCGGCGGCTGGCGCGACATGCACCGGCATCGGCGTTGTCAGCAGGTGCAGCAGAATTTCACCACGGTGCACGGTTTCGACACGCCGCCCATTCTGGCCGAGGCCGGACTCGAACAGGAGTATCGCGAGGCCATGGGGCATGTGAAATCCGATATCGAGCAGCTCCGCAAGTCGAGCCAGGAAGCCGCGCTCTATGCCATCCCCTTCGGCTTTTCCGTGCGCTGTCTCTTCAAGATGGACTTCGCCGAAGCGGAATATATCGCCAAGTTACGATCCGGGGTGAAGGGGCATTGGTCCTACCGCACCATCGCCTGGCTCATGAAAGAAAAAATCACCGAACGATATCCCGTGCTCGGCGCGCGCATGCAGGCCACTTCGCCCGACGTGCAGGATGCGTTGACGCGCTGACCGGCATCCAGCCATCTCATGAATCAGCCCATCCACAAGATCGAAACAGCTCTCCTTGCGGGCGACT
>ERZ1645185.465-NODE-465-length-16976-cov-4.980498_pt1 | contig 16976 bp, 16 predicted proteins | sample MGYA00575351_ERZ1645185 | MGnify/ENA primary metagenome ERZ1645185 (study PRJEB40838, sample SAMN11284767) | freshwater sediment metagenome | isolation source: river sediment | host: Sediment | place: India: Jana village, Kanpur | collected 2015-12-17 ...
TCTCCGGGACGGACTCGCCGTCGTGGTGAACGACGGCAAGATCCAGTCCATCCTGCCGGAGGCGGACGCCCCGCCGGGCGATCATCATCAACTGTCTGGCGGGGTGCTGGCCCCCGGCCTGATCGACCTGCAGGTCAATGGCGGGGGCGGGCGCATGGTGGATGGCAGCGTCACCGCCACCGACCTTGGCGACATCTGCGCGGCACATGCCCGGCTTGGCGCCACCGGCATCCTGCCCACGCTGATCACCGACACGGCCGAGGCGACCGCAGCGGTGATCGCCGCCGGGATCGAGGCTTCGCGTCTCTCGCTGCCGGGGTTTCTGGGCCTTCACCTGGAAGGGCCGCATCTGGACCCACGCCGCAAGGGCGCCCATGATCCGCGGCTGATCCGCCCGATGACTGCGCCCGATCTCGAGCGGCTTTGCGATGCCGCGCGCCGATTGCCCGCCCTGATGGTCACGCTGGCGCCTGTGGCGGCAACCGCCGACCAGATAAGGGCGCTTCATGCGGCGGGAGCGATCGTCAGCCTTGGTCATGCCGAGGCAACGGCAGCCGAGGTGCGCGCGGCAGTTGCTGCTGGCGCAAACTGCGCGACGCATCTGTTCAACGCTATGAGCCAGCTTGGAAATCGCGAACCGGGCATGGTTGGCGCGATCCTGACCGAAGCGATCCCGGCGGGGCTGATCGCGGACGGCATCCATGTCGATCCCGCTACGATGAAGGTCGCGATGGCGGCACGGCCGGAGGGGCTGTTCCTTGTCAGCGATGCGATGTGCGTGGCCGGGTCCGCGATGGAAGAGTTCACCTTGGGCGGCCGCCGCATCCTGCGCCGCGAGGGCCGGCTGACGCTTGAGGACGGCACGCTGGCCGGTGCCGATCTGACCCTGCCCGAGGCGATCCGTTGCCTGATCTGCCGGGTCGGCGTCGCGCCGGAAGTCGCGCTTGCGATGGCCACCAGCCGACCCGCCGCGGTCATCGGCGCGCAGGATCGGGTGGGCCGGATCGCGCCCGGCGGGCCGGCCGATCTTGTCCATCTGACAGCAGACTGGCACCTGGCGCAGGTCTGGCAGGGCGGCGCCGCGCTTCTGTAGCCCAAAAGGGGCGACCCCCGGGAACCGCCCCCTCTTCCCGTCAGTCGTTCAGCCAGCCTCGCATGGCCACCAGATCCGCCTGCATGACCGAATGGCCCGCGCCAGGGTGGATCAGGCTGCGAACCTCGGCCCCCAGGCCCGTCAGCACGGCTACGCTTTCCTCGACGCGCTGCAGCGGGATATGTGGATCGCGGGAGTGAACGCTGATCCACACCCTCGCTCCATCACGCGCGCCGGTATAGTCGAACCGCTTGGGGCCATAGCCATACAGCGCCGGATCAGCACCCCCGGGAGCATCGCCGGTTCCGGCCAGCGCGCCCGACAGCGCGAACGCCCCGGCCAGACCGTCCCCGATCCGGGCGAAGGCTTCCAGGGCCAGCACCGCCCCCTGGCTGAAGCCGGCCAGCCAGATGCGGTCGCGTGGCAACCCCTCCGCCTGCAGCGCCGCGATCGCCGCGCCCACGCCCCTTACCGCCTGCGCCACATGCGGCTCGATCTGCGCCGTCGGGGCCAGGAAGCTGACCGGCCACCAGCTTCCGCCGGGGGCATCGGGTGCAATGGCCGTCACCTGCGGCAGGGCCAGATGCGACACCAGCCCGAGGATATCGGCTGCGGTCGAGCCGCGACCATGCAGCAGGACCAACCCCGATCGGGCCTGGCCTGCCGCTGCGCCGGCCCGCCTCACGATGCCACCTTGAGCGGCGGCAGGATGCGCTCGATCCGGTCGCGGATCGGTTCGTATTGCGGCGGCAGCTTCAGCGTCCGCCCGAGAGTCTCGACCGGCTCGTCAACGGCAAAGCCGGGCGGATCGGTCGCGATCTCGAACAGGACGCCGCCCGGTTCGCGGAAGTAGATCGCGTTGAAATACTGCCTATCGATCACCGGCGTGGTCCGGTGGCCGAAGGTCAGCAGCCGATCCTGCCATTCGCGCTGCTCATCGTTCGTACGGGCGCGGAAGGCGACGTGGTGAATCGTTCCGGCACCGGGGCGGCCGATCGAGGCGCGATCCGACCGGATCAGGTCCACCACGTTGCCGCGTTCGCTCCCCGGCGCAACCAGACGCAGCCGTTCGATGCCACCCGTCGTCTCATGGCCCCTCTCCTCATAGCCGAAAGCCTCGGTCAGCAACCGCGCGGTCGGGCCGATGTCCCGCTCCCACAGGGTCACCGAATGGAAGCCGTCCAGCACCTCGTCCGAGATCCGGTCGGTCTCGATCAGTTCGACCGGCGCCCCGTCGGCGTCGTGGAGCGTGATGTACTGCTGGCCAAAGCGCTCATCGATCCCGGCAAAGTCCACCGCCGCGTCGCCAAGCCGTTCCATCCACTCCACGAACCGGCCCTTGGGCACGGCATAGGCATAGGCGCTGGCCATGCCCGGGCCGGCGCGGCCGGGACCGGCATCGGCAAATGGGAAGAAGGTCAGGATCGTTCCGGGCGCACCTTTCCGGTCGCCATAATAGAGGTGATAGGTGTCGGGCGCGTCGAAGTTGACCGTCTTCTTGACCAGTCGCTGTTTCAGCGTGCCGGTATAGAAATCGACATTTGCCTGCGCCGGGCCGGAGATGGCCGTGACGTGATGGATCCCGGGAATGCTGGTCTTCGTCATGATGACCTCGGTTCTGGTGAGGCTGCGGGATGCGGCCTGCTTGCTGACAGAGATGGCATCCTCTCCCGAAATTTCACCCTGCGACTTTGCACCGAATTTGTGCAAAATAGGTCAATTCGCAAGACGATCCTCTGGCAAGTTATCGGCATGAAGACGCCATCCGGCGGCAAGACCCGACCTTCCGTTCGGGCCTACAGCCGAAGCGAAGGGGAGAGGACATGCGACACGATCATCTTGCTGCGGTGCTGGCCGTGCTTCTGGCGGCCTGGCACCCCAGTGGCGCACAGGCACAATCCGATGCCACGGCGACAGAGGCCGCCGCGGAAACCAGTCCTGACCAGACCGCCGCTTCGGAGGATCTGCTGAGCCCGGAAGAGCTCGATACCCTGACTGCTCCCGTCGCTCTGTTTCCCGACAGCCTGCTGACGCAGATCATGATGGCGTCGACCTATCCGATCGACATCGTGAAGGCCGACAGGTTCCTGCGCGACAATCCCGACCTTGCCGACAAGGACCGCGCCGCCGGCGCCGAGACGCAAAGCTGGGATCCAAGCGTCCAGGCACTGACGGCCGGCTTCCCCGATGTCGTCTCGCGCATGGCGGAGAATGTCGACTGGACCGAGCAGATGGGCGAGGCGGTGCTGACGCAGACCGATGACGTACTCGACAGCGTCCAGCGCCTGCGCGAACAGGCCAAGGCCAATGGCTATCTCGAATCAAACGACGCCCAGACGGTCGAAGTCACAAAAGACAACACCATCATCGTGCAACCGGCGGATCCCGAGGTCGTCTATGTTCCGACCTATGACAGCAACGTCGTCTATACCCAGCCCGCCCCGGCCAACCCGGTCTACATCGCCGACGGAAGTGACTGGGGCGACGCGCTTGCAACCGGTGCGATCGTTTTCGGCGCGGCCATGATCCTGGACGAGATCTTCGACGACGATGATCCCTGGGACAACTACTGGCGCGGTCCGCCTGTGATCGACTGGAATGACGGCGACTTCTATCCGCGGCCCGGCGGGATCAACGTCAACGGCGACATCAACATCGAGAGGAACAACTTCACCAACATAGACCGGGACAAGGTGCAGATTGACCGCAACAACATCAATGCAGGCAACAAGATCAATTCGGGCAACAGGATCGGGGACCTCGACCGCGACCAGATCGACCGGGAATTCGACGGCAGCTTCAAGCCGGGCGACGACCGGCGGGCCGACGCGCAGTCCAAGATCGAGAACCGCAAGGCGACCAGCGAAGGCGTCGCACGGGTACGCAATGCCGAGGGCGGCGGTCTGGCGGCCGGCGCGGCGGCAGGTGCCGCGGCCGGCGCTGCCGCTGGCAAGATCAAGAAGCCTGACAACGCATTGCCCAAGGTGAACAAGCCGGCGACGAAGCTGCCCGCGAAGGTCAACAAGCCGGCGAATGTCAGCCGCCCCACCAAGGTGGCGAAACCTGCCACAGCGGTACGCCCTGCAAAGGGCAACAAGCCATCCCGGTCCTCGGCGATGGAACGGTCGGGGGGAAGCAGGGCCAAGGCCGCGTCGAACCGTGGACGGGCCAGCGCAGGGCGGAGGGGTTGAGATCATGAAGCACTTCATCAAAGTCTCCGCTGCCGCCCTGATGTTCGCAGGGTCACCCCTGTGTGCCGAACCGGCCAGATACGCTTCGCCCGACGCCGCGGTGGATGCCGTCATCGCTGCGCTCGAGGCGCGCGACCGGGATGCCCTGCTGACGGTCTTCGGCCCCGAGAACGAGGATGTCGCCTTTACCGGCGATGCCGACCGGGATGTCGAGATCTGGACCGGTTTCATGCGCGACTACCATCGCCGGCACAGCATCGAGATGGAAGGTCCCGATCGCGCGGTGCTTCATATCGGCCGCGAGGACTGGCCCTTTCCGGCGCCGATTGTCATGACCTCCGGGACCTGGTCCTTTGATGGCGCGGCAGCGCGGGACGAGGTCCTCATGCGCCGCATCGGCCTCAACGAGTTGGACGTGATCGACCTGATGCACCGGGCCGTCACGGTGCAATCCACCTATCGCCAGACCGACCACGACGGCGACGGCGTCATGGAGTTCGCCTCGTCCATTCTCAGCACGCCCGGCCAGCGCGACGGTCTGTACTGGCCGTCGGAGCCGGGAACCGAGGAAAGCCCGATCGGCGCCTTGCTTGCCCGGGCGTCTGACAGTGGCTTCAGCATCGACGGTGCGGATCAGGAACCGGACCCCTATCTCGGCTACTATTTCCGTATCCTGCAGAAGCAGGGGCCGGGCGCGCCGGGCGGGGAACATGACTATCTGGTCAATGGCAACATGATCGCCGGCCATGCGTTGCTCGCCTATCCGGCCGCCTATGGCGAGACCGGGATCATGAGCTTCGTCGTCGGCGAAAACGGCATTGTCTACGAAAAGGATCTGGGCGCGGATACCCTTTCGGTGGCCGAAGTCATCGACAGCTATGATCCGGCTGACGGCTGGGTTCCGGCCGAGTAAACCGGCGGCACCTGTAAGCAGCTCTCGGCGGCCCCCGCGGCCGCCGGTAGGCCGCGCCCAGACTCGACCTTGACGAAAAGGGGTGCACCCAATCTTCAGCCATATCCTCGGACCAGCGCCGAAGCGACGAGCGTCCAGCCGTCGGCAATGACGAAGAAGGCCAGCTTGAACGGCATCGACACCGCCGCCGGCGGAACCATCATCATCCCCATCGACATCAGGACCGCTGCAACCACCAGGTCGATGATCAGGAACGGCAGGTAGATCAGAAAGCCGATTTCGAAAGCGCGCTGGATCTCGCTCAGCATGAAGCTGGGAACGAGGAGCGAAAGAGGTGCATCGGCCATCGCGACAGCTGCGTCTGCCGGACGCAGCTCGCGCAGGGTCGCGAAGGTCTGGGGATCGACACGCAGGGCCATGAACCCGCGAAACGGCGTCACGACAGCGGGAACCGCCGCCTCGATGGCGATGTTTCCGTCCATCAGCGGCTGGACCCCATCCTGCCAGGCGCGGGTAAAGACCGGGTCCATCACAAACCAGGTCAGGAACAGCGCGAGGCTGACGATCACCATGTTCGGGGGCGATTGCTGCAGGCCCATCGCCTGACGCAGGAGCGAAAGCACTGTCACCACGAAGGGAAAGCAGGTCACCATCACCGCCAGGCCCGGCGCAAGGCTCAGCAGGGTCACAAGGGTGATGAGCTGGATGCTGCGCGCGGCAAGCGAGGCATCGTTGCCCAGATCGACGGTGACGTGCTGGGCAAGGGCAGGACCGGCCGCGGCCACAGCGACGACCAGCGTCACGACCGCCAGCGGTCTCGTCCATGGCATCACAATCCGCCCCGCAGATTGGCGACTTCGGTCAGACGGACCGCCAGCTGGCCGGCATGGTCCCCGTCCAGTTCGGTCAACTCGCCGCGCGCGATCAGGCGATCACCAACATAAAGCTCGACCGGATCATCGACCCTGCGGTCAAGGATCAGGACGGCGTCGCGCTGCAGCCGCAGCAGGTCACGGATCTGCGGGCGGGCCCGGCCCACCGAGATCACGACCTCGATCGGCACTTGTGAGAACGGCGTCTGGTCGCTGCTGTCATCCATATTTCCGCTCTCCTTCGACAACCTGATAGAAGCGCTGCAGGCAATTGGTGATTTCTTCCGCGGCATGCTGCAGGTCGATGCGCATCTCGCCGTTCTCGAAGATCAGGAAGACCTGCCCCTCGCCAAGCGACGGCTCCTCGCGGATGCACACAGGCAAGCCCGCAGTCGACTCAAGCAGCGGCTCGACTGCCGGGCGCGCGACCGGGTTCAGTACCAGCGTCACCGGCACCTCGGAGGCCCGTTCGGCAATCGGCATGAGGGTTTCCAGAACGGTCGGCGCCAGGGCGTCGCGCGCCAGTTGGGGCACGACATGGCTGGTTATCTCCTGCAGAAGCGGACCAAGCGAGCGCAGGATATGGCTGCGCGCCTCGTGATAGGTGAAGGAAAGCGACTGGAGGTTGCGGGCGATGTCGACACGCAGCTTCGTCTGCTCGTCCGCTTCGGCGGCCGCCGCGTCTTCCCAGCCGGCGGAGTAGCCCGATTCATAGGCCGCAAGCCGCAACTCCTCCAGGTCGGCACCGGCGGGGGCGGTCCCTTCTGAGGCCTGCCGCTCGTCATTGTCGAAGACTTCCAGCTTCAGGGGCGGCATCAGACCTTCTCCTCGCGATCGTCCATCCATCCGCGCAGAATCTCGAGCGATTCCGCCTGTCGCTGCTCGATCAGTCGCCTCAGCCGGCTGACGGGATCACTGGGGTCGCCGTCGCCGGCCGGACGCACCAGGGCGAGCGCGGGGAAGTCGCCGCCATCGTCGATTTCTCCCGTGAGCACATCGGCCTGGGAAGGCACATCGGCAGGCGAGGGAAGGGCCAGGGCGGGGGCCGACAGGGCCTCTTGACGGGCGGTGCGGCCCAAGACCATAGGACGGATGACAAAAAGCCCAAGGATGACAGCCACAGCTGCCAGAATGCTGCCCCGAACCAGTGCATCCAGATCGAGGCGGCCAAGCAGGCCGGCTTGGGCCACGCTGCCATCCTGCGGGTGGGGGAGGAATTGCATCGAGCGGAGGGTGATCTGGTCGCCCCGAGTCTGGTCGAAGCCGACAGCGGATTGCACGAGTTCGCGCAGCAGGTCGATTTCCTCCTGCGGTCGCGGCGCGGAAACCGGTGCGCCGTCGGCGCCGATGCTGACCGGGTCGTTCAGCAGGACCGCGACGCTCAGCCGCCTGACTGATCCGGGGACACGTTCGACCTGCCGCTGAGTCTCCGACAGTTCGTAGGTGACCCGCTCGCGATTGCTTGCCTGATTGCTTTGATCCGTATTGCCATCATTCGGCTGGCTGTCCGGCAGGTTCGAGGCGACCGTTACCTGCCCGCTGCCGCCGCTTGAGGTGGAGTCTTCCTTCTTCTCCTCGGTGTCGGTCGAAACCGCCACTCGACCCGCCGGATCGAACCGGCGCTCGCTGAGCGATTCCCGATCGGTCACCAGATCGACCGCAATCTCGACCACCGCATTGCCGGCGCCGACCCGGGCCTCAATCAGGCGCTCGACCCGGTGCTTAAGCTCCTGCGCCCGGCTGTCGGCATCGCCACCAAGGACGCCCCCCTCGTCGCCGGTCGAGATCAGTCCGCCTCGGCTGTCGATCACCTCGACATCCTCGGGCCGCATGCCGGCAACGGCCGAAGCGACCAGATGCTTGAGCGCCCTTGCCTGCGCGACCGTCAGGCTGCCGCCCGCGGTCGTCACCGTCACGCTGGCGGTCGGGGGGGTCTCGGGTCGAAACGGCTGGGGATCGGCCCGCGCTATGTGGACGCGCGCCTGCTTCACCTCCGGCAGCGCCAGGATGGTGCGTGCCAACTCCCCTTCCTTGGCGCGCCAATAGGCGGCGTCGAACATCTCGGACGTGGTGCCGAAGCCTGACAGAGAATCGAGCAGTTCATATCCTGCGGCGCCAGTTGCGGGCAGGCCGTCGGCCGCAAGGGCAAGGCGGACCTCGTCCCGCTGGTCGGCGGGAACATAGATCGATTCCCCCCGGACGTCGTGCGCGACGCCACGCTGATCCAGCGCCGCGATGACCTTGCCGGCTTCGGCCGGGTCCAGCCCGGCATAGAGCAGCGCCATCCCGGGTTCGGTCGCAGTTCGCGCCAGCGCCAGTACGGCAAGGAACACTCCTGCCGTGGCACCAATCACGATCAGCCGCCGCCGCAAGTCCAGTTTCGACCAGAACGAAAGAAAGCCGCGCAAGTCACCCTCCAGCCGCCGGGCTTCTGCCCGTCTGAGGGCAACTTGCGGAGGCCGGGCTTAACATTCGGTTAGCCTCATTCGACTTTACTCTGCGGCGATCAGGATATGGAGCCCGAGATGAGCGAGAATGCCTCCGCCGAAAGCGAACAGAAGCCGAAGCGGGGGCGGAAGCGCCTGCTGCTTACGGTGATCGCGGCACTGGTGGCCGGCGGCGGCGCCTTTGGCGCAAGCTATCTCGGGGTAGTGCCCTTTGCCGGCGCGCATGGGGGCAACGCGGAACGGGGTGCGCCGAATCCCCTCGCGGACCTGGGCTTCGTTCCGATCCCCCCGCTGATCGTTTCCCTCGGCCCGGTCGAAGAAGGACGCCATCTGCGTTTCGTGGCGCAGATCGAAACCTCGAAGTCTGGCACGGCCGAGGTCGAGCATGTGATGCCGCGAATCGTCGATGTCATCAACGGCTACCTGCGCGCGGTCGAGATCGCCCAGCTTGAGGATCCGGCCGCGCTGATCCGCTTGCGAGCACAGATCCTGCGGCGGGTGCAGATGGTCACCGGCCCCGAGCAGGTGCGAGACGTACTCATCACCGAATTCGTGCTGAGCTGAGGACAAGATGGCATTTCTGGCAGATACGCTTCTAGCGGCCGGGTCCATCGGTGCCGCGGTCTATTGCTACATCCTGTCCCAACGGCTCAGCCGCTTCTCGAGGCTAGAAGGCGGGATAGGCGGGGCCGTTGCCGTGTTGTCGGCCCAAGTCGACGACATGACGGTTGTCCTGCACAATGCCCAGGCTGCCGCTGTCGGATCAGCCGGCTCCCTGGACGAATTGACCAGGCGCGCCGAGGCCGCCTCCACCCGGCTGGAATTACTGCTGGCGACACTCCACGACCTGCCGGAGGCGGGGGAGGTCCCGACTGGCGCTTCCCGTCGGCGTGTCGTCCGCCGACGCATGTCGCGCGACGTCGAGATGGCCGAATGAAAGGAAGTAACCCTTTGCGCGGCAAGGGTCCGCTCGCCGTGATCGCACTGCTTCTGGCGACGTCAGGCATGCTGCGGGTCGGTCTGGGGATCGGGGCGGCGGTCGCGAACGCGCCCACTGTGTCCTCCGAGCCGATGGTGTGCCCGGCGCCGCCGATGGCGGTAGTGGAGGCACTGTCTGAACGGGAAAGAAAGCTTCGTGTGCAGGAAGCGGCCATTGCCAACCGCATGGCGGCGCTGGCCCTTGCGAACAAGGCCATCGACGACCGGCTCGCGACCTTGACCACGGCGACGCAAGAGCTGTCCAAGACGATTGCCCTTGCCGATGGCGCAGCGGAAAAGGATCTCTCGCGTCTTACTTCCGTTTACGAAGCGATGAAGCCCAAGGAAGCCGCCGCCCTGTTTTCGGCGATGTCACCGGATTTCGCCTCCGGGTTTCTTGCCCGGATGAAGCCGGAAGCGGCGGCGGGAATTCTTGGCAGCATGCCCGCGGACAAGGCCTATGCCATGTCGGTCATCCTGGCCGGCCGCAACGCGCAGGCGCCGACCGAGTGAAGCGGTTTTTTAACGGCTGGCTGACAGGCTCGCGGCCAATCAGCGGATAGGAACAGCATGTTCGGTGCGATCGGCTTTGTCGTCATCTTTGCCATGGTCTTCGGCGGCTATATCGCCGCCGGGGGCAAGCTTGCGATCATCGTGCATTCGCTGCCATTCGAGATGATGATGATCGGCGGGGCAGCGGTCGGCGCTTTTCTCATCTCAAACGATCTCTCCACCATCAAGGGCTCGGCGAAGGGCATCGTGACGGCCTTTCGCGGGCCGCGATGGAAACCGGCTGACTTCCGCGATCTGCTCTGCCTGCTGTTCGAACTGATCCGCATCGCGCGAAGCAACCCCGTCGCGCTTGAGGAGCATATCGAAAATCCCGGCTCCTCGGCGCTGTTCGGTCGCTACCCCCGGATCCAGGCGGATCACGAGGCGGTCGACCTGATCTGCGACACGATGCGCGCGGCCTCGATGAACTATGACGATCCGCATCAGGTCGAAGAGGTGCTCGACAAGCGGATGGAGCTGCAGCTTCACCACGAACTCCAGATCAGCCATGCCCTGCAGGCGGTGGCGGACGGTCTTCCGGCCCTTGGCATCGTCGCCGCCGTTCTAGGCGTCATCAAGACCATGGGCTCGATCGACCAGCCGCCGGAAATCCTTGGCAAGATGATCGGCGGGGCACTGGTCGGGACGTTTCTCGGGGTATTCATCGCCTATGGTTTCGTAAGCCCCATCGCCGCCCGCCTCAAGTCGGTGGTTGAAGAGGACCAGCACTTCTACAGCCTGATCCGCGAAGTTCTGGTCGCGAACCTGCACAACCACCCCGCCAACATCTGTATCGAGGTTGGTCGTCAGAACGCCCCCCATGCCCAGCGGCCAAGCTTTGGCGACCTTGAAGAGGCGCTGCGCGGATTGCGGAAAGAAGCGGCATGACGCGCCGAGTTGCAGCAATCCTCGCAGCCACGGTCCTGTGCCTGCTGGCGCGGGCCGCCGGCGCCGAAACCGTCCGTCTTCAGACAGGCGAACATCCCGGATTCACCAGAATTGTCCTGGATCTCGCCTTCCCGGCCGAGTCCAGCCTGAACCGGACGGACGATGGCTATGTCCTGCGCTTTTCCCGCCCGGACCTTCGCTTCGACCTGTCGCAGGCGTTTGTGAACATACCACGGACAAGGCTCGGCACGATCTGGGTCGATCCGCAGTCCGGCGTGCTTCAATTGGGGGTGGCCTGCTCCTGTCACGCCCGCGTGGAGCATCTAAGCGGTGACGTGCTGGTCGTCGACCTCGTCGATGGCCCCGCGCCCGCGGATTCTGCTTGGGAAACAGGGGGTGATGGCTCTGCCCTGCCCCCTCTGCAACCAGCGCCGGGCTTGAGGCCGCGGTCTCGGCCGGTCGTGGCGGCGACCCTGCCGAACCTTCTGGTTCTGGGCCTTCCGGGGCCGACCCTGCCGCGGATTTCGAAGCAGGATGAGCCTCCGTTGCGTGATGACCTGCTGTCCGGGTTTGCACAGGCGGCGGCTGCCGGGCTGGTGGAACCCGTCGACAAGCTTGCTCCGACCGGGGGAACCTATGCCACCCTGCCCCGGTTCGGGATCAGGCCGGGCGACATCCCGCAGGTTTCGGTGGCGACGGCGACGACGCCTGCGGTCCCGCTCACGGCAAAGGGGGCGGCGTGCATTGCGGACGACCGGTTGGCCATCGAGAACTGGGGTGGAAGCCAGCCTTTCGCGATCTCGGTGGCAGGTCACGATTCGGCGCTGATCGGGGAGTTCGACCGCACCGTTCCTGAGGGGCTGTCCGCAGCCGTCCGCTTCTATCTCTATTCCGGGTTTGGCACCGAAGCCGCCGCCCTGCTTGATGCCTTTCCGAATTCCCTGCCAGACGCGGCGCTCTGGCGGCAGATGGCCCGGCTGGTGGACGGCACCGGGCTTTCCGCCAGTTCGAGCCTGCCGTCGCTGAGCGATCAGGGGGCATGCCAGGGAAAGGCCGCACTTTGGGCAGCATTGTCCGTCGAACATCCCGGTCACCTGCCGGGTCTCGACCGGGCTTCGCTGCGACAGGCGTTCTCGGCTCTGCCCCCGCACCTGCGGCGGCTGCTTGGACCGGGTCTCGCCGAAAGGCTGATGAATGACGGGGACATGGCGACAGCCCGGTCTCTGATCGACTCGATTGACCGTGCGCCGACGCCGGAAAGCCCGGCGCAGCTTGTGGTTTCCGCGACGCTCGCCACCCGCGAAGGGAACGCCTCGCGGGCGGAAGGCATCGCGAAATCGATTCTGACCGACGCCGGTCCCGAGAAGGTGAACGCGCTTGTCGCACTGGTGAACGCGCAACTGGCCCAGGGCAGACCCGTCGACCCCGGCCTGCTGGATGACCTAGCCGCGGTCACGGCCGAGGTTGGCGAGGGTCCGCTGGGGGCCGAACTTGCTGGGACACGAGTCCTCGCAACCGCCTCTGTCGGCGACTATGAGCAGGCCTTCGTCCTTGCCGAACCGCTTGCCTCCTCGGTCAAGGTCGATCTCTGGACGATGCTCGCGACGGGCGGGCCCGATTCCGCAATCCTGACCTACGCGCTGGTGCCAGCCAGTGCACCAGCCGGTTTGCCGCAAACCGTGCATCTCCGTCTGTCCGAACGGCTGCTCGACCTCGGGTTTCCCGAGGCCGCGCTGGCCTGGACTCCGGGCACCGATACCTCCGGCTTGCTGATCGCGGCCAAGGCGAAGCTTCTGTCGGGGGATGCCAGGGCGGCCATTTCGCTGATCGCCGGCAATGGCAGCAGCGACGCGGAAGCCATAAGGGCGGACGCCATGATGCAGCTGGGCGACCTTCGCCAGGCAGCCGCCAGCTTTGAGCGGCTGGGTGACACCGACGCGGCCGCAGCCGCCCTCTGGCAAAGTGAGGACTGGGCTGCGTGGCTCGGCAAGGCGGGGTCCACCGAAAAGCAGGATGTCGCGCAGCTGATCGGTCCGCGGCCGGGCTTCGATACCGCGAGCCCTGCCCCGTTGGCCCAAGGTCGGGGCCTGGTCGCAGATGCCGAAAGGGTCACCCAGACAATCAATGCAATTCTGGCAGCAATCCCGGCCCCCTGATCGCGGTTACCGAATCGAAAGACCTCTTGGCTGAAGGTGGGCAGGTATTTGCCTGCAGGGGCTGTCAGGGTGAAACCCTTCGTCCGAAATCCGGTCTCCAGTTGTTCCCGGCTGCTTGCCGCCACCCTCGCGGTAGCGGTCGCCGCCGACGCGGCAGAGCCGACGTCTTCGCCCGCCGCACTTTGTGAAACGGCCGCGGCCAAGGCCGCCGACAGCAATGGCGTGCCGCGCTCGGTGATGATGGCCATTGCGCTTGCCGAATCCGGGCGCCGCGACGGCACGGCCCTGCGGCCCTGGCCCTGGACGATCAATTTCGCTGGCGAGGGACACTGGTTCGCCTCCGCAGCCGAGGCAGTCGATGCTGCGCTCTCCCGCCGGGCGCAAGGTCTGTCGAACTTCGATGTCGGTTGCTTCCAGATCAACTTCCGCTGGCATGGCAATGCTTTCGTCTCGTTGGACGAGATGATCGATCCCGACAGGAACGCCAACTACGCGGCGCAATTCCTCGCGCAGCTTCACGCCAGTCGAGGCAACTGGGACGATGCCGCCGCCGCCTATCACTCCAGCACGTCCGAGCTTGCGGAAGAGTATCGCGCCCGGTTCGAGGCGATCCACGACGGTCTTGCGGCGGAGTCGGCACCATTGCCCGATCGCATCAACCGCTTCCCCCTGCTGCGCGCCGGCGCGGCAGGAAGCAGGGGCTCGATCGTGCCCGCCCTGGGTGGGCTTGGCCTGGCACTTCTGGGGCATCCGTGACCATCCCCTCGTTTCAGATCCGCGACCTGTTCCAGCCAACCATCCTACTGGCCCTGGCTCTGATGGCGGTCATCGCGATGATGGTGCTGCCCGTTCCAGCCGCGGTACTCGACCTTGGCCTGGCCATGTCCTTCGCGCTCGCGATCCTGATGCTGACAGTCGCGCTGTTCATCGAGCGGCCGCTGGATTTCTCGGCCTTCCCCACCGTGCTTCTGGCAAGCCTGCTGCTGCGGCTTTCACTGAACATCTCGTCGACCAAGCTCATCATCGGGCGGGGTCATACCGGCACCGCGGCGGCGGGCAAGGTGATCGAGGGCTTCGCCAATTTCATCATGGGGGGCAGCATCCTTCAGGGGGTGGTGATCTTCTGCGTCCTGCTGATCGTGAACTTCGTCGTCATCACCAAGGGTGCCGGCCGGATGGCCGAGGTCGGAGCCCGCTTCGCGCTTGACGGCATGCCGGGTCGCCAGCTTGCCATCGACGCCGACATGGCCGCCGGTGCGATCGACCACGCCGAGGCAAAGGCCCGGCGCGAACGCGAACTGGACGAGACCAATTTCTTCGGCTCGCTCGACGGCGCGTCGAAGTTCGTGAAGGGCGACGCGATCGCCGGGCTGCTCATCACCGGCCTGAACATCGTGATGGGCCTGGTCATGGGGATCGCGGTGCATGGCATGGCGGTCGGCCATGCCTTCGAGACCTACGCCATCCTTACGGTCGGTGACGGCCTGGTAAGTCAGATTCCGGCAGTCATCATTTCGGTGGCGACGGCGCTGCTTCTGTCCCGCGGCGGGTCGCGCGGCACGGCCGATCTGGCGTTCTTTCGCCAGCTCGGCCGCTATCCCGGCGCGCTAGGCACCGTCGCCGTCCTGATGCTGCTTTTCGCGCTGGTACCGGGGCTTCCCTTCCTTCCCTTCGTCTCTGGTGGCCTTGCCCTGGCGGCGATCGCATACCGGAGCCGACGCGGCGCCAAACGGCCGGAGGCGCCAGTGGTCGTCACAGCGCCGGCCAAGAGACTCCTGGGCGACATTCTCGATTTCGATGAAATCCATGTCGAATTCGCCAGCAATCTGGTTCCGCTCGCCCTCGACCCCGCGACGGGGCTGGACGCGCGGATCGGCAACATGCGCAACCATGTCGCGACGACCTACGGGCTTATCCTGCCGGACATAAGGCTGACCGACGACCCGCTGCTGCCGGACGGCTGTTACAGGATCCGCCTGCAGGGGGTCGAGGTGGCGCGTGACCGCCTGCAACCAGACCGTGTTCTGGCCCTTGCCGGCGACATGACGCAGCTTGCCGAAGGGCAGGACGTTCGCGAGCCGGTCTACGGCGCACCGGCGCGTTGGATCGCGGCCGAGTCCCAGGACGAGGCGGCACTATCCGGCCTGACTGTCGTAACCCCGGCAGAGGTTCTGGCAACCCATCTTCTCGAAGTGCTCAAGGCGAATCTCGGGCGTCTGCTGTCCCCCCGCAGCCTGCGTCGGCTGTTGGACGAATTCGTCAATCTGTCAGACGCGGCGCGTGCCGACGCAAACCGACGCCTGCTGGATGAGTTCATCCCTGAAAAAGTGCCGGTCGACTTGCTGGTTTCAGTCCTGCGCCTGCTGCTGGAAGAGCGCGTCTCAATCCGCAACCTGCCGTTGATCCTGGAGGCGATCGCGGCGGGTCGACCGCTCGGCCGGCCGGAAGCGGTCTGCGATCATGTGCGGCAACGGCTGGGCTTCCAGATCGTTGCAGAGATCAAGCGCCCCGACGGGTCGATCCCGCTGATTCAGCTCGCGCCCGAATGGGAAAAGGTCTTTGCCTCTTACCAGCTCGACGGGGACCGCGGCCAGCGCGACGTCGCCCTGCCGCCGGAGCAGTTCACGCGCCTTGCCAATACCATCGCGCAGAAGCTGGCCCAGGCCCATGATGCAGGCGCCCAGCCAGCGCTTGTCACATCCGCAGTACGGAGACGTTTCCTGCGCTCGGTCGTCGCGGCCAAGGGGCTGGTGCTGCCGGTCCTGTCTTACGAAGAAATCGGGCTGGAGGCGAAACCGGCGATGGTGGGGGTCGTACCTGCATGACGCCCCTTCTGGACGACCTTTCCCAGCTCAGTGGTCTTGCGATTGACCTTGTCCGCACGGCGCTCTTCGTTTTCCTGCGGGTCGGGGCAGCCATCGCCCTGGTTCCAGGGCTGGGCGAGGCGACATTGCCGGCGCGGGTGCGGCTGGCCCTGGTGCTTGCCTATACGGCCGTGGTCGCGCCTGCGGCCCCGATCATGGCCGATGATGACGGCTCCATCCTCGCGCCCATGGTCGCCGAGGCGGCGGCGGGACTGGTGCTCGGGCTGGGGTTCCGGCTGATCGTGACCGCCTTGCAGATGGCCGCCTCGATCGCGGCGCAGTCGACATCGCTTGCCCAATTGACCGCCGGCATCGGTCCGGAACCTCAACCGGCGATCGGTCAGCTGTGGACGACGGCCGGGCTGGCCCTCGCGATGATGGCGGGGCTGCATGTGCGCCTGGCCGTTGCGCTGACCGCCAGCTACCGCCTCTGGCCGATGGGGGGGGTGCCTGACCCGGCGCAGGTTTCCCGGCTGGGACTCGGGCAGATCGCCCACGGCTTTTCCCTTGCCCTGTCGCTGGCCATGCCCTTCGTGATTGGCGGGTTTCTTTACAACCTGTCGATCGGGATCATCAACCGCGCCATGCCGCAACTCATGGTGTCGTTGATCGGCGCCCCGGCGCTGGCCTGGCTGAGCCTGTTCCTGATGGCCCTGGCAACGCCCGTTCTGCTGCCGTTGTGGCAAGCCGCCCTGATCGCGAGCCTGGCCGATCCGTTCGCGGTGACACCGTGAGCGAAGAGGACGCCGGGGAAAAATCACATGACGCCAGTCCACGCCGCTTGGAACAGGCACGCCAACGCGGCGACGTGCCGCGTTCGCAGGAACTGATCTCGGCCGCGGCGCTGGCCGGGCTTGCAGCAGCCCTTCTCGGGCCGGGCCGTCAGGCGCCAGAGCGGGTCGGGTCGGTGCTCCAGCAGATGCTCGGCCCGTCCCTCGCCGGCGGATGGGGCGCGGCCCTGGAAGCCTCGCTTCAGGAAGTACTGCTGGCTGTCGCGCCCTTCCTGCTCCTGCCGCTGGTCT
>ERZ1645185.466-NODE-466-length-16951-cov-5.036518_pt1 | contig 16951 bp, 14 predicted proteins | sample MGYA00575351_ERZ1645185 | MGnify/ENA primary metagenome ERZ1645185 (study PRJEB40838, sample SAMN11284767) | freshwater sediment metagenome | isolation source: river sediment | host: Sediment | place: India: Jana village, Kanpur | collected 2015-12-17 ...
CGGCCACGCGAGGCCGAGCTCCGCCCCGACGGTCCACAGCGCCGTTGCGGCGACGCCCAGCGCGAACAGCGAGCCCGCCAGCGTGGGCGCGGCGACGGCGCGCGCGCGGACGGGGTTCACCGCGCTGCCCGAGCGGAGGAAGCCGTGCGCCTTGTACGTGCCGTGCGCGACGACGTGCAGCAGCGCGAGCGAGGGGAGGCCGAGCCCGCACTCGAGGAGGACGAAGCCCATCTGTGCGCAGGTCGACCAGGCGAGGCGCCCCTTGATGCTGCCCTGCGCGAGCATCGCGAGGCTCGCGAGCACCGCGGTGAGGGCGCCGGCGACGAGGAGCATCCACTGCGCCGCGGCGGCGCGCGAGAGGAGCGGCGCGAGCCCGATCCAGACGAAGGCGCCGAGGTTCACGACGCCGGCGTGCAGCAGGGCCGAGACCGGCGTGGGCGCCTCCATCACCTGGATGAGCCAGCCGTGGAAGGGGAGCTGGGCGGAGCGCAGGATGACGGCGCCCGCGAGGAGCGCGGCGGCGACCGCGTCGGCCGTGGCGAAGGCCGGGGCGGCGGCGACGTCCGCGAGGACGGCGTCGATGCTCGTCGTGCCGTGGCCCGTGGCGAGAAGGATCACGGCGCCGTAGGCGAGGAGGTCGGCGATGCGGCTGAGCAGGAACTTCTTGTGCGCGGCGACTTCCGCCGCCGCCCGGCCCTCGGCGATGACGAGGAGGCGGTGCAGGGAGAGGCTCGTCGCGGTCCAGGCCATCGCCATCAGGGCGAGGTCGCGGGTGACGACGACCGCGGCGGCGGCGGCGAGGGTGAGCAGGAACCAGCGCGCGAAGCGGGCGGCGTGCGGGGCGCCGTCGAGGTAGCGGCGCGAGAAGCGCAGCACGACGGCGCCGATGCCGACCACGAGGAGGAGCATGATGGCGGCGTGCCGCGGCAGCGTGGTCCAGGCGAGGAGGGCGGCCAGCGGCACGAGGGCGGCGGCGCCGAGGGCGATGCGCCAGGCGCGCTGGGCGTCGCGGGCGGGGGCGAGGAGCCCGGCGGCGGCGAGGAGGGCCGGCGCGAGCCAGGCGAGCGGATCGAAGGGCAGGCTGGGCATGTCGGGAGTCCGTTGAGGGGGGACGTCCGCAATGTCATGCCTTGTGGAGCTTCTGCAAAATACAATATTTCTTCATCAACCAATCAGAAAACAGAACGATGCCGGATCGCCCGCCTCCACTGAACTATCATCACCTCCTCTACTTCTGGGCCGTCGCCCGCGAGGGGAACCTCACGCGCGCCGCGGCGCACCTGCGCGTGTCGCAGTCGGCGCTGTCGACGCAGATCCGCCAGCTCGAGGCGCGGCTGGGGCAGGCGCTGTTCGTCCGGCAGGGCCGGCAGCTGCAGCTGACGGAAGCGGGGCGCATCGCGCGCGACTACGCCGAGACGATCGTCGGGGCGGGACACGAGCTGGTGGCGACGCTGCGCGAGGGGCCGCCCGCGGCGCGGCAGGTGGTGCGCGTCGGCGCCGTCGCGACGCTCTCGCGCAACTTCCAGCGCGCCTTCCTCGCGCCCCTGTTCGAGGAGCCGGGCGTCTCGCTCGTGCTGCAGAGCGGCTCGCTCGGCGAGCTGCTCGCGCAGCTCCGCGCGCACACGCTCGACGTGGTGCTCGCCAACCGTCGGGTGCACGAGGACGCGGAGCACGCCTGGCGCTGCGCGCGCATCGCGCGGCAGCAGGTGAGCCTGGTGGGGCACGCGCGCCGAGGGCGCGCCTTCGCCTATCCCGACGACCTCGCGCGGGTGCCGCTGCTGGTGCCGAGCCGTGACAGCGAGGTGCGGGCGGGGTTCGACGTGCTGTGCGAGCGGTACGGGATCCGCCCGACGATCCTCGCGGAGGTGGACGACATGGCGATGCTCCGCCTGCTCGCGCGCGACCTGAAGGCGGTGGCGCTCGTGCCCGCCGTGGTGGTGCGCGACGAGCTGCGGACCGGCCGGCTGCACGAGTACGCGGTGGTGCCGGGGCTGTTCGAGGAGTTCTTCGCGATCACGGTGCGGCGGCAGTACCAGCATCCGCTGGTGCGGGCGCTGCTGCACCAGAGCGCGGACGAGGTGCTGGCGACGGCGGAGTGAGCCGGCCGCGGCGCCGCGGCCGGCTCAGGACTTGATCGACCCGAGCGCGACGCCGAGCAGCGCGAAGAGGAGCAGCACGAAGGCGAAGAGCCCGACGATCGCGGCCGCGACCTGCACGGGGCGCCAGAGCGCCTCGCGCGGCGCGGGCTCGGGCCAGGGGCGCGGCAGGAGGTTGATCTCCGCGATCGCCCACGTGCCGTAGGCCGTGAAACAGCCGCCGACGGCCGCGATCACCACCCAGCCGCTGGGCTGCGCCCACAGCGCGGCCGCGAGCAGGAGCAGGCCGCCGACGATGTCGATGGCGAGGCGGTCGCGCGGCGTGCGCCGCGCGCGGGCGCTGAGGAGCTCGGCGAGGCTCGCGTTGGTGGGGAGTTCGGCGGCGACCATGGTGTCCTCCGTTCGTCGGTGGTGCTGCCTCAACATGGGGCGCCGTCCGCCGCGCCGCCACCGCGCGCACGGCGGGCGTCGACGCCTACTCCCCCTCGATCGGGAAGCACAGCTCGTTGCCGGGCGTGAGCTCGCAGACACAGCCCGGGCCATCGGCCTCGTGCCACTTCTTGCTGAAGCCGAGCGCGTCGAGGTAGAAGCGCAGGGCGCGCGGGAGGTCGGCGACGAAGAAGACCGGGCGCGGGCACCAGCGGCGGGTCGTAGGGGTGATCATCGCCGCGCGACCGCCGCCGCGATGACGGTTTCCCGCTCGCCGCGGGTCCAATGCACCATCGTCTCCTCGTCAGAGAAGCCCGCGACGCGTCCGAGGATGATGAACGCCGCCTGGGCGTGCCCCTCGCTCCGCCATCGCGCCATTTCGACGAGCGGGGTGATTGCGTCGCCCTGCCGCAGCGCGGCGAGCAGTCGCGGATCGCGGCCGTGCGAGAGCGCGAACAGCGCGAGCGATGCCTTGTTGCGATCCGTCCACGCCGGCGAGCGCAGCATCGCGACGAACGGGGCGGGAGGGATGTTCGCGCGCGGCGCTCCCGCGTCGGCGTCGATCTCCGCGATGACCATCAGGGCGCGCATCGCGTTGTTGCGGACCTCCTCGGCGGGGTCGCCCATCGCGTACGAGAGGTCGTCGGTCACCGCCGCCTTGTCGCGCGCATAGCCGAGGACTTGTGCGGCGAGCGCCCGATCCCGCTCGACGGACGAGTGTCGCAGGACCCGCCGGAGCTGCTCCGCGTCGCGCGCCGCGAAGCCGACGAAGCGCTCCTGGATGGCGCGCGTCGCGGGGTCATGGGCGAGCGCGTGCCCCTGCGAGCGATCCTCCCCGGCGACGCCGCGCCGGATGGCAGCCACGAAGGCGGTGTCGAACTCGGCGCCGGCCTGCACGATGTCGGGCGCCAGGCGGACGCTGCCGGTGGGCGGGTCGCGGAACGACTGCCGCGGTGCTCCGTCCTCCTCGATGCCGACGTAGGCGATGGAGCGGCCGTTGTCGCAGCAGACGAGCGTGATGCGCGCGCGCCGGACGCCCGGCAGCGCCGCGAGGCGCGCCTCGGACTCGACGATCGATGGCGACCGCACACCACCCACGATGGCGTCGCCTTCGCGGAACGTCATCGCCGACCGCACGCGATCGGCCGGGACCTGGCCCAGGCCGTAGAGGTCGACGATTCCGATCGTGTCGGCCGGCTTCGGCGCGCCCGCGGAGGTGGGGGACTGCGCTGTGGTCAACTGCGCCGCCGCCCTCGTCGGCGTGCAGCCTGCGAGCGTGGCCACGAGGGCGAACGTGGTCGCGCGCCGAACGGGCGGCCACGCGGGCATCAGCCGATCTCCAGGACGGCGACGTCGAGATCGGGAATGAACTCCGACCTCGCGAACCTGATCCGCGTGCGGTCCGACGCGGTGGCGCCGAAGGTGTCGCCGTCCCGGAAGCTCCGTCCCGAGGCGAGCAGGTAGTTCGCGAGGTCGGCCAAGGAGCCGATCACGTCGCCCGGCGGCCGCGCCGTCCGCCGCACCTCGAGTTCGCGATGGCCGAACGACGAGAGGCCCGTCGTGTACGCCGACGTCGCGTCCGGCTCGGCGACCACGTTGAAGCCGATCCACGACAGGATCGGCGGCTCCGCGCGCGACGCGCTGCGCGCATCCTCGGCCCAGGCCTCCGCCGAGCGGACGAGCATCGCATCGCCCGCGTAGACACCGGTCGCCTGGCTCACCGCCAGCGCCGAGGCGACGAGCCGCGTGTGGAAGAGCCGCAGATCGAGCGCGTCGAGCGCGTCGCTCGCGGCGTGCACGAGGAGGTGCTGTCGGTGCGCCGCGACGCGCTCGGCGGCCTCGGGCCAGTGCCAGGCGAGCGCCACCGGCCCTTCGAGGTCGGTCGCGGGGATGGGCATCGGCACCTGGGCGATCGCCAGCATGCCCCCGCGTATCGCGGCGATGGTCCTGCCGTCCGACGACTCGACGCCGGCGATCGCAGGCAGGTCGCCCCACGTCGCGGCGAGATGATCGAGGACGGCGCGTCCGTCGACCGGCTGGTCGCCGGGCAGCATCACCATCGCGAGCGCGTGGCGGGGCTCCGGCTTCGGCTTGGAGCGGCCGAAGAGGCGGCTCAAGAGGCTCATGGGGCGCGAATCTCCAGGAGGACTGTCCGACGTGCAGCGGCGCGGCGCGCGCCGCCTACCCGTCGATCGAGTTGAAGCACTCCGGCACGACCGCGACGACCTCGACCGGAGAGGCGGCCGTCGAGTCGGCCGAGGGCGCGGCTCCGCGCGTGACCGCGACGTTGCAGCCGGCGGGCACGGGGTGGAAGTGCGCGCGGTAGGTCTGCCCGGCCTCGGGCACGAAGGCCTTCGTGACCGTGCAGTTCCGGACCGAGTTCCCCGAGTCCTCGCGCGAGTGGAAGGTGAAGACGAACTCGCGGCCGGCGACGACGGGCTTGGCGGTGCCGGTGCGTTGGTCGAAGAGATCCTTGTAGAAGTACGCGACGCGGTTGCCCGCCGGATTCCGGCCGCACTTCCGGTCCGCGAACGCCTGCACCATCACGGGTTCGGTCTCGGACGAGAAGATCACGGTCGCGGTCGGCGCGTCCGGCGGCACCACGTAGCGGTTGACGCAGCCGGCGCAGGCGAGCAGGGCAATGATGGCGAGGAGGCGCATATGGCGTGGCGAAATGATCAGCGGAGGTCCTTGCGGACGACGAGCTTGAGCCCGGACCAGACGTCCGTGACCGCGCACACCTTGATGTCGACGAACCCGAGGGGCAGGGCGACCTCGCGGATGACGTCCTCGGTGACGTCGGTGGGCACCTTCGCGGCCTTCTTGGGCCACGAGACCCAGAGGGCGGCGTCGGGGCGGAGCGTCGTGCGCAGGCGCGCGAGCTCGCGCGCGAGATCGGCGCGACGCGTGACGAACAGGTGCACGATGTCGGTGGTCGCGCCCGTGCGCGCGGCGAGCTGCACGTCGGGCGGGAGCGGCCGGAGCCAGTCGGCGTAGCCGTCGGGTGCGTGCAGCGGCACGAGGCGCGTGCCGGACTTCACGCCGAGCTTCTTCGCGAGCGGGGTGCCGGAGTAGCCGGCGGTCTCAGAGGGCATTGGTGTGGGAGGTGGCGATTCACTGCGTCGCGCGGAGCGCGAGGTCGTCGCCGGCGGTCATCTCGAACTTCGTGGTGATGGCGATCGCATCGCTCATGACTGCCGGAAACTTGAAGGTCGTCACCGGTTGGAGGAAGACGCTCGACGATGGTCGTTCGCGCACCCTCACCTCGACACCCCCCGCCCCCCACCGTAACTTCGCCCCGTCCCGCGCCACAGGATGCGCCCCATGGCCGAGCTCACCGAACGCCTCGCCGCCGCCCTCGCCGACCGCTACCGCATCGAGCGGCGTCTCGGCGAGGGCGGGATGGCGACCGTCTACCTCGCCGAGGACCTCAAGCACGGCCGCAAGGTCGCGCTCAAGGTGCTGCGGCCCGAGCTCGCCGCCGTGCTCGGCGCCGATCGCTTCCTGCAGGAGATCAAGACCACCGCCCAGCTCCAGCACCCGCACATCCTGCCGCTCTACGACAGCGGCAGCACCGCCGCCGGCGGCCACACGGAGTTCCTCTACTACGTGATGCCGTACATCCAGGGCGAGACGCTGCGGGCGAAGCTCGACCGCGAGGTGCAGCTCGGCATCGACGAGGCGGTGCGGATCGCGCTCGAGGTGGCCGACGCGCTGCAGTACGCGCACGAGCAGGGCGTGATCCACCGCGACATCAAGCCCGAGAACATCCTGCTGCAGGGCGGCCGGGCGATGGTCGCCGACTTCGGCATCGCCCTCGCGGTGAGCGCGGCGGCCGGCGGGCGCATGACCGAGACCGGCCTCTCGCTCGGGACGCCGCACTACATGTCGCCCGAGCAGGCGACGGCCGACAAGCACATCACCAACCGGTCCGACGTCTACTCGCTCGGCTCGGTGCTCTACGAGATGCTCACGGGCGAGCCGCCGCACACGGGCTCGTCGGCGCAGGCCATCATCATGAAGATCGTGGCCGACGACGCGCGCCCGGTGCAGGAGCTGCGCAAGGCGGTGCCGCCGCACGTGGCCGCCGCGGTCGCGAAGGCGGTGGCGAAGCTGCCGGCGGACCGGTGGGAGGGCGCGAAGGCGTTCGCCGACGCGCTGCGCGACCCGTCGCGCGCGCCGGCGCTGCCGCGCGGCGAGACGGCGTCGCGTCGGCGGCTGGTGCCCGCGCTCGCGGCGGCGGCGGCGCTCGCCGCGCTGCTCGCCGCGTGGGGATGGATGCGGCCGGCCGGCTCGGCGCCCGTCGCGCGCTACGAGACGACGCTCGGCGCCGATGGGGAACTGGACGGCATCACATTGCGCGTGGAGGCGGCGCTCTCGCCGGACGGGTCGCTGCTGGTGTTCCGCCATCCGCTGCAGGGCCCGGGACAGCTCTACGTGAAGCGCCGCGACGAGGTCACCGCGCGCCCGCTCGCGGGCACGGAGGGCGGCTCAGGGCCGTTCTTCTCGCCCGACGGCGAGTGGGTCGGGTTCGTCGCGAACGGCCAGCTGCGCCGCGTGCCCGCCGCCGGTGGCGCCGCGCTCACGCTCGCCGATTCGGTCGATGCGTTCTACAACCAGGGCGCGTGGCTCGCGGACGGCTCCATCGTCTTCTACGACGCGCGCACGCGCGAGCTGCTGCGCCTGCGGTCGGGCGAATCGAAGGCGACGGCGATCGCATCGCCCGCGCGGCTCGAGGGCCGCTTCCCCTGGCTGCCGACGCCGCTGCCCGACGCGCGCGGCGTGCTGTTCACGGCGCACCTCACCACCTGCGTGGGGCCGGTGGGCTGCCGTCCGAGCCGCGTGTACGTGTACGACGCGCGCCGCGACACCGTGCGCGCGATTGTCGACGATGCCGTCGGGGCGTGGCACGTGCCGACCGGGCACGTGCTGTACCTCACGAGCGCGGGCACGCTGATGGCGGCGCCGTGGGACGACTCGGCCCTCGAGATGACCGGCACGCCGATGCCGATCGTCGACGGGATCCAGGCGCCGGGCCTGCTCGTCTCCGGCCAGGGGACCGCGATGTACCTCCTCGGGCCGCCGGAGTTCTCGCCACGCCCCGAGCCCAACGCGCGGCTGGTGTGGATCGACCGGACGGGCCGCATGGAACCGGTGGACAGCGCGTGGCAGGTGAACACGGGCGGGACGTACCACGCCGCGGATCAGTCGAGCGGCTGGGGCGTCGCGCTCTCGCCGGACGGGCAGCGGATCGCGCTGACCATGCGGACCGACCTCGGGACGGACATCTGGATCAAGCAGCTGCCCGCCGGGCCCGTGTCGCGACTCACGCTCGACGCGGCGGAGGACCGTGCGCCCGCGTGGACGTCCGACGGGCGCGCGATCACCTTCCTGTCGGACCGGGCGATCCCGCCGGACACGGCGCGGCAGGCTGGCCGGTTCAGGCTGTGGGAGCAGCCCGCGAACGGCGCGGGCGAGGCGCGGCTGGTCTGGGCCGCGGACGCGCCGACCGACGCGTCGCTGAGTGCCGACGGCCGCTGGGTCTTCCTCGGCACGGGCGGTCCGGGGACGGGCGCCGCCGGGGACATCCTCGCGGCGCAGCGCGGCGTGGACACGGTGGCGCGACGCCTCGTCGCGACGCCGTTCGACGAGGGCAGCGCGACGCTGTCGCCGGACGGACGCTGGCTCGCGTACGTGTCGAACGAGCAGGGGGCGCCGGAGGTGTTCGTGCGCCCGTTCCCGGACGTGAACGGCGGCCGCTGGCAGGTCTCGAGCGGCGGTGGCAGCGCGCCGCTATGGGCGCACAGCGGGCGCGAGCTGTTCTACGTGAAGGGGCAGGAGATGCACGTCGTCCGCGTCGAACCGGGCGCGACGTTCTCGGCCCCGCCGCCACGCGTGCTATTCACGCTGCCCGACAAGATGCGCGCCGGCTCGCTGGCGCGGGGCACCTACGCGATCACGCCGGATGACCGTCGGTTCCTGATGGTTCGGGAGAACCGGTGGGAGGACATGGCGGGGGCGCGGCGGCTGGTGGTGATGGAGGGACTGCAGGGCGAGGTGCGGGAGAAGATGCGGCAGTGAGGCGTGGCCGCATCCGGCCGCCGCTCACCATTCCCCGGTCCTCACGAGGTGCCGCCGATACGCCCGGAGCAACGCGTGCGCGATGCCGGCGTACGAGGCGGTGAGCGCCGCGTAGAACACCACCGGCGCGACCCGCTCGTCGGTGCTCGCGAACGACCATCCCATGGCGAGCGCGCCGCCCACGCTCCAGAGGACGCACTGGGCGATGGTGCGCATCCAGTCCCGGAAGTCCTCGCGCTCGATCTCGCGGCAGAACCGCTCGAGCTCGGCGCCGCGCTGCTCCGGGGTCGGCTCGGCGGCGACGTAGAGGCGGTCGCGGGGATGCGGGCGCATGGCGGTGCTACCCGATGGGCCGGGGGGAGGTCCGCGGCGTCGCCGCGCTGGCCGCGACGGGGATCTACGCCGTGGTGCGCACCGGAGGCGCGCACCGACGGCGCGCGCTGGGCGGGTACGAGCAGGGGCGCGAAGAAGGGCGCGAGGGGAGGCGCGAGCGCCGTGAGCGGTAAGTCCGTCATCATACGGCCCGCACGAGTTGCGCGGAGGCCTGGCGCGAATCGCGCACCCGCTGGGACGTCTTGCGCAGCGGCCCAGGCGAATCGCGCACCTGCGGGGACGTCTTGCGCAGTGGCTCCGGGCGAATCGCGCACCGACGAAGACGTTTCGAACAGTGGATCCCGGCATTCTGCGCACCGGCGGGGACGTTTCGCGCGTCGCGGATGGCGAATCGTGCACTGGCGCGGACGTATTGCGCATCGCGGATGGTGAATCGCGCACTGGCGAGGACGTTTCGAACAGCGGGTCCTGGCATTTCGCGCACCTGCGCCGACGTCTTGCGCATCGCGGATGACGAATCGCGCATTGGCGAGGACGTCTTGCGCGTCGCACCAGGCGAATCGCGCACCATCCCGGACGAGTTGCGCATCGCCCGATACGCGTGCCGCACGTCGCGCACCAGTCGCATCGCGCGCGTCCGGCATGCGACGTGCCTACGCCGCGCGCCGGAGTCGGCCCGGAGGACGAGAGGAGAGCCGCAGCACGCGCTCACGGTCCGAGCGCACCGACGCGAAGAGCAGCGGCGCACCGGTCAGCGCCACGGCGATGCCCGTCGCGACGCCGAGCATACCCGAAGCGGCGGCCACGACGCCCGACCCCACGCCGAGGGCGAGCAGCCCGACGAAGCCCTGCGCGAGGCGCGTGCGGAGCGACGAACGATACACGCCGGATGGCGTGCGACGCGGCGGCGGCGGGGGCGTGAGCACGCCGACCGCGGTCGGCGGGTTGCGGCGCGGCGGGTCGAGGCGGCCGGACGGATCCGGTTCTGGGACGCGGTCCTTGCTCACGGGGAACCTCCAGGCGTTCGGGTCGGCGATCCTCTACCGCGCGCGTCGGTAGTGCAGGGCGATGGTGCCGTTGCGGAGCGGCGTCGACGAGACGAGGTCGAGCCGCCGCGTGCCCGGGAGCCCGCCCTGGAAGAGGGTGGGGCCGTGGCCGGCGATCCTCGGGTGGAGCAGGAACCTGTACTCGTCGATCAGGTCCAGCCGGTCGAGCTCCGTCGCGAGCGTGCCGCTGCCGAGCAGCACGCCTGCCGGGGTCGCGTCCTTGAGCCGCTGCACGCCCGCGCGCAGGTCGCCGGCGATGTGGTGGCTGTTGGTCCACGGGAAGGCCGTCCGCGTCGACGACACCACGTACTTCGGCTTGGCCTCCAGCTTGACCGCCCACTCGCGGATCGCCGGCGGCGCGGCCTCGTCGCCACGCGCGACCGCCGGCCAGTAGCGCTCCATCATCTCATACGTGACGCGGCCCCACAGCATCGCTCCGCCCTCGTCCATCAGGCGGGTGAAGAAGGCGTGCGTCTCGTCGTCGGCGATCCCCACCCGGTGGTCGACGCAGCCGTCGAGGGTGACGTTGAGGCAGAAGGTCAGGAGGCCCATGCGACGAGTCTACCGCGTCGCCCGCTCAACGGCCACCGGGCGCCGCCGTGAGAGCGACGTCGTGCGGCCCGACTACCCCTTCACCGCCTGCGCCGCCGACAACCGCGCGATCGGCACCCGGAACGGCGAGCAGCTCACGTAGTCCAGCCCCGTCTCGTGGCAGAACGCCACCGACCGCGGCTCGCCGCCGTGCTCGCCGCAGATCCCGACCTTGAGCCCGTCGCGCGCCGAGCGGCCCTCGCTCGTCGCCAGCTGGATCAGCCGGCCCACGCCCTCCACGTCGAGCACCTGGAACGGGTCGTCCCTGTAGATGCCGCGCTCCACGTACAGCGGCAGGAACCGGCCGGCGTCGTCGCGGCTCAGGCCCAGCGTCGTCTGCGTCAGGTCGTTGGTGCCGAACGAGAAGAACTCCGCCTCCGCCGCGATCTGGCGCGCGGTCAGCGCGGCGCGCGGCAGCTCGATCATCGTCCCCACCAGGTACTTCACCGAGTGGCCGGTCTCCTTCGTTACCTGCGCCGCCATCCGGTCGACGATGGTCCGCTGGTGCCGGAACTCGGCCACGGTGCTCACGAGCGGAATCATGATCTCGGGATGCACGATCACGCCGCGGCGCGACATCGTCACGGCCGCCTCGAAGATCGCCCGCGCCTGCATCTCGGTGATCTCGGGGTAGGTCACGCCCAGACGGCAGCCGCGGTGGCCGAGCATCGGGTTCGACTCGCGCAGCGCCTCCACCACGCGCATCAGCTCGCGGCGCGTGACGCCCACGCGGCGCGCCAGCAGCTTGGCCTCCTCGCCGCCGTGCGGCAGGAACTCGTGCAGCGGCGGGTCGAGCAGGCGGATGGTCACGGGATAGCCGTCCATCGCCTCGAAGATCCCCTCGAAGTCGGCCCGCTGCATCGGCAGCAGCTTGGCGAGCGCGCGGCGGCGGCCCCCCTCGTCGTGCGCGACGATCATCTCGCGCATCGCGTGGATGCGGTCGCCGTCGAAGAACATGTGCTCGGTGCGGCAGAGGCCGATCCCCTCGGCGCCGAAGCCGCGCGCCACGCGCGCGTCGTGCGGCGTGTCGGCGTTGGCGCGCACCTTCAGGCGGCGGCGCGCGTCGGCCCAGCCGAGCAGCTCGGCGAAGCCGCGGTACACCGGCGCGTCGGTCGGCGAGAGCGTGCCGGCGTTCACCTGCATCACCTCGCTTGGCATCGTCGGCAGGTCGCCGAGGAACACCTCGCCGGTGCCGCCGTCGAGCGTGATCCAGTCGCCCTCGTTCACCTCGACGTCGCCTACCTTGAACCGGCGGTGCGTCGCGTCCACGCGGATGGCGCCGCAGCCCACCACGGCGCACTTGCCCATGCCGCGCGCCACCACGGCGGCGTGCGACGTCATGCCGCCGCGGGCGGTGAGCACCGCGCGCGCGGCGACGATGCCGTGGAAGTCCTCCGGCGTCGTTTCGTCGCGCACCAGCACCACCGCGTCGCCGCGCGCGGCGCGCGCTTCGGCCGCGTCGGCGTCGAACACCGCGATGCCGCTCGCCGCGCCGGGGCTCGCCGGCAGGCCCACGCAGAGCGCCTCCGTCTTGCCGGCCCGGTCGATCACCGGGTGCAGCAGCTGGTCCAGCTGCGAGGCCGGCACGCGCTGGATCGCCTCGGGGCGCGAGATGAGCCCCTCGTTCACCAGGTCGCGCGCGATCCGCACCGCCGCCGCCGCCGTCCGCTTGCCGATGCGCGTCTGCAGGAGGTAGAGCTTGCCGCGCTCCACCGTGAACTCGAGGTCCTGCATGTCGCGGAAGTGCCGCTCGAGCAGCGACTGCGTGCGCAGCAGGTCGCCGTACGCCTCGGGCAGCTTCTGCGCCATCGCCGTGATCGGCTCGGGCGTGCGGATGCCGGCGACGACGTCCTCGCCCTGCGCGTTCACGAGGAACTCGCCGTAGAAGAGCTTCTCGCCCGTGCTCGGGTCGCGCGTGAAGGCCACGCCCGTGCCCGAGTCGTCGCCCAGGTTGCCGAACACCATCGAGACGATGTTCACGGCGGTGCCCGGCGTCTCGGCGATGCCGTTCACGCGGCGGTAGTCGACGGCCTTCTTGAGGGTCCAGCTCTTCCACACCGCCTCGATCGCGCCCCACAGCTGCTCGCGCGGGTCGTGCGGGAAGGGCTTGCCGGTCGCGCTGCGGATGAGCTGGTGGTACTCCACCACGAGCGCCTGCAGCGCCTCGGCGGGGAGCTCGGCGTCGGTCTTGGCGCCCGTGGTGAGGCGCTTCGCCGCGAGCAGGTGCTCGAAGTCGTGCAGCGGCACGTCGAGCACGACGTCGCCGTACATCTGCAGCAGGCGGCGGTACGAGTCGTAGGCGAAGCGCGGGCTGCCCGAGAGCTCGGCGAGGCCGAGCACCGTCTCGTCGTTGAGGCCGAGGTTGAGGATCGTCTCCATCATGCCGGGCATGGAGACGCGCGCGCCGGAGCGGACGGAGACGAGCAGGGGATTGTGGCGGTCGCCGAAGCGCTTGCCGGCGGCCTCCTCCAGGCGCGCGAGCGCGCGCTCGACCTCGTCGGGGAGATGCGCGGGGATCGCCCGCGACGCCAGGTAGGCGTCGCACAGGTTGCAGGCGATGGTGAACCCCGGCGGCACGGGCACGCCGAGGTTCGTCATCTCCGCGAGGTTGGCCCCCTTGCCGCCGAGGAGGTCGCGATCGTCCTTGGTGGCCTCGGCCTTGCCGTTCCCGAAGAAGAAGACGGACTGTTGCACGGTGGGAGAGTCTCTTGCGTGAAGTGGGGCGCGGTGGGGGGGCGCCACGCTCGAAGGGCGACGAGCAGAACATAGCAAATCGCGTACCAGCGGGAGTCGGTTCCCGCGCGCTCACCCGCCGAAACGGTTCGGCCTGCCGGGGGGCCGGCAGGCCGAGACGGTCATCCGAGGCGGTGCTTCGCGGGCACCGTCGGCGGGTCGGTCGGATACCGTCCGCTGAAGCAGGCGTCGCAGAACCCGGTCGGCCCGCCCGGCACCGCGCCGAGCATCCCGTCGAGGGAGAGGTAGCCGAGCGAGTCCACGCCGATCTTCTGCGCGATCTCGTCCACCGTGTGGTTCGCGGCGATGAGCTGCGCCTTGTCGGGCGTGTCGATGCCGTAGTAGCAGGGGCCCGTGATGGGCGGCGAGGACACGCGCATGTGCACCTCGCGCGCGCCGGCGGCGCGGATGAGGCTCACGAGGCCGCGGGTGGTCGTGCCCCGCACGATCGAGTCGTCCACCATCACGACGGACTTGCCCTCGAGGATCTCCCGCACGGCATTGAACTTCACCTTCACCTTCGCGTCGCGCCCGCTCTGCGTGGGCTGGATGAACGTGCGGCCGACGTAGTGGTTGCGGATGAGCGCGAGCTCGAGCGGCAGCCCGCTCTCCTCGGAGTAGCCGAGGGCGGCGGAGTTGGAGGAGTCGGGGACGGAGAAGACGAAGTCGGCGCCCGGCGCGGGGTGCTCCTGCGCGAGGCGGCGGCCGAGGGCGCGGCGCGCGCGGTCCACCGAGCCGCCGAAGACGCGCGAGTCGGGACGCGCGAAGTAGACGTACTCGAAGACGCAACGGTGCAGGTCGCGCGCGGGCGCGCGCTCGAGCGTCCGCAGCGTGCCGTCGGTCTCGACCGCCACGATCTCGCCGGGCTTCACGTCACGCACCACCTGCGCGCCGGTGATGTCGAGCGCGCACGACTCGGAGGCGAAGACGGTCGCATTGCCGGCCTTGCCCATCACCAGCGGCCGCCAGCCGTACGGGTCGCGCGCGGCGACGAGCGTGCTGCCGATCATCACGAGCAGCGAGTACGCCCCCTGGACGCCCTCCAGCGCCTCCGCGAGCTTCGCCTCCGGCGTGAGCTGCTTGCTCTTGGCGAGCCGGTGGACGATCACCTCGCTGTCCATGGTGGACGAGAAGATCGACCCCTCGTCCTCGAGCGACTCGCGGATCTCGGTGGCGTTGGTGAGGTTGCCGTTGTGCGCGAGCACGATGTGGCCCCCGCGGAAGCGCACCATCACGGGCTGCGCGTTCTCGATGGTGCTCGACCCCGCGGTGCTGTACCGCGTGTGCCCCAGCGCCACCGGACCGGTGAGCTCCTTCATCGCCGCGTCGGTGAACTTGTCCGACACGAGCCCCATCGCGCGGATGCCGTGGACGGCGCCGTCGACGTTGGTGCAGACGATCCCGGCCGACTCCTGCCCGCGGTGCTGCAGCGAGTAGAGGCCGAGGTGGGTCATCGCGGCGGCGTCCGCGTGGCCGGAGATGCCGAAGATCCCGCACATTACGCGGAGGCTCCTTCGAGGGCGGGATCGTGGTCGACCGCCTCGGCGGCGGCCCGGCGCATGGCGCGCGGCAGGGCCTCGTGGTAGGCGTCGACCAGGCGGTCGATGCCGATGCGCAGGGTGGCGCCGCCGGCGGCGATGGTGAGCCCCTCGGCGGCGGGGGCGACGGCGCCGATCACGCGGGCCGGCACGCCGTGCCGCTTGGCGACCGCCAGCACCTCGGCGGGCTTGGCGGTGGAGAGGACCACGCGGCCCTGCGCCTCGCCGAACAGCAGCGCGCGCGTCGGCAGGGCGGCCCACGGCGCGAGGTCGACCGTGGCACCCAGCGGACGCTCGCGGTCGCTCATGCAGCTCTCCGCGAGCGCCACGGCCAGGCCGCCCTCGGAGCAGTCGTGCGCGGAGCGGACGAGGCCGCTCCGGATGCCCTCGAGCAGGGCCGCGATGAGGCGCTTCTCGCCCTCGAGGTCGCAGGCCGGCGGCGCGCCGGCGACGACGCCATGCACCCAGGCCAGGTACTCCGAGCCGCCGAGCTCGTCGGTGTTCTCGCCCAGCAGGACGATGGCGTCGCCGGGCGTCGTGAAGTTCATCCGCGTCGCGTGCGACGCGTCGTCGAGCAGGCCCACCATGCCGATGGTCGGGGTGGGGTAGACCGCCCCTTGCGGGTTCTCGTTGTAGAGCGAGACGTTGCCGCCGGTGACCGGCGTGTCGAGCACGCGGCAGGCGTCGCCCATGCCGAACACCGCCTCGCGGAACTGGAAGAACACCTCGGGCTTCTTGGGATTCCCGAAATTGAGGCAGTTGGTGATCGCCTTGGGCGTGGCGCCCGTGCAGGCGACGTTGCGCGCGGCCTCGGCGACGGCGATGCGGCCGCCGACGCGCGGGTCGAGGAAGACGTAGCGGCCGTTGCAGTCGGTCTTCACCGCGAGCGCCTTGTTGGTGCCGCGGATCCGGATGACGGCGGCGTCGGCGTGCCCCGGGCCGGCGACGGTGCTCGTGCGCACCGTCGAGTCGTACTGCCGGTGGATCCAGTGCTTGCTGGCGATGGTCGGGGCTTGCAGCAGGCGCTCGAGCGTCCAGGCGGGATCGCTCTCGCTGGGGAGCGGCGCGATGGCGTGCACGTCACGCGCACGGCGCGCGACCGCCTCGGCCGACTCCTTGGCCTCGGGCGTGTACATCGGGCAGTCGGTGACGAGGCGCGTGCCGGGGAACTCGGCGACCACGCGGTCGCCCTCGGTCACGCGGTACACCGGCTCGGCGATCACCTCGCCGATCACCTCGGCGACGAGGTCCCACTTGGCGAGGATCTTCTTCACCTCGGCGTCGTGGCCCTTCTTGGCGACCACGAGCATGCGCTCCTGCGACTCCGACAGGAGGATCTCGTACGGCGTCATCCCCTCCTCGCGGACGGGGACCTTGGTGGTGTCGATCGTCACGCCGACGTCGCCGCGCTCGGCCATCTCGGCCGACGACGAGGTGAGGCCGGCGGCGCCCATGTCCTGGATGGCGACGATGTGCCCCGAGCGGATGAGCTCGAGCGAGGCCTCGAGGAGGAGCTTCTCGGTGAACGGGTCGCCCACCTGCACGCGCGGGCGCTTGGCCTCGTTCTCCTCGGAGAGGTCCTCGGAGGCGAACGACGCGCCGTGGATGCCGTCGCGGCCGGTGCGCGCGCCGACGGCGATGACCGGGTTGCCCACGCCCTCGGCCTTGGCGCGGATGAGCTCCTCCTCCTTGAGGAGGCCGACGCACATCGCGTTGACGAGCGGGTTCCCCTCGTAGGCGGCGTCGAACATCACGTCGCCGGCGACGGTGGGGATGCCGACGCAGTTGCCGTAGTCGCCGATGCCCTTCACGACGCCGGCGACGAGGTAGCGCACGCGCGGCGTCTCGAGCGAGCCGAAGCGGAGCGAGTTGAGCATCGCGATCGGCCGCGCGCCCATGGTGAAGACGTCGCGCAGGATGCCGCCCACGCCGGTCGCCGCGCCCTGATGCGGTTCGATGTAGGAGGGGTGGTTGTGGCTTTCCATCTTGAAGATGACCGCCTGCCCGTCGCCGATATCGACGACACCCGCATTCTCGCCCGGACCACAGATCACCTGCGGGCCGGTGGTTGGCAGGGTGCGCAGCCTCTTCTTCGACGATTTGT
>ERZ1645185.467-NODE-467-length-16946-cov-6.934403_pt1 | contig 16946 bp, 18 predicted proteins | sample MGYA00575351_ERZ1645185 | MGnify/ENA primary metagenome ERZ1645185 (study PRJEB40838, sample SAMN11284767) | freshwater sediment metagenome | isolation source: river sediment | host: Sediment | place: India: Jana village, Kanpur | collected 2015-12-17 ...
AGCAGATCGCTCGTGAGGTACTGATCCCGACCATGGACGGGGCAATGATTCCGCTAGGGCAACTGGCCAAGGTGGTTGTCGCCAAGGGCGCGCCATCCATCCGCACGGAAAACGCGCTGCTCTCGGCCTACATCTATGTCGACATCCGCGATCGCGATATCGGCAGCTATGTCGCCGACGCGAAGAAAGCAGTCGCCGAACAGGTCAAGTTCCCGCCCGGCTATTACGTCACCTGGAGCGGCCAGTTCGAGTACATGGAGCGTGCCATCGAAAAAATGAAGATCGTCATCCCGGTGACGCTGCTCTCGATCTTCCTGCTCCTCTATCTTAATTTCAAGCGCATTACCGAGACGCTGATCGTCATGCTTTCGGTGCCTTTCGCTCTGGTCGGCGGCATCTGGCTGATGTGGCTGCTCGGTTACAACCTGTCGGTCGCGGTGGCGGTGGGATTTATCGCACTCGCCGGGGTAGCGGCGGAGACCGGTGTGATCATGCTGATCTATCTCGATCATGCATGGGAAGCGCTAAAGGCGAAGCGCCGTACCGAGGGCGTCGCGCCCACGCTGGCCGACCTCTACGAAGCCATCATGGAAGGCGCCGTCGAACGGGTACGGCCGAAGATGATGACCGTGGTGGCGATCATGGCCGGCTTGCTCCCGATCATGTGGGGCACCGGTACCGGTTCCGAAGTCATGAGTCGCATCGCGGCACCGATGGTCGGCGGCATGGTCTCGTCGACGGTACTGACGCTCGCGGTCATTCCGGCGATCTACGCCCTGGTCAAGCAGTGGCGCTTGAAGCGCGGGAAAGAATGAGTTTTTCAAAGCTCGGGGGATTGTCATGTTGAAGAAATGTTTGGTCGTCACCGTCACTGCAGTCGTCCTTCTGCTGGGTGGCTGCGCCAGCAGCGGATATTCGGGGGGGTCTGGTGTCGAATCCCATGCCGGACACGCTCACTGAGGGAAGCCAATGTTCCTGGATAGCCACCGCTTTAGGTGGTTTGTCTAGGAGTATCGGGGGGCATCTTGTCTCTCGCTGACTCCTTCTCATCAAGCAAAAGAGGTCTCGATATGGATTCAGACTTTCATTCCGGTGCCAGGATCTGGTACCGCTCGCGGGCGTCGATTGTTGTGGCGATGCTGGCCGTCGTCCTGGTGTTTTTCATCATTCGCGAACACTGGGAACACCTCGCCGGCCGATGGATATACCTGTTGCTATTTCTGTGTCCGCTGATGCATCTGTTTGGGCACGGAGGGCATGGTAACCATGGCAAATCGGAGGACTCCAATGATTAGGCGCTATCTCTGTGGCGTGATGTTTTCGGTGGCGGCCGCTTCCACCTTCGCGCAAGGCTGGCAGGTGCCGCAACCAAGCGCCGGACTGATGCCAAACCCGATTCAAGGAAAGAAGCTGTTTTTGCAGCATTGCGCTACCTGCCATGGCGCGGACCTGAAGGGGTCGGACAAGGGTGACAAGAAGGGGCCACCATTGCTGCACAAAATCTACGAGCCGTCACACCACGGCGATGCAGCGTTCCAACTCGCGGCCAAGAACGGAGTTCATGCCCATCACTGGCCCTATGGCGACATGGCGCCGGTCCCCCAGGTGACGCCGGACGATGTCGCTCACATTACCGCCTACGTGCGTGCCGAACAGCGTAAGGTAGGCATTCAATAAGGAAGGAATTGCCATGACCTCCCATGACGTATCTCAGTCAAGCAATACCCACGAAGGGCATCGCCCTGTGGTGCTGGACATGGGAGTTCGAGATGGCAGTATCGACCCGGTCTGCGGCATGACCGTGAAACCGGAGTCTCCGCACCAGAGTTTCCATGACAGCATCCACTACCGTTTTTGCAGTGCAAAGTGTAAGACCAAGTTCGACGCCGAGCCCTCGCATTACCTGAATGCCAAGGTAGGGACGACAGAAACGGCGGTGGGCACCGAATATACCTGCCCGATGCATCCCGAGATCCGCCAAATCGGGCCGGGAAGTTGCCCGAAGTGCGGGATGGCGCTCGAACCCGTGCTACCAGATCTTGAACAAGGCGAGGACGATAGCGAATATCGCGATTTTCGTCGCCGTTTCTGGGGTAGCCTGCCGCTGACCGTGATCGTAGTTGTCTTGGCTATGGCCGGTCACCGATGGTCGGCCGTGTCGCCATCCTGGCGTACTGCAGTCGAACTACTGCTCAGTGTGCCGATCGTCCTCTGGGCTGGAGCGCCGTTCTTCATGCGAGGTTGGCAATCCATCATCCAGCGCAGCCCCAATATGTGGACGCTGATCAGCCTGGGAACCGGGGCAGCCTTCGTATACAGCCTGGTTGCCGCCTTGGCGCCGGGGCTATTCCCCGCGTCATTCGAGGCACATGGGCGGATCGGCGTTTACTTCGAGGCCGCTGCCGTGATCATCTCGCTAACCCTGCTCGGCCAAATGCTGGAACTGCGGGCGCGCTCCCAGACCTCGGCCGCCATTAAGTCGCTGCTTGGTCTGGCGCCCAAGACAGCCAGGCGCATCGCCGCCGACGGCAGCGAAGACGACGTGCCGCTTAGCCATGTCCATGTCGGCGATGTGCTGCGCGTCCGCCCGGGCGAGAAGGTGCCCGTCGATGGGGTAGTCATCGAAGGCAGCAGCGCGGTTGACGAGTCGATGCTGACGGGAGAGCCGCTGCCGGTCGGCAAGCGGCCTTCCGATAAGGTGATCGGGGCCACGCTGAACACCTCGGGCAGCCTGATCATCCGGTCGGAGAAGGTGGGCGGAGAGACGGTCCTGGCGCAGATCGTCCAGATGGTCGCCCAAGCTCAGCGCTCCAAGGCGCCGATGCAGCGCATGGCCGACGTAGTGGCGGGCTATTTCGTACTTGCCGTGGTCGGCATCGCCCTGCTCAGCTTTCTGGCTTGGGGAATATTCGGCGGGGAACGCGGTTGGCTATTCGGTCTGATTAACGCTGTATCCGTCCTCATCATCGCCTGCCCGTGCGCCCTCGGCTTGGCAACTCCGATGTCGATCATGGTTGCCACCGGGCGCGGTGCCACACAGGGCATCCTGTTTCGCGATGCGGCTGCCATCGAACGTCTGCGTGACGTCGATACGCTGATCGTGGACAAGACGGGCACGCTGACCGAGGGGCGCCCCGTTTTCGAGCAGGCGCTGGCCGTTCCCGGCGTCCTGGAAGACGAAGTATTGCGACTGGCGGCCAGCCTCGATCAGGGAAGCGAGCATCCCTTGGCGGATGCCATTGTGCGCGCCGCCCGCGAACGGGGATTGGCGCTGGATAAGGTTGAGCGTTTCGAGTCGTCGAGCGGCATCGGGGTACGTGGCCTCTTGGGAAACGAGAACTATATCCTAGGCAACAGTGCGCTGATGGAACAGGAAAGTATAGTGATCGCGGCGCTGGCGAGTGAAGCAGAATCCTTGCGAATCAGGGGCGCTAGCGTCATGTATCTCGGGCAAGGCAAGCGGCTTCTTGGTCTACTGGCGGTCTCCGACCCAATCAAGGCAAGCACCCCGGAGGCCTTGGACAGCCTGAAACAGGCGGGGCTGCGCGTCCTCATGGCCACTGGGGACGGTTTCACGACGGCCAGGGCGGTCGGCGATGCTTTAGGAATCGATGAAGTCTTTGGCGAGGTGAAACCGGCCGACAAGCTGGCCTTGGTCGAACGGCTGCAGCGTGAAGGCCATGTCGTGGCAATGGCGGGAGATGGGATCAATGATGCGCCGGCTCTGGCCAAGGCTGATGTCGGCATCGCGATGGGGAGCGGTACGGATGTCGCCATGAACAGCGCCCAGGTCACGCTGGTCAAAGGCGATCTGCGCGGCATTGCCCGCGCTCGCCTCCTGTCCGATGCCACGGTTGGTAACATGCGACAGAACCTGGCTTTTGCGTTTCTCTACAACGCCCTCGGTGTACCGGTTGCAGCGGGAATTCTTTACCCGTTCTTCGGACTGGTACTGACACCAGTCATTGCGGCGGCGGCGATGAGCTTGTCGTCGGTCAGTGTCGTTGGCAATGCCTTACGCCTGCGAGGTTCCCAATAAGCAGAATGGTGCAGCAAAAGCAAAACCTACGGATGATTACGGACCGTGATCCTGTCTGTGGGAAGCAGGTGGAGGTTGAGCAATCCTTACGCTCTCTTGTCTATCGTGGCGTTATCTATCATTTTTGTTCGGCGCATTGTCAAGAGCGTTTTGCCGATATCCCTGCGTTATATACCGGGCCGAAGAGGCTGGCGGATATCCGGCCAATTCCGAAACGACGAAGGTTGCGGTTGACCGACGGAAATCAAACGAATCTGCCACGTGCGTATCAACGGCTTCAGGAAATGATCGGTATTTCATCCGTCGCCTGCGAAAAGGATTGCTTGATCGTCGAATACGACCTGCGGCTGACGATCCTGTCGCAAATCGAAGCTGTGGCAGCAACTGAAGGGCTGCACTTCAAGGAAGGCCTCCACGGTTTAAGGCGACGCCTCTGGAAAAGTACCGAAGCCAACGAGCTAGAAAACGCCGCCCATCCGGCGACGGGGAACTGCTGTAATCGCCCACCGGTCAGGCTTCGCTAGTAACCCGTTATTGTCCGCTGAGTCTATCTACGCCGCACTGGCAACAATCTGATAATTTTCTAACCAAGGCGTAATCCTCCGGCCATGATCTAGACAGCTAACGGAGTTCATGCTGTCTCTCTGTGGGTTACTTAGAGGAGACCGTCGATGAAATCAAGACTTGGGATACTCGTTGTCAGCTTGGCACTGGCAACCTTGGCTGCTTGCAGTTCCGTGCCCCCTACAAACGATATCCCGGCGAGCATCGCCAACGCTTCGACGGCCGCGGATCATCAACGGATTGCGGATTACTTTACCCAAAAGGCTGCCACCTATGAGAGCGAAGCGGCGTGGCACGAAAAAATGGCCATCTCCTACGCAAACCGTCCCAGGGGAGATCTGCCTGCGATGACTGCGCATTGCCGGTCCCTGCGTGACCAGTTCGCCAACGCGGCCAAGGAAGCGCGCCTGCTCGCTGACGCACATCGCCAGCTTGCGAGCACCCCGGCTAAATAAACGAGCCTGAATATAGTGCCGGGGCCAGCAATTCTGCCAGTCTGGAGTGGGACATTCATGGTGGTTACAAAAGCAGCTTCGCCGACGATTGGACTTATGATGTCGGTCTGATTCGATACTATTGCTCTGGCCGCTTCGACAATCTGGGCGCCTATCACCAACCGGATACTAAAGATTCAACTTCGGTCTCGCCTGGATCTATGCCAATACCAAGCATACGGCCCCGGACGGCAACACGACCGCTTATATGAATGCCTTAGGCAGGAATAGCAGGCGGAATCCGGTCGTGCTGTCGGTGTCCAAATCGTTCTAGCTTGCTAGGAAATCGATGCCTTGCAATTCCTGGCATCGTTCAAATTGCGGTTCCCAGGTAGCCACACTCTCTCCTGCGTGGCTGCCTCGAAGGCCCTGCTTTTGTGCAAGCAGGGCCTTCACCTTTTCCTTAGACATTTACGCCGAATAGTTTTCCTGCGGAATACTTCAGCAGATAGATCGGCCCTCTATTCGAGTCAGCCCCTGGTCAGGAACATGGCCTTTTCGGTACGGATTTGTAATCCGTTGGTCACCGAACAGACAGGCACACGGTTTCAAGATGATGCTGTCGATAACAGGGTATTTGCATCTGGTTGGCGAAGAGGTTATCGCGGTAGAGCCAGATTGAGCAGTCGATTCCGCAGCCGTTGATCAATGTCCAAGGGTAACCGACCGGTACGTTGATCAATATCATCGCCTGAAGCGTCACAGCTTAAGTAAGGAGTTTGTAATGTCGCAGTCCTTCGAAATACTGAGAAATCAATTTGATTACCAACTGGACTTAACCCTCCGGATTGTCCAGACAAATGGAGCCTACGCAGAAAAAATCGTGACGTCGCATTTTGCGATGCTGCAAGGACTAGTACAAAGTGCCTCCATCCCGGAGAGCTACACCAATAAATTTGTATGGCATTCGCTGAAAGAGGAAGGAAATGTTCTGGCAGGCTATTGCAAGTCCTGCCTGCGAGATGGGCTGGATTACCAGCAAGAGGTACTGGTAGCCTTATCCCGTAAGTAAATCACCCGAATATTGGGTTGAACATTCGTTAAGGATACAAGAGTGGCGAGGTTGCGAACGGCAAATACGATTCAGCCTGAATCGATGTCATTGAGCGCTTGGTGAATCCCTATGCAGCAGCAACTCCTGACAACAATGTAATCAACAAGTCACCTTGTTGACGGTTGCAGAGGCTCAAACTGCAACCGTCCATTCGATTCGGACGGTTGCATTTCCCCAAACATCAGGAGCCAAGATCATGAAGATATCTTCACTCGTTGCCGCTGTTCTATTTGCTGGGGCAGCCACGGCCGGCGCCGTCTACGCCGATGACAAGGCAGCTGTCCCGAAGGCTGCCGAAGCACAGGCAGACAAGGCTGCAGCCAAGCCACATTCCCATGTACAGGAGAAGACCGGTGTGCCACAAAGCATGCCGGATGCCAAGGCCGACAAGCCGAACGCCGGTAAGGACAAGAGCAAGCATTACCATCCGCGAGACGGAAAATAACCCTTGTTGTTGGAGGGGTCAGGAAATCATGGCCTCTCCATTTCAGCCCATGGATATTCGCAAACCAGCAGAACACGGAAATCGATGTGTTTGTCGCACACTGGCCATTGCTGTTGGCGGCAATCCGAAATTGCTGAGTTACAACTATTGTCGGACAGTGCTTCAGAAGCGCTGGATTGTCGAATGCAATCATGGGTGCGTGGCCGCACCGATAGTGGTGGACAACGAGCTGAAATGGCATGGCATCGGACAAATCGATCCGGTGAAGGCCATCCTGATCATGAGCGAGTATCGACGTTGACGAGACTTCCCAAATCGTCAAGGATATTTCTGCGTCGTTGCCATTGACCTCCACCGTTGCCTTCGGGAAGCGGACAAATATCAGCTTTCCCGCTGATGCGCCATGTGCCGTATCAAGTGGTGGCCGATGGCAATAACTTGGAAATGAACATCGAGCGACAGAAGTTTTCAGAAAATTCGCTGATGTACCAGTTTTCCCTGGATCGGATCAGTGGCCACTTCAAGCGCTTGAGGAAATGCCACAAACTTTAAATGAAATCCATTCAACTCCCGGAGACTCCAAGGCAATTGCGCCTCATGCTGGCACGCAGGCTTGGCATCGGTGCGCTGTTGGTTGGCGGTTTGGCGGGGGGGGTGGCCTATTGGCTCGAGTCGCATCTCGTAGAGCAGCGAACCCTTGAGCGAGCCGTTGCAGGAGTCAGGCATTTCGAGTCGCCTGCCATGCAAGTGGCGATCAACCGGGGAAAAGGTGAGCATGCCGCGATTTCGCAGTTGCTCACCGACGAGTTCGTTGGGATTCGGGTTTTCGCGCCCAATGCCGAGATCCTGTTCGATGTCTGGGGGACAATCCCCGAGCCGTTGAAAGAGGCTGCCAGTCAACAACGCCATCCTTGGCCGATCCCTCCGGGCGGCTATAGCAAGCGAATCGCTGTAGCCGGCGAAGAATTGGTCCAAGTCGTTCTGCCGATGACTACCAACGATGGTCGCCTTGCAGGCTATGTCGAGGGCGTCAGTCTGGTATCCCGATCCGTAATGGAGGAGAGAATACGCCAGATTCGCGGGGCTGCGCTGACCGCCTTGATTTCCGTATTTGTGGCGGCCTTGCTCCTTTACCCGTTGATGTTGGGATTGCTGAGTCGTACGGTGGCGTTGTCATCTAGACTTCTGGAAGCCAATCTCTCGTTGCTGCGATCCCTTGGAAACGCCATTGCCAAGCGTGATGCGGATACCGATGCCCATAACTACCGGGTTACCTGCTACGCGGTCACACTCGCCGAAGCTGTGGGAGTTAGCAAGAAAACCATTACAGAACTGGTGCTGGGCGCCTTTCTGCACGACGTTGGCAAAATTGGTATCCCGGACCAGATTCTGTTGAAACCTGGACGGCTGAACAGCGAAGAATTCCAGGTCATGCAGACTCATGCCTTGTTGGGCATTGAGATCGTCGCTGGCAATCCGTGGCTGGCTGGCGCAGAGAAGACCATCCGGCATCATCACGAACGCTTCGATGGGAAAGGTTATCCGGACGGGCTTAGTGGAGAGGCGATACCGATTGCCGCACGAATTTTTGCTCTGGTCGACGTCTTTGACGCGCTGACATCTGTTCGTCCTTATAAACAGGCCTTGTCGTTGGAAGAGACGCTGAGCATCATGGAACGGGAGGCGGGCCAGCATTTCGATCCGATGATCTATGCTGTCTTCCGACAGATTGCTCCGGTGCTATACGAACAAGGCCAGTCCAGAGATCACGCCCAATGGAGCCAGGAATTGAAGGTGATGCTTGAACAGTACTTCAAAATGAAAACGGCTCCCGAAGAAGCCGCCGAATTCGCGTGACGCGGGAAATCTCAACCGCCCTGATGACCGTCCTTCAACAAGCTATCGAGGCGCATGACTTCGTCGCCATGCATGATGATCTTCTGACCATCCTTGGTTTCCATCACGGTGTCCTTCTTCATGCGGGTAGCACGACCGTACTTGTCTTCCATGCCCATTTTCCCATCTTTGAAGATGTAGACCGTCGAACCATCCTTCAGCTCAATGACCTGCTTTGCAGCAGCACGAGCGGCATCGGATGCAAAGGCGGTAACCGAAACCGCACTTACCAAGGCAACCATCAACATTTTCTTCAGCATTTCTATCTCCTCATGAAGTTGTACTGCATTGCGAATGATAGGGAGTTGGTCCTGACAATTTGCCAACCGCCGGATGACAATTTCATCACCCAGCAGTCAGGTTGATCAGCCGCCCTGGTAGGCAGGGTTTTCGGTCACATAGACGGTAATGTCATCAGCGCCCGATACGATCTTGGATAGTGGAAAAGACGCGGTGCCCAGCGTATCGAAGGTCCAGACAACGCTCTTGCCACCAACATTGATCTTGATGGTCTCCAGGCGCGTGACGTTCAGATACTTGCTGCCGCCAGCCAAGGTGATCTCGCGGTCGGCATTTTTCGTGGCAGCGTAGCCAAACGGGGCCAGTTGATTTGCCGTCGGAGCGCTCTTGGTTTCTGAAACGTGGCTCAGCCAATGATTGGTGCCAGCCTCGGAATAATCCTCGTGAGCGTAGCTCGTTCCGGCAGCAGCGAGGCTGAGCGCAGCAATCAGGGCCAGTTGGGAAAATTTCGTTTTCATGGTTCTCTCCTTGTGACATCGGGTTAATCGTGTCGGACTCATTTCGTCCAACCGTGATGCCATCTTAGGATTCCGATACCAACAGGACGCTGACCCCCGCGTTACGTTTTTGAAAGCTTTTCGCCGGAAATTGTCAGGGAGGGAGGTAGCCGTCGCTTTCGCACCATCTTTACTTGGCTTTTCTGTCAAAGCAGAGTTTGTTAGATAGAAAAGCTGCCGTTCCCCGCTTCTGCTTACCGGGCGACAGGTAACCGACAGTTTGCTGACCGAAGAGTGAAGTGATTCGAACGGCCGGATTGGCCGACGTGCTGTAGTTCAGAAATCGTGTCGTACGACTGCTCTACTCAGAAACCTGCCGCAGGATCACCGAGACGATGAATGTCTCTTCAGGGTCGATTGTGTGAGTTCGCCAGGCTGGGAAGCTGACCTTCGCAGTCACGTTGGCATCAAGGTCCGTTGACCGCCAACAACCTGCCACATATTCGGGGCCAGTCGCACAGCCGCTTAGGCCGACAAGCAGACAATGGAACCTCGTCCTATTCTGAAAAATCCATCAGTCCCGAAGGAGTGAGTTCCAGAGTGAGAGCCAGTTTGACGATGTTTTCGAGCGCAATATTGCGTTGCCCACGCTCAACGCCACCAAGATAACTTCGAGCCAACCCACTTTGCAGCGCCAATTGTTCTTGCGACCAGCCTTTCGCTTTGCGCAGCATGGCTAGTCGTCGGCCAAAGAGAATTTTCGGGTCGGTAGAAGCCACGTTCCGCTGTCTTAGAATGATCAGCGGATGCTAGGCAGGCGACCACTTTAAAGCCACGCTCTATGAGTGACAACGGCGCCTTCAAAACGTACCATTGGCCCTTGGCTCTTCAAGACGACGAGACTGTGGACGAAAGCCAGAACACTCTGGATGTGCAACACCTTCAGCAACTGCTTTCAAGGCGCGATCACGAGCAATTCTTGGCAGCATTCGAAGATGCGTCACGCCCCCTGGACGACTTTCGTAAGGCGCTAGGAGGCGAAGGGCTTTGCCTCTTCATAAATGATGGAGGCTGCAAGAGAAGTGACTGGTCAGCTCGATACGCGAGATTGCTGCTAGAGCGTACCATTGAAGCCCCTCCAGAAGTCATTCTTCACCTTGCCACGCTCCTCGATTCTGCTGAACTGCAGCAACTGGCCAAACACGTAGAGGGTAAACGCAATCGCACCTGCGGATACGACTCAGATGGGCGTAGGTACGAACTGCCATCGGGAAAAGCAAAACAGGCCATCCTGCAGGTGAGACGTGTGGTCCAGATCGTGCAGATGTTTTTGGGGGATGGTCAATATTCCGACGCCAAGGGGATCTGCCGATCGGTATTTCGCAGCCCGCAGGAACGCACTTTCTTGCGCGCCCTATCGCTTCGTTTTCCTGGCTTGTTGGCGCTACCAAACTACCCGCTGGATCAGATAGTCGCGCTTGATCGGGTAGGTGCAATCGATGCCGAAACGCTACTGTACGGCAGAAACTGTCGGTTGGATGCCGTGCTGATTGTTCCGGATGAAGGAGATCCGGTCGCTGTATTCGAGTTGGATAGTCGGTATCACGACCTGCCAGAGAATGCTGGCCGCGACGCCATGAAGAACAGTCTCATTGCAGCGACGGGCCTGCCATTTTTCAGGTTAAGGGCAGAATCACCTGAGTCGATGACCACGGACGAGTGGTACGCCCTCCTCTCTGACCAGGTGTTTCCACATCTTGAGTTGGGTGGTCGAATTCGCTGTCGGCAGGCGGCTTACAGCCTGATTCCGTGCTGATCAAGATGTTTGACATTAGTCCCCCCATGACAACATTCTCTGCGCTGCAATTGCTCGGTCCCAGACCACTTCTAAACGCTTAGCGCGCTCAAGAAGTTAACTCTTACGTTCGTTCATTTGCATTCGATTCAATTTGCGTAGCAGAGCCTTGATGTCCCGTGGATGTTTGTCGTGAAGTGCTTCCATTTCCAAATTGTCATCCAGCTTTTGCCTGTTCCAGATAGCGATGCGTATAAAACGATGACCTTCGATGCTGACTAAAATATATGGCCATTTAACATCTCGAGAACTTAACGAGGCATTCCAGCGCCCGGGACGTTCACGTCGATGCCGAAAGAAATCACTGTATTTGCCAACCAGACACTTAATTGCCGCAATCTGGCGAAACATGACCAAGATCGTAGCGAAGCGGCTTAACTCTCTCCCCCAAACGACCTCTGAACGCAAACCAGGTCTGTTTATCCTGGATCGTCCTTCCAAATCGCGATAATCAACGAGCTCAGCAAGTCCTCCATTAATAAGTTCTGCATCAAACCACGAAACATAAATACCTTGAAGCATATTTCTATCAACAAATTCGGATAGGGGATCTAAGTCAATCGCAAGTGTCGGCGACTGAATCAATCGAAATAGCTCACATCGAGGACAGATCCTTTTGACTTCCTTGTCGACATCGATAAGCATCCGTGTCAGGAAACGCCGCTTGACAGTTGGCTGTACCACTTGGGCACAATTTCCGTGCCCATACCGAGCTAGCCGTTTTAAGAACCGCCTTGCATGATATTCCCAAGGCCCTTTTTCTTTCCGGCGTATAAATTGATAAATTACACCTTCCACAAAAGGCCAATAGCCGTAACTCTCCACGAGTTCCAGAACTGCTTGCGCCCTCTTCTCCGTTGGAAACTCTATGCGCCCAATCGTAGTGAGAGGGAACTGGATAGGCGTTAAGAACACTTCAACGGATTTTGGGGGGCGTAAGACTTGGCGCCAGATGTCGACAAGCTGAGATTGGCTACAGCCGCCAAATGCTATGTTAGCTGCGCGAGCGGATTTATGCTCAGGCGTAAATTCCAAATTCCTTAGCCAACGTAGGTATGCCCCAATAGGTCTTGCTTCAGATAACCTTATTCCTGCTGGCCATTCGAAGCTATGCATGCCTGGCCAAATTTCGCACTCACAGAATTTAGCGTCTCCAGTCCTGACCGATGACTTCGGATTCCAATCAGCCCATCTGTTTATCGGGATATCCTTCCCGCATTTCGAGCAAGACTGGTGTAATGGCAAGAGATGAATCGGACAGAGGGCAAGCCATGGCAGTTGATGTATAGGTGAATGGTATCCACGAGCGATGCATGCTTCGCAATAGCGGAGATTTGTAACATAAAATCTACGTGACGCCCCGGAAATCGAGCCTGGAACCAGAAACTTACTAAGAGAACAGTCGTTGAAGATTCGAAATTGCTCTCCTAGATATTTGAGTACTGAATTGTCGACATCGAGATCTCCAGAGGCCCCCAGATATTTTAATCCTGGTATCGCCTCACGTGTCTGGACTTGCCCAATTCGATTCAAATAGCTAAATTTTCGTCGCAAACTCCATATTGACTCATAAACACTAGCCGTTCCTGGGCGCCAATTGACGCTAAGATTAGCCATGCCAAATTAAAATAACGGTGAAATTTGACACCAATCTTGTTTTAAGGCCATCTCTTATCATTCTATTTTTTTCGCCCTGCCATCAGAATGGCGACTGAATTTTTAAAACCACTTGATTTAATCGCACTCATGATGTTTTCATCGCTAACAACTAGATCGGCGCTATCTATTTCTGACAAGGCCAATAATAAATTGGTTACGGTACTGGTAACATAATGCATCGGCAATTCAGGTGCGCCATCAACACCCAAATCCATCCAAACCTTTTGGTAAGCAACCCACAGTCGCCCACCTTCCTTTTCCAAACGGACCCCTTGATCAAATGCCCTTGGTATAAACCACGCCAAAAATGGTTTGGATTTTTGAACTTGATTTGCCTTTGGTTCAGGGTACATTCCCTCATCGTAGCCCCGTAATGCTTCCTTCAATTCATCAAGGGACTTCAACCCTGCGAAGCTCCAAGCTTCCGTCATAAACCGTGCAACAATTTGTTCATGTCCATCGAGGATAAATTGTTCCTGACGCGCATTAAGTTCATGTTGGCCGACGAGAAGAAAAAATACGCGGTAACCGATTGCGTCCAATTCGTTACTTATATTCTGCAGCCACTCATATTGAAGAACACCCAACATTTGAGCCTCATCAATAAACACAACAACGGTTCGAATATTGGATCGCCTTGCACGCCTTAGCAATGCCTCTCCGAAACGATCTCGTTTATCCGCCACTGAACCTCTATTAAAATATTTGCTACGGCAACATTTAAGAAGAAATTGGAAGAACGCACCTTCATTCTGAAGATGTTGTTTCCGAATAGGGACTTCAATGAATGGGATAGCTCCGAACTTCTCTGGTAGAACTCGTATAACCCATCTTGTTGCAGACGTTTTCCCTAGGCGCGGACGCCCATAAACGATTGCACCAAGATTTCCAGTCATCAACCATTGCTTTACCTTCGCAAAATACAGAACACACGATTTCGTCCTGACCAATAGTGCGCGTCCGGCTAATGTGCGTGCGATGATTTTTGCGCGTTCAATATCACTCATGCTATGTTTTTATCGATATACATTCCGAACTCCCTTTAATTCTTCCAGTGCTTTCTCGTAGTCAACATCATCATCCTGAATGCTTTCATTCGAAAGTGTCAGGTTATGATCTGACTGCACGGGCTTCGGTATTCGATTATTGAAATTTGTTTTATAATCAACCTCACTTGATCCTTGAGAAGTGGCAGGCTGGGCACTTTGCTCCTTTTGAAGCCTCATTAACGTTCTGGCCGCTTTTGCTGATTTCAGTGCCTCTTTCTCAATATGTCGCCGAAAGGCTCTTGGGATATCGTCCGCAAATGCAATAAATGACTTACCCTCACAAGCCTCTATTTCCTTCACTGTTTCATAGCTAAATTCGGTTGCCTGATAACGTCGTTCGCATTTAAGATCTCCGAGATCTGTTCCGTCTTCCAATACTGCACGAATTTCCCGAAGTTTCTGGGAATTGGCCATCACTAGCACGGTTTTTCCGATCAGCGACCTCGCTGCTTTTATTTTGTCCGACGTGTAACGCCCATAAGCAAATCGCACCACCACAACGCCGTGGTTCTGACCAATCGTATGCTTCTCATACATGTCATATTTGGCGACATCCTCACGATCTTCCTTTCTGAGGCGCCAAAGAATGGAGTCTCCGCGAGTAACGGAATGCCAAAGTAACTCCAGTCTGGAGTATTCAGTGTTACCTGGCGCACGAGCGCCGTTTATCCGACATACCAATAAATCAATCAGGTCCTCAAGCTGCTGTAGAGTTAGGTAATATCTCATAACACCAGACGTCCCACGGCGCCGATCCTTTATGTTTGAGCCCGTCGTTGTTGGCATTCGATGGATCCCGGCCTCTTCGAGAAGATTGAAGAATCCCTCAACCCACGGATGGATATCTGGCGAACTTACGGGACTGAAGACCAAGGTGGCTCTGGTCATTCTGGAACATTGGAGCAGCACATGTTCACTTCGATGCGCCATTGCATTGTCAAGCCACAACTCATTCCATGAAACATATGTCAGCTCAGCGCTACCGTTAGGCATACCGTCGCCCTTCCGGTATCCGATTCCTTCTATTGAAAGCTTCCTTGGCGACCAAGGAACCATGGAATTCTGGACGGCGCGAACGACATCGCGGCCGGAATAGTTAGTACCCAGAGCAAGCGAGTATCCAAGGCATACACTTAGTCGCCGAGTTAACGCAGCAATAATCCAAATTCTGTTGACTGATCGCCATACAACCCCTTCTCCGATCGGAGAAGGAACAGCTACTTTTAATGGAATGTCGATCTTGTGGCCATCTAGTTCCACTTGTTTATAGAAACTACGAGGTCGGCGACTACCCAAGCTTGGGTCGCCGTGTGCGGTCATTTTGTTCGCCTCACTCACTTGACCATTTGCTCGAAGGTAGGTTAGCGCATGCTGTGTCCTTATCTTCTTCGTCCATTTACGCAAAGCTGGTAGCCCATCGCTATCAGAACCTGCTGAAAATGGATAGTCCGGCCCTCGAATCCCCGCCTTCTCACATAGCTCCAAAAAGTACGAATGAATAGCCCCCACGGGCATGTGTTTCTCGACTATCTTCTGCCCCTCCCTTTTGCCTTCAACTGCTGCTTTAACCAACGCTTGTTCAATGCTTGGATAACGTTGAAATAGACGCGACAGAGCTCCTGGTGTCGGGATTCGGGATGGCGTATCAGGTGTTGCGCTATAATTATTAGGAAGTAGGCGACCATAAGGAACAAGTCCTTTGTATCCGAAATATTCACCATCTGGAGAACGGGCTAAACATCTGGCAACAAATCGATAGAGTTCCTGCTTCGCTATTCCGGATCGCCGAGTAATTTCACCCGTTGATTCACCCGCGGCATACAGCTTGATGGCAAGAACTCTGTTTTCATACGTGCCACGGTAACCTTCGGGAAGTGAGGAAGGATTGATTTCATCCCACGTGTCAAGAAGGCCAACGGTGAGAACCGGTCCATTCTTACGTATCCGAGAACTCATGATAAGCAGATAACTGGGTTGTATATCCAAACGGATACGACTGTATGTCGGAAAACAAGCGTCCCCTCTGCAGCAGATCGGCCAGCGCAATCAGAATCTCTGTTTCGTCATACTGCTGGAGACTCTCTATGACAACTTTTACCGTGGTTTTACGATGATTCTTGATTGCTGCGACTAGATTCTCGCGGAGCACAGGCTCGACGAGTTGCGATGCCCCCACCATCGAACATAGTAATTCTTCTATATTTCCCAAAAAGACTGTGTTTTTTCTGATTTCACTTGTTTTCCACGCTTTAAAACCGACATCAAATTGACACAAATATTTCTCAAATTGCGAGAATCGCTCCAACGACGCATCGTCTATTTCGTCCACTCCGACAATTGAGTGAATAACTGTATCCTTCTCCTCTTCTGCTCTGGTCACAAACGCTGGCTGAATTCTTAAAATTCTATTGTCGCCACCAGGAAGTAAAACCTCGCAGACCCTTTCGTTAATTTCAATGGTTCTTATATCCCACTCAAATAACAGCCACAAATCGAATGCGAGTGGTGTATAGATATCTAAGAATCGACGTGCTTTATTGGAATATGGGCGATAGCGTAGCGCCGTTGGCTTCTCTCTCTTGAACCCAACAGGCAAAGGTGTCGGGGACAATATCTGTAGCCTGAATGCCTGGAGATCACATGGAGACATCAGGTGTTCCCCATCGGATTTGTCTAGCCACCGTAGTATTACTCCCAGCATCCACCCGGAGAAACGTGACGGTTAGCTACTTCAAGCAACAACGATCGGAATTCTTTACGCCAAAGGACGCGTACCAAAACAGCCCCGTTGAGCAAGAGGGAGCAACGCGAATATGATAAATACAAACCAAGAGAGATTTTTGGCAAAGCAGCCCCTTTCCTTACGCGAGAAAGCGCATCCTCACAAATCAGCAAGTCGCTCACCGCGCATTGGGGCGCAACACGTAATGACCCCAGAGGGGTTAATACGCGACCGGACCATCCGGCATCCCACACGACCTTGTTGGTTAACAATCGCCCAAATACGACTGTGCGTGCCTCCATCTGGCTATTGAGCTTGGTCTGGAGGTCAAGGTCATGGCGCAGCGAATCGAATCGCTGCCGCCACAAGGAGCTGATGTCGTGTCGGCACGGGCCCTTGCCCCCCTTGCGGACCTTCTGGAGCTTGCTGCGC
>ERZ1645185.468-NODE-468-length-16922-cov-5.752179_pt1 | contig 16922 bp, 16 predicted proteins | sample MGYA00575351_ERZ1645185 | MGnify/ENA primary metagenome ERZ1645185 (study PRJEB40838, sample SAMN11284767) | freshwater sediment metagenome | isolation source: river sediment | host: Sediment | place: India: Jana village, Kanpur | collected 2015-12-17 ...
TGCCCGGCACTTCTTCAAAAGCCAGGCGCGGACCTGTGCAGATCAGCAGGTAGTCGTAGGCATGCACGTCGCCGTTGTCGGTTTCCACCGAATTGGCTTCAGGATTGATTTTACTGACCCGGCGTGGCACGAAATGGATGTTCTTCTTGTTCAGATGCTCGCCGGCGTCCAGGGTGATCTGGTCCGCTTCGCGCCAACCGACCGCCAGCCAGGGATTCGACGGCGTAAAACTGAAACGGGGGCCATCGCCGAACACGGTGATGTCAGCCTCTGCGCCGAATTTGCTGCGCAGTTCATAGGCGGCGCTCATGCCGCCGATGCCAGCACCCATCACAATTATCTTTTTCATATGGCCTCCCAAGCTGAAGCATCGTTTATTGATTTAGGTATATCTTAATTAGATATTGCTAATTTAGTCAAGTGCAAATATACTATGTCCATGAATAAAAGCAAACCCGCCTACACCGCCGACGCCATGTCCGCCCAAGCCGATCTCGCCGCCGAGCTGCTGAAGGCCGTGGCCAATCCACAGCGCCTGCGCATTTTATGTCTGCTGATCGAAGGCGAACTGGCGGTATCACAGCTCAACGAGCGCATTCCGCTCAGCCAATCGGCTTTAAGCCAGCATCTGGCCCTGTTGCGCGCAAAATCCCTGGTCAGTACCCGAAAACAGGCGCAGACCGTGTTTTACAGCGTTGCCGACGGGCCGATCCGGCAGATCATCCAGACCTTGCACGACATCTATTGCCCCAACATGGATGGCGGCGCCGATACCCTTACACTCTGCGCGTCCTGACCATGTTTCCTTTCCTGAAGAGGTTATTTTCCATGTCCCCATCCATTTCCGTGCGCGAGGCCGCCGAGCGCCAGAACAGCGGCGCCGTGCTGGTCGATGTCCGCGAAACCGACGAATTCAAGGCCGTGGCCGCGCCCGGCGCGGTCAATGTGCCCCTGTCGCTGATCCAGAAAATCGGCAAGGACGCCTACCGCAACATGGGTGTGGATCCCGACGCCAGCGGCTTGCTGCTGATCTGCCGCAGCGGCGGCCGCAGCGGCATGGCCTGCGGCGGGCTGGGCGGGAACGCCATCAATGTCGAGGGCGGCATGCTGGCCTGGGAAGCGGCGGGTTTGCCGACCGTCTGATGGCGCGCGTCACCGGCAACTGCCTATGCGGCAAACTGCGCTTGTATCGGGCAAGCCGTCGGCAGTGGCTTCACGTATCCGATCTGCCGCCAAAAAAATAGTAAAAAAAAGGATGGCGAACCGCCATCCTTTTTTCGTTACTGAGGTGCTGCGGCTACTTGGCCCGTGACTTCTGCAGCGCGCCGACCAGAGCGGTAAGCAGGAAACCGCCGACCAGGCCGACGACCAACCGGATCACGATGAGGCCCAGATCCTGGACATCCTCCGCGCGCGCCAGGCCAACGGCCTGCTGCAGATAGGCGAACAGCACGCCGCCGGCCAAGCCGACCAAGGCGTTCTTCAACAGACCCAGCGAGAACTTGCTGAGAAAGAACCCGACGGCCAAGCCACCGAGCATGCCGCCGATGAAAATCAAGATGAATGCCTCGTTCATTGCGCCACCCCATCCGGTTATGTGTTACCGATAATGTAGCGTAATCGCCTAGATATTGCATCCACCGGCGCTTATTGCGCAATCGGCACCAAGGTGATTTCGACACGGCGGTTGTTGGCGCGTCCGGATTCGGTTTCATTGCTGTCGACCGGGCGGCTTTCACCGTAGCCGTATATCTGCAGGCGCTGGTTGGCCACGCCGCGGGACTGCAGGTACCTGGCGACCGATGATGCGCGCTGCTCCGAAAGACGCTGGTTATAGCTGTCGCTGCCGACGCTGTCGGTATGGCCGGCCACGTTGACGGTGGTCTGGTTGTATTCGCTCAAGGTCGCGGCGACTTTATCGAGCACCGGATAGAACTGCGCATTGACGTCCGAGCTGTTGAACGCGAAGGTGATGCCGCTTGGCATATCGAGGGTGATGTTGTCGCCGTCACGGCTCACGTCGACGCCGGTGCCCTGCAGCTGCTGGCGAAGCTTGGCTTCCTGCTTGTCCTGGTAATGGCCGATGCCGCCGCCGGCGGCGGCGCCGAGCGCAGCACCCACCATCGCCTGTTGACGGCGTTCGACGGCGCTGTCGCCGGTCGCCAGACCGATGGCGGTACCGATGGCGGCACCGATCATGGCTTTCTGCTTGGCGTTCGCGTTCGGGTCATCGGGGCTGGTGGCGCAGCCGCCGGCGATGAAGGCGAATAGGGAAACAGCGATGATGGAATGGCTATGTTTCATGTTATAGCTCCTTGAGGTGTAACCGGCAGATGGCAAACAGCCGCACCGCCCATGAAGCGGCATGGTGTGTCGGGCCATTGAATCAGATATCCATCCGTGATGTGTGAAAAATCAATGAACGCCGGGCAATGCCCGGCGTTCATTCATATTCAGCGGACCAGCCGCAGCCTTCAAGCCGCTTCGGTGAACTGCTCTTCTTCCGTGGAGCCTTTCAACGCGGTGGTGGAGCTGGTACCGGCCTGGATGGTCTGGGTCACTGTGTCGAAATAGCCGGTGCCGACTTCGCGCTGGTGCTTGACCGCGGTGAAGCCCCGGTCGGCGGCGGCGAATTCGCGCTCCTGCAGTTCCACGAAAGCGCTCATCTGCCGGCGCGCATAGCCATGCGCCAGATCGAACATGCCGTAGTTCAGGGCGTGGAAGCCGGCCAAGGTGATGAACTGGAACTTGTAGCCCATGGCGCCCAGTTCCTTCTGGAAGGTGGCGATGGTGGCGTCGTCCAGGTTCTTCTTCCAGTTGAAGCTCGGCGAGCAGTTATAGGCCAGCAGCTTGCCGGGGAATTTGGCGTGGATGGCTTCGGCGAACCGTCGGGCGAACTCCAGATCCGGCTTACCGGTTTCGCACCAGACCAGATCGGCGAACGGCGCGTAGGCCAAGCCGCGGGAAATGGCCTGGTCAATGCCCGGCTTGGTTTTATAGAAGCCTTCAATGGTGCGCTCTCCGGTACAGAACGGCTTGTCGTTGTCGTCGATGTCGGAGGTGATCAGGTCGGCGGCTTCGGCGTCGGTGCGCGCCACCAACAGGGTCGGCACGCCCATCACGTCGGCGGCCAGGCGCGCGGCGATCAGCTTCTGCACCGCCTCCTGCGTGGGCACCAGCACCTTGCCGCCCATGTGCCCGCATTTCTTCACCGAGGCCAGCTGGTCCTCGAAATGCACGCCGGCGGCGCCGGCCTCGATCATCGATTTCATCAGCTCGAAAGCATTCAGCACGCCGCCGAAACCGGCTTCGGCATCGGCCACGATCGGCTGCAGCCAGTCGATGTCGTCCTTGCCTTCGGCGTGGTTCAGCTGGTCGGCGCGCAGCAGGGTGTTGTTGATGCGCTTGACCACCAGCGGCACCGAGTTGGCCGGATACAGGCTTTGATCCGGGTACATCTCGCCGGCCACGTTGGCATCGGCGGCGACCTGCCAGCCGGACAGGTAAATCGCCTTCAGGCCGGCCTTGACCTGCTGCATGGCCTGGTTGCCGGTCAGCGCACCGAGCGCGTTGACGAACTCGAGGCTGTTCAGGCTTTTCCAGAGCTTGCCGGCGCCCAGGCGGGCCAGGCTGTGGTCGATGGCGACGGTGCCGCGCAGGCGTACCACTTCTTCGGCGCCGTAGCCGCGGGTGATGCCGGTCCAGCGGGCGTCATTGTCCCAATGGGCTTTCAGTTGCTGGGCGTTCAAGGTTTGTGTGTTCAAGGTTTGTGTGTTCATGGCGGTTCTCCTGGAAAGGTGTGATCAGAGCTGTTGGTAGGCGGGGATGGTGAGGAAATCGGCGAGCTCGGGCGAGCGCACCAGGGTTTCGAGCAGGGCAATGGCGGCATCGACCTTGTCGTGGCCGACGATGGCTTCCTGCTTCAGCCGGTTCGGCAGCGCCAGCAAAGCGGCGTCGAACAGGCCCCAGCACAACAAGGTGCCGTCGCTCAGATGCAGGTCTTTTTTATGCAGCCACAACCACAGCTGGCTTCGACAGATCTCGGCGGTGGCGGCGTCTTCCATGAGGCCGTGGATGGCGACGCAGCCGACGCCGGACAGCCAGGCGGCCAGGTAACGCACGCAGACTTCAACCGTGTCGTTGAAGCCCTGCGCGGTGATGCTGCCATGGCAGGGCTTGAGCAGGTCGTCGGCGCCGATGCGCACATCCAGCTGCTTCGCGGTCTGGTTCGGGCCGGGCATGGCCTTGTCGAAGATGCCGCGCGCCAACGGAATCAGTCCCGGATGCGCGACCCAGGTGCCGTCATGGCCGAGGTCCGCTTCGCGTTGTTTGTCGCTGCGGACTTTTTCGAAGGCGGCGGCATTTGCTTCGGGGTCGCGTTTGTTGGGAATCTGCGCCGCCATGCCGCCCATGGCCAGGATGCCGCGCTTGTGGCAGGTCTGGATCAGCAACCGGGCATAGCTGTTCAGGAAGTGCTTGCTCATCGCGATCTGGCCGCGTTCGGGCAGCATGAACCCCGGTTCCCGATGCAGGGTCTTGATGGCGGAGAAGATGTAGTCCCAGCGTCCGCAGTTCAGGCCGACCACCCTGGATTTCAGGGCGAAGATGATTTCGTCCATCTGGAACGCGGCAGGCAAGGTTTCGATCAGCACGGTGACCTTGAGCCGGCCCTGCGGCAAGCCTAATGCGCCCTCAATGTAATCCAGCACGCCGTTGACCCACTGCGCTTCTGCATACGATTGCATTTTCGGGATGTAAAAAAACGGACCGTGCTGACGGGCGGCCAGATCCTTGGCGTTATGGAAAGCGAACAGACCCAGGTCGAACAGCAGCCCGGACATCGGTGCGCCATCGACCTGCACGTGCTTCTCATCCAGATGCAGGCCGCGCGGGCGCACCATCAGCACGGTCCGGCGATCCCGCTTCAGGGCATAGGCCGGCGATTCAGACGAGACCTCCGGTGAAAACGTCAGCTCCCCGCGCACGGCGGCGCGCAGGACGCCTTGGCCGGACAGGACATTGGCCCAGGTCGGCGCGGTGGAATCCTCAAAATCGGCCATGAACACATTGGCGTCCGAGTTCAGGGCATTGATGACGGTCTTGGCATCGACCGGGCCGGTGATTTCCACACGACGGTCCTGTAGCAATTCCGGAATCGGTGCAGCTTTCCATGACGATTGGCGGATACTTGCGGTATCCTCAATGAATTGCGGGCGCATGCCTTGGCGTTTGCCACGCTCCAGCAACAGGTCGTAGCGGTCCTGTTCGAAGCCGGCGTGCAGATCCGCCAGAAAATCGAGGGCTTGCTGGCTTAACACGTCACCATCCAGCCCGGCGGGCAGTGGCGCGTGCTGGATCTGGCTTTTTTGGGTTTCTGGGCGTTTCTGGGCGTGTGGCATGGTGTTCTCCTTGCCTAGAACCGTATTACCGAAGCTATTATTTGACAAACTAAATATTTCAATAAATAATATTAACAATTATTATAGTTAGCTTAGCGCTGGAAATTTATGACGATACCACCGAAGAAAAAAGCGCAAACACGCTTTTATTACAAAGGCGATCGGTTGAAACCCCTGCGTGCTTTCTGCCAAACCGCGCGCATGGGCTCGGTATCCCGCGCCGCGGAATCCCTGTTCCTGAGCCAGCCGGCCGTCACCCTGCAACTGCAGGCGCTGGAGCGCGAGTTCGGCACCCGCCTGTTCGAGCGCTTCGGCCGGCGCTGGACCCTGACCCAGGAAGGCACGGCGCTGTATGAACTGGCGCGCCCGTTGGTGGAAGGTCTGGACCGGATCGACAAGGACTTTCAGGAAAGGGTCGGCAACCAGGAAAACGCCGAGCTTCATATCGCCGCCGGCAGTTCGACCATTCTGTATCTTCTCCCCGAAATAGTGTCCAAGTTCCGCGAAAAACACCCTAAAGTCCAGCTTTTCCTGCATAACGTGACGGGGCAAGATGGCCTGGGCTTGCTGCGCTCGGACGGCTGCGATCTGGCCGTTGGCTCGGTGTTGGATGTGCCGAGCGACCTGGTCTACAACCCGGCATACAGCTTCGACCCGATGCTGATCATGGCCAAAGACCACCCCTTGGCCAAGAAAACCGAAATCAAACTGGCCGATCTTTCCCCTTACGGCTTGATTCTGCCACCCAAACGCCTGAGTACCTGGCGCTTGGTGGATCTGGTGTTCCAGAAAAACCGGGTGCCGTATACCGTGGCCTTGGAGGTCGGCGGCTGGGAAGTCATCAAGCAGTACGTGGCGATGGGCCTGGGCATTTCGATCGTCACCGGCATCTGCCTGAACGCGCAGGACGAGGAGCGCCTGGTGGCGCGCAACATGAAGGAATACTTCCCCTCGCGCAGCTACGGGGTGGTGATGCGCAAGGGCAAACTGCTGTCGCCGGCCGCGCAGGCGTTCGCCGAGCTGGTCAAGCCCGGCAGCATTCCCAGCCGAAGCTACTTCGACAGCGGGCATTCGGAGCGCTAGGCGCGCAGGCGCTTATTCGCCCTTGCACTCCGGCCCCCAGCCGAACATCGACTCCATGCGCGATGACTTGGCGCATTCGGGCTCCGGTTCGGGTACGCGCGGCTTCGGCAGGGCGGCGGTTTTGGCCTTCTGCCATTGCGCGATGCGGGCACGGATCTGCGGCATAGCCGCCAACGCGGCTTTTTCGCCTTCGAGAATGGCTTGGTTGCGCTGCTCGAACTCGGCCGGGCCGATATTGGCCACCCGTGGGCGGATGACCACCTCGGCGCGCGACAGCTCCTGCGCACCGAGCTTCTGGCCCATGATGCTGATGGACTGGTTGACGATGCCGAGCATGCCGTCCGGAGTTTTGCCGCTGGCCTTGCTGGAAATATCGACCGCGATGACCAGGTCCGCGCCGAGCTGGCGCGCGGCGTCAACCGGCACCGGACTGACGATGCCGCCGTCGACATAGGTGAACTTTCCAATCGCCACCGGCTCGAACACCCCGGGAATGCTGCTGGAGGCGCGCACCGCCTGGCCGGTATTGCCGCGCGTGAACACGGCGCGCACGCCGGTTTCCAGCTGGGTGGCGACCGCCGCGAACGGAATCTTCATGGCTTCGATCGGCTTCTGCCTGACCTGATCATTGACGTAATCCTGCAGCTTCTGGCCTTTGATCAGACCGCCGGAGAACAGGCTGACGTCGCGGATGCCGGACTCATCCAACGCCACCGCGCGCTGCTGCAGCAGGAACGGATCCATGCCGCTGGCATACAGGGCGCCGACCACGCTGCCGGCGCTGGTGCCGGCCACGAATTCCGGCCGGATGCCGTTGGCTTCCAACATCTTGATCACGCCGATATGCGCGAAGCCTTTGGCCGCGCCGCCGCCGAGCGCAAGGCCGATGCGGATTTTCGGCAGCGGAACCGGTTTCGCTGCCGGCGCAACAACGGCAGGCGCCACCGGGCGCGGGTCATTTCCGGCGCAACCGGCCAGAACGGCGGCTGCGCTGAAAAGCAGGAACGGCAGCGCGCACGGGCGCTTGAACACAGGGGATAGGGACATAGCGGCTAGTGTATCGCATGCCAAACCAGCAGGGCTTTCGACAAGCACGGCCGGGCGCGCTAAAATAAGCCTCTGTTCATTTAAAGCCGGATCCATGACCGATATCCAGACCGAAACCCCGCCAGACCGCCTGGCCAGCGACAAACGCAGCCCGTTCTTCAACGAGAAAGCCCTTGAACGCGGCATCGGCGTGCGCTTCAAAGGCGAGGAAAAAACCAATGTCGAGGAATACTGCGTGTCCGAAGGCTGGGTCCGGCTGCCGGTCGGCAAGTCGCTCGACCGCCGCGGCAACGCGATGACCATGAAATTCTTCGGGGAACTGGAAGTCTGGTATCTCACCTGAGTCCGGCACACCTTGGTGAAAAAAAACCGCCCGGATGGGCGGTTTTGATTTATTTACTTCTGTTTGGCGATCCACGCATCGACCCGCTGTTCCAGCAGCGCCATCGGCATGCTGCCGCCGGTCAGCACCACATCATGGAACGCCTTGATGTCGAATTTCGGGCCGAGCTCGGTCTTGGCGCGTTCGCGCAGTTCCAGGATCTTGTTCATGCCGACCTTGTACGCCAGGGCCTGGCCCGGCATCACCAGATAGCGCTCGATTTCGGCGACCACGTCGGTTTCCGGCATGCCGGTTTTTTCCAGCATGTAGGCAATCGCCTGTTCGCGGGTCCAGCGCTTGTAGTGCATGCCGGTATCCACCACCAGGCGCACGGCGCGGAACATCTCGGCCTGCAGGCGGCCTAAATTATCCAAAGGCTGCTTCTGGAAGCCCGCTTCCCAGGCCAGGCGCTCGCTGTACAGGGCCCAGCCTTCGGCGTACGCGGTGAACGGCAGCACCTTGCGGAATATCGGCACGCCTTTCATTTCCTGCTGGATGGCGATCTGGAAATGATGGCCGGGAATGCCTTCATGGTAGGCCAGGGTGCGCATGCCGAATTTCGCCACCTCGTCGGTATTGCGCAGGTTGATGGAGAACACGCCCGGACGCGAACCGTCGAAGGCCGGTGCATTGTAGTAGGCGCCCGGCGCGGTCTTCTCGCGGAACGCCGGCACGCGCTCGACGGTAACGCCCGTTTCGGGGCGGATGTTGAAATACGGCGCAAGGCCTTTGTCGATGTCGTTGATGATGCCCTGGAAATCGTTGATTATCTGCGTCCTGCCGGCATCAGTATCCGGGTACAGCTGGTCCGGACGCTTGGAAACGCCCTGCAGGCGCGCGCCCACGCTGCCCAGCGACAGGCCTTCACCGCGCAGGATGGCGTCCATTTCCGCTTCGATGCGCGCCACTTCCGACAGGCCGAGCTGATGCACCTGCGCCGGCGTCATGTCGGTGGTGGTGTGCATTTTCACCGCGTAGGCATAGAACGCATCGCCGTCGGGCAGCGCCCATACGCCGTGGTTGCCGGTGGTCTTCGGCAGCAGCTGGTCATAATAGGCGATGAACTTGGCGTAGGCCGGATAGACCTTGCCGCGGATCGCCGCTTCGGTTTCGGCCAGCAGCTCCCGCTGGCGTGCTTCGCTGAGTGTGCTCTTGTCGATCTTGGCGAGTTTCTCAGCCAATGAGCTGTACAGGATGTTCTGCTTCGGATCGGCGGCGGTGAACGCGCGCATTTCCTTCAGCACTTTCTCGACCACGAACGTGGGCGGCAGGATCTTCCCGCCTTCCCGAGCCAGCAGGCCTTCCATCACCTGATCGACCATCGCCGGCGTCTTGTCCAGCCGCGCCAGATAGTTTTCGGCATCGGCTTCCGATCCGACCGGATGCTGGGTGGCCATGAAGGTCGGGAATTCGTTCTGGATGCCGAACAGCTGGTTCAGCGGGTAGTTGTGGTGCGCGTATTTTTCGCCTTCGGCCTGTATGGCCAGGAAGTACTGCAGCATGTCGTAGTTCAGGGCGTCCGCCTCATTCATGCCCTTGCGGTCGTACTGCCGCAGGACGGCCAGGTCCTTTTTGAGCTTGTCCTGCATTTTCCGCTCCTGCGCCAGGCTCTGGTCGGTCAGGTCGTCGCTGTACCAGTCCATCCAGCTTGGCAGCATGCGCATCGAGCTCAGCATCTGCGGGTCGTCCACGCCGTACTCCATGAACACCCGGTCATAGAACCAGTTCGGCTTGAGTGGCCTGAACAGCAGGGTATGGGCGACCAACAGGCTGACGGCCAGCAAGGCCAGCAGGAACAGGCGGAAAATCCAACGGAAGGCAGTGCGCATGAAGAGTCCCGGAAAAACTTAAACCATAGCGCCCTGCGGCGGCGCTGTAAAGCGCCATAAGTCATGGGCCAAGGCAAATCCGCGCGCCCTGGCGGATACCGGTCACACCCCCCGGTTCCGACCTTGATAGGGTTTGTACCAGGCTTTTATCCTGGCGATGTCGGCGTCCATGTCGTCTGTCAGCGCGAACACCTCGCCGATTCCGATGACCTTGTCGGGGAAGTGGAAATACGCGCAGCACACCGGCACATCGGCCTGCTTGGCGATTTTCCAGAACCCGGTTTTCCATGCCTTGACTTCCTTGCGGGTGCCTTCCGGCGCCAGCGCGAACCACATGCGCTCGGACGCGTTGAACTTTTCGACCACCTGTTGAATCACGCCGCCCGGCGCCTTGCGGTTCACCGGCATGCCGCCGTACCGGCGCAGGATGGGGCCCAAGGGCCATTTGAAAGCCTCCTGCTTGCCCATGAAGGTGACCTGCAGGCCGCTGGCCTGGATCACCAGCAGACCGATGACCACATCCCAGGCGCTGGTATGCGGCGCGGCGATGAACACCACTTTTTTCAGGTCCGGCCACTGGCCGCGCATGCTCCAGCCCAGGCGCGCCAAAATCCAGACGCACAGCTTCTGCATTTTAGGCGACGGTTTCATATGGGCCGCGGACGGCGGAAGCGGCAGGATGGTCGGCATTACTGTTCACTCTCGGTTCGTTTGACGTGACGCTGCTGCTTCAGTGTCGCATGGGCGCGCTTGTCATCCAAGCGCCGGCGCTGCGAGGCGCGCGTCGGTTTGGTGGCCAGCCTGGGTTTCGGCGCCTGCAGGGCGGATTGGATCAGGTGCACCAGGCGTTCCCGGGCGTCCTCGCGGTTGCGTTCCTGGCTGCGGAAGCGCTGGGCCTGGATGATGATTTCGCCGGCTTCGGTGATGCGCTGGTCGCGTTTCTTCGCCAAACGCCGCTTGACCTCGTCCGGCATGGCGGCGCAGCCCCAGATGAAAAAGCGCAGTTCGATGGCTGTCGAGACCTTGTTGACGTTCTGCCCGCCCGGGCCGCTGGCGCGGATGGCGCGCTCGGTCAGCTCGTCCTCGGAAATGCGGATGCGTTCGCTGACCTCAAGCATCGGCGCCGGCATCCAGCCCGAAAAAGGCCCGCGCGGCGCGTGCGCTGTTGCCGGCACAGGCTTCAACGCTTTCGCCGCGGTCCTTGGCCAGTTCTTCAACGATATGCTTCAGGTACATCGGCTCGTTGCGGCGGTGCGAGGGCATCGGCCTGACCGAACGCGGCAGCAGGTAGGGCGCATCGGTTTCGACCATCAGCCGGTCGGCCGGGATGCTTTTGACCAGCTCGCGCAGATGCAGTCCGCGCCGCTCGTCGCACAGCCAGCCGGTGATGCCGATGTAGTAATCGGCGTCCAGGCAATCGAATAATTCCTTCCGGCTGCCGGTGAAGCAATGCACCACCGCTTTGCCGAGCCGGCCGCTGAAGTTGTCCATCATCGCCATGAAATCGTCATGGGCATCGCGCTGGTGCAGGAACAGCGGCTTCTGCAGGTCAAGCGCCAATTGCAGCTGGCGCTCGAAGGCCTTGCGCTGCGCCGGGCGTGGCGCCAGGTCGCGGAAATAATCCAACCCGCATTCACCGACCGCAAGGACTTCAGCATGCTGATGCAGGGCGCGCATCTCCAGGTCGCATTCATCGGTGTATTCCACGGCATGGTGCGGATGCACGCCGGCCGTGGCGGACAGGAAGCCGGGATGCGCCTTGGCAAGCTGCAGGGCTTTGGCCGAACCCTCGCGCGACGCACCGGTGACCACGATGCGCGCCACGCCGGCTTCGCGCGCGCGCGCCAGCACGTCGGGCAGGTCGTGATCAAAGCTTTCATGGCCCAGGTTGGCGCCGATATCGATAAATTCCATGGCGGTATTGTACCTTCCATCCGTCTGCAGAGGCCGCCCCTACATTAGAATATGTTGATGCCAGACTTCCCCATTAACGCCCTGTTGCCGGATATCCTGTCCAGCCTGCAGGCACATGCCCGCCTGGTGCTGGAAGCGCCGCCCGGCGCCGGCAAGACCACCCAGGTGCCGATCGCCCTGCTCGACGCGCCCTGGCGTGACGGCAGAAAAATCCTCATGCTGGAACCGCGGCGGGTGGCGGCGCGTGCCGCGGCCGGGTTCATGGCCCAGCAGCTGGGCGAAGCGGTCGGCGAAACCGTGGGCTACCGCATCCGCTTCGAGCAGAAGATCTCGGCAGACACCCGCATCGAAGTCGTCACTGAAGGCCTGTTGACCCGCATGATCCAGGACGATCCGATGCTGGACGGGGTGGCGGCGATCCTGTTCGACGAATTCCACGAGCGGCATCTGGCCGGCGACCTGGGTTTGGCCCTGGCGCTGGATATCCAGCATCAGGTCCGTCCGGACCTGCGCCTGCTGGTGATGTCGGCGACCCTGGACGGCGAACGGCTGGCCAAACAGCTGGATGCGCCGCGCCTGTCGAGCGCCGGCCGCAGCTATGCGGTGGATGTGCAGCATTTCCCGGCGCGCAAAGACGAAGCCCTGGCTTTCCAGTGCCGGCGCGCGATTGAACAGGCCTTGGCCGCCCACCCCGGCGACCTGCTGGTGTTCCTGCCCGGGCGGCGCGAGATCTCGGCGCTGCAGAAGCTGCTGGAAGCCCTGGCCGGCCCGGCGCTTGAGGTGCTGCCCCTGCACGGCGACCTGCCGATTGAACAGCAAAGCCAGGCCCTGCGGCAGGCCGCGCCGGGGGTGCGGCGCGTGGTGCTGGCCAGCAACGTGGCCGAATCCAGCGTGACCCTGCCTGGCGTGCGGGTGGTGATCGATTCCGGGCTGGCGCGTGAGCCGCGCTTTGACCCGAACTCCGGCTTTTCGCGCCTGGACCTGGTCAGCATTTCGCAGGCCTCGGCCGATCAACGCGCCGGCCGCGCCGGACGGGTCAGCGAAGGCTGGTGCTACCGCCTGTGGCCGGCCTCGCAGCGCCTGGAACCGATGCGCCGCGCCGAAATCCAGCACAGCGAACTGAGTGCCCTGGCGCTTGAACTGGCGGCCTGGGGCAATGCCGCGTTGTGTTTCGTGGATGCGCCGCCTTCGGGACCATTCCGTGCAGCCATCGATTTACTGAAATCGCTCGGCGCGCTGGATGCCGACGGCCGGATCACCGCGCTCGGCAAAAACATGCTGCGGCTCGGCACACATCCGCGCCTGGCGGCGATGCTGCTGGCCGTGCATGACGACACCGAAAAAGCCCTGGCCTGCGACCTGGCCGCACTGATCGAAGCGCGCGATCCGTTGCTCGGCTATCGCGGCAACGATTGGCAAGCCCGCTGGCAGGCACTGGCCGATTACCGCGCCCGCAAAACCGTTTCGGGCGCCAGTGCCTCGGCGCTCAAGCAGCTCGATATGGCTACCGGCCAATGGCGAAAGCGCCTTCGTTGCCAGACGCTGCCGCCGGCGCATGTTTCACCACACCTGTTGGGCGATGTGTTGTTGCATGCCTTTCCCGACCGGATCGCAAAGCAACACGATCAAGACCCGCTGCGCTACCAACTGGCCAGCGGCAAGATGGCGCGCATCCATGCCGACAGCCCTTTATATGCCGAACCGTGGCTGTGTGCCAGCGAATTGAAATTCGAGGCCAAAGAGGCTTTGATCCTGCGCGCCGCGCCGCTCGATGAAAGCCGATTGCAGTCCGATTTTCCGGAACGGTTCATTGAACAGGACCATGTGCGCTGGGATGATAAACAGAATGCGCTCATCGCACGCCGCGAAGTGCGTTTTGATCAGATTGTGCTATCCAGTAAATCCGCGGGCAAAGTGGGCCCGGAGCAGGCCGCCGACGCGCTGTGCGCCGTGGTCCGGCAGAAAGGCCTGGCACTCCTGCCCTGGAGCGGCAACGCCCAGCAGTTCCGGGAACGCGTCGCCTGCCTGCGTGCCTGGCAGCCGGACGACGAACTGCCTGACTGCTCGGACCAGGCCCTGATGGACACCCTGGACATCTGGCTGAAACCGGCCCTGCTCGGCAAATCGCGGCTGGACGCGCTGAGCGGCGCCGAACTCAGCGAGGCGCTGTATGCGCTGTTTACGTGGAACGAACGGCAATGGATCGACGCCCTCGCACCCGCGCATATCACGGTGCCGTCCGGGCAGGAACGCGGCATCGCCTACCAAGGCGGAAGCCCGCCGGTGCTGGCGGTGAAACTGCAGGAGCTGTTCGGCCTGGCGCAGTCGCCAACCGTCTGCAACGGCAGGATCGGCATCACCCTGCATCTGCTGTCGCCGGCCGGCAAGCCGCTGCAGATCACCCAGGATCTGCGCAGTTTCTGGAACGGCACCTACGCCGAAGTGCGTCGGGAGATGAAGATCCGCTACCCGCGCCATCCGTGGCCGGAAGACCCGTGGAGCGCCCCGGCCACGCACCGGACAAAACCGCGCGGAAGCTGATACGCTGTTCGGCAGGCCGCCGCCACGGCAGGCCACGTCAACAACGGGGAAGCGCCATGCGTGCAGGAAAATCCACAGTATGTTTCATGGCTGTATTTTTCAGCCTGTCCGCCGGCGCACAGACCAAACCGATCGACGCCTGCCCGGCGGCTTCCGCGCCGTTCCCGGCCGCACAGGCCGCCGAGATCAACGCCGGACTCGACGCCTACATCAGCAAAGGCCTGCAGGACTGGAACCTGCCCGGCCTGTCGATCGCGGTGGTGAAGAACGGCGTGCCGGTCTATGTCAAGGGCTTCGGCGTCCGGAGCCTGGGCGAAAGCGGCCGGGTCGATGAACGCACCCTGTTCGGCATGATGTCGACCACCAAGGCGATGACCGCGCTGGCCCTGGCGATGCTGGTCGATGAAGGCAAGCTGGCCTGGAACGATCCGGTCACCAAGCACCTGCCGTGGTTCGCGCTCTCGGATGCCTTCGTCACCCGCAACCTGACCGTACGCGACCTGCTCCTGCATAACAGCGGCCTGGGCAACACCGACGGCCTGTGGGCGCGTGGCGACCTGGACTCCCGGCAGATCATCGAACGCCTGCAGAAGGTGCCGCTGTCCTATTCGCTGCGGGACGGCTTCATCTACCAGAACGTGATGTACCAGGTGGCCGGCGAAGTGGTCCAGTCGGCTTCCGGAATGGCCTGGGATACATTCGTCAAAACCCGCATCATGGATCCGATCGGCATGACGCGCTCGCAGCCGACCCTGGCGGCAATGGCCGCCCGGCGCGACGGCAACACCTCGGCCGCCCATTTTGACATCGACGGCAAAGTCCGTGTCATCCGGGAATCCCCGGTGGATGCGGTTCCGGCCGCCGGCGCGGCCTGGTCAACCGCCGAGGACAGCGCCAAATGGCTGCAGTTCCTGCTCAGCGGCGGCTGCGCGGGCGGCAAACGCCTGGTGTCGGGCGCCAACTTCCGCGAACTGCTGCGGCCGCAGACCTTCGTGTCGGCCGAGGAATTCTACCCGACCGCGCAGCTGACCAAACCGCATTGGATGACCTACGGCCTCGGCTGGTTCCAGCAGGATCACCACGGCAAATTCGTCGCCATGCACACCGGCTCGATGGACGGCCGCACCGCCATCGTCGGGCTGATGCCGGACGAGGCGCTGGGCGTGTACATCTTCGGCAACCTCGACCACGCCGAATTCCGCCACGCCCTGATGTGGCGCGTGCTGGACGCTTACAGCGGCGCGCCGGCGCGCGACTGGAGCACGGAATTCCTGGCCTTGTACGGCGGCCTGAAAGCCGACGCGGACAAAAAACAGGCCGAGCGTGAAGCCAAGCGGGTGGCCGGCACCACGCCCTCGCACAAGGCCGGCAACTACGCCGGCACCTACCTCAATCCGGTGTATGGCGACCTGAAGATCAGCGCGGCCGACGGCGTGCTGCGCCTGCAGTTCGGCCCGATGCCGGAAAACGCCGGTACGCTGGAACACTGGAATTACGACACCTACCGGGTCAAGCTCGGTGACGGCCGTTATGGCTGGAACCTGATCAGTTTCGGCATGGCGCCCGACGGCTCGATCCGCACGGTGCGTATGGATGATTCGCCGGACTTCGAATTCACGCGCCAGCCGGAGGGCGGCAAAGGCGGCGGCTAGGCGCAAACAACCCGCCGGGCGGCGGGTTGGTTTTCAGCCCGGCTCTTCGCGCCATTGCCCGGGCGCCAGGCCGTCCAGGCGGTGCGGGCCGATTGAGATGCGCACCAGGCGCAGGCACGGCAGGCCGACCGCGGCGGTCATGCGCCGGACCTGCCGGTTGCGGCCTTCCTTGATGGTGATTTCCAGCCATGATTCCGGCACCGCTTTGCGGAAGCGCACCGGCGGGTCGCGCGGCCAAAGCCAATCCGGCGCATGCTCCAGCATGCGCACATGCGCCGGCTGGGTCTTGCCGTCGGCCAGGGCCACGCCTTGGCGCAGCGCCGCGATGTGTTCGGCGCCGGCTTCGCCCTCAACCTGGACCAGATAGGTTTTCGGCCATTTGAATTTCGGCGAGGAGATCTGCGCGATGCGCGCGCCGTCATCGGACAGCAGCAGCAGGCCTTCGGAATCCATGTCCAGCCGGCCGGCGGCATACACGTTCTGCGGCAGATCGAAACCCGCCAAGGTCGGCCGGGGCGGCATGCTTTGGTCGGTGAATTGCGTCAGCACGCCGTATGGCTTATTGAAAGCGATTAACATACATCCAGTGTAACCCCAAACCCAAAGCAAAAACCCATGACCGGTCCGCATCCGCTGAAACGCCTGCTGCAGTTCGCCCGCCCGTACCGGCGCGACATCCGGCTCGGCACGCTGTATTCGGTGCTGAACAAATTCTTCGACGTGCTGCCGGAACTGCTGATCGGCGTGGCGGTCGACGTGGTGGTCAACCAGCGCGGGTCGTTCGTGGCGCGCTTCGGCATCAGCGATCCGATGCAGCAGCTGTGGCTGCTGGTGGCGCTGACGGTCATCGTCTGGGCGTGCGAATCGCTGTTCGAATACCTGCACGCCCTGAAATGGCGCAATCTGGCCCAGAACCTGCAGCACGACCTGCGCCAGGAAGCCTACCGGCACATCCAGAAGCTGCCACCGGACTTCGTGCATCAGGAACGCTCCGGGCGCCTGATGGCGGTGCTCAACGACGACGTCAACCAGATCGAGCGCTTCCTCAACACCGGCGCCAACGACCTGATCCAGG
>ERZ1645185.469-NODE-469-length-16914-cov-15.470135_pt1 | contig 16914 bp, 9 predicted proteins | sample MGYA00575351_ERZ1645185 | MGnify/ENA primary metagenome ERZ1645185 (study PRJEB40838, sample SAMN11284767) | freshwater sediment metagenome | isolation source: river sediment | host: Sediment | place: India: Jana village, Kanpur | collected 2015-12-17 ...
GGGCCAGAAGGGCCTGCAGGCCGACGAAGTGCAGGCGATGTAATTCGCCTGGCGCCTCGCGCCAAGGAAAGCCCGGCTCCGGCCGGGCTTTTTGTTTGCGCGGACGCAATTCCTTCACCCGCGCCTTGGCTATCCTGTGCACCGTTCCCCCACGCTTCGAACCGCTCCCGCCATGCCCCGCGCCAGACTCGCCGCCGCCGTCCTCCTCGCCGTGCTGGCGTCCGCCTGCGACCGTGGCCGCGCGCCGCCCGCGCAGGATGCCGCCACGTCGACCCCGCCCGCCGCCGCCCCGGTCGTACTGGCGGACGTGGTCGAAACCACGCCGAACTACATCGTCGGCATCAGCTATCCGAAGTCGGCGGCGAAGTACCCCGAGCTGGCGCGCGCGCTGCAGGCCTATGCCGATGCCGCCCGCGGCGAGTTGATGCAGGCGGTGCAGGGCCTGGGCGGGCAGAAACCCACGGCGCCCTACGACCTCAGCCTGCAGTTCACCGGCCTGGTCGACACGCCCGGCATCGTGGTGGTCGCCGCCGACGGCAGCAGCTACACCGGTGGTGCGCACGGCAATCCGCTGGTCGAGCGCTTCACCTGGCTGCCGGACCGCAACGAGCGGCTCACCGCCGAGAAGCTGGTGGTGGCGCCGGACGGCTGGCAGGTGGTCGCCGATGCCGCCCGCGAGCAGCTGATGACCAGTCTCGCCCAGCGCCTCGACGCCGATGCGGTGGAAGGCCCGGACCGCGCCGCGATGCTGGAGAACGGCAGCAGGATGATCGCCGACGGCACCGCGCCCAAGGCCGCGAACTTCGCCCGCTTCGAGCCGGTGGTGGATGCCGACGGTCGCATCCGCGCGCTGCGCTTCGTGTTCCCGCCGTACCAGGTCGGGCCGTATTCCGATGGCACGCGCACCGCGGACGTCCCCGCGGCGGTGCTGTTGCCGGTGCTTGCCCCGGAGTACCGCCGGCTGTTCCGCGGCGGCTGAGGCCGCCCGCGTCTCAGGATCCGAGACGGCGGGCGCGCAGCCTGCGGGCGTGAATGCCCAACTGCGCATCGACTTCCTGACGCCCGTTCAGGCCGGCCCGGCCAGCGCGGCCGATAATCCGGCCATGGCCGTGCATCCCGCGCTCCAGGCGTTCCATCCGGCGGTCGCCAGCTGGTTCGCGCGCCGCTTCCCGGCCCCCACCGAGGCCCAGCAAGCCGCATGGCCGGCGATCGTCGGCGGCCGCGACGTGCTGGTCGCCGCGCCCACCGGCTCGGGCAAGACGCTCACCGCCTTCCTCGCCGGCATCGATGCGCTGGTGCGCGAAGGACTGGCGAGCGGGCTGCCGGACGCCACCCTGGTGCTGTACGTGTCGCCGTTGAAGGCGCTGTCGAACGACATCCACGTCAACCTCGAGCTGCCCTTGCAGGGCATCCGCGAGGAACTCGCCGCGCTGCAGCTGCCCGATGTCGACATCCGCACCGCGGTGCGCACCGGCGATACCCCGCAGAACGAGCGCGCGTCGCAGCGGCGACGGCCGCCGCACCTGCTCGCGACCACCCCGGAATCGCTGTACGTGCTGCTCGGGTCTGCCTCCGGACGGGCAATGCTGGCCGGCGTGCGCACGGTGATCGTGGACGAAATCCACGCGCTGGTGCCGAACAAGCGCGGCAGCCACCTGATGCTGTCGCTGGAGCGCCTGCAGGCCCTGTGCGCGCACCGCATCAACCGCATCGGCCTGTCCGCGACGCAGGAACCGATCGTGGCCGCCGCGCGCTACCTCGTTGGCAGCGGACGCGTGGATGCCGCCGGCACGCCGGATTGCGCGATCGTCGACATCGGCCATGGCAAGCGCCGCGACCTCGCGCTGGAGCTGCCGCCGACGCCGCTGGCGGCGGTCGCAAGCAACGAGCAGTGGGAGCAGGTCTACGACCGCCTGCAGGCGCTGGCGGCGACCCATCGCACCACGCTGGTGTTCGTCAACACGCGGCGGATGGCCGAGCGCGCCGCACGCCACCTGTCGGAACGGCTGGGCAAGGAACACGTGGCCGCGCACCACGGTTCGCTGTCGCGCGAGCTGCGGCTGGACGCGGAGCAACGCCTCAAGCGCGGCGAGCTGACCGTGCTGGTGGCGACCGCATCGCTGGAACTGGGCATCGACATCGGCGATGTCGACCTGGTCTGCCAGCTCGGCAGCCCGCGCAGCATCGCCGCCTTCCTGCAGCGGGTGGGTCGCGCCGGCCACCACGTTGGCGGGGTGCCGAAGGGGCGCCTGTTCCCCTCCACCCGCGACGACCTGCTCGAATGCGCCGCGATGCTGGATGCGATCCGTCGCGGCGAGCTCGACCAGCTGCGGATGCCGGAGGCGCCGCTGGACGTGCTGGCGCAGAGCCTCGTCGCCGAGGTCGCCAACCGCGACTGCGACGAGGACGAACTGTTCGCGCTGGTGCGCCGGGCCTGGCCGTACCGCGCCTTGCCGCGCACCGACTTCGATGCGGTGCTGGCCATGCTGGCCGAGGGCTATGCGAGCCGCTTCGGGACGCGCGGCGCGTGGGTGCACCGGGATGCGGTGAACCGCCAGCTGCGCGGGCGCAAGGGCGCGCGCCAGGTGGCGACCCAATGCGGCGGCACCATCCCCGACGTCGGCGACTACACCGTGCTGCTGGAGCCGCAGGCGGTGTCGATCGGCACCGTCAACGAAGATTTCGCGATCGAGAGCCTGGCGGGCGACATCTTCCAGCTCGGCAATGCCAGCTATCGCATCCGCAAGATCGAGCCGGGCAGGTTGCGGGTCGAGGATGCGCAGGGCGCGCCGCCGTCGATCCCGTTCTGGCTGGGCGAAGCGCCCGGGCGCAGCGACGCGCTGTCGCATGCGGTCTCGCGCCTGCGCGAGGCACTGCAGCAGCGACTGGCGCAGGGCGTGGAGATTGCCGGTGCCTGGCTGCGTGACGCGGTGGGCCTGGGCGACGCCGCGGCCGGGCAGTTGCTGGCCTATTGCGCGGAGCAGGTGGCCGGGTTCGGGCTGCTGCCGACGCAGCGGCAACTGGCGATGGAGCGCTTCTTCGACGAGGCCGGTTCCACCCACCTGGTGATCCACGCGCCGTTCGGCAGCCGCATCAACAAGGCCTGGGGCCTGGCCTTGCGCAAGCGCTTCTGCCGCAGCTTCAACTTCGAGCTGCAGGCGGCGGCCACCGAGAACGCCATCGTGCTGTCGCTGTCCACCAGCCACAGCTTCCCGCTGGTCGACGTCGCCGGCTTCCTGCATTCGAACACCGCCCGCGACATCCTGGTGCAGGCGTTGCTGGATGCGCCGCTGTTCCCGACCCGGTTCCGCTGGAATGCGGTGACGGCGCTGGCGTTGCCGCGCTTCTCGTCGGGCAGGAAGGTGGCGCCGCAATTGCAGCGGATGAAGTCGGAGGACCTGCTGGCCACGGTGTTCCCGGACCAGGTGGCCTGCCTGGAGAACATCGTCGGCGACCGCGAAGTCCCGGACCATCCGCTGGTGCGGCAGACCCTCGACGACTGCCTGCAGGAGGCGATGGATGCCGAGGGCTGGCTGGCGGTGCTGCGCGGCATCGAGTCCGGCGCGATCGACATCGTCGCCCGCGACCTCACCGCGCCGAGCGTGTTCGCCGCAGAGGCGCTGAACGCCGCGCCCTATGCCTTCCTCGACGACGCGCCGCTGGAGGAGCGCCGCACCCAGGCGGTGCAGGGCCGCGGCCTCGGCGGTGCCGCGGCGCGCGACCTCGGCGCGCTGGATGCCGAGGCGATCGCCGGCGTGCGCGAGGACGCGTGGCCGGTGCCGCGCAACCCGGACGAGATGCACGAGGCGCTGATGCAGCTCGGCGTGGCGACGCAGGCGGAAGCGGCGCGCGATGGCTGGCTGGCGTGGCTGCAGGCGCTGGCTGCCGCAGGCCGCGCGACCCGCGTGCAGGTGGGCGAAGGCCTGTGGGTGGCGACCGAACGGCTGCCCCAAGTCGAGGCGGTGCATGCCGGCGCGATCCGCCATCCCGCGGTGCGGGTGCCAGCGGCGTTCGCCGTCGCATGGTCGCGCGAGGAGGCGCTGCGCGAACTGGTGCGCGGCCGCCTGGGTGCAAGCGGCCCGCTGCGAGCGGCCACGCTGGCGGCCTTGCTCGGCGTGGGCGAGGACGATGTCGCGTTGGCCGCCGCCGCGCTGGAAGTCGAGGGCACCGCGATGCGCGGGTCGTTCGATCCGGCGCTGGCTGGCGAGCAGTGGTGCGAACGCCACCTGCTCGCGCGCATCCATCGCAATACCCTGGGCCGGCTGCGCCGCGAGATCGAACCGGTCTCGCCGGCGGATGCGATGCGCTTCCTGTGCGAGTGGCAGCATGCCAGCGCGCGTTCGCGCCTGCGCGGTCCGGATGCGCTGGCCAGCGTGCTGGCGCAGCTGGAAGGCTGGGAAGCGCCGGCGGCGAGCTGGGAAGCCGAGCTCCTGCCGACGCGCCTCGCCGATTACGCGATCGACTGGCTGGATGCGCAATGCAGCGCCGGGCGCATCGCCTGGACGCGCCTGCGCGCGCCCGCGGCGGACACCCGCAAGGGCGGGCGCGGGCCGGTGCGCGCGACCCCGCTGGTGCTGCTGCCGCGGCGCGAACTGGCGCGCTGGACGCGGCTCGCCGGCGGCGGGCGCGACGACGCGCCGCTGTCCTCGCGCGCGCTGAAGGTGCGCGATGCCATCCACGCGCATGGCGCGCAATTCTTCGATGAGCTGGACGCGTGCTGCCGCCTGTTGCAGCCGGAACTGGAGGACGCGCTGGCCGAACTGGTCGCGCGCGGCCAGGTCACCTGCGACAGCTTCGGCGGGTTGCGCGCGCTGCTGCTACCGCAGGCCAAGCGCCCGCCCGCCGGGAGCCGGCGCCTGCGCCGCGGCCAGTTCTCCGGGATCCGCGATGCCGGGCGCTGGGCGCTGGCGCGGCCGGCGTCGCCCGCAGGCATGCAGGACGGCACCGACGATGCGGCGCTCGAGCACGTGGCGCGCGTCCTGCTGCGGCGCCATGGCCTGGTGTGCTGGCGCCTGCTGGAGCGCGAAGCCGACTGGTTGCCGCCCTGGCGCGACCTCGTGCGCGTGTACCGACGCATGGAGGCCTCGGGCGAACTGCGCGGCGGCCGCTTCGTGGCGGGCCTCGCCGGCGAGCAGTACGCATTGCCGGAAGCGGTCGCGGCCCTGCGTGCCATCCGCAAGCGCCCGGTGGATGGCGAATGGATCGTGGTCGCCGCCAGCGACCCGCTGAACCTGGTCGGGACCCTGTTGCCCGGCGAGAAGCTGCCGCGGCAGTCCGGCGCGCGCCTGCTGCTGCGCGATGGCGTGGCGGTGGCGCGCAAGCTGGGCCAGCAGGTGGAACTGCTGGTGCCGCTGGCGCAGCAGGAGGCCGACGAGGCACGGCAGCGGCTGTTGCGCGATCCCAGGCGGCTGCCGCAGGGCTGGGCGCCGGTGCCCGTGCCGGCGGACCTCAACCCGGCGACGTCGCTCGCCTGACCTCGACCAGCGCCTCGCCATTGCAGGCCACCGCCGCCTCGCCGGCGGTGAGCCGGATCGGCGTCCCGCCGGTGAACGCGGAGAACGCGGGCAGCACGGTGCAGTCGCGCCGCAGCCAGAACGCCGGTGCACGCGCGAGCCCGGGCAGCTTCAGGACGGGGTGGAGGTGTCCGCACAGCACATGCCGGTGCGGATCGCGGGCCGGCGCATGGCGCAGCAGGAAGGGCCCCTCCTCGACGGCATCGCCCAGCAACGCCAGGTCGAGGCCGGCGCCGGCCAGCGCGCGGTCGTGGTTGCCGTCGACCACCGCGATCTCCAGGTCCGGGGTGGCCTCGCGGAAGCCCTGCCAGGCGCGACGCCAGGCGCCCAGGTCGGATCGTCCGTGGAGGACGTCGCCAAGGATCCACGCCGAGGTCGCGCCGGTGGATCGGGCCAGTGTCGCCAGCCGCCCCAGGTCCAGCGCGGTGCCGCCGCTGGGCAACGCGATCCCCGCGGCGCGGAAGGTGTCGGCCTTGCCCAGGTGCAGGTCGGCGACCAGCAGGCGCTGACGCGCCGGCCAGTACAGCGCGCGGTCCGCCAGCAGCCGCATCGGTTCGCCGGCCAGCGCGAGCGCAAGTCCGTCATCCATGCCGGCGCTCCAGCGCGTCCGCGGCGCGCCGCATGCGCGTGCTCCAATCCTCCGTGCTCAGGCTGCCGCGCATCGCTTCCGCCCACAGCGGGAAGGCGAGCGGCGTCAGCGCGGACGGCGCCTGCATCGCCAACCGACGGTCGCCGAGGTCGCGCAGGGTCGTGCGCAGCGCCTGCACGTCCAGTTGCGCTTCCAGCACTTCGCGCCGGGCCTGGGCCAGCAGCAGGTGGCCCGGATCGAATCGGGCCAGCACGTCGAACAGCAGGCCGCTGGAGGCCTGCAGCTGGCGCATCGAGCGTGGCGCGCGACCGGGCAGCGACGGCGGCAGCAGGCCGGCGACGCGGGCGATGTCGCGGAATTGCCTGCGCGCCAGTTCGGCCATGTTCAACGCCGCCTGCAGGTCGTCGAGCAGGTCGGCTTCGTCCAGCAACCGGCGGAGCTGGAGGGCGTCCAGCGCATGTGGGGCCTGCGCGGTGAGCGCGAGGCCGTAATCGTTCACCGCGAAGCCGAAGGTGTTCGGCTGCAGGCGTCCCCAGCGCAGGGCGAGCAGGGCGGCCAGCCCTTCGTGGACGGCGCGGCCCGCGAACGGGTAGAGGAACAGGTGCCAGCCTTCGCGGGTCGCGAGTTGCTCGACCAGCAGCGTGCCCGGCGCGGGCAGGGCGGACATCCGGGACTGGGTGTCCAGCAGCGGGGCCACCGCACGCAGCTCGGGGGTGTCGCGTGGTCCGGACAGCGCGGCCTCGACCGCCGCGCCGAGCATGCTCGACAGCGGCATCCGGCTGCCCTGCCAACGCGGGACGATGCCGTCCTGCCGCTTGGCGAGGCGCACGTAGGCGGTCATGTCCTTCAGCTGGACCAGCTCCAGGGTCTTGCCGGCGAACTGGAAGCGGTCGCGCGGCCGCAGCCTGCCGATGAAGCTTTCCTCCACCGCGCCGAGCCGCCCGCCCTTGGCGAATTGCACCGAGACATGGCCATCGCTGGCGATGGTGCCGATCGACAGCCGGTGGCGGAACGCGACCTTGCGGTCGGTGACCCGGTACAGGCCGTCATCGCCGATCACCACGCGGTGGTAGTCGGGGTAATGCGCCAGCGCGGCGCCGCCCTGCACGATGAAGTCGAGCACCGCCTGCCAGTCGGCCGGGTCGAGGCCGGCGAAGGCATGCGTGCCGCGGACCTCGGCGAACAGCGCATCGCGATCGAAGCCGCCGCCCAGCGCGAGGGTGACGCAATGCTGGGCGAGCACGTCCAGCGACAGGCGCGGCGGCGTCCTCGCCTCCACGCGGCCCGCCTGCAAGGCCTTGCGCGCGGCGGCGTACTCGACCAGTTCCAGGGCATGGGTGGGGACGCAGAGGACGTGGCCGGCTTCGCCCGGGCGGTGGCGCGCGCGACCGGCGCGCTGCAGCAGGCGCGACAGGCCCTTCGGGCTGCCCAGCTGGATGACCTGGTCGACGGCCGGGAAATCCACGCCCAGGTCGAGGCTCGAGGTCGCCACCACGCAGCGCACGCTGCCGTCGCGCAGGCCCTGCTCGGCGGCGTGGCGCAGCGCGGGATCGATCGAGCCGTGGTGCAGCGCCAGCGTGGCGGGATCGTCCAGCCACACCGACTGCAGCGCCTTGTGCCACAGCTCCGCCTGCGAGCGCGTGTTGGCGAACAGCAGGGTGCTGCGCACGCCTGCGAGCCGGGCGACTACGCGCTGCAGCTGGGACAGGCCCAGGTGGCCGGCCCAGGGAAAGCGTTCGCCGGCGTTGGGCAGCAGGGTGTCGAGGGTCAGCGAACGTGGCCGGGCGGCATCCAGGATCGGCGCATCGGGTGCATGCGGCAGCAGCACGTCGCGTGCCTCGGCGAGGTTGCCCAGCGTCGCCGACAGGCCCCAGGTGCGCACCCGCGGCGACAACGCGCGCAGGCGGGCCAGGCACAGTTGCAGCAGCACCCCGCGCTTGCTGTCGAGCAATTCATGCCACTCGTCGACGACGATCGCGCGCAGGCCGTGGAGTTGCGGCGCGGTCTCGGGATAGGACAGGAGCAGGGCCAGCGACTCCGGCGTGGTGACCAGCACCTCGGCTTGCCCGTTGCGCGCCAGTCGCTTGTCGCGCGCCGTGGCATCGCCGGTGCGCATCGCCACCGTCCACGGCAGCCCCAGCGCGGCCAGCGGTTCGCGCAGGGCGCGCGCGGTGTCGCTGGCCAGCGCACGCAGGGGCGTGATCCACAGCACGCGGGTGCGCGGCGCCGCGGGCTGGCCGCGCTTCGCCTTGGGCTGCGGGGGTTCGCGCAGGGCCTCCAGCAAGGGACCGCCGAATGCGGCGAGGGTCTTGCCGCTGCCGGTCGGCGTGACCAGCAGGCCGTCGCGGCCGGCGAGGTAATGCGACCAGGCCTTGCGCTGGAACGGGGCGGGCGTCCAGCCCTGGCGTGCGAACCACTCGGCGAGGGGCGCATCGATGCGGGCGCGCGGCGTGCCGGTCATCGCGCCAGCGCCTTCAGGGCGTCGAGGCGGTCCGCCTCCTGCATGGGCTTGTCGTGGCGCCAGCGCAGGATGCGCGGGAAGCGCACCGCGATGCCCGACTTGTGGCGGGACGAACGGTTGACGGCTTCGAAGCCGAGCTCGAACACCTGCTCGTGGGCGACCGCCCGCACCGGCCCGAAACGCTCGGTGGTGTGCGCGCGGATCCAGGCGTCGAGCTTGAGGATCTCGCGGTCGTCCAGCCCGGAATAGGCCTTGGCGACCGGCACCAGCGCGTCGCCATCCCACAGGCCGAAGGTGTAGTCGGTGTAGAGCGTGCTGCGCCGCCCGTGGCCGGCCTGCGCATACAGCAGCACCGCGTCGATGGTCAGCGGATCGATCTTCCACTTCCACCAGTCGCCGCGCTTGCGCCCGTGTTGGTAGGGCGCGGCCCGGCGCTTGAGCATCAGTCCTTCGACGCCGCGCGCGCGGCTGCCCGCGCGCAACCCGGCGGCATCCGCCCAGGTGGCGGCCTCCACCCGCGGCGAGACCGCGATGCGCGGATCGCCATGGCGCTCGAGCAGGTCTTCCAGCAGGGCGCGGCGCGCCTCCAGCGGATGCGCGCGCAGGTCGTCGCCATCGAGCTCGAGGAGGTCGTAGGCGAGCACGCGCACCGGCGTGTCGGCGAGCGTCTTCGCGCCGGGCTTGCGGCGCTGGATGCGGGTCTGCAGCGCGGTGAACGGCAGCGGGGCATCGCCATCGCGCCAGCCCAGCAGCTCGCCATCGAGCACCGCATCCCGCGGCAGCGTGGCGAGCGCGGCTTCGATCTCCGGGAACCGGCCGTCGAGGCGTTCCTCGCCGCGCGACCACAGCGCGATGTCGCCCGCACGGCGGATCAGCTGCAGGCGGATGCCGTCCCACTTCCATTCGAGCAGCCAGTCCGCGATCGGGCCCAGCGCGTCCGGTTCGCTTTCGAGCGGCGACGCGAGGAAGAACGGGTAGGGCGACGCCGCATCGCCGGGTTGCGCCTCGCGCGAGGTGAGGCGCTGCAGGAACGCGGCGCTCGGGGTCCACTCGCCCAGCATGCGTTGCGCGATCAGCGCGATGTCGACGCCCGAGGCTTCGGCCAGCGCCTGCTGCACCAGCCCGCGCGAGACACCGACCCGCAACGCGCCGGTCAACAGCTTGTTGAACAGGAAGCGCTCGGCGAACGCCAGGCTGCGCCATGCCGCGACGACCACCGCGCGGCGCGATGCCGCGTCGGCATTCGCGACCGGCAGCAGGCGCCGCTCGATCCAGGCATGCAGGGGCAGGTCGGGCGCCGGCGTGGCGGGATCGTCCAGCAGCAGGGCGAGGGTCTCGGCGAGGTCGCCGACCGCGTCGTAGCTGTCGTCGACCAGCCACGAGGGGGTCGCGCTCTCCTCCGCGATCCAGGCGCGCAGTTCGCCGCTGGACGCGATCCGCGCGCGGCTTCCGCCGATCTTGCCGCCGGACAGCAGCCAGAGCGCCCACGCGGCGTCCGCGGGCGGCGCGTCGCGGAAATATGCGACCAGCGCGGCGCGCTTGTCGCCGGTGCCGGTGCTGCGATCCAGGCGGGTGAACAGGTCGGCGAAGCGGCGCATCAGTCGTCGCCGCCGTAGTCGGTACGGAACACGCCCGTGGCGATGCCGGCGTCGTTCAGGGCGCGGACCAGCGCGTCGGTGGCGCCGTGGGTGGCGATGACGCGCCGTGCGCCGGTCTCGCGGACGGTGCGCAGCAGCGCCGGCCAGTCGGCATGGTCGGAGACCACGAAGCCGCGGTCGTAGTTGCGCCGGCGCCGGTTGCCGCGGATCCGCATCCAGCCCGAGGCGAAGCCCTGCTGCGCCTTGCGGAAGCGGCGGATCCACGGGCTGCCGGCGGCGGAGGGCGGGGCCAGCACCAGTTCGCCGGCGAAATCGCCGCCACGCGCCTCGTCGGCCACGCGACGCGTCCCGAGCATGGGGATGCCGGCATCGCGGTAGATCGTGGTGCCGGTGTCGATCGCGCCGTGCAGGAAGGCCGGGCGGTCGGTATGCGCGGCGAGCTCGGCGAGCAGGCGCTGCGCCTTGCCCAGCGCGTAGCAGTACAGGATCGCGGTTTCGCCGCGCGCGGCGCATTCCTCGCGCCAGGCCACGATGTCGCGCGCCACCTCCGCGGTGTCCGGCCAGCGGTAGATCGGCAGGCCGAAGGTGGCCTCGGTGATGAACACGTCGCAGGGCACGACCTCGAACGGCGCGCAGGTCGGGTCGTGCTGGCGCTTGTAGTCGCCTGAGGCCACCCAGACCTCGCCATCGACTTCGATCCGCACCTGCGCGCTGCCCAGCACGTGGCCCGCGGGATGCAGCGACACCCGCGCATCGCCGAGCGCGAAGGCGTCGCCGTAGGCGTGCGGGTGGTAGGCCTGCGCGCCCAGCCGCCATTGCAGGATCGGCAGCCCGGGCGCGGCCGCGTGGTATTCGCCCATGCCAGTGCGCGCATGGTCGCCATGGCCGTGGGTGATGACCGCCCGCGGCACCGGACGCCATGGGTCGATATGGAAGTCGCCGGCGGGGCAATACAGGCCTTCCGGGCGCAGGACGATCAGGTCGGTCATCGGCGGATGGATGTACGCGCGTGGCAAGGGGATGGATGCCGCGCCACGGGTTCGCAAGGCGGACAGGCTGAACGATTCAGCGTGACGGCCGTGGCAGCGCACGTTCGCGGCCCCTGGTCTCACCCGTTGCGATGCGCGGGCCGGACAATGCGCGGGTGGACATCCGCACCAAGCTGGCCATCCTGGCCGACGCCGCCAAGTACGACGCCTCCTGCGCGTCCAGCGGCGCCAACAAGCGCAATTCCAGCAAGACCGGCGGCATCGGCAGCACCGAGGGCATGGGCATCTGCCACAGCTACACGCCCGATGGCCGCTGCGTGTCGTTGCTGAAGATCCTGCTCACCAACTTCTGCGTGTTCGACTGCGCGTACTGCGTCAACCGCGTGTCCAGCAACGTGCCGCGCGCGCGCTTCGCGACCGAGGAGGTGGTGCGGCTCACCCTCGATTTCTACAAGCGCAACTACATCGAGGGGTTGTTCCTGTCCAGCGGGATCATCCGCAACGGCGACTACACGATGGAGCAGCTGGTGGAGGTCGCGCGCAGCCTGCGCGAAGACCACGCCTTCGCCGGCTACATCCACCTCAAGACCATCCCGGACGCATCGCCGGAGCTGCTGGCGGCCGCCGGGCGATACGCCGACCGGCTGTCGATCAACGTGGAACTGCCGACCGAGGGCGGGCTGAAGCGGTTCGCCCCGGAGAAGTCGCAGGCCGGCATCCGCAGCGCGATGGGCCAGCTGCGCTGGCGCATCGAGGAGGCGAAGGAGGCGCGCAAGCCGGCCAATTCCGGCATCGCCACGCCCATCCGCAAGGCGCGCCCGCCGCGCTTCGCGCCCGCCGGCCAGAGCACGCAGATGATCGTCGGCGCGGACGGGGCCAACGACCGCGACATCCTGCTCGCCTCGGATCGCCTGTACGGCGACTACCGCATGCGCCGGGTCTATTACTCCGCCTTCAGTCCGATCCCGGACGCGTCCAAGGCATTGCCGCCGGTCGCGCCGCCGCTGCAGCGCGAGCATCGGCTGTACCAGGCCGACTGGCTGTTGCGCTTCTACGCATTCCAGGTGGAGGAGATCGCGCCCGACGCGGCCAGCGGCATGCTGGACCTCGACATCGACCCCAAGCTGGCCTGGGCGCTGCGGCATCCGCAGGCGTTCCCGGTGGACCTCAACACCGCGCCCAAGGAAGCCTTGTTGCGGGTGCCGGGGCTGGGCGTGCGCAACGTCAAGCGCGTGCTGATGGCCCGTCGGCATGCACGCCTGCGGCTGGCCGACCTGGCCCGCCTGCGTGCGCCGATGGCGAAGCTGTTGCCGTTCATCGCGACCCTCGATCACCACCCGCGGCAGCGCCTCGACGATCCGGGCGCATTGCGCGCGCAACTCGCGCCGAAGCCGCGCCAGGCCGACCTGTTCGGATGATTGGGTGTCGATGAGGTGGTCCGCGGCGGTGGCGCCGGGCTGGTCGTTCGACGCCTTCCGCGACGTCGCGCGCGCGGCGCTGCGGGCCGATATCCCGCCAGAGCACCTGGACTGGCAGGCCGGCGGGCAGGGTGGGTTGTTGGCGGCGCCGGACGTCCAGGCCGCGCCCGCCGTGCGCGAAGCGCCGCGGGTGCCCGCCGCGTTCGTCGGGTTGGCCGGGAGCGTGCTCTGCCACCGCGATCCGGCGCGACATGCGCTGCTCTACCGCCTGCTGTGGCGATTGGCGCACGGCGAGCGCCACCTGCTCTCGGTGCCGACCGACGCCGACGTGCGCCAGGCCATGCAATGGGCGCAGGACGTCCGCCGCGACAGCCACAAGATGAAGGCCTTCGTGCGCTTCCGCGAGGTGCCAGGCGAGCGCGACCGCTTCATCGCCTGGTTCGAACCGGCGCACCACATCCTCGAACGGGTCGCGCCGTTCTTCGCGCGGCGTTTCGCCGGCATGCGCTGGGCGATCCTCACGCCCGAGGCGAGCGCGCTGTGGGACGGCGAGGTGCTGCGCTTCGGCCCCGGCGGCGCGCCCGGCGACGCACCCGCGGAGGACGCCGGCGAAGACCTGTGGCGCACCTACTACGCGCACATCTTCAACCCGGCGCGGCTCAATCCCCGGATGATGCGGCAGGAGATGCCCCGTCGTTACTGGAAGCATCTGCCGGAGGCGCGGTTGCTGCCGACGCTCATCCAGGGGGCCGGCGCCCGCGTGCGCGCCATGGCCGAACGCGGGCATGTCGCGCCGCGGCGTCGCATCCCCGTGCCAGCGGAGCAGCCACCGGCGGCCGACCCCTCGCGCAACCCGTCGTTGGCCGCCTTGCGCCGGGCCGCGCAGGGATGCCGGGCGTGCCCGCTGTGGGAACCGGCGACGCAGGCCGTGTTCGGCGATGGGCCGGTGGATGCGCGCGTGCTGGTGCTCGGCGAGCAGCCCGGCGACATGGAAGACCTGTCCGGGCGTCCCTTCGTCGGACCGGCGGGCAAGCTGCTCGATCGCGCGCTGGCCGAGCTTGGCATCGACCGCGCGCAGCTGTACCTGACCAATGCGGTGAAGCATTTCCGCTTCGAGCGGCGCGGCAAGCTGCGCCTGCACCGCAACCCGGAGCCTTCGCACGTGCAGGCCTGCCGCAGCTGGCTGGCCGCCGAGATCGAGCGGGTGCGGCCGCAGGCGATCGTCTGCCTCGGCGCCACCGCCGCGCTTGCCGTGTTCGGCGCGGGCTTCCGCCTGATGGAGCGTCGCGGCGCCTGGGAGCGCCTGCACGACGGCACGTGGGCGATGGCGACGGTGCATCCGGCCTGGATCCTGCGGCAACCGCCGCACCTGCAGGAGGAAGCCTATCGCCATTGGCTCGACGACCTCCGCGGGCTGGACGACGTCCTGCAAACGCAGTCCCGCGACGCCTGATCCCGCGTCGTGTCAAAGGTCGCCCGAGCTGGCACCCGCGGCCTGCTTTCTGCGTACGCTATGGCAACGCCACCAAGGTCGGTCCCATGCGCCTGCGCCTGTTGCTGCTCTGCCTGCTCGCCGCGAGTCCCCTCGCCACCGCCCAAGCGCCCGTCGCCAAGCGCCAACCCATCCTCGACATGCACCTGCATGTGCTCGCCCCGGATGCACAGGGGCCGCCACCGTTGGCGATGTGCACGCCGATCGCCGAGTTCCCGGCGTGGGATCCCGGCCAGGGGGCGTATGCCGATGTGTTCATGGGCCTCTTCAAGCGCCCCGCCTGCAAGGACCCGGTGTGGTCGCCGGAAACGGTCGACGAGATGCGCCGTCGCACGCTGGCAGAACTCGAGAAACACGACGTCATCGGCGTCCTCAGCGGCGACAGCGACCAGGACATCGCCACGTGGCGCAAGGCGGCGCCGGACCGGATCCTGCCCGGACTGGGCGATGGCATCGACATCCTGCGCGTGGATGCTGCCGCGGTGGCGCGTGCCAAGGCGATGAAGGACCGCGGCGACCTCGTCGTGCTCGCGGAAATCGCGCCCCAGTACCAGGGCATCGCGCCGACGGATCCCCGGCTTGAACCCTTCTGGCAGATGGCCGAGGACCTGGACCTGCCGGTCGGCATCCACATCGGCACCGGTCCGCCGGGCACGCCCTACCTCGCGCCGCCGCTGAAGGACTACCGGGCGCGGCTGCACAGCGCGCTGGTGATCGAGGAGGTGCTGGCCAAGCACCCGAAGCTGCGGGTCTACCTGATGCATGCCGGCTATCCCATGATCGACGACCTGCTCGCGGTGCTGTACACGCATCCGCAGGTGTACGTGGACGTCGGCGTCATCGTGTACACGCAGCCGCGGCCGGCGTTCTACCGCTACCTGCAGGCGATCGTCGACGCCGGCTTCGGCAAGCGGGTGATGTTCGGTTCCGACAACATGGTGTGGCCGGAGACCATCGGTCGCTCGATCGAGGTGATCCGGCAGGCGCCGTTCCTCAGCGAACAACAGAAGCGCGACATCCTCTACGACAACGCCGCGCGCTTCCTGCGCCTCGACCAGGCGACCATCGAGCGGCACCACGGCTTGTGACCGCAGCAACGAAAACGCCGCCCGAGGGCGGCGTTTTCGCATCGGGGCGCGGCGCGCTTACTTCGTGCTGAGCCCGCGCTTTTCCAGCAGCGGCTCGATCTTGGCCTCGTAGCCGGCGAAGTTCGGGAACAGCTTGCCGGCTTCGATCTCGCCGCCAGGCGCCAGCACGTACTTGCGCAGGCGGTCGCCGTTGGCGAGGGTGAGCCCGCCGTGCTGGCGGATCCACTGCTCGGTGTTGGCGCCGAGGACCTCGGACCAGATGTAGGCGTAATAGCCGGCCGCGTAGCCGCCCATGATGTGGCTGAAGTAGGGCGTCTTGTAGCGCGGCGGCACCGGCGCGTAGTCGAAGCCGTCCAGGCGCAGCGCCTCGGCCTCGAACGGCATCACGCCGCCCTTGTCGGGGATCTGCTCCAGCGGCAGCTGGTGCCAGCGCTGGTCCAGCATCGCCGCGGCCAGGTATTCGGTGGTCGCGAAGCCCTGGTTGAACTTCGACGCGGCGATCACCTTGTCCAGCAGCGCCTTCGGCATCGGCGCGCCGGTCTGGTAATGCTTGGCGTAGTTCGCCAGCACGCTCGGCCAGTCGGCCCACATCTCGTTGACCTGCGAGGGGTACTCGACGAAGTCACGCGGCACGTTCATCGAGTAGTACGGGTAGCGCACGTCCTGGAAGAAGCCGTGCAGCGCATGCCCGAACTCGTGGAACGCGGTGGTCACCTCGTCCCAGGTCATCAGCGTGGGCTTGCCTTCCGACGGCTTGGGGATGTTGAGGTGGTTGGCCACCACCGGCTTCTCGCCGGTCAGGCCGGACTGCGCCACGTAGGTGTTCATCCACGCGCCGCCGCGCTTGGACGCGCGCGCGTACGGGTCCCAGATGAAGATGGCGAGGCGGCTGCCGTCCTTGTCGAACACGTCGTAGATCCAGGTGTCCGGGTGGTACTTCGGCAGGTCGGTGCGTTCCTTGAAGGTGATGCCGTAGAGCTGGGTCGCGGCATGGAACACGCCGTTCTCCAGCACGTTGCGCATCTCGAAGTAGGGCTTGAGCTGCGATTCGTCGAAGCTGAACTTGGCGGCGCGGACCTTCTCGCTGTAGTAGGCCCAGTCCCACGGCGCCAACTGGAAGCCGGGCTGGCCCTTGGCCTTCTGCTCGGCGTCGATCATTGCCTGCAGCTCGGCGCCCTCGCGGCGCGCGTTGCCGACCGCCTTCGGCGCCAGCGCACGCAGCATGCGGTTGACGTTGTCCTGGTTGGCGGCGGTTTCGTCGGCGAGGACGAAGTTCGCGGAGGTGTCGTAGCCGAGCATGCGCGCGCGCTCGGCGCGCAGCTTCAGTACCTGCGACACGATCGCGGTGTTGTCCCACTGGTTGCCGCGGCTGCCGCGCGCCACCGAGGCCTTGTGCAGGCGCTCGCGCAGGCTGCGATCCTCGAGCTGGGCCTCGGCCGGCTGGCCGGTGGTGTTGAGCAGGGCGATCACGTACTTGCCGGCCAGGCCGCGGGCCTTGGCGGCCTCCGCGGCGGCGGCGATCTGTTCCTCGCTCATGCCCTTGAGCTGCGCGCGGTCGTCCACGACCACCGCCGAGTCGTTCACCTCGGCCAGCACGTTCTGGCTGAACAGGGTGCCGAGCTTGGACATCTCGGTATTGATCTCGCGGATGCGCGCCTTCTGCACATCGGTGAGCGCCGCGCCGCCGCGGACGAAGTCCTCGTAGCGGCGTTCCAGCAGGCGCTGGTCGACCGCGTCCAGCCCCAGGGTCGCGCGGGCGTCGTGCA
>ERZ1645185.471-NODE-471-length-16903-cov-6.577813_pt1 | contig 16903 bp, 10 predicted proteins | sample MGYA00575351_ERZ1645185 | MGnify/ENA primary metagenome ERZ1645185 (study PRJEB40838, sample SAMN11284767) | freshwater sediment metagenome | isolation source: river sediment | host: Sediment | place: India: Jana village, Kanpur | collected 2015-12-17 ...
GCCACCGCCATCTGGATCGCGATCGAGCTGAAATTGGCAAAGCCGCACAGCGCGAAGGTGACGATCGCCTGGGTGTGCGGGCTAAGGTCCTTGGCACCGCCCAGATCGATGAAGGCGACGAACTCGTTCAGCACCACTTTGGTGCCGAAAAAGCCGCCGGCGCGCATCGCTTCGGCCCAGTCCGGCGCGCCCAGCAGGTAGAACACGGGGGCAAAGACATAGCCCAGCACCTGCTGGAACGACAGGTCGGGGTTGCCGAACCAGCCGCCGACCGTCCCGAAGATGCCGTTGGCCAGGGCGACCAGGGCGACGAAGGCCAGGACCATGGCGCCCACCGCGACCGCCAGCTTGACGCCGGTCTGCGCGCCTTGCGCGGCGGCCATGATGATGTTGGCGGGGCGTTCCTCGTCATGATCGTCCAGCGCGACGACATCGGGCTCGGCCACGGGCTGGCCCTTGGGATCGGGCATGATGATCTTGGCCATGACGATTCCGCCCGGGGCCGACATGAAGGCGGCGGCGACCAGATAGTCGATGCGGATCCCCATGCTGGCATAGGCCGCCAGGATCGTGCCTGCGACGCCCGCCATGCCGACGCTCATCAGGCAGAACAGCTGCGACGGGGTCAGCGCTGCGAGGTAGGGGCGGATCACCAGCGGGCTTTCCGACTGGCCGACAAAGATGTTGGCCGCCGCCGACAGGCTTTCCACGCGCGAGATGCCGGTGATCTTTTCCAGCCCCCCGCCGATCCATTTGATGATCAGCTGCATGATGCCAAGGTAATAGAGGATCGAGATCAGCGCGGCGAAGAAGATGATCACCGGCAGCGCGGCAATGGCAAAGCTGTTGCCGCCGATCTCGGGCTTGGCCAGCGGCCCGAAGACAAACTCGGTCCCGGCGTGGGCGTAGCTGAGGAGTGCGGAAACGCCCGCCGCCACCGCTTGCAGCGCGCGGTTGCCCCACGGCACGTAAAGCACCAGCGCGGCGAACCCGGCCTGCAGGGCAAAGGCGGCACCGACCACCCGCGGGCGGATCGCCCGGCGGTCCGACGACAGCAGGAAGGCGATGGCCAGGATAAGCGCCATGCCGGCAAGGCTGAGCAGGATCTTCATGGTGGTGTCGCGGTCCCCGAATTGTCGCTGTGCCGCAGGGTGGTAACGTGTTCGCTTGCGCAGTCAAATCGCGCGCCATGCAGGGCTGGGGAACATTTGCACCGGACCACTTCCCCGCGGCGGGCCGGCTCGCTAAGCCTTGCCGATGGAAACATCCGGCCAGGCCCAGGGAGCCTCGATCCCCAAGTCGCTGTTCGTCTTTTCCCTGCTTTACGGCGGCCTGTGCGTGCTGGCCGGGGTCATGGGGGTCAAGCTGGCCGATCTCGGCACCTGGCCGGTGCTGGGCAGCTTGGCAGTGGAAAGCGGGATCTTTGCCTTCCTGTTTCTGGTGATCATTTCCAGCGCGGTGGCCGAACTGTTCGGGCAAGGCACGGCGAACCAGCTGGTGCGCTTCGGCTTCGTGCCCCTGATCGTGTCGATGGTCATGCTGACCCTGGTGATCCGCGTGGTCCCGCCGGCCTCGTTCTGGCCCGACCAGGAACCCTTTGCCAAGCTGCTGGGCCAGGGCGTGCGGATGCAGTTCGCCGGGCTGATTTCCTATGGCACCTCGCAGACGCTCAACGTCTACCTGTTCAGCCGGATCGCCGGTGGTCAGGGCAAGGCGCTGGTGCTGCGGGCCTGGATCGCCTCGATGCTGTCGCAGATCGTCGACACCATCCTGTTCATCACCATCAGCTTTTACGGGCAGGACATGCCGCTGGCGGAGATCATGACCGGTCAGATCATCTCCAAGTTGGTGCTTTCCACGCTGATGGTGCCGCCGCTGATCGTGGTCTTCGTCAAGCTGGGGCAGTGGCTGGACGGCAAACGGGCCTAAAACAGGTTCATTTCCGGCCAAAGGGCGGTAAAGGGCGCATCGCTATGCCGCACACCACCGATCCCGCCGCCGAACGCGCGCTGAACCTGGCCAAGGCCGAAACCCTGATCGACGCGCTGCCCTACCTGCAGCGCTACGCCGGGCGCACCTTCGTGGTAAAGTACGGCGGCCACGCGATGGGCGATCCCGAACTGGCGCGCGACTTTGCCGAAGATGTCGTGCTGCTGAAAGCGGTCGGGATCAACCCGGTGGTGGTCCACGGCGGCGGTCCGCAGATCGGCGCGATGCTGAAGAAGTTGGGCGTCGAAAGCCGCTTCGTCGATGGGCTGCGCGTGACCGACAAGGAAACCGCCGACGTCGCCGAAATGGTGCTGTCGGGCGCGATCAACAAGGAACTGGTCGGCTGGATTGCCGCAGCCGGGGGCAAGGCGATCGGCATTTCCGGCAAGGACGGCGGCCTGGTCACCGCCAGCAAGGTGCAGCGCACCACCAAGGACCCGGGCAGCAACATCGAGCAGGTCGTCGACCTGGGCTTCGTGGGCGAGCCGGAGACGGTCGACACGACAATCCTCGAAACCGCCTGCGCGGCGGGCATGATCCCGGTGATAGCGCCGATCGCCGCCGGGGCCGACGGGGCAACCTACAACATCAATGCCGACACCATGGCCGGGGCGATCGCCGCGGCGCTGGGCGCGGCGCGGCTGTTCCTGCTGACCGACGTTGCCGGGGTGCTTGACAAGCACAAGCAGCTGCTGACCGACCTGACCCCGGCAGACATCGCTGCGTTGCAGGCTGACGGGACGATCAGCGGCGGGATGATCCCCAAGCTGGAAACCTGCATCCACGCGGTCGAGGCGGGCTGCGAGGCGGCGGTCGTGCTCGACGGGCGGGTGCCCCACGCCATGCTGCTCGAATTCTTTACCTCTCAGGGGGCAGGTACGCTTATCCGCGCCTGAATGTCCGGGCGCGGCGGGAACCGGAGGGACGGTCGATGCGTCTAAGGCCCATGCTTTCGCGGATGTTCGCCACCACCGTGCTTTCGGCCGTTGCCATCCACCTGTCGGGATGCGACCGGACAGGCAGCGCGCCGGATTCCGCCGAGACCTCTGCTGCGGTTGCTACCGGCGCCGCGGCCGCAGCACCCGGTGCGGCGAACGCGCCGTCCGCTCCCGACACGCGCTCGGGCCCGGTCGCGCCGTCGACCTCGCGCGATCCGCAGGAAGTGCTGCTGTCGTGGGCCAAGGCGGTCAGCCTCAGGGACTGGGCCACGGCCTATGGCTATTGGGGCGATCAGGGCGCGCGCAGCGGGATGACGCTGGACGAGTTCAAGGCCGAATGGGGCACCCTGCAGCAGCCGGACCTTGAGATCGGCGAGGGGCAGCAGGAGGGTGCGGCCGGATCGCTCTACTACGCAGTGCCGGTGACCATCGTCGACGGCACGCGGCGCATTCCCGGCGAAGTGGTGCTGAAGCGCGTCAACGACGTCGAGGGCGCGAGCCCCGAACAGCTGCGCTGGCACATCGACAGCACCACGCTCAGGCCCTGATCCGGCATAGGGCGCGGTTCGGCGATTGCCCGGCGGGGCCAACCTCGGCTAGAGGAGCGGCGCCGTTTCCGGGAGAACCTCCTTCGTGATTAGCCAGGTCCTTATTCCCACCCTCATGCTGCTGGCCAACATCGTCTCCAAGGCGGTGATCGTGCAGTTCATCCTCTACCTGCTGCTGACCTTCAACGTCGTGTCGATGCGCAACCAGTTCGTCGCCGGACTTTGGGAAGCGATCAACGCGGTGCTGTCGCCGCTGCTGCGCCCCATTCAGCGCCTGATGCCGCCGACCGGCGGGATTGATTTCTCGCCGATGGTGCTGATCGTGCTGATCCAGGTGGTGATCTACTTCCTCGCTTATCTGCAGGGCGTGCTGGCGTGAGCGCCGCGATCATCGACGGCAAGGGCTTCGCCGCCGGGCTGCGTGCCCGCGTTGCCGAATACGCGGCGACGTTTGAACAGGCCGCCGGGCGCAAGGCGGGCCTGGCCGTGGTGCTGGTCGGCAGCGATCCCGCCAGCCAGGTCTATGTCGCGTCGAAGGCCAAGCAGACGGTCGAATGCGGCATGGCGAGCTTCGAGCACCGCCTGCCCGAGGACACCACGCAGGACGTGCTGCTGGCGCTGGTCGATAAGCTGAATGCCGCTCCTGCGGTCGACGGGATCCTGGTCCAGCTGCCCCTGCCGCGCCACCTCGACGAACAGGAAGTCGTCGCCCGGATCAGCCCGGACAAGGACGTCGATGGGCTGACCCCGATCAGCACCGGCCGCCTGGCGCTGGGCCAGCCGGGGCTGGTGCCGTGCACCCCGCTGGGCAGCCTGATGCTTCTCAAGGACCGGCTGGGCGACCTGTCGGGTCTGGATGCAGTGGTGATCGGCCGCTCGATCCTGGTCGGCAAGCCTATGGCCCAGCTGCTGCTGGCGGAAAACTGCACGGTCACGATCGCGCACAGCCGCACCCGCGACCTGCCCGCCGTGGTGCGCCGCGCTGATATCGTGGTGGCCGCCGTCGGCCGCCCAGAAATGATCAAGGGCGACTGGCTCAAGCCCGGTGCTTGCGTGATCGATGTCGGCATCAACCGCCTGCCGCCCGAAGAGGGTCAGGCCAAGGGCCGGCTGGTCGGCGACGTCGACTTTGCCAGCGCGGCAGAGGTAGCTGGCGCGATCACCCCGGTTCCCGGCGGGGTCGGACCGATGACCATCGCCGTCCTGCTGCGCAACGCGCTGGTTGCCGCGCACCGCAACGCCGGGGTGGCGCTGGCGGATGGAGCGCTGTAGGATCGCGCCCATGAAGCGCGCAGTTCTTGGCCTTGCGGCCACATCGCTTGCCCTGACCCCGGCCCTTGCGCGCGAGCGCGAGGTGCGGCGCGGTTACGCCAACCCCAGCGCGGTAATCGCCGCCGAAATCGCCTTCAACAAGCTGGCCCAGGAAAAGGGGCAGTGGACCGCGTTCCGCGCCACGGCCACCAGGGACGCGGTGATGTTCGAACCGCAGATGGTCCTGGCCGAGCAGTTCCTGAAGGGCAAAGCCGATCCGGCAAAGTCGGTCACCTGGCAGCCGCATCAGGTCTGGACCAGCTGCGACGGATCCCTGGCGGTGACCCGCGGTGCCTGGCAGGCGGAAGCTGGCGTCAGCGGCTGGTTCACCACCGTCTGGCAGCTGCAGAAGGACGGCAAGTACAAGTGGGTCGCCGACCAGGGCGAGCCGCTGCCGATGCCGCTCGACGCGCCCGAAATGATTGTCGCCAAGGTGGCCGATTGCCCGCCCGGCTATCGCGGCAAGATGGCCAAGCCGCCCAAGGGCGCAGCGGTGCCGTTCAACCCGGTGCAGCGCAGCGGAAAATCGCTGGACGGGACATTGGGCTGGGACGTCACCGTGGCGCCGGACCGGTCGCGGCGCTTTGTCGTGACGATGGCCAGCGGCGGTCAGCAAGTGACCGTCCAGGATCTGCAGATCGAGCCGCCGGCGCCGTAATGGTCGAACTGTTCCTGTCCGCCTTCATCACGCTGTTCGTGGTAATCGATCCGCCGGGCTGCGCCCCGATCTATGCCGGGCTGGTGTCCAGCGCGACCGCCCGCCAGGCCAACGCGATGGCCGTGCGCGCCTGCCTCATCGCCGGGGCGATCCTGATCGTCTTCGCGCTGTTCGGGGAAAACCTGCTCGGAGCGCTGCATATCGAGCTTAACTCGTTCCGGCTGGCGGGCGGGATCATGCTGTTCCTGATCGCGCTCGACATGGTGTTCGAAAAGCGCACTCAGCGGCGCGAGGAGCGGGCCGAAAAAGTCCGGGCCCAGCACGCGCAAACCCCTGAGGTGGAGGACGTATCGGTCTTCCCGATGGCCATGCCGATGATCGCGGGGCCCGGCTCGATCGCCACGATCATGCTGCTGATGGGCCGTGCCGAAGGAACCGAGCAGACTCTGGTCATCCTCGCCGCCATGGTCGCGGTGCTGGTCCTGACCCTGCTGGCGCTGGTCGCCGCGAAGCCGCTGATGAAGCTGCTCGGCGCGCAGGTCGAGGCGGTCATTACCCGCCTGCTCGGCGTGCTGCTGGCGGCGCTGGCGGCGCAGTACGTGATCGACGGTTTGAAGGCGGTGCTTACTGCAGCGTAACCCGTCCGTCGTCCGAATCCCGCCGCCCGAAGAACTGCATCAGCTGGACCAGCAGTTCGCAGCGCGTGGCGAGGTCGGGTGCCTCAAGCAGCGCCTGCTTGGCGGCGGCATCGAACGGCGCAATCTGGCTGACCCCGTCGATCAGCGATCGGTCGTCGAGCCGGGTCACCGCCTCCCAGTCGACCGAATAGCCCTGGGCATCGGCAAAGCGGCGCGCTTCGCGCTCGAAACTCGCGCGCTCGACCGGGGAAAGCGCTTCGTCGTCGTCATCGGCGATCAGTTCGCCCTCGACCTGGCGGAACGGCGTCGCCGCGTCGATCTCGCGCAGGATTCGAAAGCGCGCTTCGCCTTCCAGCACGATGTTGAAGCGCCCGTCGTCAAGCGCCTCGACCTCGCCGATCTTGCCGATGCAGCCCACCGCGAACAGCGGCGCGCCTTCTTCCGCGCGCTGCGGCTGGATCATGCCGATGCGGCGGTCGCGGGCAAGCGCGTCCTTGATCATCGCGCGGTAGCGCGGCTCGAAGATGTGCAGCGGCAACTGCAGCCCCGGAAACAGGATCGCGCCAGGCAGGGGAAAGATCGAGATGCGCACGGCCCTGCGCGCTCCTATCCGAACAGGATCAGCGACAGCCGGCGGCGCGTGGCGGCAACCCACGGATCCTCCAGCCCGACGGCTTCGAAGATTTGCAGCAGCTTGGCCCTGGCGGCACCGTCGTTCCACGCCCGGTCGGCCTGGATAGAGGCGAGCAGGCGTTCGGCCGCGGCATCCCGATTGCCCGCGGCAAAGGCTGCCTCGGCATAGGCGATCTGCGCGGCGTGATCGTCCGGCGCGGCGTCGGCTGCGGCCTTGAGCCCGGCCAGTGCGCTGTCGTCGGGGCGGCTGCGGGCCAGCTCCAGCGCCGCCACGGCTCGGTGCAGCTCGGGATCGGAGCGCATCGCTTCGGGCGCGGCGGCGGCAACAGCGTCAGCCGCATCCAGCTCGTCCAGCAGCACCAGGGCGCGGATCTGGCCGCCCAGCGCGGCCGCGCTGTCGGGCGCGATCTCGCTGATCTGGGCGAAGATGTTCGCCGCGCGCGCGCCGTCGCCCTCGGCAAGGGCGGTTTCACCCATCGCCAGCAGCGGTTCGATGTCCTGTGCCGGCGCCGCGCCGCCGCTGATCGGCAGCTGGGCCAGCAACTGGTCAAGCGTCGCCTTCAGCTGGCTCTCGCTGCGGGCGTTGGTCAGATCGGCCACGGGCTGACCCTGGAACAGCGCATAGACCGTAGGGATCGAGCGCACCTGGAACTGCGCCGCGATGAACTGTTCCTCGTCGACGTTGACCTTGGCCAGGATCACGCCCTTGTCGGCATAATCGGCGGCGACCTTTTCCAGCACCGGGGTCAGCGCCTTGCACGGCCCGCACCATTCCGCCCAGAAATCGAGAATCACCAGCGATTGCATCGACGGCTCGACCACCGTCTTGCGGAACCGGTCTACGGCCTTCTGCTCTTCAAGGTTAAGGCCCATGCTCGCCAAGGGGAAACTCCGTATGCCGGTTGGAAGGGCCCCTAATGTGGGGTTTTGGCCGCGTTTGTGAAGGGAGAAAGCGCCCGCGGCGACGATTGTCGTTTTTCCGCTTGGCAAGCCCAAGGGGCGATGCTAACGGCGCGCCTCCACCCCGACCCACCGCCGTTTCGGCACCGGGTTGCAGGCGTTCGAGCGGGCGTAGCTCAGGGGTAGAGCACAACCTTGCCAAGGTTGGGGTCGAGGGTTCGAATCCCTTCGCCCGCTCCAGTTTTCCGACATTTTGACCGCGCCTTAAGGCGCCACGCTGATCGCGATGCTGTCGGCTGCGGCGTTGTATTTCACGTCGAAACCGGCTGTGCGCAGGGCCGCGAAGCTGACGTATTCGCCGGCGCTGCTGGCCAGCTGGAAGCGTGCCAGCGTTTCGGGATCCATCTGCGCCGACACCAGGCCAAGCAGGTCCGCGACCTTGACCGAGGGCTTCATGTCCGGCCCAATCCGTACGGCGATATCGCCGCCCGCCTGGCCGGCCACTTCGACCGAGGCGTGATGGTAGACCACCCCGTCGATCAACCGGTCGGCCGGACGGGCCTTGCCGGACGGCGCACTGGCGGCCTTGCGGCTTGCGGCAAGCCGGGCGGGGCGGGGCGAGGCCGAGCTGAACTTGGCGAGGTCGAAGCGCCGTAATTCGGGCGAACTGACCAGCTGCAGGGGCGCGGAGTCCATCGGGGCGGGTACGGTTTCGATCGTCTTGACGGCGGCGGACATTGCCACCGGTGGCGGCGCGGTCACCGACGCGAGAGTCGCCGTGGGCGCCGTTTCGATGGACGGGACGACACTGGCGGGCAGCGGTGTTGCGCTGTCTGCCGAGGCCGGGATGCGCGCACTGGCCGGCAGGGCAAGGGCGGCGGCGCGCTCGACAGCCGGCTTCGGCGCGGGCCGGGCGGCCGTCGTTTGCTTCGAGGTCACGGCGCGGATCAGGCGCGGCTTCTCCGGCGCAACAGCCGCAACGGGAACACGCGGCGCGCTGAAAGCGCGGGCGGGGGCTGGCGGAGTTAGCGTTGCCGCCATCGCAGAGATCGCCCGGTCGGGCTGCCGCGGCGCTCCCGCTTCCCAGCCGCTACCAAAGCGGGCGGTGTCGATTGCGCGGGGAACGCCGGCGTGGTTCTGGGTCGCTGTGCCACCCGCCAGGCAGGCGGCCAGGGCAAAGGCGCCAAGTAGCGGCCGGTCGGCCTGAATCGCAAAAGTCTGGTGCACGATGTCCATGGCACAGGTCCCCCAAAAGCCCGAATAGCCAGCCTGAAATGTCCCTTGATTCCGCTTTGCGAGTCAAACGGGAATCGAAATGCGCCAAAACTGTCGACTAACACATTGATCAACAGAGATAGTGTGAATCGTGACTGATGCTGCCAAGAGAAGACGATGGGGCCAAAACCTGTGTTCTGACCCGCTCTGGGACGGTGTCGCACGATCGTGCTGCGAATCATGGTTAAGGGCGGAAATCTGCGGAATTTACCTCCCAACGTTCTGACTTTTCACCGTTTTGCAGACCAGCCGGAAATACGTTGACGTTTTCGACCGTCCCGATTCTTCTGCTTCGGGGCGTGGAGTCGGCGTCACACCTGCCCGAACATGGTTTGCAAACCCGGTTAACGACCTTGCAAGGAATTGGTCCGGGTGTTCTAACACGGGCAAGGCGAAGGGCGCGCCACCGATTCGGATAAGGATATCCGACAGATAAGCGCCCGCGCCGCCCACAGGTCGCAGAACGTTTGATTGGCTCAAGCCAGCGGCTTTCGCCCTGCGACGGTGCCTTTCGTTCTGCGTCCTTCACGGCTCCCGACCTTTTTGGCCGGCAGCATGAAGAGAGCGAATGGCGATGGACTACGAAGGCACGCGCGACACCGACACCGCAATCGAACTGGGCGATGCTGCCCTGGCAAGCGCCTTGCCGCAGCTGGCCGCTGCAGCGACCGCTGCGGCGCGCACCGGCGGTACACCGCTGGTCCCCGATGCGAACAACACGGTTGTGCTGCCTGAAGGCGCCACGCTGGACGATATCACCGTCCGCGGCCGCGACCTGGTGATCCAGACCGACGACGGGCGCACCTATGTGATCGCCGACGGCGCGATCTTCGTGCCGCAGATCGTCGCCCAGGGCGTCACCGTTCCGCCGCTCAACCTGGCCGCGCTGCTGATCGGTAACGAGCCGGAACCGGCCGCCGGCGCGATCCGCAGCTCGGGCGGCAACTTTGCCGTGCCGGTGGGTTCGATCCAGGACGCTTACGCCATCGGCGACCTGCTCCCCTACACCGAACTCAAGTTCCCCGAACCGCGCGTGCGGGAAATCTTTCCGTCGATCGACCGCAAGCCCGAAACCGGGCCCAACGCCGACGTGCAGCTCGACGATGACGCGCTGCAGGGCGGCAATCCGGGCGGCACCGGCGATGACGCCGATAGCGCCAACACTTCGGGCACGCTCAACGCCACGGGCGGCGACAATCCGCTGACCTGGTCGCTGTCGACCGACGGTGCGCCCTCCGGCTTCAGCTATGTCGCCAACGGCACGGGCATCGACGTGTTCCAGGGCGCGGTTCGCGTGCTTACCGTGACTCTGAACCCGGCTACCGGTGCCTACACCGTTACCCAGGTTGCGCCGATCGTCCATCCGGCGGGCGGCGATGAAAACAACATTGTGTTCACGCTGACCTACACCGTCACGGACAGCGACGGTGACAGCGCCAGCGGCACGCTTGGCATCAACGTCGACGACGATAGCCCGGTGGCGGCCAACGACACCGATTCGATCGCTGCGGGCCAGTTCGGCCCGGCGACCGGCAACATCCTGACCGATGCCGCGGCGGGCGACGCCGGGGATGGCGACACCGGCGCGGACCGTGTCGGCGCCGACGGCGGACTGGTGCTGGCAACGATCAGCGGCTTTGGCGGAGCGGGCACCGTCGGCGGTACCACCCAGGGGCACTATGGCGTGCTCACCCTCGATGCGGCGGGCAACTACAGCTATGTCCGCAATCCCGGCACGCCGGGCGGGGTGACCGACACCTTTACCTATACCATCCGCGATGCCGACGGCGACGTCGCCACCGCGACGCTGACGATCTCCATCGCCGACGCCTTGCCGCTGACCGGCGAGAACGCGGTTGTCGCGCTTGACGACGATGTGCTGGGCGGGAACCCGGCCGGCACCGGCGACGATACACCCGATACCGCCAACCTGACCGGCACGCTGAACGCCAGCGGCGGCGACGGCGCGCTGACCTGGGCGCTGGCCACGACAGGAGCCCCTGCGGGCTTCAGCTATGTCGCCAACGGAACCGGCATCAATGTGCTGCAGGGTACGACCCTGGTGATGACCGTTACCCTGAACCCAGCAACGGGCGCCTACACCGTCACCCAGGTCGCGCCGATCGATCACGCGCCGGGCGCTGCCGAGAACAACCAGATCTTCACGCTCGGCTACACTGTGACCGACATCGACGGCGATCCGGCCACCGGCTCGCTGACGATCAACGTCGACGACGACAGCCCGACCGTGACGGTTTCGGGCAAGGCGCCGGCGCTGGTGGTCGACGAAACCGACTTCGCCGCCAATTCGACCGAGGACCTCAGCACGCTGTTCACGCACAGCTTCGGCGCCGATGGCGCCGCGGCGGACAGCGGTGTTGTCTACACCCTTGGCGTGGTGGCCGGGCCGAGCGGCCTGATCGACACTCTCACCGGCCAGGCCGTCGTGCTGTCGATGAACGGTGCCGTGGTCGAAGGCCGCACCACCGGCGGGCTGCTGGTCTTCACCGTTTCGGTTGACGGTGCGGGTAACGTTACGCTCGACCAGAGCCGCGCGGTGGTCCACGATCCGAACCTGGGTCCGAACGACGTCGAAACGATCGCCCCCAACCTTGTCACGCTGACCAAGACGGTCACCGACGGCGACGGCGACAGCGCTTCGGCCGTTGCCGGCATCGGCAACTTCCTCAACTTCGTCGACGATGCTCCGGCTGCTGCCGACGACACCGATTCGCTGCTGGCCGGGGCGACCGGTCCGGCGACCGGCAACGTTCTGACCGACGCTTCGGCCGGCGATGCGGGCGACGGCGACACCGGCGCCGACGCGCCTGGCGCCGATGGCGGGCGCGTGACCGGCGTGGTCAGCGTCAATGTTCCGGCGAACGGCGACACTACGCTTGATGCTTCGAACAACCTGGTGGTCCAGGGCCAGTTCGGCACGCTGACGCTCAACTCTGACGGCAGCTACAGCTATGTGCGCAGCGGAACCGGTCCGATCGACGCGACCGACGCCTTCACCTACACCCTGACTGACGGCGACGGCGACACGACTACCGCCACGCTGACCATCACGCTGCAGGACGCGGCGCCGCTGACCGGGCGCAACGCCGCCGTCATGCTCGACGACGACGCCTTCACCGGCGGCAATCCCGCTGGCACCGGCGATGATCCGAATGCGGTCAACACGACCGGCACGCTGGCCGGATCGGGCGGCGACGGGGCGCTGACCTATGCGCTGACGGGGATCACCCTGCCGGCCGGGTTCACCTCGACCGTGGTCAACCCGGGCCTGATCGAAGTCCGCCAGGACGGCACTCTGGTGATGAGCGTGACGCTCAACACCGCGACGGGCGCCTACACCGTCACCCAGAACGCCGTGATGGACCATCCGGCGGGCAGCGATGAGAACAACCTGCCGTTCACGGTGGCCTACTCGGTGACCGATGCCGACGGCGACAGCGCCAACGGCGTGCTCGACATCAGCGTCGACGACGACGCGCCGATTGCCGCCAACGACACCGATGAGATCCTCTCGGGAAGTTCGGCCCCGGCGACCGGCAACGTCCTGACCGACGCCTCGGCCGGTGATGCGGGCGACACCGACAACGGCAAAGACTCGCTGGGCGCCGACACTGGCGGCAGCGTGATCGCGGTGGTCAGCGACAATGTTCCGGGCAACAGCGACTCCACGCTCGACGCCTCGAACAACCTGGTGGTTCAGGGCCAGTTCGGCACGCTGACGCTCAACGCCGACGGCAGCTACAGCTATGTCCGCGCGGCGGGCACTCCGGGCAATTCGCAGGATGTCTTCACCTACACCGTCACCGACGGCGACGGCGACACGACCACTGCCACGCTGACCATCCTGATCGAGGACGCGCAGCCGCTGACCGGACCCAACGCCGACGTGCAGCTGGACGACGATGCCATGGCGGGTGGCAACCCGAACGGCATCGGCGACGTCAATCCGGACACCGCCAACACCAGCGGCACGCTGAGCGGTTCGGGCGGCGACGGCGCGTTGACCTGGGCGTTCGGTGCCCTGACCGCTCCGGCCGGGTTCACCGTCACGCCGGTCAACGCCGGTCTGATCGAAGTGCGCCAGGGCGGCACTCTGGTGATGAGCATCACGCTCAACCCCGCCACGGGCGCCTACACGGTGACCCAGAACGCGCAGATCGATCACCCGGCCGGGCTCAACGAGAACGACCTGTCGTTCACGCTGAACTACACGGTGACCGACGCCGACGGCGACAGTGCCCCCGGCACCATCGTCATCAACGTCGACGACGATACGCCGGTGGTCACGGTGACGGGTACAGCCCCGACGCTGACCGTCGATGAAACCAATTTCACGCCGAACGCCACGCAGAACATGGCCGGGATCTTCACTCCCAGCTTCGGCGCCGATGGTGCCGCCGCGGGTGGCGGGATCGGATACACCCTGGGCGTCGTCGCCGGGCCGAGCGGCCTGGTCGACACCCTGACCGGGCAGTCCGTCGTTCTGTCGATGAACGGCACCGTGGTCGAAGGCCGCACCACCGGCGGGCTGCTGGTCTTCACCGTTTCGGTTGACGCTGCGGGCAACGTCACGCTCGACCAGAGCCGCGCAGTCGTCCACGATCCCAACCTGGGCCCGAACGACGTCGAAACGCTCGCGGCCAACCTCGTCACGCTGACCCAGACCGTCACCGACGGCGACGGCGACAGCGCTTCGGCGACGGCGGGCATCGGTGATCGGCTGCAGTTCGTCGACGATGCTCCGGCGGCGGGCGGCAACCTGACCGCTTTCCTCAACGACGATTTCCTGTCGAACGGCAATCCGGGCGGCAGCGGCGATACGGGCGGCAACCAGGCGACGACCGGCGTTCTGTCGCACAGCTATGGCAACGATGGCGGTTCGATCGCCTTCCTGACCAGCGGTGCACCGGCGGGCTTCCAGTATGTCGCCTCGGGTTCGGACATCCTGATCCAGCAGAATCAGGGCGGCACCTTCGTGACCGTGGTCACCGTGACGCTGAACAGCGCGACCGGGGCCTACACGATCACCCAGAACGCGCCCGTGCTGCATGGCACGCCCGGCACGATCGAGGAAAACCAGGCCTTCACGCTGAACTACGTCGTGACCGACGGCGACGGCGACACGGCGCCCAGCTCGCTGGTCATCGTGGTCAACGATGATACCCCGATCGCCGTCAACGACACCGACTCGGTTACCGAGGACGGTCCGGTTACGGCGGACGGCAACGTCTTCTCCGGTACCGGGGGCAGCGACACCAACACCACCGATGGGGTCAAGGACTCGATCGGCGCCGACGGCGCTGCGCTGGCCGGCCCGGTCACCGCGGTCGCCTTTGGCGTGACTGCCGGAACCATCGGTACGGCGCTGGGCGGGACTTACGGTTCGCTCACGCTCAACGCCGACGGCAGCTACAGCTACGCGCTCGACAACACCAGCGCGCTGGTCCAGGGACTCGACAGCGGGGAAACCCGCACCGACGTGTTCACCTACACGATCACCGATCGCGACGGCGACACGACCACCGCGACGCTGACCGTCACGATCAACGGCGCCAACGACGCGCCGGTGGTGACCTCGTCGACCACCGCCGTTTCGGAAGAAGGGCTGGCGCTGGCCAACCCCGACACCGTCGGCAACACCGACACCACCAACAGCCCGACGGCTGGCGGCCAGATCGTCGCGACCGACGTTGACGGTGAACCGCTCACCTACACGCTCGGCACGCCTACTCCGGCGCTTACCTCGAACGGGGTTCCGGTTACCTGGACCGGTGCGGGCACCGGCACGCTGACCGGCATGGCCGGTGCGACGCCGATCATGACGGTGACCATCGACGGCAGCGGCAACTACACGGTTACCCTGCAGGGCCACATCGACCATCCGAGCACCACCACGGAAGACAGCCTCGCCCTGACCATCCCCGTCAACGTGTCGGATGGCACGGCGACCACGCCGACCTCGATCAGCGTGTCGATCGAGGACGACAGCCCGATTGCCACCACCGGCACCACGTCGGGTACGGTTGACGAGGACGGCCTTTCGGGCGGACTTGCCGGCGGCACCGATGACGTGTCCGGCGCCGCAACCGTGGCGACCGGCTCGGTCACCGGCCTGTTCTCGGGCGGTGCCGACACCGCGCCGCAGTACCTGCTGACCACCACCGCGGGCCTGCCCGCGCTGACCTCGGGCGGCGTGGCAATCACCTATGCGCTGGCCGGCAACGTCCTGACCGCAACGGCGGGGGCGACCCCGATCTTCACCCTCAGCCTCAACGCCGCGACCGGCGGCTGGACCTTCACCCTGCAGGGGCCGATCGATCACGCCAGCGGCGCGAACGAGAACGACCTGGTCCTGAACTTCGCCGGGATCGTCCAGGCGGTCGATATCGACGGCGACCGGGCGGATGCCACCGGCACCTTCAGCGTGACGATCGACGACGATACGCCGGTTGCGAACAACGACGGCGTAACCCAGGCGACCGAAAACGCGGCGGTTACGATCAACGTGTTCCAGAACGATCAGGGCGGTGCCGATGGCGCGTCGGCCTCGACCACCACGCTGGTCCCGGGATCGCTGACCGGGACGGGCACGCTGGTCAACAACGGCAACGGCACCTTCACCTACACGCCGGGCGCCGGCGAGCAGGGCACGGTGACCTTCCAGTACACGATCACCGATGATGACGGGGATACCAGTCAGGCGACCGCGACGATCACCCTGCTGACGGATTCGGTTCCGCAGCCGGTCAACGTGGTCGCTGCGGTCGATGACGACGGGCTTGGCGGCAACAATCCGCTGAGCACCACCGGCGATATCGACGCCAATGCGGGCGATCTCGATGGCGCTGCCTCGAGCGAGGCCAGCTTCCGCGGCCAGATCACCGTCAACTTCGGCGGCGATACGGGCACGGTCAGCTTTGCCAACCTGCATGGCACCAGCGGCACGGTCGGCACGGAAACCGTCAACTACACGTGGAACGCGGGCACCAACACGCTGACCGCGACCGGTCCGCGCGGGGTGCTGTTCACGGTCAGCCTGACCCCGTCGGGCGCCTACACGGTGACTCTGGTCGACAACGTGCTGCACGCCAATGGCGGCAATGAAACCAGCGCTCCGGTGGTCAACCTCAACTATCTGGCGGCCGACAGCGACGGCGACAGCAACGCCACCGGCGTGCTGGCGATCACCTTCAACGACGACGCACCGACGGCCGTCAACGACGGCACGACCCAGACGACCGAAAACGCGGCGGTGACGATCAACGTCTTTGCCAATGACGCCCAGGGTGCGGACGGGGCCCTCGCTTCGACCACGACGCTGGTCCCCGGTTCGCTGACCGGGACGGGCACGCTGGTCAACAACGGCAACGGCACCTTCACCTACACGCCGGGCGCCGGCGAGCAGGGCACGGTGACCTTCCAGTACACGATCACCGATGATGACGGGGATACCAGTCAGGCGACCGCGACGATCACCCTGCTGACGGATTCGGTTCCGCAGCCGGTCAACGTGGTCGCTGCGGTCGATGACGACGGGCTTGGCGGCAACAATCCGCTGAGCACCACCGGCGATATCGACGCCAATGCGGGCGATCTCGATGGCGCTGCCTCGAGCGAGGCCAGCTTCCGCGGCCAGATCACCGTCAACTTCGGCGGCGATACGGGCACGGTCAGCTTTGCCAACCTGCATGGCACCAGCGGCACGGTCGGCACGGAAACCGTCAACTACACGTGGAACGCGGGCACCAACACGCTGACCGCGACCGGTCCGCGCGGGGTGCTGTTCACGGTCAGCCTGACCCCGTCGGGCGCCTACACGGTGACTCTGGTCGACAACGTGCTGCACGCCAATGGCGGCAATGAAACCAGCGCTCCGGTGGTCAACCTCAACTATCTGGCGGCCGACAGCGACGGCGACAGCAACGCCACCGGCGTGCTCGCGATCACCTTCAACGACGACGCGCCGACCCTTGGCGTGGTCCAGAACCAGCA
>ERZ1645185.473-NODE-473-length-16890-cov-15.123077_pt1 | contig 16890 bp, 14 predicted proteins | sample MGYA00575351_ERZ1645185 | MGnify/ENA primary metagenome ERZ1645185 (study PRJEB40838, sample SAMN11284767) | freshwater sediment metagenome | isolation source: river sediment | host: Sediment | place: India: Jana village, Kanpur | collected 2015-12-17 ...
TGTTCCTCGGCGATGTCGGCAGCGGCGCGATCGGCTACCTGGTGGCGATCGTCGTCGCATTCGCGTCCATGCGGATCGACTTGGGGATGCGCCCGATCCTGCTGCTTCCCCTACTGGCCATGGTGATCGATGTCGCGATGACCCTCGTTTGGCGGATCCATCGGCGCCAGCGGTGGTGGGATGCGCACGTCGATCATGCTTTCCAGCGCTGGAGCCGGCGTTCTGGCCACCCGAGGGTGACGGTCGCGTACGGAGTCTGGACGTTACTGGCCTCCGGGTTCATGCTTGCCTGGTTGGGGGCGGGCCTCGACCAGGGGGTCGTGGTGGCGTTGGCCTGGTCGGTAATTTCGATGGCTGTCTGGTGGTGGCTTCACCGTCCCCGAGGCGGGCGAACCGAAGGATTCGGCGCATGACGACATGGAAGGATCGGTTCAAGTTCGGCCTGCCGCGGCTGGCGGTTGCCGGACACGATCTTGCAATGGTCTGGGTCTGCTGGCAGGGGCTGCATTACCTGCGCTTCGCCTTGCAGCCGCAACCGCTGGGGCTTGAAACGTTTTCCACGACTGTCCTGATCGTGATGGTTGCGCAGGGACTGGTTTCCTGGCGCGTAGGCCTGTACCGCGGCCTCTGGCGCTTCGCGAGCGTCCCGGACCTCGTGAACATCTTCAAGGCCAGCATCCTTGGATTGCTGGCCGCCGTGGTCGGGCTGTTCTTCTACAGCCGGCTGGACCTGGTGTCGCGCGCCGCGCTACTGCTTTACCCGTTCGTGCTCACCTTGTTGTTGGGAATCCCGCGATTGCTGTTCAGGGCTTGGAAGGACCAGAGCACCTTGCGCAAGGAGGAGGGCGCCGAGCGCGTACTCATCCTCGGCGCGGGCCAGGCGGGAGAGGCGCTCGTGCGCGACCTGCGCAGGACCGGACGCTACGAGCCCGTGGGCTTCCTCGATGACGCAGGGGCGCTGCGGGGGACCCGGCTGCAGGGGCTGCCGGTGCTTGGGAAAATCGAGGACGTCACGCGCATTGCGCGCGAGACGGCGGCCAGATTGCTGGTGATCGCCATTCCGTCGCTTGATGCGACGGGCATGCGCCGCGTGGTCGCGCATTGCGAGGACAGCGGGCTTCCGTTCCGGACCGTACCCCGCATCGCCGACATCCTCGAGGGACGCTTCCTTCCCGGGCAACTGAAGGAAGTGGCGATCGAGGACTTGCTCGGACGGCAGCCCCTGAGCCCGGACTGGAAGGCGATCCGCGCCTGGCTGGGTGGTCGCACCGTCCTGGTGACGGGAGCCGGCGGCTCGATCGGTTCCGAGTTGTGCCGGCAGTGCGCACGCCATGGCGCGCGCCGCATCGTCCTGCTCGAAATCGACGAATTGGCCTTGCTGACGGTCGAAGCGGACCTCCGGCGCGACTTCCCCGACATCGAATGCGTTCCGGTCCTGGGCGATAGTGGTGATGCCGGCACGATCCGCCACGCCCTCTCGCTCGCTTCGCCCGATGCGGTCTTCCATGCCGCGGCATACAAGCAGGTGCCGCTGTTGCAGCGCCAACTGCGCGAGGCGGTGCGCAACAATGTGCTCGCCACCGAAGTGGTGGCCCGCGCGAGCCGGGAGGCCGGGGTCGGCACCTTCGTGTTGATCTCCACCGACAAGGCGGTGGACCCGGTCAATGTGCTGGGGGCGACCAAGCGATTGGCGGAGATGGTCTGCCAGTCGCTCGTCGACCACCGGATGACGCGATTCGTCACGGTCCGCTTCGGCAACGTGCTCGATTCGGCAGGCAGCGTCGTTCCCCTGTTCCGCGAGCAGATTCGCCGCGGCGGGCCGGTGACGGTGACCGACCCCGAGGTCACCCGCTATTTCATGACCATCCCGGAGGCCTGCCAACTGATCCTGCAGGCATCCTCGATCGGCGCGCAACAGGCGATCTATACCTTGGACATGGGGGAGCCCGTATCCATCCGCATGCTCGCGGAACAGATGATCCGCCTCGCCGGCAAGCAGCCGGGCCGGGACATCGCGATCGAATACACCGGGCTGCGTCCCGGCGAGAAGCTGCACGAAACGCTCTTCCACAGCGACGAACGCTACAGCGCCACCCAGCATCCGAAGATCCTGCAGGCAACGCCCCGCAGCGTCAGTGGCGAGCGGGTCGAGCCCGCTTTGCAGGCGCTGCGCGACGCAGTCGCCGCATACGATCTGGAGCAGGTCGCCGCCGCGCTGCGGACCGCTGTTCCAGAGTTCAACCCATCCAACGACGAGGCCGCGAGGGATGCCACCGTGGTGGCGTTCCCGGCTCGCAAGGCGCGCCAACAGTGATCGGCGCAACGCACGGACAGCAGCGGGTGCGGATCGCCGTGTTCCCGGTCGCGGGGCTGGGCACCCGGTTCCTGCCGGCGACCAAGACGGTCCCGAAGGAGATGCTGCCAATCGTCGACAAGCCGCTGATCCAGTACGCGGTGGACGAGGCGATCGAGGCAGGTTGCGACACCTTGGTGTTCATCACCAACCGCTACAAGCACGCGGTGGCCGACTACTTCGACAAGGCGTACGAGCTCGAGCAGAAGCTGGAACGCGCCGGCAAGGCCGAACAGCTCGCGCTGGTGCGGAACGTGTTGCCGGAGGGCGTGCGCGCGGTGTTCGTGACCCAGGCCGAGGCATTGGGACTGGGCCACGCCGTGCTCTGCGCGAAGCCGGTGGTCGGCAGCGAACCGTTCGCCGTGCTGCTGCCGGACGACCTGATCTGGAGCCGCGGCGACGGCGCCTTGAAGCAGATGGCGGACCACGCGCAACGGACCGGCGGCAGCGTCATCGCCGTGCAGGACGTGCCGCGCGCGCAGACCGGCAGCTACGGCATCGTCGCCACCGATAGCTTCGACGGGCAGGCCGGTCGCATCAGCCAGATCGTCGAGAAGCCGACGCCGGCAGACGCGCCCAGCAACCTTGCCGTGGTCGGGCGGTACATCCTCAACCCGGCGATCTTCGACCTGCTCGAAACCACGCAGCAGGGCGCCGGCGGGGAGATCCAGCTGACCGATGCCATCGCGCAGCTGTTGACGTCGCAGCAGGTGGATGCGTTCCGCTTCCACGGCACCCGCTTCGATTGCGGTACCCACCTGGGGCTGATCGAGGCCACCGTGCGCTATGCGCTGGACCACGAGCTGCTCAGCGATGCCGCGCGCAAGCTGATGCAGAACGCGCTGGACGAAATGGGCGTGGTCGAGAACTGACCGGGCCTGCCGACGTCACCAAACGAAAACGGGGCCGATGGCCCCGTTTTCGATGTTGGCGACGCGATGTGCTTACAGCGCTTCGAAGATCCCCGCCGCGCCCATGCCGGTGCCGATGCACATGGTCACCATGCCGTACTTCTGCTGGCGGCGGCGCAGGCCGTGCAGCAGGGTGGCGGTGCGGATCGCGCCGGTGGCGCCCAGCGGATGGCCCAGCGCGATCGCGCCGCCGAGCGGATTGACCTTGGCAGGATCCAGTTCGCTGTCCCCGATCACCGCCAGGGCCTGCGCGGCGAACGCCTCGTTGAGCTCGATCCAGTCCAGCTGGTCCTTGGTCAGGCCAGCCTGGCGCAGGGCCTTCGGGATCGCGGCGATCGGGCCGATGCCCATCACCTCGGGACGCACGCCGGCCACGCTGAAGCTGACGAAGCGGGCCAGCGGGGTCAGCCCGTAGTCCTTGATCGCCTGCTCGGAGGCCAGCAGCACCGCGCCGGCACCGTCGCTCATCTGCGAGGAATTGCCTGCGGTCACGGTGCCGCCGAACTGGCCGTTGCGGAACACCGGCCGCAGCTTGCCCAGGCCCTCGGCCGAGGTGTCGGCGCGCGGGCCTTCGTCGTGTTCGACCAGCAGCTGCTTCAGGCGGATGGCGTTGCCGGCAACGTCGGGCAGGCGTGCGACGACCTCGTACGGCGTGATCTCGTCGCGGAACTCGCCCGCGGCCTGCGCCGCCAGCGCCTTCTGGTGCGAGGCGAGGGCGAAGGCATCCTGCGCCTCGCGCGACACCTTCCACTCCTCGGCCACCTTCTCGGCGGTGATGCCCATTCCGTAGGCGATGGCCACGTGGTCGTCGCGGAACACCGACGGCGACAACGCGACCTTGTTGCCCATCATCGGGACCATCGACATCGACTCGGTGCCGCCGGCCAGCATGAGGTCGGCGTTGCCCAGGCGGATCTGGTCCGCCGCCAGCGCGACGGCCTGGAGGCCGGACGAGCAGAAGCGGTTGATGGTCTGCGCGGCGATGGTGTCCGGCAGGCCGGCCAGCAGGACGCCGATGCGCGCCACGTTCATGCCTTGCTCGCCCTCGGGCATGGCGCAGCCGATGATCGCGTCGTCGATGCGGCCGACGTCGATGCCCGGCGCCTGCGCGACGACGGCCTTCAGCACGTGCGCCAGCATGTCGTCGGGACGGGTGTTGCGGAATACGCCCTTCGGGGCCTTGCCGACCGGGGTCCGGGTGGCGGCGACGATGTAGGCGTCCTGGATCTGCTTGCTCATGGATGGACTCCGATGTCTGGGGTGTCGGCGGCACGGGGTCGTGCCGCCGCGGCATCGCATCCGATGCCGCACGAGCGGGCGAATGTCACGCCATTCGCCCGCGCCGGGAAAGTCGTGGCAGGAGGCCCGATCTTTCCCACGATCAATTCCGCAGGGGCTTGCCGGTCTTCAGCATGTGGCCGATGCGGGCTTGGGTCTTCTCCTGCTGGGCCAGCTCCACGAAGTGCTTGCGCTCCAGCTTGAGCAGCCAGTCCTCGTCGACCATCGCGCCGCGGTCCACGTCGCCGCCGCACAGCACGGTGGCGATGCGGGTGGCGATCTCGTCGTCGTAGGCGCTGATGAAACGGCCTTCCAGCATGTTGACCAGCAGCATGCGGAAGGTCGCGATCCCGACGTCGCCGGCGACCCGGATGCGCCGTGCCGGCATCGGCGGGCGATAGCCGGTTTCGTGCAGGGCGAGGGCTTCCTGCTTGGCGATGTACAGCAGCTCCTGGGCGTGGAAGGCCACCTTGTCGCCGGCCCGCAGCAGGCCGAGTTCCTTCGCCTCGACGGCGGAGGTGGACACCTTGGCCATCGCCACGGTTTCGAAGGTCTTCTTCAGCTCCGCGAACACGTCGCCGTTCGCGCCGGCGGCCTCGGAGGCGCGCACCGCGATCTCCTTCAGGCCGCCGCCCGCGGGGAGCAGGCCCACCCCGGCCTCGACCAGGCCGATGTAGCTCTCGAGGTGGGCCACCGTGCGCGCGCTGTGCATCTGGAACTCGCAGCCGCCGCCGAGCGCGAGGCCGCGTACCGCCGCGACCACCGGCACCAGCGAATACTTGATGCGCTGGCTGGTGGCCTGGAAGTTGGCGACCATCGCCTCGAATTCGGCGAGCTTGCCGGCTTGCAGCGCGCCCAAGGCACCGGCGAGGTCTGCCCCAGCGGAGAACGGCTCCTTCGGCTGCCAGAGCACGAGGCCCTTGAAGCGGCGCTCGGCGATGCCGAGCGCTTCCTGCATGCCGTCGAGCACGGCATCCGACACCGTGTGCATCTTGGTCTTGAAGCCGACCACGCCGATGTCGTCGCCATCCGTCCACAGGCGCACGCCGTCGTTCTCGAACACCGTCTCGCCTTGCGGGAAACGCTCGCCCAGCAGGGGATCGGGGAAGCGCTGGCGGCGGTACACCGGCAGCGACGAGCGCGGCAGCTTGGCGTCCTTGGCCGGGCTGTAGCTGCCGTCGGTGCCATGCACGCCATCGCGCCCGTCGAACACCCAGTCGGGCAGGGGGGCGCTGCTCATGGCCGCGCCCGCGAGGATGTCGTCGGCGATCCATTGGGCCACCTGCTTCCAGCCGGCGGCCTGCCAGGTCTCGAACGGACCCAGCGACCAGCCGTAGCCCCAGCGGATGGCGAGGTCGACATCGCGCGCTGTCTCGGCGATGTCCTTCAGGTGGAAGGCGCTGTAATGGAACAGGTCGCGGAAGCAGGCCCACAGGAAGCGTGCCTGCGGATGCGCGCTCTCGCGCAACTGGCGGAACTTCTCCGCGGGATCCCTCGTCTTCAGGATCTCGACCACTTCCGGCGCCGCCCCGCGGTCGGCGGGGCGGTAGTCCTGCGCCGCCAGGTCCAGCACCACGATGTCCTTGCCGACCTTGCGGAAGATGCCCGCGCCGGTCTTCTGGCCCAGCGCGCCCTTGGCGATGAGGGCCTGCAGCCAGTCCGGAGACTGGAAGTAGCGGTGCCACGGGTCGTCCGGCAGGGTGTCGGCCATCGTCTTGATGACGTGGGCCATGGTGTCCAGCCCGACCACGTCCGAGGTGCGGTAAGTCGCCGACTTCGGCCGCCCCAGCAGGGGGCCGGTCAGCCCGTCGACTTCATCGAAGCCCAGGCCGAAGGCGTGCGTGTGGTGGATCACCGACAGGATCGAGAACACGCCGATCCGGTTGCCGATGAAGTTGGGCGTGTCCTTCGCGTACACCACGCCCTTGCCGAGGGTGGTGGTCAGGAAGGTTTCCAGGCCCTCGAGGACCGCCGGGTCGGTGCCGCGGGCCGGGATCAGCTCGGCCAGGTGCATGTAGCGGGGCGGGTTGAAGAAGTGCACGCCGCAGAAGCGGTGGCGCAATTCCTCGGGAAGCACGTCGGACAAGGCATTGATGCCCAGGCCGGAGGTATTGCTGGCCAGCACCGCCGTGGCGGGCACGAACGGGGCGATCTTGCGATACAGGTCCTGCTTCCAGTCCATCCGCTCGGCGATCGCCTCGATGATCAGGTCGCAGCCGCGCAGGTGCTCCAGGCCGGTCTCGTAGTTCGCCGGGACGATCCGCTCGGCCAGCGCCTTGGTCGCCAGCGGCGCGGGCGACAACTTGCCGAGGTTGGCGATCGCCTTGGCGACGATGCCGTTCGGGTCGCCGTCCTTGGCCGGCAGGTCGAACAGGACGGTGTCGACGCCCGCGTTGACCAGGTGGGCCGCGATCTGCGCGCCCATGACCCCGGCGCCGAGGACCGCCGCACGGCGTACAAGCAATTTCTCAGACATATCTTGCAACTCCTTGAAATATCAGGAAGCGTCCGCCTTGAAACCGGCGGCGGCGAAACGGATCAGGGCAGCGGCGGCGCGTTGCCGGTGCTGGCTGTCGGAGACCCCGCTGGGGCGCTTGATCAGCCCGAAGTCGGCCATCGCGTAGGTCAGGGCGCCGGACAGGAAGTCCAGGCGGCGGTAGAGCTCCTCCTTGCCGAGGCCGGGGACGCAGGCGTCGATCGCCTTGGCGAACTCGCGCAGGACGTGCCCGTACTGTTCGGAGAGGAACTTGCGCAGGCCTTCGTTGCTCTCGGCGTAGGCGCGGGCGATGACCCGGATGAAGGCGCCACCACCGTGGCGATCCTGGGCCATGGCCAGCGCGGGTTCGACGAACGCGGCCAGCACCGGCTCCAGCTGGCCGGGGGCGTTGCGCGTGGCGGCCTTGAGCGCCTCCAGGCGCTGCGCGCTCATTTCGTCCATGCGGCGCCGGAACACCTCGTTCACGAGGTTGTCCTTGCTGCCGAAGTGGTAGTTCACTGCCGCGATGTTCACGTCCGCCCGGCTGGTGACCTGGCGCAGCGAGGTCGAGGCGAACCCCTGCTGGGCGAACAATTCCTCCGCAGCGTGGAGGATCCGGTCCTTGGTCGAAAAGTGCTGCAGGCTCATGCGGTGACTCCATGAATCAAACGCTTGTTTGATCGTAGACCCGGGGGTGCCCGTTCGTCAACCGGAGGTCGCCCCGGCTGGGATCGGCTGCTGGAGCGGAGGCGTTGCTTCGGTTAGAATTCGCCGCAGCCATATCGGCCAAACCCGCGCCAGTACGCGGGTTTTTCTGTTATCTTCGGGCCCGCGACGCGATCGCCGGCCCGCCAACCGGAGAATTCCCATGGCGCTGGAGCGCACCATTTCCATCATCAAGCCCGACGCGGTCGCCAAGAACGTGATCGGCGAAATCTACGCCCGTTTCGAGAAGGCCGGTCTCAAGGTCGTCGCCGCCCGCATGAAGCACCTGTCCAAGGCCGAGGCCGAGGGCTTCTATGCGGTCCACCGCGAGCGTCCGTTCTTCAACGCGCTGGTCGAGTTCATGACCTCCGGCCCGGTGATGATCCAGGTGCTGGAAGGCGAGGGCGCGGTGCTGAAGAACCGCGAGCTGATGGGCGCCACCAACCCGAAGGACGCCGCACCGGGCACCATCCGCGCCGACTTCGCCGACAGCATCGATGCGAACGCCGTGCACGGTTCGGATTCGCTGGAGAACGCGGCGATCGAGATCGCGTATTTCTTCCCGGCCACCGACGTCTACGCGCGCTGATCGCGCGGCATCGGACTAGGCAGTGAGCGATACCCGCGTCCCGGCCCTCGACATCGCCCTCGTCGGCGATTCGGCCTCGGGCGCGCCTGCGGCGGCGGCTTCGGCCGCCGCGCGCACCAACATCTTCGACTTCGACCGGGCCTCTCTGGAACGGTTCTTCGAAGTCGAACTGGGCGAGAAGAAATTCCGCGCCCACCAGGTGATGAAGTGGATCCACCATCGCCACGTCACCGAGTTCGCCGGCATGACCGACCTCGGCAAGGCGCTGCGCGCCAAGCTGGAGGCGCGGGCCGAGGTGCGGGCTCCGCAGGTGCTGCTGGACAAGGAATCCGCCGACGGCACCCGCAAGTGGCTGATCGGCATGGATCCGAAGAACGCGATCGAGACCGTCTACATCCCGGACAAGGGACGCGGCACGCTGTGCGTGTCCAGCCAGGTCGGTTGCGCGCTGAATTGCACGTTCTGCTCCACCGCCACGCAGGGGTTCAACCGCAACCTGTCGACCGCTGAGATCATCGGCCAGGTCTGGGTGGCGGCGCGCGCGCTCGGCAACGTCCCGCACCAGCAGCGCCGACTGACCAACGTCGTGATGATGGGCATGGGCGAGCCGCTGGCGAACTTCGACAACGTCGTGCGGGCGATGAGCATCATGCGCGACGACCTGGGCTATGGCCTGGCCAACAAGCGCGTCACCCTGTCCACCGCGGGCATGGTCCCGATGATCGACCGGCTGGCCGCGGAAAGCGACGTGTCGCTGGCGGTCTCGCTGCACGCGCCGTTCGACGAGTTGCGCAGCGAGCTCGTCCCGCTCAACCGCAAGTACCCGATCGCCGAGCTGATGGATGCCTGCGTCCGCTACGCGACCCGCAAGAAGGGCGAGTCGGTCACCTTCGAATACACCCTGATGCGTGGCGTCAACGACCAGCCCGAGCATGCGCGGGCGCTGGTCAAGTTGATGCGCGACTTCGACCGGCGGGTGCAGATGAAGGACGCGGCCAAGGTCAACCTGATCCCGTTCAACCCGTTCCCGGGGACGCGCTTCGAACGGCCAGGCGACGAGGCCATCCGCGCGTTCCAGAAGCAGTTGAACAACGCCGGCATGATCGCGCCGGTGCGACGCACCCGCGGCGACGACATCGATGCCGCCTGCGGCCAGCTGAAGGGGCAGGTGATGGACCGCACCCGCCGCCAGGCTGAATTCCGGAAGTCCCTGCAAGGCCAGGGTGGGGTGCCGGATGCGGCCTGACTGGCTCCTGCTGTCGGGCGCCTTGGCCTGCTTGCTGGCTGGGTGCAGCCGCATGGACCGCCTCAGCATCGTGCGGCCGACGGCCGAGCGGGGCGATTACACCCATGTCGGGCAGCGATACGAGGTCAGCGACAAGGACCAGAAGACGTCGCCGATCGCCTCAGCCGACTTGGTCGCAGGCGCCGCCGGCTTGTACCAGGCGGGCCAGGTGGACTTGGCGGAGCGCCAGGCACGCGAGGCGTTGCGCCGGGATCCCGCATCCAGCGATGCGCACACGCTCCTCGCCGCGATCGCCAACTCCCGTGGCGATGCGCGGGCGGCGGGCGAGCATTACGCGAAGGCGGCGGCGATTGCGCCCGCCAACGGGAACTACACCAACAACTATGGCGTCTGGTTGTGCGAGAACGGTCGGGCCGCCGAATCGCTCGATTGGTTCGAGCGTGCATTGGCTGACCCGGGTTATGCGACTCCGGTGGATGCCATGGCCAATGCTGGGACGTGTGCGCAGCGGGCGGGTCTGCCCGAGCGCGCCGAAGCGAACTGGCGGCGTGCGATCTCCCGTGATCCGGCCAATGCCCAGTCCCTGGCGGGGCTCGCCAACCTGCAGTTCGAGCGTGGGCGTTTCCTCGAGGCCCGGGCGTTCGTCGAACGCTGGCTCGGCGTGGCGCCGAACGATCAGGAGGCTTTGCGACTCGCTGCCCGGATCGAATCGGCGCTAGGCGACAAAGTGGCCGCGGAGCGCTATCTTTCTCGTTTGCAGTCGATCCCCCGAAGCGGACCCCCGGCAACCCGCGCGCAATGACCACCAAGAATTCCGATATCGGCCAAGGGATGCCTGTGGGGTGCGGGGAGCGCCTTCGCGCTGCGCGCGAGGCCGCCGGGCTCAGCGTCGATGACGTCGCCTCCCGGCTGCACATGCCGGCACGCGTCGTGCGCTCCCTCGAGATCGAGGACTGGTCGCGGCTGGGCGCGCCCGTGTTCGTCCGGGGGCAGGTGCGGAGCTACTCGCGGCTGCTCGGCTTGACGACCGCCCCGATGATGGATGCGCTGGACGTCGGCCCGGTCGAGCCCTCGCACCTGGTCAGCCGCACCCACACGCCCAAGGCGCAGTGGTGGGCAGAGCAGATCGGGCGTCGCCTGATCTACATCGTCCTGACCGTCTCGCTTGCGATCCCGGCGTGGATCGCGACGCGGCAGCACCTGAACGGGAACGTTGGCGCTGCCCCCTTGGACATCCCGATGTCGGATCGGGCGGCGCCGACAGATCGACCGCAGGTTCCACGCACGATGGTGGCATCGATGGCGCCCGTAGCAGCTTCCGTACCGGCCAGGCAGTCCACCGACCTCGTCGTCCGCACCCGCGGGGAAAGCTGGCTGGAGGCCATCGGCCCCGATGGGAATGTCCTCGAGCAGGGCCTGCTCCCGGCTGGCAGCGAACGGCGTTACGCCGCCGCTCAGGTCGCGCGATTGACCATCGGCAACGCGTCTGCGGTCGGGATCGAGCACCTCGGTCGCGAGGTCGACCTCGCGCCGCTGACGCGCGCGAACGTTGCGCGCTTTACGGTATCCTCTGAGGGTTCGCTGGTCGCTCCCGATTGACCAGCGCCACGGCCTGGGCTCGCTCCCCGGCAATTCGATGAACTGAATCATCCCGCGGCGTCCCCGTGGGCACAGGGACAGCATGGCGATCGACGACTTGCTCGACGAGCATGAACAAAGTGAACGCGTCCGCTCCTGGCTGCGTAGCAATGCAGCCGGGTTGATCGGTGGCGTTGGATTAGGGCTTGCGGGCATCGTCGGTTGGCACTGGTGGCAGGGTCAGCAGCAAGGCGCGAAGATGTCGGCGAACGCCCGGTACGCGCAAGCAGTGGCCGAATTCGATGCGGGCCAAGTTCCGGCGGACAAGGGGCGAGCCAAGATAGAGGCCGTCTCCAAGGGCAATCCGACGCTGGGTGCGTTGGCGGCGCTGCAGCTGGCAAAGGCCCAAGTCGATGGGGGCAAGCGTGACGACGCGATTGCGACGCTGCGCGGATTGCACGATCTGGATCCTGCCATGCGTTCGGTCGTGCGGGAGCGCCTGGCGCGCCTGCTCATCGATGCCGGCAAGGGCAAGGAGGCGCTTCCCCTGCTGGATGACGAGCGCGACCCGGCGATGCTCGCGATCCGCGGCGACGCGCAATTCGCCCTCGGCGACCGCGCCAAGGCACGCGAGGCCTATGCCAAGGCGCTTGGCCTGGTGGACGTCGGCGATCCGCAGCATCGCCTGCTGCAACTCAAGCTGATCGAAGCGGGCGGCACGCCGCCCCATACCGAGGATCGCACCTGATGAGTCGTCCCTACCATCGTCCCTTGCGCCTGGTCGCGGGCGTCGCGTTGGCCGCGCTGCTGCTCGGCGGTTGCACCACGGTCAAGAACCTGTTCGACGGTCGTGGCAAGGACAAGTCGCTGGAGCCGACGCCGCTGGTGCAGATCACGCCCAGCGTCAACGTGGCGCGCCTGTGGAGCGCCAGTGTCGGTGGTGGCGAGAAGTCGCTGGGCATGGGCCAGCACCCGGCGATCGCCGACGGCCGCGTGTATGCGGCGGCGGTCGATGGCGGCGTGCATGCACTGGACCTCAAGACCGGCCAGTCGGTGTGGCGCTATGCCTCGGAGCTTCCGCTGTCCGGCGGGCCCGGCGCTGGCGAAGGCCTGGTCGTGGTCGGCAGCCTCGAGGGCGACGTGATCGCGCTGGATGCGGCCACCGGCACCGAGAAGTGGAAGGCCAAGGTGGGCAACGAGGTCCTCGCCGCCCCGGCGATCGGCGGCGGCACGGTCTACGTGCACTCCAACGATGGCCGGGTCACCGCCTTCGATGCGGCCACCGGCGAGCGCCGCTGGTTCTACAGCGTCGAAGTGCCGACCTTGACCGTCCGCGGTAGCGGCCCGGTCACCATTGGTCCCGGCATCGTGTTCGTGGGCAACGACAACGGCAACATGACGGCGTTGTCGGCGACCGACGGCGGCGTGCTCTGGTCCACGCCGGTCGCGGAGCCCGATGGGCGCAGCGAACTGGAGCGCATGGCTGACGTCGATGGCGCCGTGGTCATCGACAACACCATGCTGTTCGCCACCAGCTACAAGAACCACACCATTGCGATCGATGGTCCGTCCGGTCAGATCGTGTGGGATCGCGAGAACGGCGGCCCGCGCGGCCTCGGCCTGAGCAACTCCGCGGTGGTCGTGACCGACCCGGTCGGCAAGGTCTGGGCGCTCGACAAGAACTCGGGCGCGAGCCTGTGGCAGCAGGACGGCTTGGCCCATCGCAATACCTCAGCGCCTGTCGTGCAGGGCGACTACGCGGTGGTCGGCGACCTCGAGGGCGTCGTCCACTGGCTGCGCCTGAACGATGGCGCCTTCGCCGCCCGCGCCGAGCTCGGCGGCCCCATCACCGGGCAGCCGGTGGTGTCCGACGGCGTGGTCGTGGTCCAGACCACCGAGGGCCAGCTGGCCGCCTTCGCGCTCCAGTAAGCGCCCCGGCCGGCCTGCGGGCTGGCGCGTCCCTGCGGCCCCGGCTACCGTGTCGGGGCCGCGTTGTTTTCGTGATGCAGGACAATGGCGCCCGGCGCCGCGTGAAAAGGCTCATCCATGCTTCCGCTCGTTGCCCTCGTGGGGCGCCCCAATGTCGGCAAGTCGACGCTCTTCAACGCGCTGACGCGTACCCGCGACGCGCTGGTCCACGATGAGCCGGGCGTCACCCGCGACCGCAACTACGGGGTCTGCCGCCTGCTGCCGGAACGCCCGTTCGTGCTGGTCGATACCGGCGGCATCGCCGGCGAGGACGAAGGCCTGGCCGGTGCGACCGCGCGCCAGTCGCGTGCGGCGGCGGAAGAGGCGGACCTGGTGCTGTTCGTGGTGGATGGCCGCGAAGGCGCCTCGGCGCTGGACGACGAGATCCTCGCCTGGCTGCGCAAGCTGTCGAAGCCGACCCTGCTGATCGTCAACAAGTCCGATGGCATCGACCAGCGGGCGGCGCTCGCCGAGTTCGCGCGCTACGGCTTCGCGGATGCGCTGGCGGTGTCGTCCGCGCACCGCACCGGGATCGACGCGGTGCTGGCCCGGGCGATGGCGCTGTTGCCGGAGGAGGGCACGGCGGAAACCCTGGACGAGGACCCGGGCCGCATCCGCATCGCCTTCGTCGGCCGCCCGAACGTGGGCAAGTCGACGCTGGTGAACCGCATCCTCGGCGAGGAGCGGATGATCGCGTCCGAAGTGCCCGGCACCACGCGCGATTCGATCGCGGTGGACCTGGAGCGCGACGGCCGCAAGTACCGCCTGGTCGACACCGCCGGCCTGCGCCGCCGGTCCAAGGTCGACGAGGCGGTCGAGAAGTTCTCGGTGGTGAAGACCCTGCAGGCGATCGAGCAATGCCAGGTCGCGGTGCTGCTGCTGGACGCCAGCGAAGGGGTGACCGACCAGGACGCCACCGTGCTCGGTGCGGTGCTCGACGCCGGGCGCGCGCTGGTGATCGCGCTGAACAAGTGGGATGGCCGCAGCGACTACGAACGCCAGCAGGCCGAGGCGCTGGCCTCGCGCAAGCTCGGCTTCGTGGACTGGGCCGAACGCGTGCGGATCTCCGCGCTGCACGGCTCCGGCCTGCGCGAGTTGTTCAAGGCGGTGCATCGCGCGCATGCCTCGGCGACCCACGCTTTCAGCACCGCCGACGTCACCCGCGCGGTCGAGGCGGCGTATGCCGCCAACCCGCCGCCGGTGGTGCGCGGGCACGTGGCGAAGCTGCGCTTCGCCCACCCGGGCGGCGACACCCCGCCGACCTTCGTGGTGCACGGCACGCGGTTGAAGACGCTCAGCCCCACCTACCACCGCTACCTCGAGAACTTCTTCCGCAAGCGCTTCAAGCTGGTCGGCACCCCGATCCGCTTCGTGTTCAAGGAAGGGGCCAACCCGTACGAAGGCAAGAAGAACGTGCTGAGCGAGCGCCAGGTCGCGAAGAAGCGCCGGCTGCTGCGCCACGTCAAGCGCGATTGATGCTGCAGGCGGCCGATCTCACGCTCGGCATCCTCGCCGGCGGGCGTGCGTCCCGCCTCGGTGGTCGCGACAAGGCGTGGCTGGTGCGCGATGGCCGCACGCAGCTCGAACGCCTCTGCACCGCGCATGCAGGCGCGGCCGCCGAGGTCCTGGTCAGCGCCAATGGAGACCCGTCGCGCCATGCCTCGATCGGCCTGCGCGCGATCGCCGATCGCGTGCCCGGCATCGGGCCGATGGGCGGGCTGGACGCACTGGCCGCTGCCTGCAACACCCCCTGGTTGCTCACCGTGCCAGTGGACGCGATCGCGTTGCCGCACGACCTGGTGCCGCGCCTCGCCGCGGCGGGCGCATCGGGTGCCGTCGCGGAAGATGCCGATGGCCTGCAACCGCTGGTCGCGCTGTACCGCGTGGCCCCGTTGCGTGGGGCGCTGGCACGGGCGATCGCCTCGGGCGAATTTTCTGTGCGTGCGTTGCAGGCCGGGATGGCGTTGCCGGTGGCGGCGATGCGCGAGCTGCGCTTCGGTAACCTCAACACGCCCGAGGACCTCCGGCGGGCGGGAGTCGACGATGCCTGAGTTCCCGACCATGCTCCTGTTCGACGAAGCGGTGGATGCGCTGCAAGCGGCCGCGCGCGCGCGCCGCCTGCCTGTCGAGGCGCTGGTCCTGTCGCGTTGCCACGGCCGCGTGCTCGCGAGCGACGTGCATGCGCCCATCGACCTGCCGCCGTTCGACAACAGCGCGATGGACGGCTTCGCCTGCCGCCGCGCCGACGTGCCTGCGGATGCCGCCGTCTCCCTGCGACTGGTCGGGACCCAATTCGCCGGGCGGGCGATGCCGCTCGTCGTGGGGCAGGGCGAATGCGTGCGCATCACCACGGGCGCGCCGATGCCCGAGGGCGCGGACATGGTGGCGATCCGCGAGGATGCGCAGGTCGAGGGCGATCGCGTCACCCTGTCGCCAGGCGCAGCCAGCGGCCAGCATGTCCGTCATGCCGGCGAGGACTGTCGCGCCGGGACATGCGTGCTGGCGGCCGGCACCGCGCTCAATCCGGCGCATGTGGGCCTTGCGGCGGCGCTCGGCATCGATCGATTGCCGGTGTCGGCGCGGCCCACCGTCGCGGTGTTCACCGGCGGCGACGAACTGGTGGAGCCGGGCCTGCCGCTGCAGCGGGGCGAGGTCTACAACAGCAACCGCGACCTGCTCATGGGCCTGTTGCGCGCCGATGGGCTGGAGCCGGTGGCGTGGCCGACTCTGCCCGACGACCCCGCGCGGATCGCCGCGATGCTCGGCGACGCTGCAGCGAGTTTCGACCTGGTGCTGAGCTGCGGCGGGGTGTCCGCGGGCGACAAGGACCTGGTGCCGCGCTTCCTGCAGGCGCATGGCGACGTGCGTTTCTGGAAGGTGCGGATGAAGCCCGGGATGCCGGTGCTGTCGGGTGCGCTCGGACGCGCCGAACTGCTGGGCCTGCCGGGCAATCCGGTGGCGGTGCTGGCGACCTACCTCACGCTGGGGCGCACGCTCATCGACGGGATGCAGGGCAGGGCCCCGCGCCCACGCGTGCATGCGCGCCTCGCCGCGGCCATCGACAAGACCCATGCGCGGCGGGAGTTCCTGCGCGGCCGGCTGGCATCGGATGCGGACGGCTGCCAGTGGATCGTCCCGGATGCCCAGGCCGCAGGGTCGCACCGGTTGCGCGCGGCCGCGGACGCGAATGCACTGTTGGTGCTGGGAGAAGGGCCGTGCCGGCTGGAGCGCGGCGACGTGGTCGAGGTCCTCACCTACGGATGACCGATAATCGCGGCATGCCAATCCGATCGCTGACGCCCGAAGCCGCCGCCCAGCGCCACCGCGCGGGCGCGCTGCTGGTCGATGTCCGTGCAGACCACGAACGCGCGCTCGGGATGGCGGCGGGTGCGCTCGGCGTCGTGCGCGAGGCGCTGGAGGCCGACCCGCACCGCCACCTGTCGCACCCCGGCCGGGAAGTGGTGCTGATCTGCCAGTCCGGGGTGCGTTCGCGGCTCGCCGCCGAAGCCCTGTGCGACCGCGGCTTTACCCAAATCGCGTCGGTCGAGGGCGGCACCGAGGCCTGGGCCGCCGCCGGGCTGCCGATGCAGCGCCCCGACATCGACGCCGACTTCTCCGAGCGCTATGCGCGCCACTTGCGCCTCCCGGATGTCGGGCTGGCCGGTCAGCGCCGGCTGGAGGCCGCGCGAGTGCTGCTGGTGGGGGCCGGCGGGCTCGGCTCGCCGGCGGCGTACTACCTGGCCGCGGCCGGCGTCGGCAGCCTGCGCATCGCCGACGACGACATCG
>ERZ1645185.474-NODE-474-length-16875-cov-8.605826_pt1 | contig 16875 bp, 17 predicted proteins | sample MGYA00575351_ERZ1645185 | MGnify/ENA primary metagenome ERZ1645185 (study PRJEB40838, sample SAMN11284767) | freshwater sediment metagenome | isolation source: river sediment | host: Sediment | place: India: Jana village, Kanpur | collected 2015-12-17 ...
CGGTGCGTACCGGATTGATGGCGATGACTTTGGCGCCGCGCGATTTCATCCGGCCCAGACCGAGCTTGATCGGGTTGGAGTCGTGGTCTTCGGCCACGCCCCACAGCAGCAACAGATTGGCGTGTTCCCAATCCGGTTCGCCGAATTCCCAGAAACTGCCGCCGAGCGTATACAGGCCGGCCGCCGCCATGTTGACCGAACAGAAGCCGCCGTGCGCGGCGTAGTTGTAGGTGCCGTATTGCTGGGCCCACCAGCCGGTCAGCGCCTGGGATTGGTCGCGGCCGGTGAAGAACGCCAACCGGTTCGGGTCGATGGCGCGGGCGGTGGCCAGCTTTTCTGTGGCCAGCGCCAGCGCTTCGTCCCATTCGATTTCGGCGAAGCGGTTCTCGCCGCGCTCGCCGATGCGTTTCAGCGGTTTTTTCAGGCGTGCCGGCGAGTAATGCTGCATGATGCCGGCCGAACCTTTGGCGCACAGCACGCCGCGGTTGACCGGGTGCCCGGGATTGCCTTCGATATAGCGGATTTTTCCGTCTTTGATGTGCACCTGGATGCCGCAGCGGCAAGCGCACATGTAGCAGGTGGTGCGTTCGATGCGTTCGCCCGGAGGTTCGTTGACGGATATTGCCGGATCACTCATGCCCGCTATTGTGGCATGGCCGGACGGCTTTGGTCAGTGCAGGGCGGACCAGAGCGTGCGGCCGCTGACCAGCATAATCAGCAGGCCGACCACGGCCATCATCGGCCGGTGCGGGATCTTCTTGGTGATCAGGCCGGCCAGAGGCGCGGCGAAAACGCCGCCCAGCGCCAGTGCCAGCACGATATTCCAGTGCTCGAGGCCGATGGTGACGATGAACACCGCCGAAGCGGTCAGGGTCACGAAGAATTCCACGGCGTTGACCGTGCCTATGGTGTAGCGCGTGTGGTTGCCGCGCGCCAGCAGGGTCGAGGTCACGATCGGGCCCCAGCCGCCGCCGCCGATGGCGTCGATCAGACCGCCGAAGAAGCCCAACGGCCCGACCCGTTTATCGACATGGATCGGGTTGATTTCGCGGAAGGATTTGGCGAACACCAACAGGCCCATCAACACCAGATAGCCGGCGATGTAGGGTTTCAGCAGGTTGCCGTCAAGCTCGGTCAGCACGTAGGCCCCGAGCGCCGCACCGAGCATGCCGGGAATCACCAGGCGCTTGAACAGGGGGCTGTGGACATTGCCGAAACTGTGATGGGATATGGCTGAGGCGCCGGTGGTGAAGGTTTCGGCCATGTGCACGGTGGCGCTGGCGGTCGCCGGCGGCACGCCGGCCGCCAGCAGGAACGAGCTGGCGGTCAGCCCGTAGGCCATGCCCAGCGAGCCATCGATCATCTGGGCCGCGAAACCGATCAGCACGAACAACAGGAAGGTTTGATCGATGAAGTCAGGCATGAACGGCGGTAGTCCGGATGATCGGCAGCGACACAGACTACCATATTGCCAAATCTACCCCGTCAGGCCATGCTAGGGCAAATGACGGAATGATATGACGGCATAACCATGGATCGTTACGAACGGATATTCGCCCTGCACCATCGACTCAAGGAGGCCCGTTATCCGGTGTCCGGGCCGGTGCTGGAAACGGAGCTGGGCTGTTCAAGGGCAACCCTGTACCGCGATGTCGGGTTTCTGCGCGATGTCCTGAAGGCGCCGCTGCTCAGCACCGACGCCGGCTTCTTCTACGACCGCCTGCATGCCGACAAATTCGAACTGCCCGGGCTGTGGTTCAATTCCGATGAATTGCACGCGCTGCTGGCCACCCATGAACTGCTCAACCGGTCCGGTGCCGATGTGCTCGGCGGCGCTCTGGAGCCGCTGCGCGAGCGCATCGATGCGCTGCTGGCCGAGCAGCATGGCGGCAAGCGGCTGCCGATCGAGCGTATCCGGGTCATCGGCTCCTATACCCGCAAACGCGATGAGGCGGTGTTCCGTGCCGTCGCCGGCGCGGTCCTGGAACGCCGTCGCCTGCACTTCGAATACAGCGCGCGCTCCACCGATCAGGCAACCCTGCGCACGGTGTCTCCGCAGCGCCTGACCCACTACCGAGACAACTGGTATCTTGATGCCTACGATCACGGGCGCGATGCGCTGCGCAGTTTTTCGGTGGACCGGATCAGCAGGGTGCAGGTGCTGAAAGAGGCCGCGCACGACGTTCCGGAGCAGGAACTGAGCGACCAGCTCAGCGACAGCTACGGCATTTTCTCCGGCCGTGCGCGGCAGACCGCCACCATCGTGTTTTCGGCCGAGGCCGCGCGCTGGGTCGCTGACGAACATTGGCATTCCCGGCAGGAAGGCCGTTATCTGGACGATGGCAGCTACGAGCTGAAAGTGCCGTATTCCAATCCGCGCGAACTGCTGATGGATGTGCTGCGTTACGGCGCCGATGCCCGCGTGATTGAACCGGTTTCGCTGCGCGAACTGGCCAAGAGCAGGCTGCAGCTGGCTTTGGCACAATACAGCGCATAAATTGTGAGTGTGCAGCCCGAAACAGGCATTGCCCTTGTCCTCGGCGCCGGCGGCGCGCGCGGACTGGCCCACATCGGCGTCATCGAAGAACTGATTTCCCGCCGTTACCGGATCGAAGCGGTTGTCGGCTGTTCAATCGGGGCACTGGTCGGCGGCATTTATTGCGCCGGACGGCTGCCGGAATACAAGAAATGGGCCAGTTCCCTTACGCGCCGCGAGGTGTTCAGGCTGGTCGATTTCGCGTTCGGCCATCCGGGCTTCATCAAGGGCGACCGCGTCATCAGCGCATTGAAGGGCTTGGTGGGCGAACACGTGATTGAAAACCTGCCAATCCCCTACAAGGCAGTTGCCACGGATCTTGATACCCGTCAGCCGGTCTGGATATCGGACGGGTTGTTGTTCGATGCCATCCGCGCCTCGATAGCCATACCGATGCTGTTGACGCCGCATCATTACCTAGGACACGATCTGGTCGATGGAGGGCTGTTGGCGCCCCTTCCGGTTGATGGCGCCAGGGAATTCGCAGGATTGCGGATTATAGCGGTCGATATAAACGCCAAAAAAAGCGATGGCTCGGGTATCGGTCCGATTTCCGATCAACCGCATGTGCTGCAGGAACAGCAAGAAAGGAATGACACCGCCATTCAACAAGGGTGGAGTCGCTTGCTGCAGAGCGTTGGCAAGAGCAAACCGATTACACCCAACATCAGGGCCAACCGCAGCCTTATGGATCTGATGTCCAGATCATTAAGCACCATGCAAGGATTCATGACGGAAGTGCAGATGCAGAAAAGCCCTCCGGATCTGATGATTCATGTGGCACATGATGCATGTGCGATCTATGAATTCTGGCGGGCCCGGGAAATGATTGAACTGGGTCGCTTGGCCGCGGTCAGGGCTTTGGATCAGTTGGAAGCGGGCAATTGATCGGGGAACTGCGGGACCCGTTTCAATTCGGCCGGATCGTATCCGTAGTTCCGGAAACGTTCGGTAAGCTCCGCTAACTGCTCATTGCTCATGTCCTGATCGCGCGAAAACACCCAGGCCAGGGAACGGTCCGGGTTGCCGATCAGCGCCCATCGGTAATCGGGTGAAATTTCCAGAACCAGCAGATCGGCGCGGATCAGGCCGCCCCAGAAGCGCACCTGCCAGTGGTTGTTGTCGGTTCCCGGATAGATTCGGGCTTCGGCCTGCATTTCCCGCTCGGGCTGGTCGAAATCCTTGCGGTAGACGAACACGTTGTCGATCCGGCCGTTCGGCTTCAGCGCATAGACATCGGCTGTGGCGACCTTGCCGTTTTCGGCGAAATAGGGGATGTTGGCGATCACCCACCAGCGGCCCATGTAACGCTCGAGATCGACTTTGGCCTGGCTGGTCAGCGGTGCCGGATTGCCGGATTTGGCAAAACTGAATGCCGCCAGGCCCAATCCGATGACGGCAACGGCGATTAGCAATTTATTCATAAAGTTTCCTTGTTGGGCCTATCTTGGCGCAACGGCCTTGAAGAACGCGTCAATTTCCACCGCGGTCTCAGCTTCTGAGAGCGCCGTGGCCGACACTGGCATTCCACACCGAATCGGAGCCTGCAATGAACCAAGAAACCCTGCAACGCTTGGCATGGCAGCTGCCTGTGCTGCTGCTGTTGCCGGCCGTATTCAGTCCGGAGACGCCCTGGCGCAGCCCCGCTATCGGATGGTGGCCGCTGTGGCTGGCGGCGATGCCGGTGATGGCCTGGTTACTGGCAAAATTCGGAAAATCCGTTGAATCGAATGCCGAGGGCCCTGCATCATCTCTGCAAGTGCTTGTTTTCCCGGCGGCCAGGCGGCTCAAGCCAAGGCCGCAGCAGGTTTCGCGCCACGCTGCCTGAAATCCGTCACCATCGCTGCTTGCATCCGTTGCTATCATGTCCGGATGGCAATAGGCCTTGATGCGCTGAAGTGATTCCGTGACTGCTGAAATCCCGAAACCGCCATTCGTGGCGAAGAGACCGCATGCCGTAACCGCGCCGCATGGCGCCGTCCGCCACGACGATTACTACTGGCTGCGCGACGATACCCGCACCGATCCGGACGTACTTGCGGTGCTGCATGCCGAAAACGCTTACGCCGATGCCGTTCTGGCCAGCTCGAAAGCCTTGGCCGACACCCTGTATGGCGAAATCACCGGCCGCATCAAGCAGGACGATTCCTCGGTGCCTTACTGCAAGAACGGCTACTGGTATTACAGCCGTTTCGAGACCGGCAGGGAATACGCCATCATCGCGCGCCGGAAGGGCGGCATGGAAGCGCCTGAGGAAATCCTGTTCGATCAGAACGCCATGGCCGCCGGCAAAGGCTATTTTTCCATCGGCGATTGGGTTGTCAGTCCCGATAACCGGCTGGTTGCCTGGGCCGAGGATTCGACCGGGCGCCGGCAATACCGGCTGTCGGTCAAGGATCTGGACACCGGTGAGATCTTCGCCGATGCGGTCGAAAACATCGAAGCGAACATCGTCTGGGCCGATGACAACCGGACCCTGCTCTATATCGAAAAAGACCCTGAAACCCTGCTCGGAAGCCGGGTCAAGAGCCATGTGCTGGGCATGGCCGCCGAAACCGATGCCTTGGTGTACGAGGAAGCCGACGACAGCTATTACCTGAGCCTGTTCCGTACCCGTTCCGAGGCATTCCTCTGCATCCATGCCGAAAGCACGCTCAGCTCCGAGCTGCGTTGCACGTCCGCGGCCGCGCCGGGAGAGTTCAAGGCGCTGGCACCGCGGGAAAGGGATTTCGAGTATTCGGCCGATCACCTGCACGGACGCTGGGTCATCCGCACCAACTGGAATGCGCCGAACTATAGGTTGATGGTGCTCGCCGCCGACACGGCGCCGGGCGACCGCCGGGATTGGCAGGAATTCATCGCGCACCGGGATGACGTGTTCATCGAGGATTTCGAGTTGTTCGACGGATTTACCGCCATCGAAGAGCGGTCGAACGCCTTGCTGCGCATCCGCACGCTGGATGCCGACGGCCGCAGCGAATTCGTCGCTTCCGATGAACCGGCCTACACCATGGGCCTATCGGTGAATGCCGAAGCCGGCAGCGAATGGCTGCGTTACAGCTATACCTCGCTGACCACGCCGAACAGCGTGTATGAACTCAACGTCAGCTCCGGCGAGCGCCGGTTGCTGAAGCGCGACCCGGTTCTGGGCGGCTATAACCCCGATGATTATGTAACCGAACGGCAGTGGGCCATGGCCCGCGACGGCAGCAGAATTCCGGTGTCTCTGGTGTACAAGAAGGGTTTCGCCAAAGACGGCACCGCGGCCATGCTGCAATACGCCTACGGCAGCTACGGACTGAACAGCGATCCGTATTTTTCCGTGGTCAACGCCAGCCTGCTCGACCGTGGCATGGTGTATGCCATCGCGCATGTGCGCGGCGGCCAGGAAATGGGCCGGGCCTGGTACGACGCGGGCCGGCTGTTCAACAAGAACAACACGTTCACCGATTTCATCGACGTCACCCGCTTCCTGACCGGACAGGGTTATGCCGCCAAGGACCGGGTCGCCGCCTACGGCGGCTCGGCCGGCGGCCTGCTGATGGGCGCCATCGCCAACATGGCGCCCGAAGACTACCGATTGATCATTTCGCAGGTGCCGTTCGTCGATGTGGTCACCACCATGCTCGATGACAGCATTCCGCTGACCACCAACGAATACGACCAGTGGGGCAATCCGGCGCGGAAAGCCGATTACGATTACATGCTCGGCTATTCGCCCTACGACCAGATCAAACACCAGGCTTATCCGACGGTATTCGTCGGCACCGGCCTGTGGGATTCGCAGGTGCAGTATTTCGAGCCGGCCAAATATGTCGCCAAGCTGCGCGAATACCGGACCGACGCCAATCCGGTGGTGTTCCGCGTCAACATGGAGGCCGGCCACGGCGGCAAATCCGGACGCTACCGGCGCTACCGGGAAATCGCCGAGCAGTACGCGTTCATGCTGGAAGTGCTGGGTGTTAAATAGTGCCGTGGCAGTTACGCTATACTTTGCGCATGCCTAGATCCGCCCCGAAAGCCCTGTTTTTTCTGTCGTTAGCATGCCTGCTGCTTGCGGCCTGCGGCAACAAAGGTCCGCTGGTAAGGCCGCCGCAAGGCGAAGTGACGGAAGCGCCGGCGGAATCCGGAGACGGCAGCTGATGCCCTGGCGCTTCAGCAAGATGCACGGCGCGGGAAACGATTTTGCGGTTCTGGATTGCCGCACATCTCCGGCACTGCCGGAGGCCGAAACCCTGCGTCGCATGGGTGACCGCCACTTCGGCATCGGTTTCGACCAGTTACTGACCATTGAACGTCCACGAAGCCCCGGCGCCGTGGCGGCCTACCGGATCGTCAATCAGGACGGCAGCTTCGCCCAGCAATGCGGCAATGGTGCGCGCTGCGTCGCGCACTGGCTGGTGTCCGAAGGGGTCGCCGATGCCGACGGCTTTGTTCTGGACAGTCCGTCCGGGCCCATTCAGGTCAGACGGGTCGGCGGCCTGTACGCGCTGGACATGGGCTTTCCGCGCTTCGCACCCGAAGACGTGCCGTTGTCGGCCGAAACCGAAGCCGATGTCTACCATTATCGCCATGAAGGTTTGGATCTGGCATTTTCCGCGCTGTCGATGGGCAACCCGCATGCGGTCATCCTGGTCGATGGCGTCGCCGATGCGCCGGTCGAACTCTGGGGCCGGATTCTGCAGTCGGCACCGGTGTTTCCGGAAGGCGTCAATGTCGGCTTCGCGCAGCGGCTGGACGATGCCAGCATCCGCCTGCGGGTGTATGAACGCGGCGTCGGCGAGACTCTGGCCTGCGGTTCCGGCGCCTGCGCCGCGGCAGTCGCCTTGATCCGACGCGGTCTGCTGAAGCGCCGGGTGGCGGTGCATTTGCCGGGCGGAACGCTTATGATTGATTGGCCGCATGCTGCGGCCGGGGTCACGATGACCGGACCCGCCGAGCGGGTCTTTGAAGGAGAGTGGTTGGATGATTGACGATCGCCCGGAAAAACTGAGCCCGCATGAAGTGGCGGTGTGGCTGCGCCGGCATCCGGATTTCCTCGGGCAGTTTCCCGATCTCGCGCTCAGCCTGGTGGTGCCCAAGGAAGACGGCCGTACCGCCGCGCTGTCTTCCTATCAGCTGGAGATTCTGCGCGACAAGAACAAGGACCTTAATCGCCGCCTGCACGAACTGAGCCTGAACGCCCAGGACAACGAACGTCTGATCCGCCACATCCATGCCCTGAGCCTGGCCTTGCTGCGCACGCGCCGCCCGGACGAGGTGGTCAATACCCTGACGGCCTGCCTGAAGACCGATTTCGAATCGGAATCGGTCCGCGTCATCACCTTTACCGCGGTGTATGGCATCGAGGAGCCGTGGTACAGCCATATACCGGCCGATGATGCGCGGCTGAAGCCGTTCTCCGATTGCTTGGCCAGCAACGAACCGATTTGCGGGCGCCTGAATCCGGAAAAACTGCCGGTCCTGTTCGGTGACGAGCGCGAGTTCGCGCAGTCGATTGCCCTCATTCCGATCGGTGGTACCGGTTTGATCGCCGTAGGCAGCCGCGATCCGCACCGTTTCTACCCCGGCATGGGCACGTTGTTCCTGCGCTGGATCGGCGAGCTGTTCGAAGCGGCATTGGCCCAATCACGGCGATGACCGCCATCGCGGCCGGCACGGAGCGCTTCTTGCAGCATCTCGCGGTCGAGCGCCGGGCCTCACCGCACACTCTGAGCAACTACCGCCGCGATCTGCAGTGCTGGCAGGAATTCTGCGTGGCGCAGGAGCTGGAGGATCCAGAAGCGATCCAGTTCGTGCATGTCCAGCAGTTCATGGCGCAGGAGCACCGCCGCGGGCTGGCGCCGAAAAGCATACAGCGCCGGATATCGGCCCTGCGCAGCCTGTTCAAATACCTGATGAAGCAAGGCCAGCTGCAGCACAACCCGAGTGCCGGTCTGCGCGCCCCGAAAGCGCCGCGCAAGCTGCCGCAGGTCCTGGATGTCGATGAAGCGGTGCGTCTGGTCGAGTTGCCGACCGATGGCGAATTGGGTCTGCGTGACCGCGCCATGCTGGAACTGCTGTATTCGTCCGGGCTTCGGGTGTCGGAATTGTGTTCACTGAGCTGGCGCAATCTGGATCTGGACGACAGTCTGGTCACCGTGCTCGGCAAAGGCGGCAAAACCCGGGTGGTACCGGTCGGCAGCCATGCTGTCGAAGCGCTGCGGGCCTGGCAGCGGCAATCGGCACCGGCATTGGATGCACCGGTGTTCCCTGGCCGTGGCGCAGCAGCCATCAGCACCCGCGCGGTGCAGCTGCGCCTGCGCCAGTTGGCGCAACGGCAGGGCATCTGGAAGCGCGTGTATCCGCACCTGCTGCGGCACAGTTTCGCCAGCCATATGCTGGAATCGTCCGGCAATCTGCGCGGCGTGCAGGAACTGCTCGGCCATGCCGACATCGCCACCACCCAGATCTACACGCATCTGGATTTCCAGCGTCTGGCCACGGTCTACGATGCCGCACATCCGCGCGCCAAGCGCAGGAAGGAATCGTGAGCGTCCGGCCGACCGACATCATCCTGCACCGCGCTTCGCACAAGTTGGAAGTGGCGTTCGATGACGGCAGCCGCTATCAACTGCCGTGCGAATATCTGCGGGTCGAATCGCCGTCGGCGGAAGTGCAGGGCCACAGCCCGGATCAGCGCGTGTGGATCGGCGGCAAGCGCGATGTCAATATTTCCGCCATCGACCCTGTCGGCAATTACGCGGTGGTGCTGCGTTTCAACGACGGCCACGAGACCGGCATCTACACCTGGGGTTTCCTGAAGGAACTGGGCGAGCAATACGAGGCGCGCTGGGCGCGGTATCTTGAGGCGCTGGCCGATAACGGACTAAGCCGCGGATAGCGGTTTTCGCAGGCACGCTGCTTACAGGTCATCCCTGCCGGACAGCTCAATTTCTTTGTCATCGGCGACTTCTGCCGCGATGTTCGTTGCTTTCACAAGCTGTTCGGCGCTTATCGGTTCCGGCAGCTTAATCGCAAAAAACAGCACATCACCGCTTACCTCCCAGCTTCCAAGCTTTTGCGTGCTGCTCTCTTCAAGCAATTGAAATGCCCTGCTGCCCTTGATGCTGTCTTTTTCAACGCGTGCGGCGGGAGAATAAATTTCCCGTACTTGGATGCCGGCCACTTCTTCCGTGCCACTTGAAACGAAAACCAGCTGCGACCGGTTTTCCTTGGAATAGGAATACGTCAGCTTGTAATCGCCATCATCATCAATCACATATTTGATGCCTTGAGCATCCAGTCTTGCCGCAACAGACGGGTCGCTGCCGGTTTTGGCCGTGGCAGAAGCCGCCATGGAAGAAAGGATAAGCAACGCGGCTAATGGGATGATTTTCATGACGGTGTCCGAGGAAAGTTGGTTCATTTTGAGTGGCAAAATCGATTTTTGTCCAGTCGCAAGCAAAACTGCTCCTGATGCGCTCCGCAGGCGCTTAAGAAAGATATGTGATAATAACGCCATGAACGAAAAAACCACCCATTTCGGCTTCCGCGACGTTCCGCTTGAGGACAAGAAAAAGCTGGTCGGCGAGGTGTTTTCCTCGGTGGCGGGCAAATACGACGTGATGAACGATCTGATGTCGCTCGGCGTGCACCGGCTGTGGAAGCGCTATTTCACCGGTACCTCCGGCATCAAGCGCGGCGACCGCGTGCTGGACCTGGCCGGCGGCACCGGCGACATCGCAAAATTACTGCTCGAGCGCGTCGGCAGCACCGGCGAAATCGTCATCGGCGACATCAACCGCGACATGCTGCGCGTCGGCCGCGACCGTCTGACCGATCTGGGCCTGATCAAGGGCCTCAGTTACGTGCAGCTGAACGCCGAAGCGCTGCCGTTCCCCGACAACAGCTTCGATGCCATCACCATGGCCTTCGGCCTGCGCAATGTCACCGACAAACAGGCCGCGCTGAAATCGATGCATCGCATCTTGAAGCCGGGCGGCAAGGCGATGGTGCTGGAGTTTTCGGAGGTGCAGGCAGAGTGGTTCAAGCCGATCTACGACTTCCATTCGTTCAAGGTACTGCCGAAACTGGGCGAACTGATCGCCAACGATGCAGACAGCTACCGCTATCTGGCCGAATCGATACGCAAGCACCCGAACCAGGCCGGCCTGAAGGCAATGATGGAGGAGGCCGGATTCGAACACTGCACGGTGCGCAATCTGTCCGGCGGCATCGTCGCCATACACAGCGGTTTCAAGATCTGAAGAGGGCGCCATGAACAAATTCCTGTTGGCCGGATTGCTGCTTGCGGCCTTGGCCGGCTGCAAGTCCGAACGCGAAGCCGGAGCGGAAACCGCCAATGTCATCGATGTGTCGGCGGTCGCCGATCCGAACAGCTTCGCGCAACCGGACAAAGTCCGTATCGAACACATCGATCTGGATCTGAAAGTCGATATGGCCGCCAGAGTCTTGGCAGGCAGTGCCGAATACCGCCTGCTATGGCTGGATGACAAGGCCGATGCGCTGGTACTCGATACCCGCGGCATCGCAATCCGTTCGGTGCAGGGCCTGGACGGTAAAAAATGGCGCGACCTGCCATTCAAGCTGGATGCCGAAGACGCCATCCACGGCTCCGCCCTGCGCATCGGCATGAAACAGCAGCTGCCGCAGGTGCGCATCCACTACGCCACCCGCCCGGAAGCCTCCGGACTGCAGTGGCTGACGCCGGAGATGACCGCCAGCGGACAGCCGTTCATGTTCAGCCAGTCGCAGGCCATCCATGCCCGCTCCTGGGTTCCGCTGCAGGATACCCCCGGCGTGCGCTTCACCTATGATGCGCGCATCCGAACCGATCCCTCGATGATGGCGCTGATGAGCGCCGACAACGACCCGAAAGCGAAACGCGACGGCGATTACCGGTTCAGCATGCCGCAGAAGATTCCCTCGTACCTGATGGCCATCGCGGTCGGCGATCTGGCGTTCAAGCCGATTTCATCTCGCGCCGGGGTCTGGGCCGAGCCGTCCGTCCTCGATGCCGCCGCCGCGGAGTTCGAAGATACCGAAAAAATGATCCAGGTCGCCGAAAAGCTCTATGGTCCGTATCAATGGGGCCGTTACGACCTGTTGATCCTGCCGGCCAGTTTTCCGTTCGGCGGCATGGAGAATCCGCGCCTGAGTTTCATCACGCCGACGGTAATCGTCGGCGACAAATCCCTGACCAGCCTGATCGCGCATGAACTGGCGCATTCCTGGTCCGGCAATCTGGTCACCAACAGCAGTTGGAAGGACATCTGGCTCAACGAAGGCTTCACCAGCTATGTGACAAGCCGCATCGTGGAAGCGGTTTACGGCAAGGACCAAGCGGATATGGAAGATGTCATCAGCCAGTTCGGCCTGGCTGCGGAGCTGCAGGAATTGGCGCCGGCGGATCAACTGTTGGCACTGGCGCCGCTGTCCGGGCGCGATCCCGAAGAGGCCCTGACCGATGTTGCCTACATCAAAGGCGAATGGTTCCTGAAGTTCCTCGAAGAGCGTTTCGGCCGGGATGTGTTCGATCCGTTCCTGCAGCACTGGTTCACCACGCACGCCTTCGCCAGCACGCACAGCGCCGAATTCGAACGCTTTCTGGAAGTCGAGCTGCTGGCCAAACATCCCGGCAAGGTCAGCATCGGCGAAGTCCGGGAGTGGCTGCACGAACCCGGCATTCCGTCGTCCGCCACGCCGGCGCAATCCAAGCGTTTCGACGCCGTGGATGCCAAACAGGCTAAATGGCTGGCCGGCAAGCTACCGGCGGCCGAACTGGGCGCTGCCGATTGGACGACCCAGGAATGGCTGCGTTTCCTGGAAAAAATGCCGGAAACGCTGAGCCCGGAACAGACGGCGGAACTCGATGCCGCATTCGCGTTCACCGGCACCGCCAATGCTGAGATCGCGCAGCGCTGGTACCCGCTGACGGTTCGCAGCGGGTATTTGCAGGCGCGTCCATCGATAGAGGCGTTCCTGACCAAAATCGGCCGGCGCAAATTGATCATGCCGACATATGAAGAACTTGCCAAAACCCCGGAGGGCCGGGAATTCGGACTTCAGGTTTTCGCCAAAGCACGCCCCGGCTACCACCCGATCACCGTCGGATCGGTCGATAAGGCGCTGGCCGAGCCGGTGCTTGAGCCGGCCGCAACGGCGGAGCCGTCGAAATGAAAAAATTACTGCTCACTCTGGCGTTGCTGGCAGCGCTGGCAACCGCTTTCGTCTGGCTGTTTCCGGCCCAGGTGCTGAAAGCCGAGTTTGCCCGTCAGCGTTGGTTGGCCGGAGCCACGGTAAATAGCCAGGAGATCGGCGGCGAGCGTTGGTACACGCTTGAAGCCGGGCAAGGGCCGCTCATCGTTCTGGTGCATGGCTATACCGGCAGCAAGGAAAACTGGCTTCCGGTGATGCGGCAACTGGCCGAAACCCACCGGGTGGTCGCCGTCGACCTGCCCGGCTGGGGCGAAAGCGCGCCGCAACCCGGTGCCGATTACGGCCCTCTCGCGCAGAGCCGGCGCTTGGCCGCCTTCCTGCAGGCGCAGCCGCAGCCGGCCGCGCTGTTGGTCGGCCATTCCATGGGCGGCATGATTTCCGGTCTGATGGCCGCCGAACATCCGGAGCTGGTCCAGCGCCTGGTATTCATGTCGTCAGCCGGGGTCAAATTCAACGAGAACGATTTTGCGCGTCTGGTATTGAAGGGCGGCAACCCGTTCGCGGTTTACGAGACCGAAAGCTTCCAGACCTTCCTGCGCACTTATGTGTTCGCCGATGCGCCATATGTGCCGACGCCGATAGCCAGCGCCATCGTGGCGCAACGTGCGGCCAAGCGGGATTTCGAGAAAACCGTGTTCACCCAGATGCGTCTGGGACCGGAAGCGTTCCTGCTGCAGCAGCGCCTGCCGTTGATCAAGCAGCCTACGCTCCTGCTGTGGTGCGACGGCGATAAGATCATCGACCCGAGCGCCGCGGCGGTATTCGCCGAAGGCCTTGCGCATTCGACCACGGTCATGCTCAAGGGCTGCGGGCATATGCCGATGATGGAACAGCCGGCGCAGGTGGCGGCGGCTTTGTTGGAAGCTTTGTAGGCCAGGTTCGGCCGAACTTGCCTTTATTTGCCTTGGCGTTGCAGCTCGATTAGATCGGTCACCAGTTCGCCGGCATCGCGTGCTTGCATGCCAGTCGGCTGGATGATGCGTGCCGTCTGCCGGAAAGCGGTGCAAGCCGTCAGTTTGCCGGCAGCGACCGTACTGAACAGAAAGTACACGTCGTGCGCTGGCCGGGGCCGTTCCGTTACAAAACGCTCGGCGATTTCCAAAATGGCGGCGGCTTCATGCGGCTTTTCCGGGTTTGCCAAGTATAGTACTGGCCTGCCATCCGGCCCGATGCCCGGCAGCAGCGCCATCAGGCCGCGGATTTTTCCACCGCAGTCGATTTCCCGGGTGTCGAGACCGAGCCGTTCGAACTGGGTTTGCAGGTACACTTCCATGTAGCGGCCGGCAAACGCGGTGTCACCCGCGCTGGCGAATCCGGGCGAGCGAAGCGCCCAGAGATGCTGCTGGAAATCCTCGGCGGAGATCTCCGGCCCGAAGCTGGATTGGGCCAGGCTGGCAGGCACGATGGCCAAGATGCCGGCCATGAGCAATACGGTAATGCTGGAATGCATGAAGCCTCCGTCAAGGAGGCTCCATTGTACGACGTAACAGCGGGCGGTTACTTGAAGTCGGGCTGCTTGCCGCTGAATACAATTGGCTTGACTGCCTCGAATTTGCCCACGCCGGACTCTTCATAACGGATGCGACCGTATTTGGCGCTGGTATGCACGTACAGTTCCACTTCACGTTCAAAAATCAAATCGCCCATGACCTGGCTGTTCGGGCCGAGCACGATGCGCGGGATTTTCGGTTTGCCCCAGCTCATACCCCAACCGGTCGGCTTGTTGACTTTCAGATGGCCGGCGACCACGGTCTTTTCGCCGAGGGTGATGTTGCCGTTGACGGTTTCGACATTGCCGCTGACTTTCATCGAGTGCAGGGTGATGCCGCCGTTGACGGTTTCGACATTGCCGCCGACAAGGCTGCCGGCGCCGATTTCGATTGAACCGTTGACCGCTTCCACGCCTTTTTCGATGCGCAGGTTGCTGACGCCGACGATCGAGCCGTTGACGGTTTCAACGTTTTTCGCGCTGACGCCGTTGCGTAGGATGATCTTGCCGTTGACGGTGCTGACCGTGCCGACACGCGCAAGCGCCTCGATGGTGATGCTGCCGTTGACGGTTTCGACGGAACGGGTGACGGCTTTTTCCTCGACGGTGATCGAGCCGTTGACGGTATCGATGGATCCGTAGGTTTTGCCGGCTTCGGCGGTCAGGCTGCCGTTGACTTTGGAAAGATCCGGGGCATCGGCCGAGGCGCCGGCCGCGGCCAAGGCAGAGCAGAGGGTGAAGGCGATGATATGACGGTTCATGGATGTGCCTCGTGTATTGTGGCGTTAGTATTGCCGGCACTGCTAAACTTGTCATGTGTCATTAGTTGGGTGGCAATCCGGCCTAGTCCAATCCAGGGGTGTTTACTGTGAATCCGGTGGTTCTGTTGATTCTCGATGGCTGGGGTTACCGGGCCGAAAGTGCGGATAACGCCATTGCCCTGGCCGAACTGCCGGCTTGGCGTCGGCTGTTGGCGGAATGCCCGAACACGCTGATCCACACCGAGGGCCGGTTCGTCGGTTTGCCGGATGGGCAGATGGGCAATTCCGAAGTCGGTCATATGAACATCGGTGCCGGCCGGATCGTTTATCAGGATCTGACAAGGATCGATGCTGCGATCGAGGATGGCAGTTTCGGCCGCAACCTGGAGCTGCTGGCCGCCATCGCCGCCGCCGAAGCCCATGATGGCTGCCTGCATGTATTCGGACTGCTGTCGCCGGGCGGCGTGCACAGCCACGAGCAACACATATTCGCTTTCCTGCGGCTGGCCGCTGTGCAGGGCGCAAGACGTGTCCGCGTGCATGCCTTCCTGGACGGCCGCGATATGCCGCCGAAGTCCGCGGAAGCCAGCCTTATCGCCCTGCAGGCACTGTGCGACTCGCTCGGACAAACGGAAATCGCCAGTGTCACCGGGCGCTATTTCGCAATGGACCGCGATAAGCGCTGGGAACGCATGGCCACGGCCTACCGCGCCATCGTCGATGCCGACGGCGATGTCCGCGCCGGTTCGGCCCTCGAAGCCCTGCATGAAGCCTATGCCCGCGGCGAAACCGACGAATTCCTGCAGGCTACGGTGCTGCCCGAAGCCGGGCCGATGCAGGACGGCGATGCGGTGGTGTTCATGAATTTCCGTGCCGACCGGGCACGGCAGCTGACCGCCAGTTTCACCGATCCCGGTTTCCGGGGCTTCGATCGAAGCCGCGTTCCGGCTCTGTCCGCTTTCGTGTGTTTGAGCGAATACGACGCCGCGCTGCCGGCGCGCGTCGCCTATCCGCCGGAAATCCTCGCCAACACCCTGGCTGATGTCCTGGCCGAAAACGGCAGGACCCAGCTGCGAATCGCGGAAACCGAAAAATACGCGCATGTCACTTTTTTCTTCAACGGCGGCGTCGAACGCGCCGTCGCCGGCGAGGAGCGCATCCTGATCGCTTCTCCGCAAGTCGCCACCTACGACCTGCAGCCGGAAATGAGCTGTCCGGAACTGACCGAAAAGCTGGTCGAGGCCATCGCTTCCGGCCGCTTCGACGTCATCATCTGCAACATCGCCAACCCCGATATGGTCGGCCACACCGGCAGCCTGCCGGCCGCCATTCTGGCGGCGCAGGCGGTGGACAAGGCCTTGGCGGCCGTCCGTGATGCGGTCGCAAAAGCCGGCGGCGTGCTGCTGGTGACCGCCGATCACGGCAATGTCGAGATGATGCGCGATCCGGACACCGGCGCACCGCATACCGCACACACCGTGGGTCCGGTGTATTTCGTCATGTGCGGAAAAACCTGCAGCCTGCGTGCGGGAGGCAGCCTGCGCGACATCGCGCCGACGGTACTGGAGCTGCTGGCGCTGCCGAAACCGGCCGAAATGACCGGTAACAGCCTGATCGGGCCGTCGGCATGATCAAAACCGTCGCCCTGCTGGCGGCTCTGTTGACCGCATCGGCCGCCATCGCGCAGACCAAACCGGCTCCAGCAAAAAATGCCGCTGATGCCGAGCGCAAGATCGAAACCCTGCGCAAGGAAATCAAGACGCTGACCAAGGCACAGCGCGAAGTCGAGGAAAAGCGCAACCGGGAAGCCAAGCAGCTCCGGCAGATCGACCAGAAGGTCGCGGCCAGCAGCCGGGCGTTGACGACTG
>ERZ1645185.475-NODE-475-length-16859-cov-5.296656_pt1 | contig 16859 bp, 13 predicted proteins | sample MGYA00575351_ERZ1645185 | MGnify/ENA primary metagenome ERZ1645185 (study PRJEB40838, sample SAMN11284767) | freshwater sediment metagenome | isolation source: river sediment | host: Sediment | place: India: Jana village, Kanpur | collected 2015-12-17 ...
CCAACCGGTTCGGGGAACAGTAGCCCGGTGCCCGCGGCCCTCCACGGCGTCTCCGCCTCGCCCGGCATCGTCGTCGGCCGCGCCCACCTCCTGCGCTGGGAGGTGCCGGAGGTGCGCTCGCGCGTCATCGACGACGCCGAGATCGAGGCCGAGGTCGCCCGCCTGCGCGCCGGCGTCGCCGCCGCCGTGGAGCGCCTGCAGGGGGTGAAGGCCCGGGCCGAGGAGAACGCCGGCGCCGCCGAGGCCGCGATCTTCGACGTGCAGGTCGCGATCCTGCAGGACGGCGAGCTCCGCGCCCGCGTCGAGACGCTCGTGCGGCAGAACCTCTCCGCCGAGAAGGCGTTCGACCTCGTGATGCTCGAATGGCGCGAGCACTTCGGCCGCTCCGCCAACCCGATGATGCGCGAGCGCGTGGGCGACCTCGTCGACGTGCACATCCGGCTCCTCTCGGTGCTGATGGGGCTGCCGGACCACGACCCGGTGGACCTCGAGCCCGGCTCCAACGCGATCCTCGTCACGCACGACCTCACGCCGAGCCTCACGATCCAACTCGACCGGCGCGCGATCGCGGGCATCGCCACCGACGCCGGCACGCGCACGTCGCACGTCGCCATCCTCGCGCGCTCGCTCGGGCTGCCCGCGGTCGTCGGCCTCATCGACGCGACCGCCAAGCTGCAGACGGGCGACCCGGTGATCCTCGATGGCACCAACGGCACGCTGATCCCGCGGCCGACCGCCGCGGTGCTCGCGCAGTTCGCCGATCGCGCGCGGCGCGAGGAGGCGGCGCAGGCGGAGCTCGCGGCCCTCGCGGGCGCCGAGGCGGTGATGCTCGACGGCGAGCGCGTGACGCTGCGCGCCAACGTCGACCTCCCGGACGAGGCGGCCCGCGCCGTCGAGAGCGGGGCCGAGGGCGTGGGGCTGATGCGCACCGAGTTCCTCGTCGTCGGCCGCGCCGCGATGCCGAGCGAGGACGAGCAGTACGAGGCCTACTCGCGCGTGGTCCGTGCCTTCGCGGGCCACCCAGTGGTCATCCGCACCTACGACGTGGGCGGCGACAAGCTCCCCATCGGCGGCTTCCCGCACGAGCCCAACCCGTTCCTCGGGTGGCGCGCCATCCGCATGTGCCTCGACGAGCCCGAGCTGTTCAAGGTGCAGCTGCGCGCGCTGCTGCGCGCCGCGGTGCACGGCGACGTGCGGATCATGCTGCCGCTCGTGGTGTCGGTGGAGGAGGTGCGCCAGGCGCGCTACCTGCTGCAGGAGGCGGCGCGCGAACTGGCGCGCCGCGGCGTGCCGCACCGCGAGGACGTCCCGCTCGGCGTGATGGTCGAGACCCCGGCGGCGGCGGTGAGCGCCGACGCCTTCGTCGGCGAGGTCGGCTTCTTCTCGATCGGCACCAACGACCTCGTGCAGTACACCCTGGCGGTCGACCGCGGCAACGCCTCGCTCGTCACGCGCTACACGCCGCTGCACCCGGCGGTGCTCCGGCTGATCGCCCGCACGGTGGAGGTGGCCAAGGGGGCGGGGCTCGAGGTCAGCGTCTGCGGCGAGATGGCCTCGCAGCCGCTCATGGCCTACGCGCTGCTGGGCCTCGGCATCCGCACGCTGAGCGTGGCCGCGACGGGCATCCCGGTGCTCAAGCGCATCGTGCGCGGGGTGAGCGGCGCGGCCTCGGCCGCGGCGGCGCGCGACGCGCTCGCCGCCGGCACCGCCCGCGATGCCGAGCAGGTGCTGCGCCTCGCCCTCGCCCGCGAGCTGGGCGACGAGCTGCTCGACGGGTTGCTGGGGCTCGCGTAGGCGCGTTATCGTTCAGCACGCGAGTCCCAGCTCGGCCGGCGTCACGCGCGCCGGCCGTTCTGTTTCCCTCCACACCAGCCCACCTTCCCGTGCTGCATCGCCACCTCTTCACGTCCGAGTCGGTCACCGAAGGCCACCCCGACAAGGTCGCCGACCAGATCTCCGACGCGGTGCTCGACACCCTCCTCGCGCAGGACCCGCATTCGCGCGTCGCCTGCGAGACGATGGTGACGACGGGCCTCGCGACGATCTTCGGCGAGGTGACGACGGCGGCCTGGGCCGACCTGCGCGGGCTGGTGCGCGAGACGATCAAGCACATCGGCTACACCGAGGCCGGCATCGGCTTCGACGCCGACAGCTGCGCCGTGCTCAACGCGCTCGGCCAGCAGTCGCGCGACATCGGCCAGGGCGTGGACACCGGCGGCGCCGGCGACCAGGGCATGATGTTCGGCTTCGCCTGCGACGAGACCGAGGAGCTGATGCCGCTCCCGATCATGCTCGCGCACAAGCTCACGCACGCGCTCTCCGACCGCCGCAAGGACGGCACGCTCCCCTGGCTCCGCCCCGACGGCAAGTCGCAGGTGTCGGTGGTCTATGAGGACGGCCGCCCGGTCGAGGTCGACACCGTCGTCATCTCCACCCAGCACGCCGACACGGTCAAGAACAAGGCGATCCACGAGGCGGTGCGCCGCGACATCATCGAGGCCGTGATCCCCGAGGAGCTGCGCGCCAAGAAGATGAAGGTCCACATCAACCCGACCGGCCGCTTCGTGGTCGGCGGCCCGCACGGCGACGCCGGCCTCACCGGCCGCAAGATCATCGTCGACACCTACGGCGGCTACGGTCGCCACGGCGGCGGCGCCTTCTCGGGCAAGGACCCGTCCAAGGTCGACCGCTCGGCCGCCTACGCCGCGCGCTGGGTCGCCAAGAACATCGTGGCCGCCAAGCTCGCGTCGAAGTGCGAGGTGCAGGTCGCCTACGCCATCGGCGTCGCGAAGCCGGTCTCGGTGATGGTCGACACCTTCGGCACCAACACGGTCGACGAGCGCCGCATCATGAAGGCCGTCGAGCAGTGCTTCGACCTGACGCCCAAGGGCATCATCGAGGCGCTCGACCTCCGCAAGCCGATCTACGGCCCCACCGCCGCCTACGGCCACTTCGGCCGCACGCCGGAGAAGGTCGAGCGGCTCGGCAAGAAGGTCTCGCTGTTCAACTGGGAGCGGACCAACAAGGTCGCCGAGCTCAAGCGCGCCGTGCGCGCCTGAGCCGGACGGGAGGCGTCGTGGTCGAGGTGCAGGTCTCGCGACTCGGGCTCGACGCCTCCTCCCAGGCGTTCGTCGTCGTGCTGGAGGAGAAGGAGGGCGCGCGCGCCCTCCCCATCTGGATCGGCCGCCCCGAGGCCGAGGCGATCGCCGCGCACCTCAACGGCGTCAAGCGCGAGCGGCCGATGACGCACGACCTCGCGCAGACGCTCATCGCCGCGCTCGGCGGCCTCCTCCGGCGCGTGCAGGTGACGCGCGTCGTCGAGGGCACCTTCTACGCCGAGCTGCACCTCACCCGGGGCGGGCAGGCGATGGTCGTCGATGCGCGCCCGTCCGATGCCATCGCCATCGCGCTGCGCTGCGAGGCGCCCATCTTCGTCGCCGAGGCGCTGTTCGCCGACGAGGGCGACGACGTCGATCCCGGCCCGGGGCGCGGTCCCGACCGTGGCCCCTCGCCCGAGGGCGACCAACTCTCCGCCGATGAACTCAAGCGCCACCTCGCGCAGCTGCGCCCAGAGGACTTTGGGAAATTCTCGCTCTGACCTGCGGCGCGGCCGCGCCGGCCGCCGCGCCCGCCTCGCGGCGGCCGCCGCCGTCGTCGTGGCGCTGTCCGCCGGCGTGCGCCCCCTCGCCGCGCAGGCCGACCGCAGCATCGAGGGGCGCATCACGCGCCCCGGGCCCACCGTCGACGGCCTGCCGCTCGCGGGCCTCAAGGTCGTGCTCCACCGCGTGGGGCCCGATTCCGCCGGCCCGCTCGACAGCATGAGCACCTCGGCCAACGGCGGCTACCGCTTTCGCTATCGCGCGTTCGGCGACAGCAACGCGGTCTACTTCGTCTCCACGCAGCGCGGCGGGGTGAACTACTTCACGCCCCCCGTGCGCGAGCGCGCGGTGAAGGGCGGCCTTGCCGACCTGGTGGTCTACGACACGACCAGCGCGCCGATTCCGATCAGCGTGCGCGGGCGGCACCTCATCGTGACGGCGGCCGATTCCACCGGCTCACGCCGCTCGGTGATCGAGGCCTTCGAGCTGAGCAACGACTCGTCGGTCACTCGCGTGGCGCGCGGCGCCGACGGCGTCACGTTCGACGCGGCGCTGCCGCCCGGCATCACGGCGGTGACGCCGGGGCAGGGGGACGTCTCGAGCGATGCGATCGCCGTCGTGGACGGCCGTGTGCGCGTGAACGCGCCCCTCTCGCCCGGGCTCAAGCAGGTCACGTTCTCCTACGAGATCGCCGCCTCCACCGACGCGCGCGAGTGGCTCGTCGAGCAGCCGACGACGGTGCTCGAGGTGCTGGTGGAGGAGCCGAGCGCCGTGGTGAGCGGTGCCGGCCTCGAGGCCGTGGACCCGGTGGAGATCGAGGGGCGACCCTTCCGGCGCTTCCTCGCGCAGGACGTGCCCGCGGCGCAGACCTTCACGGTCACGATCCCGCCCGCGGCCTCGGCGCGCGGGTTGCGCGTGATGCTCGTGGTCACGGCGGTGGGCGCCGCGATGCTGCTCGGCCTTGGCATGGTGCTCGCGCGCCGCGGGCCGGCGAGCCTCGCGCGCCGGCGCGACGACGATCCCGAGGCGCTCGCGCTCGCCGTCGCCGCGCTCGATGCCGCGTACGAGAAGGTCGCGGCGCCCACCGAGCAGCAGAAGGCCGAGCACTACCTCGAACGGGCGCGGCTGAAGGGGCGGCTCGCCGCCGCGCTTGCGAAGCGGGACGGCCTGTCGTAGGATTGCTCAGCAGAGTTGGACACAATTGAGAGCGAACGCGGGACACGGAAGCCGGTGTGATGCCGGCGCGGCCCCGCCACTGTATCGGGCAACGCAACACACGTCCGCTCAACACCAGCCACTGGGTCGCTGACCCGGGAAGGCGAGCGAGACGGCCCGGAGCCAGGAGACGACCCACGTTCGCGCCACATCCGGACCCTCGGGGGAGGGTCGGTGGCGTTGGTCGTCGGCCGTCCGTCCCGCGGCGCGCTCGGCCACGTGCATCGAGGCTCCTTCGCATCCGAAGGAGCCTTTCATGTCGGTGACCCGTCATCCCTTGATCCTCGCGCTGGTGGCGGCCCTCGCGGCCTGCGGCCGCGCGCCCGAGCGTGCGCCGACGGCCGTCACGCTCGACGATTTCGGCGACACGGTGCGCGTCGGCGCGCCGGCGCAGCGCGTCGTCTCGCTCAACCCGGTCACCACCGAGCTCGTCTTCGCGCTCGGCGCTGGCGAGCGGCTGGTGGGCCGCACGCACTGGGACCTGTACCCCGAGGCCGCCCGGGCCGTCCCCGACGTCGGCGACGGGATGATGCCCAACGTCGAGGCGGTGCTCGGCCAGCGCCCCGACCTCGTGCTGCTCTACGCGAGCGAGTCCAACCGCGCCGCCGCCGCGCAGCTGCGCCGTGCCGGCATCGCCACGCTCACGTACCGCACCGACCGCATCGCGGACCTCGCGCGCGTCACGCCCGTCATCGCCGCCGCGCTGGGCCGCGACGCGGCGGGGCGCACGGTCGTGGACACCGTGACCGCGGCGCTCGACTCGCTGCGCGCCCTCCCCGCGCCCACGCCCCGCCTGCGCGCCTTCTGGCACGTGTGGGACGCGCCGCTGCTCACCATCGGGCGCGGCTCGTACCTCTCGGAGCTCCTCGAGATCGCCGGCGGCGAGAACCTCTTCTCCGACCTCGACGCGCCGTCGCCGCAGGTGACGCTCGAGGAGGTCGCGCGCCGCGACCCCGACGTGATCCTCGCGGGGCCCAACGGGGCGGCGACGCTCCGGGCGCATGCGGCGTGGGCGGCGGTGCGCGCCGTCCGCGAGGGCCGTGTGCTCGTGCTCGACACGACCATCGTCGGCCGCCCCGGCGTGCGGATGGCCGAGGCGGCTCGGCACCTCCGCGCGCTCCTGGCGGCCGAGGGCGCGCGGTGAGCGGCACGCCGCGCCTGCTCTGGTGGGCGCTGGGCGCCATCGGCCTCGTGGCCGTGACGCTCGGGCTCGCGGTGGGCGCCACGCCGCTCTCGGCGCTCGCCGTGTGGCAGGCGCTCGGCGGGACGGGCGACGCGACCGTCGTCGCGATCGTGCGCGACCTGCGGCTGCCGCGCGTCGTGCTCGGCCTCGTCGTCGGCGCGGGGCTCGCGGCGAGCGGCACCGCACTGCAGTCGACGCTGCGCAATCCGCTCGCGGAGCCGTACCTGCTCGGCGTGAGCGGCGGCGCGGCGGTGGGAGCGGTGCTCGCCGTCGTGCTCGGGCTGACGGCGCCGGGGATGGTCCCGCTCGCGGCCTTCGGCGGCGCGATGCTGGCGGTCCTCCTGGTGCTGCTCGTCGCGCGCGCGGCGGGCGGCCGCGCCGACCCGCGCGTGCTCCTGATGGCCGGCGTCGTCGTCGGCGCCTTCTGCACCGCGGCGATCATGGTGGCGCTCGCCTCCGCGCCCGCCGACACCGTGCGCGGCGCGCTCTGGTGGATGATGGGCTCGCTCGGCGACGCGCAGTGGAGCGGCGTGCGCTGGGTGGCGCTCTACGTGCTCCTCGGCCTGCTCGCGCTCGTCTGGTGGGGCCGCGACCTCGACGTGCTCGCGCTCGGCGAGGAGGCGGCGGCCTCGCTCGGGCTCGACGTCGAGCGCGCGACGCGACGGATCTTCCTCACGAGCTCGCTGCTCGCCGCCGCGACGGTCGCCGGCGCGGGGCTCATCGGGTTCGTCGGGCTGGTGGTGCCCGCCATCGCGCGCGCGCTCGGGGCGCGCAGCGCCCGCGCGACGGTGCTCGCGTCCGCGCTGGCGGGCGGCGCGCTCGTCGTGCTCGCCGACCTCGTCGCGCGCACCGCGATGCGTCCCGCGGAACTGCCGCTCGGCGCCGTCACCGCGCTCGTCGGCGTGCCGTTCTTCCTCTGGCGCCTGCGCGCCGGGGCGGCGCGATGATCCGCTTCGACGACGTCGTGCTCCGGCACCCGGGGCAGCGCGAGCCGGCGGTCCGCGGCGTGACGTTCGAGGCCGCGCCGGGCCGCGTGACGGCGGTCGTCGGCCCCAACGGGTCGGGCAAGAGCACGCTGGTGCGCGCCCTGCTCGGCCGCCTCGCGCCGGAGCGCGGCCGCATCACGCTCGACGGGCGCGACCTCGCCAACCTGTCGCGCCGCGAGGCCGCGACCGTGCTCGCCGCCGTCCCCCAGCGCGAGGAGCCCGCCTTCCCGATGACGGTGCGCGACTTCATCGCGCTGGGCCGGCACCCGCACGGCGGGCCGTTCAGCGGGCACGCCGCCGCCGACCGCGAGGCGATCGCGGCCGCCATCGCCCGCGCCGACGTCGCCGCCTTCACCGAGCGCCGCACCGACGAGCTCTCGGGCGGCGAATGGCAGCGCGTCCGCATCGCGCGCGCGCTCGCGCAGGGCGGGCGCGCCATCGCCCTCGACGAGCCCACGACCTTCCTCGACATCGCGCACGAGATGGCGGTGTTCGAGCTGCTCGACGCGCTCGCGCGCGGCGGGCAGTGCGTGCTGCTCGTGAGCCACCAGTTGAACCTCGTGGCCCGCTTCGCGGACCACATCGTGCTGCTCCACCACGGCAGCATCGCCGCCGCCGGGACGCCGGCGGAGGTGATGCGCGGGGATGTCCTCGAACGCGTCTACGAGTGGCCACTCGTCGTCGCGCGCGATCCCGCCGTGGGTGCTCCCGTGCTCGTGCCCCTCCGGGGGCGCGGCACCCGCTGAGGCGATTCATTCGCCACCCATCCTCCAGTCGTCCCAGACGCCCATGTTGACGCAGTCCTTCCGTTCGATGTTCCTCCTCGCCGCCCTCCCGGCGACCGCGCTCGCGCAGGCCACGCGCGCGGACACGCTCCGCCTGCCCACCGAGGTCGTGACGGCGACCCGGCTCCCGGGCGCGCTCGCCACGCCCACCGCCACGGCCACCGTGCTCGACGGCGCGGCGCTCCGGGCCGAGGGCGTCACGCACCTCGCCGACGCCCTGCGGCGCGTGCCCGGACTCGCCGTGGCGCGGCCGTCGTCGTTCGGCTCGCAGACCGCGCTCTTCGTGCGCGGCGGGCAGTCCAACTACGTGCGCCTGCTCATCGACGGCGTGCCGGTGAACGATCCCGGCGGTGTGCTCGACCTCGGCCGCATCACGCTCGACGACGTCGAGCGCATCGAGGTGGTGCGCGGCCCCGCGAGCGTGCTCTACGGCTCGGAGGCGGTCACGGGCGTGATCCAGGTCTTCACGCGCCGTGGGGGCGCGTCGTCGCAGCGCGCGGAGCTCGGCGCCGGCTCCTTCGGCGGCCGCCGCGCCTCGCTCGGCGCGTCGGGCAGCGTCCGCGGCGGCGCCTGGTCGCTCCAGGGCGACCATCACGCGAGCGACGGCATCCTCGCGTACAACAACGCGTACCGCAACGACGGCCTCGTCGGCTCCATCGGCCTCGGCGGCACGGGACGCGGCGACCTGCGCCTCACGTCGCGCTACAACGCGAGCACCTACCAGTATCCCACCGGCTCGAGCGGCCAGCTCGAGGACCGCAACGCCGAGCGCACCGAGCACCGCACGCTCGTCGGCCTCGACGGCGGCTGGCGCTGGACCGACCGGATCGAGACGCGCCTCTCGCTCGCCGCGAACACGCTGCACCCGCGCACGAGCGACGGCCCGGACGACGCGGGCGACACGCTCGGTTTCTTCGGATTCGACGCGCGCGGCACGGTGACGCGCCGCCTCGCGGACCTGCGCGGCACCTACCGGCTCGGCGACGCGACGCGCCTCACGCTCGGCGGCGAGTACGCGCGCGACGCGGAGCGGTCGCGCTCCGTCTCACGCAGCCAGTTCGGCGACTACCCTGACTCGCTCACGGCCTCGCGCGAGACGGGGGCGATCTACGCGCAGGCGCTCGGGGACGGCGCGCGCTTCGGCTGGTCGCTCGGCGCGCGGCTCGACGACAACTCGGCGTTCGGCACGTTCCGCACCGTGCGCGCCGGGGCGTCGTGGCGCGTCGCGCCCGGCGTGCGCGTCCGCGCGAGCGCGGGCAACGCCTTCAAGGCGCCGAGCTTCTACGAGAACTTCGCGACAGGCTTCGTGACGGGGAACGCGGCGCTGCGGCCCGAGCGCGCGCGCTCGGCCGAGCTGGGCATCGAGACGCTCGTCGGCGGCGCGGCGCTCGTGCGCGTGACGGGCTTCACGCAGCGCTTCCAGGACCTCATCCAGTACACGGGCGCGCCGCCGTCCCCGACGGCCCCCAACTACTACAACGTCGCGCGCGCGAATGCCGGCGGCGTCGAGGTCGAGGCGACCGTGGTCGGGCTCGCCGGGATCGACGTGACGGCCGGCTACACCTGGACCGACACGCGCGTGGTGGACGCGGGCTTCGACCAGGGCGCCTCGGCCAGCTTCGTGGCCGGCGGGCGCCTGCTGCGGCGCCCCGAGCACGTGGCGACGCTCCAGCTGGTCCGCACCGTGGCCGGCGTCGGCACCTTCTCGGCGCTCGCCACGCGCACCGGCAGCCGCGAGGACCGCGACTTCGCGTCGTGGCCTGCGACGCCGGTCGATCTCGCGGCCTTCACCACCGTCGACCTGGCGGCGGAGCTGGACGTGCCGGGGGCGCTCCTGCCCGGTGCGCGCCTGCAGCTGCGCGCCGAGAACGTCGCGAACGTGCGCGTGGAGCAGGTGGCGGGCTTCGTCGCGCCGGGGCGCGTCCTCTACGCGGGGCTTAAGTTGCAGCGGTGATCCAGACCGAGGCGATCGTCCTCCACGGCTTCGACTACCGCGAGACCTCGCGCATCGTCCGACTGGCGACGCGCGAGGCCGGCGTGGTGAGCGTGATCGCGCGCGGCGCCAAGCGCCCGAAGAGCCGGTTCGGCCAGGGCCTCGACCTCTTCACGTCCGGGGTGGCGCAGCTGACCATCCACCCCGGGCGTGACCTCCACACCCTCGCCGGCTTCGACGCCACGCGCGCGCGGCCGGCCCTCGCCGCCTCGCTCGTGCGCTTCGCGGCCGCGGCCGCCCTCGGCGAGCTCTGCCTGCGCTTCGCCTCGGAGGACGAGGCGGGGACGATCCACGACGGGCTCGCGGCGGGCCTCGATGCCATCGCGCGCGCCGCCGACGAGGACGTGCCGGCCCGCACCGTCGCCGCGGCCTGGCGGCTCGTCGGCGACCTCGGCTTCGCGCCGGCGCTCGACAACTGCGCCTCCTGCCACCGTCCGCTCGACGACGCCGAGGCCGTGCGGTTCGCGCATCGCGCCGGGGGCGCGCACTGCGGCGCCTGCGCCGGCTTCGTGCCGGGCGCGCGCACGCTGCCCGCCGAGGCGCGCGACGCCCTGCGCCGCTGGATGCGCGGCGAGGAGGGCCCGTCGCTCGACGCGCCGACCGCCCGTGCGCACCAGCGGCTGCTCCGCGAGTTCGTCGAGGAGCACCTCGCCGACGGACGCCCGCTCCGCGCCTGGGCCGCCTGGGAGGGCGGGCGCGCGTGATCCTCGGCACGGCCGGCCACATCGACCACGGCAAGACCGCGCTCGTCCGCGCCCTCACCGGCGTGGACACCGACCGCCTCCCCGAGGAGAAGCGCCGCGGCATCACGATCGCGCTCGGCTTCGCGCCGCTCGAGCTCGAGGGCGCGGGCACCATCGGCGTGGTGGACGTGCCGGGGCACGAGGCCTTCGTGCGCACGATGCTCGCCGGCGCCACCGGCGTCGACCTCGCGCTCCTCGTCATCGCCGCCGACGAGGGCGTGATGCCGCAGACGCGCGAGCACCTCGCCATCCTCACGCTGCTCGGCGTGCGCGCGGGGCTCGTGGCGCTCACCAAGCGCGACCTCGTGGACGACGAGCTGCTCGCGCTCGCGGTCGAGGACGTGCGCGAGGCGCTCGTCGGCTCGGCCCTCGCCGACGCCCCCATCGTCCCGGTGTCGGCGCACACCGGCGCGGGGCTCGACGCGCTGCGCGATGCCATCCGCGCCGCCACGGCCACGCTCGCCCCCCGCGCGCCGGACGAGCCGTGGCGCATGCCGGTGGACCGCGTCTTCTCGGTCGCGGGGGCGGGCACGGTCGTCACCGGCACCGCCTGGACGGGGACGATCGCGCGGGAGGAGACCGTGCGCATCCTCCCCGCCGATCGCCGGGCACGCGTGCGCAGCGTCGAGTCGCACGGGCGCGCCGTCGCGCAGGCCGGAGCGGGGCAGCGCGTCGCGCTCGCGCTCGCCGGCGTCGACCGGGACGAGGTGGCGCACGACGCCGTGCTGGTGCGCGAGGGCGAGGGCTGGGTCCCGAGCCGCGTGCTCCGCGCCGACGTCTCGCTGCTGCCGCACGCGCCCGCCGTCGGGGCGCGTCGCTGGGTGCGGTTCCACCTCGGCACCGCCGATGTCGGCGCCCGGCTCGTGGCCGCCGGCGGCCCCGTCGCGCCCGGCGCGGTGCGGCCGGTGCGCCTCATCCTCGACGCGCCGGTGGTCGCGCGCGCGGGCGACCGCTTCGTGCTGCGCGTGGGCGGGCGCGAGGGCACCATCGGCGGCGGCGTCGTGACCGACCCGGTGCCGCCGAGCCGGCGCGCCAAGCCGTGGCCGCGCGCGCAGGCGACCGACGCCGAGCGGCTGCAGTGGATGCTCGACGAGGCCGGCGCGGCCGGCCTCGAGGTCGCGCCGCTCCCGCTCCGGCTCGGCCTGCGCCCCGCCGTGGTCGAGAAGCTCCTGAAGGACCTCGACAAGGTCGTGCGGCTCGAGGACCGCCTCGTCCGCACCATGGTGCTCGCGGAGCTCCGCGCCACGCTCCTCGCGCTCGTCGAGCGCACCCATCGCGAACAGCCCCTCGCGCCGGGACTCGACCGGCAGGCCGCCCGCGCGGCGCTCGGTCCGCGCCCGGCCATCGCCGACGAGGTGATCCGGCGCGCGGAGAAGGCGGGCCTCATCGCGGTCGAGGGGGCGCACATCCGCCTGGTCGGCTTCGCGGCCGGCGCGACGGCCGGGGCCACCTCGGCCCGCGACCGCCTGCTCGAGCGCCTCGTGGCGGCCGGCGTCGAGCCGCCGAGCGTCGCGGAACTCGAGGCCGAGTTCGGCAACGAGGTGCGGCCCCTGCTCAAGCTGCTCGAGAAGGAACATCGCGTGGTGATGGTCGCCCTCGACCGCCCCTTCGCGCGCGAGGGCGTGGTGGAACTGCTCCGGCGCCTGCGCGCGGTGGTCCAGCCGGGCCGCAGCCACTCGCCCTCCGAGCTTCGCGAGGCGCTCGGCATCACCCGCAAGTGGCTGATCCCGTTCCTGGAGTGGTGCGACCGCCGTCGCCTCTCGCTCCGCCGCGATGACGGCCGCACCTTTGGGGAGATTCCGGAGAATCCCTGACGCTCCGACGAATCGGCGGGAGGCCGTGCCATCCGCGGCACCGGTCCCGCCGATTCGGCGTAGGGTGCCGGGTCCGGCCCTTGCACCACGAGGTCTCAGCCCGGGACGGCGGCGCTCGCGTACCCCGCATCCCCAACGGACTGCCCACTGCCAACGGACCCCTCGCCATCATGCTCTCTCCCGACCGCCTCACCGTGAAGAGCCAGGAAGCCCTCACCGACGCCATCACCAACGCGCGCCGGCTGGGCAATCCGCTCGTGCACGACACGCACCTCCTGCTCGCCCTCATCGGCCAGGACGAGGGCATCGTGGTGCCCATCCTGCAGAAGATGGGCGTCGCCGTCCCGCCGCTGCGCGAGGCGCTCGAGCGCGAGATCGCGCGCTACCCCAAGCAGAGCGACGCGCAGCCCAACCTCTCGCGCGAGCTCTCCGGCGTGCTCGACGCCGCCGAGAAGGAGGCCAAGGCCCTCGGCGACGAGTACGTGAGCACCGAGCACCTGCTCATCGCGCTCGCCGACGTGAAGGGGGCCGAGACGGCCAACCTGCTCAAGGCGCAGCGCGTCACGAAGAAGAGCCTGCTCGAGGCGCTGCAGGCCGTGCGCGGCGCGCACAAGGTCACCGACCAGACGCCGGAGAACCAGTACCAGGCGCTGCAGAAGTTCACGCGCGACCTCACCGAGGACGCGCGCAAGGGCAAGCTCGACCCTGTGATCGGGCGCGACGAGGAGATCCGCCGCGTCGTACAGGTCCTCTCGCGCCGCACCAAGAACAACCCCGTGCTCATCGGCGAGCCCGGCGTCGGCAAGACGGCGATCGCCGAGGGGCTCGCCCAGCGCATCGTGAACGGCGACGTGCCCGAGAGCCTGCGCAACAAGCGCCTCGTGTCGCTCGACCTCGGCGCCCTGATCGCGGGCGCCAAGTTCCGTGGCGAGTTCGAGGAGCGCCTCAAGGCCGTGCTCAAGGAGATCACCGCGAGCGAGGGCCAGTTCGTGGTCTTCATCGACGAGCTCCACACGCTCGTCGGGGCGGGGAAGGCCGAGGGCTCGATGGACGCCGGCAACATGCTCAAGCCGATGCTCGCACGCGGCGAGCTGCGCGTCGTCGGCGCCACCACGCTCGACGAGTACCGCAAGCACGTCGAGAAGGACCCCGCCCTCGAGCGGCGCTTCCAGCCCGTCTTCGTCGGCGAGCCCACGGTGGAGAGCACCATCGCCATCCTGCGCGGCCTCAAGGAGCGCTACGAGTCGCACCACGGCGTGCGCATCACCGACGGCGCCGTCGTCGCTGCCGCCACGCTCTCCAACCGGTACATCGGCGACCGCTTCCTGCCCGACAAGGCGATCGACCTGATGGACGAGGCCGCCTCGCGCCTGCGCATCGAGATCGACTCGCTGCCGCAGGAGATCGACGAGGTCGAGCGGCGCGTCGTCCAGCTCGAGATCGAGCGCCAGGCGCTCGCCAAGGAGAAGGACGCCGCCACCGTCGAGCGCCGCACGGCGATCGAACAGGAGCTCGCCCAGCTGCGGGAACGCTCCGCCGCGATGAAGGCCCAGTGGCAGAACGAGAAGGACGCCCTCGGCGGCGTCGGCAAGCTCAAGCAGCAGATCGACGAGACGCGCACCGAGGTCGAGCGCGCCACGCGCTCGGGCGACCTCGGCAAGGCCGCGGAGCTCCAGTACGGCGCGATCCCCAAGCTCGAGGCCGAGATGAAGGCGCTCGAGGAGAAGCTCGCCCGCCAGAAGGAGGGCGGGGCGCAGTTCCTCAAGGAGGAGGTCACCGCCGACGACATCGCCGAGATCGTCGCCCGCTGGACCGGCATCCCGGTCTCGCGCATGCTCGAGAGCGAGCGCGAGCGGCTCGCCAAGCTCGACCAGGAGCTCGCCAAGCGCGTCGTCGGCCAGACCGAGGCCGTGGAGGCCGTCGCCAACGCGGTGCGCCGCTCGCGCGCCGGCCTGCAGGACCCCAACCGGCCGATCGGCTCGTTCATCTTCCTCGGCCCCACCGGCGTCGGCAAGACCGAGACGGCCAAGGCGCTCGCCGAGTTCCTCTTCGACGACGAGCAGGCGATGGTCCGCATCGACATGTCCGAGTACATGGAGAAGCACGCGGTCGCGCGGCTCATCGGCGCGCCGCCGGGCTACGTCGGGTTCGAGGAGGGCGGCCAGCTCACCGAGGCCATCCGCCGGCGGCCGTACAGCGTCGTGCTCTTCGACGAGATCGAGAAGGCGCACGCCGACGTCTTCAACATCCTGCTGCAGATCCTCGACGACGGCCGCCTCACCGACTCGCAGGGGCGCACGGTCGACTTCCGCAACACGGTCATCATCATGACCTCCAACGTCGGGTCGGCCTGGATCCTCGAGCAGGGCACCAAGGACTGGCCGCTCGTCGAGACGCAGGTCACCGCCGCGCTGCGCCAGCAGTTCAAGCCCGAGTTCCTCAACCGCGTCGACGACATCGTCATCTTCCGGCCGCTCGGCGAGGCGCAGATCGGGCACATCGTCGGCCTGCAGCTGGGGCGGCTCGACAAGCTCCTGGCCGACCGCAAGATCACGCTCACGGTCACCGACCAGGCCAAGGCGCTGCTCGCGGCCGAGGGGTACGACCCGGCCTTCGGCGCCCGGCCGCTCAAGCGCGCCATCCAGCGGCTGCTGCAGAACCCGTTGGCTTTGGCGCTCCTCGAGGGCAAGTTCAAGGACGGCGACGCCATCGTCGCGAAGGTGAGCGGCGACCACATCGAGTTCGAGACGACATGATCGGCACGGCGGCATCTCGCAGGGTTCTCGTCGCGGCGCTGGGGGCGATGCTCGCCCTCGGCGCCGTCGGCTGTTCGGGCGGCGACGGCGGCGGCACCACCGCGCCTCCGCCGCCCCCGCCGCCGGTCTCGCCCCCCGCGGTCACGCTCGACCCCTCGGGCTGGGTCACGACCCAGTCGGGCGCGATGCCGCTCGTGCTCGTCGCCCCGCACGGCGGCGACATCATCCCGGCCGAGCTCCCCGACCGATCGTGCGCCGAGTGCGTCACGACCAACGATGCCAACACCATGGCGCTGGCCTACGCGATCTCCGATGCGTTCAACGCGCGCATCGGGCGACGGCCGCACCTGGTGATCAACCGCCTGCATCGCCGCAAGTTCGACGGCAACCGCGATCGCGTCGAGGCGACCGGCGGCTACGTCCCGCTCGACACCATGTGGGGCTACTGGCAGGCGCGCATCGAGGAGGCAAAGACCGCCGCGACGGTCGGCCATCCGCGAGCCCTCCTGCTCGACCTGCACGGGCACGCCCACGCGGTCGCGCGGCTCGAGATCGGCTACCTGCTCAGCGGCACGCAGCTGCGCGGCACCGACGACGCGGTCTCGGCGCTGATCGGGAACACCAGCATCGCGCGGCTCGACGTCGTCGGCTCGGCCGGTGTCCGGGGCGCGGCGCTCGTCCGGGGGCCCGCCTCGCTCGGGTCGCGAATCGTCGCACAGGGGTATCCCGCCGTGCCGTCGGGGGCGGACCCCGCGCCGCTCGCGGGGCAGGACTACTTCAACGGCGGCTTCAACACGCTGGCGCACGGCTCGCGCGCGGGCGGGGCGGTGGACGCCATCCAGATCGAGCACCACTACGCCGGCGTGCGCGACACGCCGGAGAACCGCGCCGCCTATGCCAACGCACTCGTCACGGCGTTGCTGGCGTACTTCGCCGATCATTACGGCTGGACGCCGCCCGCATGAGGAGCGGGCCCGTGACGTTCGCCTCGCGCGCCGAGGAGGACGCCTTCTGGATGCGGGAGGCGCTGGCCGAGGCCGCCCGCGCGGCGAAGGCCGGTGAGGTCCCGGTGGGCGCCGTCGTGGTGCACAACGGCGCGGTGGTCGCGCGCGGCAGCAACGCCATGGTCGCCGCGAAGGACGCCACCCAGCATGCCGAGCTGCGCGTGCTCCGCGCCGCCGCGTACGCCGTCGGCGACGCGCGGCTCTCCACGGCGACGCTCTACGTCACGCTCGAGCCCTGCGCGATGTGCGCGGGCGCGATCGTGCTCGCTCGCGTCGGCCGCGTCGTCTTCGGCGCCTGGGACGACAAGGCGGGGATGGCCGGGTCGGTGCACGACCTGCTGCGGCATCCCCGGCTGAATCATCGGCCCGAGGTGCAGGGGGGGGTGCTCGAGGCCGAATGTGCCGAGCCGCTCCTCGCCTTCTTCCGGGCCCGCCGCGAGGCGTAAGTCGGCCTAGACCGGGCACTTCGAGGGCCGGGTCACCTGCCCGTCACGATGTGACACCGGCAAGGTCGTCCTGTCACGACGTGCGGGGCGTCTTGTTTGCCGCGTGTCCGGCACCGACCGTATGCGCGTCCGACACGTGTCGAGCGGTCGCTCGAGCACCCGGTCGGAGCGCCTTCGGGAGGGCAGGACCATGCGAGTCGCACGGATGCGACGAGCACGCGGCATCAGGCTGGGCTTCACCATGCTGGAGATCCTCACCGCGATGATCATCGTGGGGATCCTCCTCACCATCGCGATCGTGCGGCTGCCGATCACCGCCTCGCGGTCCGACGCCG
>ERZ1645185.477-NODE-477-length-16809-cov-7.189447_pt1 | contig 16809 bp, 13 predicted proteins | sample MGYA00575351_ERZ1645185 | MGnify/ENA primary metagenome ERZ1645185 (study PRJEB40838, sample SAMN11284767) | freshwater sediment metagenome | isolation source: river sediment | host: Sediment | place: India: Jana village, Kanpur | collected 2015-12-17 ...
ACGAACTTGGCTGGGGCGGCTGGTGGTTCTGGGACCCGGTGGAAAACGCGTCCTTTATGCCCTGGCTGGTTGGCATCGGCCTGATACATTCGCTGGCCGTTACCGAGAAACGCGGCGATTTCCGTGGCTGGACAGTGCTGCTTGCCATCATCGCCTTCTCGCTTTCGCTGCTGGGCACTTTCCTTGTCCGCTCCGGCGTGCTGTCTTCCGTGCACGCCTTTGTCACCGATCCCAAGCGTGGTGTGTTCATCCTGATTTTTCTGGCGTTGGTGGTTGGCGGCTCGCTGAGTCTGTATGCATGGCGGCTGCCCAAGGTGACGGTCGCCAGCCGCTTTACCTGGGTTTCCCGCGAAGCCATGTTGCTGATGAACAATGTTTTCCTAACCGCGGCCATGGGTTCGGTGCTGCTGGGAACGCTGTATCCACTGTTTCTGGATGCCCTGGGGCTTGGCAAGATTTCCGTGGGGCCGCCGTACTTCAACGCCGTGTTTGTTCCCTTGATGACACCGGTTCTGTTCCTGATGGGCGTGGGTCCGATGGCCAGATGGAAGCAGACAAGCCTGCCCGAGCTGGCGGTTCGCTTGCGCTGGGCCTTTCTGATCAGCCTGATTACAGCGGTGATTCTTCCCTTTACGTTGGGCAGCTGGAAGCCGCTGGTGGGGCTGGGGCTATTCCTGGCCTTGTGGATCATTGCCACGAGTCTGCTCAATCTGCGCGACCGTCTGGCGCAGGCGAACCTGCCTCTGATGACGCGTATCCGCCGTGTTCCGCTGGGGTTTTATGGCATGGTGCTGGCGCATTGTGGAATGGCTGTTTTTGTCGTGGGCGTCACGCTCGTCAAGGGTTACGAAACGGAGCGGGATGTGCGCATGAAGTTTGGCGATACCGTCACCATTGCGGGCTACGTATTTCGTTTTGACGGCTTGAAAGAGATCGACGGACCAAACTACCGGGCCTTGCGCGGCGACTTCCAGGTCAGCCGCGACGGCATGCCGTATACCGTGTTGCATCCCGAGAAACGGGCTTATCACGCCAGCCGCATGCCAATGACCGAAGCCGCCATTGATACGGGATTGACGCGCGATCTTTATGTTTCAATGGGCGAGCCGATCAGCGAAGATACATGGGTGGTACGGGTTTATCACAAGCCTTTTGTTGACTGGATCTGGGCGGGGTTCGTCTTCATGGCGCTGGGCGGATTCCTGGCCATCGCCGACCGCCGCTACCGCCAGCTTGCCCAGCGCGACAGTTCAAAAATGCCCGCTGCAAGCGCCGCGATGAAAGCCTGATCCATGGCCATGTTCATTCTGATTGCCGCGATGCTGCTGGCCGCGGCATTACTGTTCCTGTTGCCGCCATTGGCCGGACGCAACCGGGAGGACACACAGGTTGACCACGGACAGGCGATGCTAGCTGTTTACAAAGACAGGCTGGTGGAGTTGAACGAGGAGTTGGCGAGCGGCACCCTGACCGAAGAGCGCTATCAGGAAAGCCGGCACGAACTCGAACGCCTGCTGGCGGACGATATGGCCGGAGATCAGCAAACGCTTTTCAGCCCACCAGGCACCAATCCACCTGGCGCCAGGCCAACTCTGGCCGCTGTTGCGGTCCTGATTCCCGTTTCAGCTTTCGCCATTTACTGGCTGGCTGGTACGCCCTCAGCCCTGCGCCTTGCCGAGCCGGAAGCGCCCGCGACGGGCCATTCGCTGACCCAGGACCAGATGCTGGCGATGATGGATCGGCTGGCTGGCAAGCTCAAGGCCAATCCTAATGATGCGGCGGGGTGGGGCATGCTGGGACGATCCTATATCGCGGTGGGCCGATTGAACGATGCGCTCATGGCCTTTGAACGCGCCTATGCGTTGACGCCGGATGATCCTCAACTGCTGCTGGATTATGCTGACGTGATGGGCGCCTTGCAGAACAAGAACCTGAGCGGCCGGCCGGCTGAGCTGATCAGAAAGGCCCTGGATGCCAATCCCCGTCATCCCAAGGCGCTGGCGCTGGCGGGTACCGTGGCTTTCAACGAGAGGCAGTTTGATTTGGCCGTGCATTACTGGGAACGGCTGATTGCGCTGTTCCCGCCGGGCTCGCCCCAGGCGCAGGGCATCGCGCGCAGCATTGCCGATGCGAAAAGCCAGATGGGGGGCGGCGGCACGCCAGCCGCACTTGCCAGCGTGGAAGGCGCGGTGACCATCAGCCCGGCGCTGGCAGGGAAAATCGGTCCACAGGACACGCTGTTTGTTTATGCCAAGGCCATGCAGGGCCCGCCCATGCCGCTGGCGGTATTGCGCTTGCCTGTAACAGGGTTCCCGGTACGCTTCAAACTGGACGACAGCATGGCCATGGCACCCAACATGAAACTCTCGAATTTCAGCCAGATTCAGGTTGGGGCAAGAGTGTCGCGTGCGGGATCAGCCATGCCGCAGTCCGGCGATTTGGAAGGCAGCATCGGCCCGGTGGCGTTGGGGTCGAACGTGACGCTGACCATCGAGCGGGTCGTGCCCTAGCTCTGGGTTAAGATGAGAGGATGAAAGAAAACAGCAGCATGCAAGGCGCAGAGATCGCGATCAATGCAGCGCTTCCAGCCAATCGGGCCAGAAATCTGTTTTCCGGTCTTGTTGCGGGGGAAGGCTCGTGGCGGCGCTTGTCCTTGCGCGAGAAAGCCATTTTCACCATTCTGGCGTTGCTTGCCTATGTCGCGTTACTGACGGGCTATGTTCTTTACGAAAAAAACGGCCTCCACAACGAATTCATCGTCTTGCAGAATCTGCATGAAATCGATCAAAGTCTCCGCGCCCTGAGGATTTCTTCCTATCACACCCTGGTCGCGGCGCATGATGCCGAAGAACTTGGCGAGAAACTTGGCCAGAGCGATGAGCATTTGCAAATCGTCAGGCTGGATTTCGCGTTGATCGACAGCAATTTCAATTCACTAGCAGATCGTCTGTCGCCCGATACCCCACACTTTTCTCAGATTACCGCTTCCGTGAACCAGGCACGGGCGGTATTTGCCAAGAACGATCTGCTGGGTTTGATTGCCAGGCTCAAGGATTTGATCAGCGAGGCGGAAACGCTCAGTCTCGAACAGCGTCAGCGGCTGGAGAAGATCACGGCCGGCTTCCAGAAACGAAACGAGCGGCTGACTTCCGTCATGATTCTCCACACCATCATTGGTCTTGGATTGTTTGCCGCGGCTTCATGGGTGTTCTTTTCCCAGTTGACCAGAGACTTTGGCAGGGTACGGCAGCGCGCGATCGAAGTCGCAAAGGGGATACGGGGCGATCCGCTTGAAACGAATCGCCAGGATGAGGTGGGTGATCTGATGGTGGCCGTCAATCAGATGGCCGTTGACCTGGACCGGCGCGAGCGTGAATTGGCCCTGGAGCGCGAAAAAACCTTTCATCAGGAAAAGATGGCGGCCATTGGCACCCTGGCGGCGGGTATTGCGCATGAAATTGGCAATCCCATCACCGCGATTTCTGGCATCGCCCAGGAGATGTGCGATGTGCATGGTGGGTCAAAATGCATGATGCCCGGCACGCATTGCCACCCGGAGTTGATTCTTGAACAGACCGAGCGCATTGCAAAGATCACACGCGAAATCACGGAATTTGCCGCGCCGCGTAGCGCGCACCGTGAGTGGCTGGATCTGAATGAACTAATCCGCAGCACGGTAAGCCTTTTGCGGTATGACCGGCGCTTCCGTAATCTGGAAGTTGAACTGGACCTGGATGGTCAATTGCCTGCCATCATGGGCGTGGGTGACCAATTGACTCAGGTAATGATGAATTTGCTGATCAATGCAGCGGATTCGGTGAATGAAATTAGTGGACGGCCTTCCGGCATTTCAGTTTCAACCCAGCCGCAAGGAGAAAACGTGCTCCTCACAATTCATGATACCGGTAGCGGAATGGATCCGTTGACTCTCGCAAGAGCAACCGAAGCGTTCTATACCACCAAGGCACCGGGAAAAGGTACTGGCCTGGGACTGACGGTATGCGCTTCCATCATTTCCTGCCATGGCGGTGTCATGAATATTGCTTCAAGCGTAGGTGAGGGCACCACGATTACCATTACCTTGCCGGTGCATGATCCCAAGGAAAAACACTCATGAAATCTTTGTCACTTCTGGTCATTGACGACGAACCCGCCATCCGCCTGGTTCTGGTTACCTCGCTAGCTCGGGCCGGACACACGGTGGAAGAGGCGGACAATGCCGAGCATGCGCTCGACCGGCTAGCCAAGGGCGACATCGATGTGGCGATATGCGATATCAAGATGCCCGGCATTGATGGCATTGAAATGCTCAAGCGTGCACAGTCGCTGCGGATCAATACCACTTTTATCATGATTACGGCATTCGCATCCATGGAAACCGTGGTTGCGGCCATGCGCGCCGGCGCCTATGACTACATCACCAAGCCGATTCGCATGGAAGAACTACAGCACCGCCTTGAGCAGGTAGCCGATCTCAGAGGCTTGCAGGACGAGAACACCACGCTGCGCCGGATCGTGATGGCTGAATCGGATGACACCTTCCGTTTCACTTCGCCCGCGATGAAAGAGGTCGAGCGGTTGATCGCCAAGGTCGCCCCCACTACCAGCACTGTGCTGATCACCGGCGAATCAGGCACGGGCAAAGGCGTCATCGCCCGCATGCTGCACAATCAGAGCAGCCGTGCCAATGAAACCTTTTTGCCCGTCAACTGTGGCGCGATTCCGGAAAACCTCATGGAAAGCGAGTTCTTTGGCCACACCAAAGGCGCTTTTACCGGCGCGGACCGGGCAACCAAGGGACTGTTTGTCCAGGCAGACCGCGGCACCATTTTTCTGGACGAGATCGGCGAATTGCCCATGGCGCTCCAGGCCAAGCTTCTACACATCCTTGAGGACAAGCAGGTGCGGCCCGTTGGCAGCGAGCAGTCCAGAAAAGTGGATGTGCGCATCATCGCGGCAACCAACCGCAATTTGCCAGAACTGGTCAGCCAGGGCAGGTTTCGCGAAGACTTCTTTTTCCGGCTTGGCATGTTTCACATCCATTCACCACCGCTCAGGGAACGGAAACAGGACATGCATGCCCTGCTGCAATACATGCTGGACAAATGCTCCAAAAAAAATGGCATGAATCAGCACCTGGAATTTGATCCGGACGCGGAAGAGTTGCTGATCGCCTACGACTGGCCTGGAAACATCCGCCAGCTAGATCATTTCATCATGCGTGCCTGCATTCTCGCTGAGGGCGGAATAATCGGGGTGGCGGATCTGCCCGCAGAAATGACGCATATCGCGCCCAATGGCAGCGCCAATGGCAATGGGAATGGCATCAGCTTCGGCCAGCCTGACAGCATCGGCTCTTTGCGGGAAATGCTGCGCCGCTATGAAAGTGAAATCATTTACCGGGCGCTCAGCGAAGCCGGTGGCGATCGCCGTGCCGCGGCACAGAAGCTCGGCATCGGCCTGTCGAGCCTGTACCGCAAGATCGAGGAATTCGAGGCAGCGGGCCTGAAAGGAGGCATTTGAAATGTCGCATCCTTCATTCTTTTTCCTGGCAAGGCTATTGCTTATTAGTGTGCTGTCCATTGCTTCATTGTCCGTGGCTGCTGCGGATCTGGCAGGGCAGTACCAGCGCGCGAAACGCCTGATCGGCAATGGCGATCTGGTTACAGGCATGAAACTGCTGCGAGAGGTGGCCGAGTCTGGTCATGCCCCCGGCCAGGCAGCACTGGGTGAAATCCTCGATCGGGCCGAAGAGGACAAGGAGGCGGTGACCTGGTATCGCAAGGCGGCGGAGCAGGGCAACGCGGCCGGGCAGTTTGGTTTGGGCATGGCGTATGCCGCGGGTGAAGGCATTGCCAAGGACGTGAAGCACGCGGAAGAGTGGGTGCGCAAGGCGGCGGAACAGGATTACGCCAACGCGGTGGATGTCATGGTGCAGGCCTATAAAAAAGGCGGACTTGGCCTTGCGCCCGATCCGGTTCAGGCGGAAGCCTGGCGTCAGCGTGGAGAAAAATTGAAGCATGGCAAGTCATCGGAGGTGGAACATGCAAAGAAAAAATAAAAGACTGGCCATCGCGCTAATGGTGTTCAGTTTAACTTCACTGGGTGTTCAGGCCGCCGATGTGTTCAAGGGCTCGCAATTGTTTACTTCGTACTGTGCGGGCTGCCATGGCGCTGATGGAAAAGGTCTGCTGCCGGGAACCCCTGACTTTACCCAGGGCATGGTGCTGATGAAGCCTGACACCATGCTGGTTGCCACCATCAAGTCCGGCAAGGGCGCCATGCCGGCATTTACGGGCATTTTGACCGAGCAAAATCTGCTGGATGTGATTGCCCATCTGCGGACATTGCAACGATGAAAATATTGTTCTCTCTTTTGTGGCTGGTCATCAGCACCAGTGTTTTCGCAGCACCCAAGGGAGACTGGCGCGTGCTGGATGCGTTTGAAGTCGGTACCAATGTCTATGTCCGCTCGCTGGCGGTGGAGAAGGCCAAAAATCGCATCTGGATCGGCACCTCGCTGGGGGTGCATGAAATTGATCTGAAAAACAACGAACGCCTCAATACCTTCACCCGCGACCATGGCCTGGCCAACGAGTATGTATTCGCCATCGGCATCGATGTCGATGGCAACAAATGGTTTGGCACCAATGCGGGCGGCATGTCCCGTTACAACAATGGCAAGTGGAAAACCGTCTTCCCCATGCACGGCCTGGCGGATTACTGGATCTATTCCTTCGCCAATGACAAGACCGGCGATTTGTGGATCGGCACCTGGGCGGGTGTCAATCGCTTGAATCCCAAAACCGGCAAGATGACGACCTATGTCAAGGAACTCATCAACGAATGGGTATACGGCATCGACGTCGATTCGAAGAACCGCATCTGGTTCGGCACCGAGGGCGGCATTTCTATGTATGACGGCAAGGCCTGGCATTCGTGGACACACAAGGATGGTCTGGGCGCGCCCAACGATGATAAAAAACCTGCCAGCCCCAACACCGGCCTGGGCACCCGCTCACGCCATGACCTGGGTGTGATGACAGCGGAGGGTGTGCCGACTTTCAACCCCAATTACGTATTCGGCGTACTGGTCGATCCCAAGGATGTGGTGTGGGCTGGAACCTGGGGCGGAGGCGTGGCGCGTTATGACGGAAAGAAATGGAGCAATCTAACTACTCGTGACGGTCTGGCTGGCGATGTCGTGTTCAGCATTGCCCGTGATCAGGAAGGCGCGATGTGGTTCGGCACCAATCGCGGCGTGTCGCGTTATGACGGCAAGACCTGGAAGAACTTCGGACGCCGTGAAGGCCTGCTTGAAGAAAATGTCTATGCCCTGGCAGTAACCCCGGCAGGTGAAGTCTGGGCAGGAACCAAACGCGGGGTTGCCCGATTGGGAAGGAAGTAACAGAGGATGAACGTGATGACCAATGCAAAATTAGTGGCGGTAGGACTGGTGGTGGCGGGTAGCGCCATCGCCGGCGCTTATGTTCTGGGAACCAGGCAAGGCGAAAAACAGGGGACGGTAGCGGAAGCGCCCGCACCTGCAACTCAGCCTGCCATGCCGGCGGGGCATCCTGCTTCGCCACAGACAATGCCCGAGCAACAAGGAAAGGTCGAAGTTGACCCGAATGCCAAGTTCATCCATTTCCGCGTGGGCAACCGCAACGTCAAGGATATTTTTCTGGATGGAAAAATCGTCTGGGTGGGCACGTCAGGTGGGCTTATCCGCTATGACACAGGTACTGATGAGTACCGGCTGTTCGATTCGCGTAACGGGCTGCTGTCCAATGGAGTCTTCCACGTCAGCAAGCTGGATGGCCGCATCGTCGCGGGCACCTATGGCGGCGGCATGTCATTGTACGACCCGGCCAATGACAAATGGGAAACCTACAACATTCCTGACGGGCTCGGCGATGCCTTCATCTACGATGTACTGAAAGCAAAAAATGGCGATGTCTGGATTGCCACCTGGTCAGGCGTCAACCGCGTTCGCGGCGGCGCGCTCAAGGATCGTACCAAGTGGGATCTGTATACCGTGGAGAACACCCAAACCGGATTGCCCAATGACTGGGTCTACGGCCTGGCGGAAGGTAAAAACGGCGACATCTGGCTGGCCACCGAAGGCGGTCTGGCGCTCTATCGGCAGGGAAAATGGACTAACTGGAACCACAAGAAAGGCCTGGGCGCGGATTACGAACTTGTGAAAGGTGACATCCAGTTCAAGAACGACCCGGCCCAATATTCCAGCCACCACGCCAAGCAGAAAGAGGAAATGGGTTTGCAGAACGTAACCACGGCCTACAACCCCAACTACATCGTCTCCATCATCGTTGACCGCGATGGCGTGGTCTGGACCGGCACCTGGGGCGGCGGCCTGGCGCGTTTCGATGGCAAGAACTGGAAGAATTACACTGTCAAGGATGGTTTGCCCGGCAACCATGTTTTCATGCTGCATCAGGAGGCCAACGGCCAGATCTGGGTGGGTACCAGCAACGGCCTGGCTGCCATGCAAGATGGCAAGTTCAAACCCATGAGCACGGCGGACGGGTTGTTCTCAAATTACGTCTTTTCGATGGCTACATCCGAAGCAGGGGACAAGTGGGTCGGCAGCTTTGGCGGCGTGGCGCACTTGTATCCAAACAGGTAGCAACGATTAGACAAATCAAATTTCCATCAACAACAAAAAGATGAATCGCAATGGGGTCTTTTCATTTTCAGGAAAGCGCAAATATTTTTCCTGTGCGTGGGAATAAATACCACTTTAAATTAAGGTGTTTGTTACACGAATCTTGGCAATGCCTTGATAAATATGCACTAGCTACTTAACAGTTATTTGGTACTTAAGTTGCTCTTCTTCCTGGAGGCACCGTAACCGGCCCGCCCGTAATGGCGGGTACTGTGTGATTGGGGCTATGAGATTGAACAAACCAGGAGGAAAAATGATAGCCAAGTTACCCTTGTTTTCTGTCCTTTCCATGCTTGCACTAATGGTCGGGCCGGCGTATCCGGGCGATCAACTGGAAGAGGCCCGAAAATACATGCAAACGGGCAAGCCGGCCGAAGCAGGGAAAATACTCAATGCCATGGTGACAGCCAATCCGGACAACCTGGCGGCAAGACTTGAAAGAGGCACCTTGCACGCTTGGCAAGGCCGGCATGTCGAGGCAGATCAGGATTTCGCTTATGTGCTGTCCCGCGAGCCTTCAAATCTGGGCGCGCTGAATGGCGCAGGCTATAACCATGCATGGGCAGGCAAATTCAGTGAAGCGGAGAGCCGCTTCAAGGAAACCTTGCGAATCGCTCCAGGCCAGCCTGATGCGGAAAAAGGTCTTGCCTATGTAGCCCTGTGGCGTGGCGATTACGACACAGCGATCACCCGGTTTGGCGCCTTGGCGGGCGCAAAGCCTTCTTCCGCCGAATACCAGGTTGCGCTGGGTCAGGCCCATTATGGCGCTGGACGCGTCAGTCAGGCACGCACGCATTTTCAACGGGCATTGGAGCTCGACCCCGCACGCGTAGAAGCTAAACAAGGGTTGGCGTCAACCCGGATCAAACCTGCGCCTAAACTGTCGTTTACCCTGCTGGGTGGACACACCTGGCTACCGGGCAATGAAGAGTCAACTGGCATCCGATGGGGCGAGATCGGTTTGCAGGCAACCCCGGCGTTGAGGATATTTGCCCGCTATGACAACGGACTCAGCCAGGATAACCGGTCACTTGCTACCCGGGGCCAGGATGCGCCTGCGTACAGCGCTGGCGGCTTTCTTCGCTATGGAAATTGGGGCACTCAACTTGAAGCAGGCTTGAGGGACATCGAAGCCGGTTCTGATCAGAAAATATTTGGTGTTGAGCAACTCCGATTTTTTCCGGGAGATCAAAATGCCAAGCTGGGCGGCCGTTTTTATCATAATGACGATGGCAAGACGGAATGGATGGCTTATGCAGGCTATGGATTTCCGGTCAACCGGCAATTTCGGCTTGAGCCCGTGCTTTTCTACAGTCGCAATACAAGCACGGATAGCACCGATATCCGCCTGCTGTTGGGAGGGGAATATGCATTTGCAAACGGCTTGAAACTGGGCGCTGGCGTTGCAGGGGGTGAAGTGGACGGGCCAGGCATCAACGGAAATGTCATCGACAGCTATGTTTCCCTGAGATGGCCAATCACTTCAGGGGTGGATGCCTTGGCCAATCTGCGTCGTGAAGTGGTGGACAGCAAGGGCATCACTGTTTTTGCCATCGGTTTCCAGGCTAATTTCTGAGCGAGTCATGACCACACGCACATTGAGCGGGAAAGTGGTGATTCCCGCGACTCGCAATTCGAACATACTCCTTCAGAGTGCTGGCCCAAATTACCGGGCGCATCCTGGCCTGTATTTATTCGTGTTTTCTGCATGGATAGCTTCGCTTCTTTGGTTTCATCCAAGGCTGGTGGGGCTTCTGGACATTGCTCAAGGCTGGGGTAGCTGGGCGGCGCTTGGGTTCTTTATCATGTTCATAGAATTGGCCTGGTTGTATGCCTGGTATAATGGAGGGGTCATTCTTTTCAGTTGGTGGTATCGTGCCAACGCTGTCGTGCCAGCGCAGCCGGACTTGCCGCATCCTCCCCCTGCCATTGCCGTTCTCTACACAACGTGCAATGACTTTGTGGAGGTCTGCGTCCAGTCATGCCTGAATCTGGAGTACCCCAATTTCAGGATTTATCTTCTGGATGACAGTTCCGATCCGGAATACATCAAGCGTATCGACCGGTTTGCAGCTTTGCATGGTGAGAAGATACACGTTGTTCGTCGACCAGATCGCAAGGGATTCAAGGCCGGCAATCTCAACCATGCATTGCAGAAGGTCTGCCATGAACCTTTCTTTGCCTTGGTGGATGCGGATGAAATCCTGCCACGCGATTTCCTGAGCCGCCTGGTGCCTCGCCTGGCTCAAGAGCCCAGCTGCGGTTTCATACAAGCCAACCACCAGTCGAATCCCGGGCAGGCCAGTTTGCTTGGACAGGATTTAGGCATGGGCGTCAATTCACATTGGCGCTGGTATCACCCACTGCGTAATCATTTTGGTTTTGTCATGCTGCTTGGACATGGTGCCGTTGTGCGCCGTTCGGCATGGGAGGCCGCTGATGGCTTTCCGGAGCTGGTAAGCGAGGATCTTGCTTTCGCCCTGGCAATCCGCGAGAAGGGGTTTCACGGCCGATTTGCGGAGGACGTGGTTTGTTATGAGGACTTCCCAGACAACGTAAGAGCCTTTCGCATCCGGCACATGAAGTGGACCCGGGGCACGTCAGAATTTCTTTTTAAGAAGATGGGTGCCCTGCTGAGTTCAAGGCGGATTTCCTGGCCGGAGAAAGCGGACATTCTTCTTCCCACGCTCAATTTGCCCTTATCCCTGTTTTTTTTCCTGTTTCTGGTGGATGCCAATGTTATCCTGCCGGCCATTTATGGTGAATCCAGGGCGCTGACGCTGGCAATTGGTGGTCAGGAACTCGCGTTTCATGTCAATCATCCGCATGCGGCATTTTCCATCCTGAATAGCCTGGATTTTTATGCCATAACGATTTTCACGCTGCTTTCCCCGGTGTTGTGTTTCGTTATTGATCTGGCAAGCAAGCCACTTAAGCTTGTCAAATTCCTGGGCAGAAGTACGGCCATTTATGGCGCTTTATCTCCCCTGTCTGCGATGGGCGTATTGTTTTACCTCATTACCCGCAAAGCGGTTTTTCATGTCACTGCTGAGCAGAAAGCGCAGACTGGCGGCGGAGACTGGCGCCACCGCTTGCGCCAAGTGCTGGGTGCCACACACCCGGACCATGGCCTGGTGCAGGGTTTCGAAATAGGATGCGGGGTGTTTTTTGGTGTCATGGCACTGCTGAATTTTCAGGTGGCAGTGCTAGGACTCGCGCTTGCATTCATGATGATGCCGTTGCTCCATCGCGTGGATTGGGGCAACCGCGCGCTCCGGGTCGGTATATTCGCGCCCTTTATCTTGATTCTGGGGGGTATCGGCTTAGGTGGACTATCACTGGCAGGGGTGCAAACGGTCTTTTTTGGTTATGGATTCCACTTCTGATTTTTCTGTCAGTTGAGCTCAACCAATAAATTGTTTGGCTGAGAGTGATCAAGGTTTTGGCGTGACAGGATGAAGGGGCCGATAGATGGTGATAGCCCCGGCTACCTGCCCAACCCGATACCCGGTCGCCCGGTCGTGTGGGTAGGCTTCCTTGATACGGGACTTCAGCGATGGCGCCAGCGTGTCAGGTGTGCCGTGACAGGCCAGGCAGGGCTTCTGCATCACCAGGGCTTTCATGTAGCGGTAAGCATGTCCTTGCAGGTCGCGGGTCATATCGCCAAATTCAAGCGTCTGAGCGGATTCACCAAGAAACGCCCGTTGCTCAAACTGGTTAAGCACACGCTGCTCCCATGCATCAGCGGTGCCAAGGACAATATTTCTTGGCTTGAGCGAAACCCGGGATACCCGCCAGCCGTATTTTCTTGAAAGGGAGTCCGCCAGTTCGGGCGCGCGATCACGGCAAACCAGCCAGGCGGCATCGGGCCCTTTGCGGGTGAAGGTGTCGATGATTTCGCTTGTCAACTGCTGATTGAATGAGGCAGCAAGTTTCCGGGCCATCGCCAACTGGCTTTCATCCACGTTCTTGCCCGCCGCATATGCGGGGACGCATGCCAGCAGGGCAAATGTACATGAGAGAAAATTTGCAGTGCTCATAGAATGACGGCGACAAATCAATTGACCTGATTATAGAAGCCAGCCCTCGAACTGGCCCGATGCGGGGTGATTTTTATTCATAAGTTTTACACATAGGCGTACATTCAGAATTGCTGTCCCGTATAAAAATGAAACCGACAGTCAGCTGACCGCTTGGCTACATACATGGCTTCGTCCGCATGTTTTATCAGCGTTTCGGCATCCAACCCGTCGTAAGGAAAGCAGCTGATCCCGATCGACGCGGATAGCTTGACCTGCCTGCCCATGACATTGAAGGGGATTTCGATGCAATCCAGAATGGTTCTTGCGACGATTTCGGCATCTTCACGATGAGACAGATTGGGGAGGAGGAGGGTGAACTCGTCCCCTCCCAATCGGGCTACTGTGTCGTTATGACGCACGACACTGCTTAATCTGACCGCCACTTCCTGCAGCACCCTGTCCCCTTCGTGATGGCCAAAGTTATCATTCACTGGCTTGAACCCGTCCAGATCAAGAAAAATCACGCCCACATGGTTGCGGGCGACCCGCGCCGACATGGCGATGGCCTGTTCCAGCCTGTCCATGAAAAGTGCCCGGTTGGCGAGTCCTGTGAGCGGATCATGAGTGGCCTGATGAGCCATGTCCGATTCGCGCAGCTTGCTTTCCGTAATGTCGCTGAAAATGGCCATGAAATGCTCAATCATTCCGTCAGGCCCGCGAACGCTGGAAATGCTCAGCCACTCAGGATAGATTTCGCCGTTCTTCCGCCGGTTCCAGATTTCTCCTTGCCATTGCCCCGTGGTGAGCAGGGTTGTCCACATGGCTTCGTAGAAAAACAGGTCCTGTCTGCCCGACTTGAGTATCGCCGGTGTTTTGCCTATGGCCTCGGCAGCCGTGTAGCCTGTCATGCGGGTAAAGGCGGGATTGACCTTCTGGATCACGCCATTTTGATCGGTGATGGTGATGCCTTCCAGCGCACGGTTGAACACTTCGGTATCCAGCCGGCTTTGCTCAGCTTCCGCGATCGCCCGGTCCATCACCCGGTTGAATGATTTGCACGCCTGCGAGATTTCGTCATTGCCTGATACCGGAAGCCGTTCAAGGGCAGAGGCCTTGCCGGCGGCAATTCTTTCCAGCCCCTGCCGCATGTCAGCGATGGGTTTCATGACCCGTCGGGAAACGCGTATGTAGCAAAAGCCGGCTACAGCCAGGGCAAACAGCGAAGCAATCGCAAATGATTCGATCGCCAGCAGATCCTGACGCGCGTTGTGCCGTTTCATCGAAAGCTCTAGCGAGATCGCGCCCAGGACATCGCCCTCGCGTACCTGATGGCAGGCCAGGCAATCCTTGCCCAGAAAATTCCGTGAGGCCAGGATGGGCCTGATTATCATTAGCCGGGCTTCATTTCCAGTTCCTGTGCGAGTAGTTGCGGCGCGTTTTGATTTAAGAACTTCAAGCTCGCTGGCGCTGGGGCGAGCTTGATATCTGTTGCCGTATTGGCGAACGATCGCTTCAGACCGGATGACATTCAGCGATTCGATTTCATGACCCATGCGAATCTGCTCCAGCAGCAAATCCCGCTTGTCGGCATGGCCGGCCATGGCCAGGCTGGTCAATCCCGCCAGCGTCAGCTCATAAACCGCGCGTCCGTAGGCCTCGGCCTGGCCTTCTGAAACCTTGGCGGTTTCCCGCCAGGACCAGACCGCCAGCAGCGCCATCGCTAATGCAACAGCCAGCCAGACTTCCAGGGTAAGCATCAGGCTTAAGCCAAGTTTGGCATTTCTGGCCTGACCAGAAGTCTCTGACGGCTGCCTCAATGAAACACCGGTTAGCAAAATTTTCTCCACTATCAAGCACAATGCACTGTAAATTGAAGCAATGATCGTTCCTGTTCACCTTGTGTGACGTTTGAACTATTATTCAAGACAGCAATGTCTGGTAAGTTGAATTATGTTTTAGCTTGAAAGCCAGGATAAAAAAGAACGGGCCATGGAAAAAATTTACGCGGGCAGCAAATCAAGCAGGTTGACCTGGGGTTTCGCGCTTTCAAGCCTGCTATTCATTTCAGTGGCGTCTATCGCATCCTCCTTGCTGATTTCTCGATTTGTTACCGAGAAAATGATTGAGCGCGATTCGGAAACCACAACTGCATTCGTGCAAACCCTGGCTGTCGTGCAGCAGGCACGCGGCTATTTTCTGGGCCATATTGCGCCCGATGAAAAACTCGATCAGTTCTTCCGCCATATCGCTGCCATGCCCGATGTGGTGCGCGCAAATATCTATGCCAGGGACCGGACGGTTTTGTGGTCTTCCAACGCCGACTTGGTTGGCAAGAAGTTCATGGTCAATCCGGAACTGGATGAGATCTTCATGGAGAAGGGCAGGTCACATAGCGGCGTCATAGGTGAAGATGTCTCGCGCAAGGCGGAACATCACGAGCTTGACCGGAACAAGAAAATTATCGAAACCTATGTTGCAGTGATGGACCCGCAAACCCGGCTGGTCATGGGGGCAATCGAGTTCTACAAGAACCCGCAGACTCTTTGGGAAAGCATCTATACGCTAAACCAATGCATCTGGTCCGTCGCAGTTGGCGTTGGTCTCCTGCTCTATACCTCCCTGATCCTGTTCGTGCGGCGGCTGGGCAGGCAATTCAGTCAGATGGACCCCGATCTCCGGTTAACAAAAATCATGGCGCAGGCGGTGTCACGCGGCATGCTTCAGAGCGCGGTCGCACATACAGGCAACCTTGCTAGCTGGTCGGAATCGCTCGACCACTATGCGGAAATCGGACCTCCGAAACTGATCGCAGCATCGCTCAATGAAATTGTCAGCAATTGTTTCAATGGCATTGGCAAGCGTCTTGAAATGGCCGGGATCCAGTTCACAACGGACTTGCCTTCCAATCTTCCGAATATCTCAGTGGATCCGGTTTGGCTGCAGATCGCGCTCGACAATGTCATTCAGCATGTCATTAATTCTCTACCGGAGGGGGGAAAGCTGACGGTTACCGCGCGTGCGGATGAAGCCAATAAAATGGTTTATCTGGAAATGCGCGACGGTGGAAAGGGGCTGAAATCAGGACCACGTCCATGTGAAGATTCCGCGGATGACCTGGAGCTTGCGAGGAACCTGATCGAACGCATGGAAGGGAAACTCATTCTTGCGCCGCTGATAGATGGCGCATGTGACAGAACACTACGGTTAAGGATTGCTTGAGCAGATTCAGTTAGTCCGTGGTCATTAATCGACTTACGAAGCAGGGCACCTGCTCGGGAAGTAGTCTGGAAGTAGATCGGCTATTTATCAAGGCCAAGCAGTGCGGCATTCATCGGGTTGGAATTCAGCTCTACGGTGCAATCAGCTTTGCTGCCGCACATGACTGACTTAACCAGCAACTCCACAAAGCTCCAGTCCGTAGGGTGGGTGAACAATGGGATAACAACCCAACCATCTTCCTCGGAAAATCCCGTCTGAACATGATTATTTTCAGGACGGGGAACTGGCATTCCTGCTTTTTGTGGCTGCATTAAACCAGGAATGCAATGGATGTCTGTGTTGCTTTGCCAGCACGTCCACGACGTTTCGCTCGCTGTTGCTGGTTTCATCATGACGACTCCTAACATGGCAAGGGCAATTCCCATGCCGAATCGAGCATTCAATTTCATTGAAACGTTTCCCTTTTTCCCTGACTGTCATTCCGCCCTCAAAGAGCATGGGATGCAGACTTTGATGACTTGTTAAATGAGTACTCGGAAGAGTTGGGAAGATGTTTAAGCAGTGAAAGCCCAGACTGTGTTGTCTTTCTTCAATTGTCGCTCCCACGAAATTCGAGTAACACGACCTCAAAGAAATCAGCCACTTGACTTCACAGACAAATACCATCCGGGGAACCACCGATTTCATCAAAGAAATTATTTTTAATCAATTAGATGGCGCCCATTCCTGAGAACGGGGGAGAGCGGCCCACTAAAAATTCTGGTAACGCGCCGAATGCCGAGATCAAAAGCAGGCGTTCGGGGTGCTTCATGACCTTCCGCTCATCGGCGATGTTGTTGAAAAACTCGTTGCGACAGAGATCGTGATGATGCTGCGGAG
>ERZ1645185.478-NODE-478-length-16802-cov-4.308712_pt1 | contig 16802 bp, 19 predicted proteins | sample MGYA00575351_ERZ1645185 | MGnify/ENA primary metagenome ERZ1645185 (study PRJEB40838, sample SAMN11284767) | freshwater sediment metagenome | isolation source: river sediment | host: Sediment | place: India: Jana village, Kanpur | collected 2015-12-17 ...
AAGTTTTCTGTACTAATTGACGGTCTTGAGCAGAAAGAACGGTCTGTGAGTGTGCCGAAAATTACATTTGGCAAGAAGGAGCGGGGAGGCTGGTCCATTTGCCTCAGTGGCTCAGTTTGCACAGAGCATTGGACAACGAGATGAAAGACACTTGAGCACTAATGGTCTGAGAATTCGATTCGCATGCCTGTGCTAAATTTGTGCTAAAAATTTTCAAAACCGACCACTACCCCTCGAATCCATCGAATCAGTGGAACGCGCACAAGTATCTGTTTTGGCAGTCAAAAATGGGGAAACCATTGATACACCGAGCGTTTTAAAATCTGTCCCGGCCTGTTTCCTAAACCGCGGGTCGCACGTTCAATTCGTGTCGGGGGCACCAACCTTACCTCTCCTGTTCCTTGCGATAATTCTCTTCCATATCCCACGCATCCAAGACGGGTGAGGCCTTTGCTCAGGGATGTCAGCCATAAAACAACTCTCCATTCAACTCTACGAGGCCGAAGAGCACTCCTGCTAAGAATTCTCGCGTAGATTGCCGTCCCTTTCGCACGACTACCCTTAGGCCTTCAGGCTCAGCGTAAAATGTTCTCATTGCACAGTTCTCTCCCTCCACTTTCGACTCCAGAACCGACACTTGTGGAATAATCGGGATAGAAGGACTGCAAAATCAACAGTTTACCAAAACACCCGAGAACGGTACTGAGCTTGCAAAAGCGACTCCACATAACAAAAGGAGTCCCTATCATGATTGAGTTCCCGCTGATCCTCATAGGTTATGCACTGCTGCCGATCATTGCCTTCCAGCTGATGATCATGGCCGACCGTCCTCAAGAGAACGGCGAGCAAAACGCCTTTCCGCAGGTCGAGATCCTGTAAGCCTGCGGCGGCTCTGCCGACCATGAGCAGAGCCGCCGCCTTGCCGGGCAGCAACGGGCCCCCGCCGAAAAGGCTTCTGATCAACGCTCACGAAGAACGATTCCTCTCCACCCTCCGCAATCAGACATCCCTACACCATCGCTCACATATACGTACATGAGGGTATGGCCACGCTCCCGGAAGCAGCCCATTGTCCCTCGACGAATCAGGCAGACGTAGGTAGAATTGTTCATGTATAATGCGCGCAGACAATGATCGCGGCATCCTCCACACCGCACAAACGGTTCCTCATGAACACCCCTGTCACCAGAACGACTTCCAGCATATCCACCGCACAGAAATCCGTGAACCCGATGAACCTGCTCGCTTGCCTGGTCATGCTCCTTCTCCTCACGGCCGGGTGCCACGGATATTCTCGCCTGGAGATCCCGACGACGGATGGATTCCATTCAAAACTGCCTGCTCCATACACCCGAGCGGTAGTCTGGGGCGGACGACCCGACACCGTACAAAGCGCGAGCACCTGGCTCCTGAAAAGAGGCCTCCTGGTTGTGGACCAGACAAAGGTCCTACAGGCCGCAGCTGACCAGAAGGTGAGTCTGACGGGATATCAATACCTCGAAACTGATGTATTGCGAATGGCCAAACTCGTCGGTGCACGCTTGGTCGTCTTCAGCAATGCAGAGGTCGGGTCGTGGGAAGCCCTTGATTGGAGTGCGGGGATTCCGCACAGCCAACGTGTGTATTCAGCCACCATCTCCTTACGGGCGGTTGACGTGAATACAGGGGAAATCGAGTGGAGCGGCAAGGCCCAATCCACTGAACGGTTCAGCAACATCGAGGAAGGTATCAGCCTGCTCACTTGCCATGCCTTGGCCACCGCGTGGGGCATGCGTAACCCCGGGGCGACTGCGCCGGAAAACGTGTGCCCCCAGGGATCAGGCGTCATGGTGACCGAAACACACAGACCAGTAGCGAATCCAACCTCTTCCGGCCGGGAAAACCTCACTCCCCCAATGAACAATTAGCAGGATTTTCACTCCTCACTGTCTCCCTCTGTGCGAAAACGCGCTCTTTCTGTCGATTTTCCACCCCAGGCGTTATACTGGTCACGTGACACGCGTCACATTTCTCGACCGCAGACACGTATGGCCTATCGCCTGCCCATTCTGCTTCAGACCCTCTGTCTCGTCTGTCCTCTGCTCGCCGGGGCCGCAGAACATCGCCCGTTTTGGACGGAGCAGGCCCTGTTTCATTTCGGGGACGATGTGTTCTTTACCGGCCGATCTTCATGTGCGCCATCCATTGAAGAAGGACGTCAGCGTGCCTACCTCGCCGCAGTTCAGGAAGTCAGAAACTTTACCCGCGCCAAGGAAATCGAAGGGTTTCCCTTGGATACCCAGATGATTTTTGAAGACGCCCGTCCCGCAGACTGCGCCCAGGGATTCGTGACCGTTTGGCGATTACTGCGAGCCCCGCGTGCAGCACTAGAGTCGCTCGCAAAACGCCCTGCCCCTGGAAAACCGGCGGACATTTCCCCGATCCTTGCGCAGGTCACGGCAATCCGCAACCTCACGCCGCGCGTGGGCATGCTGCGGGACGAGGTCTGGAGCCGTTACGGCTTGCCACGATCGATCTGGGCGCGACCGGAACAAGGCGAACTGATTTGGGACTATGCGCAATTCGGACTGACCATCGTGTTCAACCAGGATGATGTGCTGACACGCTGGCGCCTGAACGGCCCGCATTCACGGTCCAGTGAGGGAACCACATCGCCCGCCCCGCAGGAGCCGCCGACGGGAACAGATCTGCCGACCATCGACCTCACAACCCGGCTCCAACAACTCGAAGAACAGCAGGACCAGGAACGCCGTCGGGCAGCCCGTCGCTATTGCGCGCTACGTTTTGCGGAGGTGCCCGACGCGCTACGCCCAAAACCCGGCGCGTGCGAGCAGCGGGAATACGAACGGCTGAAGGAGCAACATCCCCGATTCTGACGAGACAAGCAGGTATTACCGTCCCGAGCAGGAGACCGTCATGGCTACAGAACCAGCGCCGCACTCGACCATCCTTATCGTCGACGACGATCCCACAACAATTCTGTTGGCCACCAAACCACTGCAACTTGCCGGCTACACAGTACTGCAAGCCCCGGGAAGCGCTGAAGCCCTTCGGCTCTACACCGAACACCCACAGCCGATTCATCTCATCCTCACAGACATCTTTCTTCCTCCCCCCGACTTCCAACTCTCCGTCGAGAAGAATCCCTACCCCAGAGTCAATGGTCTCGAGATGGTCGACCTGCTGCTTGAGAAAAAACGAGACATCCGAATCATTCTCATGTCCAGCACTCCAGGACCAGACCTGTGCAGTCGTGGCCTCATTCGGGAGGGATTACCCTTCCTGAATAAGCCCTTTACCAGCGAGGTGTTGCTGACGCTGATCCATGAGACATTGGCCGGCCCTCCTACCACACAGAGCCCTCCGAAGCCTTCTGCATCCGGCAAAGCCGAGGTCGAATGGGTCGACTGACTGCCATCACGCCCCCGCATCTCACGATCGGCAACGAGTAAATGCAGGGATTGCTTGTCAGGCAACACCCCCTCGGATAGACTTTTCTCACAAGAGGGATATGTCGCATGGCACGAGCAAAAGCAACAGAGCCGCTACGCAGCAAGACAAAACCGAACGCCGTTGAAGAGCTCACCCGCGGCGTCGCCACGCTCCGGGAGTTAAGCGTCCAGATCGAGGATCTGAGCCGGGATGGATTCCCCTACCGTGAAGCCGTCCGCGCGAGAACCGAACTCTCCTTTCGTGAAACGATCCGTCGATTATTCGGTGAAAAATCCCCCGAGTATCAGGCGCACAAGAATCACAAACTGAGAGTCGGTAGTCGCGCAGAATCCGCACAGAGCACCGCGCTCTTGAAGGAATTCATCGCGGCGCTTGAGATTCAAAAAGCTGAGTTACTCGGCCTCAAGCCGGATGAAGTCATCGCCGTCGTCCAGGCAGAGCCCGATCGTCCATCGCTGACTGTAGTTCCGCTCACCACCCCGCCTGACTCCCCCACAGCGCCGAACGCAATGGAGCCTGTCTCGCTTGCGGCCGTCTCTGTTCCTAGTCCCCCTGCTCCAGCCGTCAGAGCGACGGCCACCATCAACCCACTTCCCTCGTTCCCCTCGACGACCTCCGCAGCCGCACTGGTTGTCGTCCCTTCCACACCAATGCCGGTCACGGACGCTTCACCTCAGTCTAGGCCCGACGCGCCAACACCTCGCTCGATTCAGCCACCGCCCTCAATCGGCCCAACATCAGTTGAAACCACCGTGGCGCCACACGCAAGCATGGCACAGCCGCCAGTCTCGACACCGCCGGTCACCATCAGTGCCGACCCGGCAACGCCGCCACCGACAGCCAGTTCCACAGCCAGGGCGGCAGCAGATGCCCCCATTCCCACAAGAACAATTCCTCCTGTCGCGCCGACCGTGAGCGCTATCCCTCACGGGACCATTCCACCTGTTCCCCATACAACGTTGCGCCCGCGGCCCGCGACATCCGTCAGCACCGAATCTCCGACACCGACTCAGCCGGCCGCGATGCACACAATCGCTCAAGCGCCGACGGCCGCTCCGATTCCTGCGTCACCCCAACCCGCAGCCCCATCGTTGCCTGCAGCCCTGGCCGGATCAGATGATGTTCCTGCTCCCGACATTCGAACCGAGGCTCCGATCATTCAGCCGGCGGCGCCGGCACCGGCCAGCTCAATTCACGCACCAAAGCAGGAACCGACTGCGCCTTCATCTGCTGCATCGGTAACAACACCGGTCCAACCATCCTCGCCCGCATCGACTCAGAGCCCGGTTCCAGAGAAGGCGCAAGACGTCAAACTCCACGTCGAACAGGGAACGCTGGGCATACTAAGGAGGGTCTGCGCCCGATTTCACCTCGTCGCGCGCCAACTCAGGCTCCGAAAAGAATATCGTCCCACACTCGAAATCAACGATGAGTATGATCTTCAGGACCTGTTTTATGCCCTTCTGCGCTTGCAGTTTGATGAGGTGGGCACGGAGGACTGGTCCCCAGCCTATGCGAACGGCGCACATCGGACCAGCTATCTGCTCGACTGGGATAACACGGTAGTGGTCGTCAAACAAACTCGTTCAGGCCTGTCGAGCAAGGACTTGGCCGAACAGGTTGCGGCAGATAAGGTCCACTATTCCGCTCGACCCAATGGAACCACGCTGCTGTGCTTCATTTATGACCCGGAAGGACGGGTGGGAAACCCTCGTGGCCTGGAGACCGATTTGACCTCCACAGAGGAAACGTACCGAGTCGAGGTGATCGTCGCGCCGAAATAACACGTGGCCCCGCCCCCTCGGCAGGCGTTTTATTGACTTCATCCGGACCAATCCGATAGGTTTCGACTCGCGGAACGGCCTCGCCGCCTGTCCGCACTAGTTCAAGGGAGATTCCCCCCTATGTCCGACCGAGCCTACGTCTTGATCAACGTCCATCCCGGACAAACCGCCGACGTCGTGAAAGCCCTGTCTGACATCAAAGAGATCAAACAAATCGACCCCTGCTGGGGCAAGCCGGACATCTTCACAATCGTTGAAATTCCTCATCAAGACGCCTTGACCCAGCTGGTATTGGCGAGGATTCACGCCATCCCCGGTGTCGATCAGACCGACACGCACATGGTCTATCGACTGCAGGAAGGCAAGCCAAAATGAGCCGGATGCTGCCATCTCGTGCGGCCATTCTCCTTGTAGCAGCGGTCGCTGGCTGTGCAGGCAGCCCTGCCGCCCCGGAGCCGGATGTGATGGACGTTACGCTCCACGCTCCCATCGAACAGGTCAAAGCTGCAGTGGCCGATGTGCTTTCCCAGGAAGGCTATACGGTCGCCCAGGATGATTCCGGCAATGTGACGACGGGCATGAGGCAGGAAATCAGAAGTCCATGGAACTGGTTGCTGCGCTGGAGGTTCGGAGTGGGCAAGAGCCGGGTGGAAGCACGCGTCGTCCCGCAGGACGAATCGACGACCCGGCTGCGGCTGCAAGTATTTCACCGTGGGAAAGACGGACTCTTCGACACGTGGGAAGATGCGGAAACGCCTCTGCCGCAGAGCGCCGCGAATGAAATTCGCCGGATCAAAAACGCCCTGCGATTATTATAAACTGGGGCTATTTGTCGTCGCCCTCCTCGCCGAAATCCAGGCCGAACCGCTCCGCCATCCGGTATAACGTTCGCCGATCAATCCCGAGAATCTTCGCTGCCTTGACCTTGTTGCCTCGTGTCTCCTTGAGCACACGGGAGAGATGCCGCTTTTCCACCTCGTCCAGGGTCAGTAAGGCTTCGGGATCTGTGTCCCCACGACTCTCCTTGCGCGTCGCCGATGGATCAGGCTCAGCACGAATGGCTTCTGGTAGATCTTCAGGCAGCAACAGCGGTCCATGACTGAGCGAGACTGCCCGCTCGACGGCGTTTTCCAACTCACGCACATTGCCCGGCCAATGGTAACGCTTGAGCAGGATCATGGTTTCCGGCGTAAACCCCCGCACATGCGACCCTTGTTTGGCATATTTCTGTAAAAAGTGGTGGGCCAGCATCGGAATGTCTTCCTGCCGCTCAGCTAAGGACGGAAGCGCAATCCGTACCACATTCAGGCGATAATACAAATCATCGCGGAACTTTCCGTCCTTCACCTGGGCGGCCAGATCGCGATTGGTGGCGGCGATAATGCGTACGTCGACTTTCACCGAGGACGTACTCCCGACACGCCGAACCTCATGCTCCTGCATCACACGCAACAGTTTGACCTGGAGCGCCTGGCCAAGATCTCCGATCTCATCAAGAAACAGGGTGCCGCCGTTGGCCGCTTCAAACAAGCCGGCCTTAGCGCCGACCGCTCCCGTGAACGCCCCCTTTTCGTATCCGAACATTTCAGATTCCAGGAGATGATCGGGCAACGCCCCGCAGTTCACGGGGATGAAGGGCTTGTCGCGACGCGGACTATTGAGATGCACCGCTCGCGCGATCAATTCCTTGCCGGTTCCACTTTCTCCTTCGATCAGCACCGTGCTCCGCCCGTCCGAGACTCGAGCGACGAGTTTATACACCTCCAGCATGGCCGGGCTGCTGCCAACCAGGTGCGACCAGGGTTCACGCGCTCGCGCATCCTCACGGAAGCGGGCATTCTCCCGCACCAGCCGGCAATGCTCCAAACTTCGTTGGACGACCAGGCGGATATCGTCCTTCTTGAAGGGTTTCGCCAGATAATCATACGCACCCTGCTTGATCGCCTCGATCGCCCCTTCCAATGAGCCGAACGCGGTGAGCAACACAATCGACGTATCCGGACTAAACCGCTTGAATTCCTTCAGCACCAGGAACCCGTCGCCTTGCTCCATGCGAATGTCGGTCAACACGACGTCCGGGAGGACGTGCCGACCACGTTCCACGGCAGCCTGGCCGCTGGAAAAGGCCTCGACCTCATACCCCTCCTTTGCGAGCGCTTCGGCCAGCAACGCACGCGCCGCGTCATCATCGTCGACCACAAACAGTTTTGCCTGACTCATCAGCGTTCTGCTCCTACGTTGCAGCTGACTCCGACGGCATGCCGGGAAGCACCACCGTCACCGTTGTCCCTGTTCCCAATTCACTCTCCAGCGTCAACTGACCGCCATGGGCGACAACGGCCTCGCGACTGAGAAAGAGCCCCAACCCTGTCCCCTTGCCGATCGCCTTGGTCGTAAAAAACGGCTGAAAGGCCCTTTCCAGGTTTTCCCGTGGCATGCCGCATCCCGAATCGGCCACGACGAGCATGACCACGGTGTCGAGATCGGACCGGCCCGTGCAGGCGGCGCGCTCCCGTTCGTCCGCCGACGCCGGCCGCATCGCCACAGTGACCGTCACCTGCCCTCCCGTCCCGGTGGCAGCCAACGCATTGGTGAGAAGATTGACAAGCACCTGGTGGATCTTCTCGGCATCGGCCCAGGCCAATAGCGCTGGGGCCACCTCCGAGTGAAGCGCCACCCCCTTGGCGTGATAACCAGGCTCCATCAGGGCGATGACCGGCTCGATTAGGCGTTCAGCCGGATACCATGTCGGCTCCGGCTTGCGCTGTCTGGTGGAGGAGAGCAGATCTTGAATGATGCGCACCACCCGATTCAACTGCTCCTCGATAATGCCGATACGCTTCTGCATCTCGGGGGTAACGCCGGGCTCCTCCGCCAATGCCTCCACATGCCAGGCAATGGAGTGCAAGGGCGTTCCGACTTCGTGTGCGACCGACGCCACCAACTGCCCCACCGTCGCCAATCGTTCCGATCGTGCCAGCTTGTCCTTAATCTCCACCAGCTGGGTATTCGCCCGAAGCAGATGTTCCGTCTGCGTTGCCAATGCGGCCTGTGCCGCCTCTTCGCGGGCCTTGCGCTCCTCCCAGGTCACGCCGAGATAGGCCACGCCCGTCAAGACACACACCACCATAATGCGGTTAAACACGACCGTCGTGAAACGTTCCTTTTTCTTGGCCGGCTGAAACAATCCAACAAACGTCACCAGAATACACAAGGCCAGGGTCACGATCATGAGCCCACGATTTCGCACCGTGGCCACTAACAGAATCGGCAACACGAACCCGAACGCCCCCACCACATTCAACGGGAACATCCATTCCATCACTGTGACAATGAGGAACAATAGTGCAGCGATGACCAGGACCACCTGGTTTCGGTTCTTCATGGCCACTCCCTGCCCGACAGGGAGAAGGGTCCTGCAGACCGATCAATGCGCATCAAACCGTTCCTATGGATAGGGAAAACACTGACTGGGGGGCGACACTCGGATGGGGCGGGAAGGAGCCCCTCACGAGACGGGAAGGAACGGGACCGGACACGCATTCCTTGCCCGCTAGCTGGATCCGACGGAAGGCCGAAGCGTTCGCACGGCAGCAGCGAGAGCTTGTACACGTTCATCCCGTTGGAGGTCCTCCAGCGACAACGACAGTTTACGCGACCAATTGGGATAGGCATCCACGGTCCCGGGCAGGTTCATTTGTGTCACTTCACCGATCACGTCGTCAAGATTGGCCATGACCACCCAAGCCGGCGACATCGCCAGATACACATGCATCGCCCGACAGAGATCCGGCGTCATGACCGGAACATGCTCCGGCTGTTCACTGACCCCGGCCGGCAAGACGCCCATCCCTTTGAGCGCCGTGAGGATGTGATGTTTATCCCGGGCCCGTTCCTCGAACGCCTGCTGGACCGCCTGTTCATGCGCATACATGCCGAGCCTGGCCCGCAACCGAATGTCCTCTCCGATCCAATAGCCGGTCAACGTAGGGAGATCGTGGGTGGTGACGACCGCGAGGGACTGTTCAGGGTAGGACGACGGGGGCTTGTAGGAGCCATCCCAGTTTCGTTCGAAATACAACACCCGGTATGAGAGTACCTTGTAGCGGGCCAACTGTTCGCGCACATAGTCCGGTACGGTTCCTAAATCTTCTCCGATCACCAACGTCTGTGCACGTGTACTCTCCAGCGCCAGAATCCGCAACAGATCCTCCGCCGGATACTGCACATAGGCGCCCGCCGCAGCGGTCATTCCCCGCGGGACCCAGAACAGGCGGAACAGGGTCATAACATGGTCGATCCGAATCGCCCCGCCCTGTCGAAACGTTTTCCGCAGCAATTCGATAAACGATCGGTATCCTGTTGCCTTCAGACGTAACGGATTGAACGGAGCAAATCCCCAATTCTGGCCTTGAGGCGCAAACGCATCCGGCGGGGCCCCGCAGTCCGTGCCCAACGCCAGGACATCCTGCAGCATCCAGGCCTCCGCTCCGTTTCGATCGCTGCCGAGCGCGAGGTCAGGGTACAGTCCGACCACCATCTGCACCTGTTCGGCACGAGTATTGGCGGCTCTGAGTTGATCGGCGGCCACCCATTGCATGTACTGAAAAAACCGGACCCGCTTGCGATGTCGTCTGGCAAACTCACGCAACGCCTGAGAATCGGCATTGCGATACTGGGGCGGCCACTCCGGCCACAGCCTGTGTGTTTGCTCGATCAGGCGCCGATCTTCGTCCAGCACCTGGAACAACGCAAACCGTTCAAGCGACTCCCCTTCATCGCGAATAAACCGTTCCAACAACCACCCGCGCGCACTCGTCGGTTGCAAAGCAGGTTCGGTCCCCGCGTAATTGTCAGTGAGAAATTGGCGGTAGGCGAGATCCAGCATCCTCCGTTTTGCCTGAGCCACGGACTCGGAATCCACCCAATCAGCCGTGCGCGCCCGCTCTAATGTTTGTTGAAACTCGGGGCTCTGTTTCACACGCTGTGCCTCAGCCGAGGCGTGATATTCCGGTAGCCGGTCGAGATCGATGTAGAGTTCGTTGAGGAACAGACGGCTCGTGGGCGAATAGGGACTGAGATGGTGCGGGCGTGAATTCTTCAAGGCGTGCAAGGGATTCAGACCGACGATGCCTGCGCCCAGCTCCCTGCCGGCCCATTCAACCAACCGGGCAAGATCCGTGAAATCGCCGACGCCCCAGTTGGTCCGCGAGCGCAAGGAGTAGAGTTGTACAGCCACGCCCCAGACACGAGAACCGCGGGCAATACCTTCCGGCACATAACAATGCGCCGGCGCCACCACCACACGGAGGGCCCCCTTCGTTGGCACTGTACATCCTATGCTCGTAACCGAGAGGTCGTAATACCCGAGCGTCAGATCGGACACCAGCGGCACCTCGACGCGCACCATCCGCCGCCCCAACAGGAATCGAACGTCCTGGGGCTGCAGGCCAGGCCCGGCCTCTCCGCGATGAACAGTGGTGCCCTTTTCGTCGGTCAACTGCCACGCGACAGCCAGATGCGGCTCTTCGTCCACCTCGACCGGAAGACGGCAGGTCCACACCGTGGGACCGTAGCCCTGCTGGAGGATGAGAATCGGATCGCACACCTGTTGCCAGGGCGCCTCGTCCCACTCGAGCAGAGCCCGCGTCAGCGACTCGCGCGACGCCACATCAAACCCCATGGCGGAGAGGATGGCGCGACGGGTGTCGTCGCTCGTAACGTGAAGCGTACCGGCGATATCGTGATAGTCGGAACAGATACCGGCTCGCGAGGCGAGCAGGCGAAGCAGGTCTTGCTCAGTGCCGTCGTACATGGTGTCGAGCGAGTGTGAGTGAAGACCTCCATCAAGTCAAGGCATCCTACGTTTTTCCGCAGGGTTGCGATAGAATTCGCCGCATGCACCTCATCCAAGATCGACAGCAGCCTCCACGACAGCCGAGCAGGCAACCGTTCAAGGCCAGCATACACACACGCGTCGAGGCGTGGACTCTATGATGGACCTCGCACGTGTCCGTTTCGGAACCAGTTCCTGGGCCTATGAGGGCTGGCACGGGCAGGTGTACCGTCGTACCTATACCGTCGGCCGCTTTTCTAAAGATAGCCTCGCCGAGTATGCCGCCTATGCGCCCGCCGGGCCACCACTGTTCCGCACGGTCGGCATCGACCACACCTTCTATCGTCCCGCGACGCCCGCGCAACTTGCTAACTACGCGGCCCAGGTTCCTTCCGATTTTCACTTCTGCTCCAAAGTGTGGGAAGAGCTCACCATCCCAACTTATGCCAACCTTTCGCGCTACGGCGTCAAGGCCGGCAAAGCAAACCCACGTTTTCTCGACGTGACTGCCTTTCATGATCTGGTGCTGCAACCGTTTATCGAAGACTTGTCTGGACGCGTTGGCCCGTTCATCTTCGAGTTTCAGCGCAGCGGTCTCGACCCGGAGCCGTTCCTGGACGCACTCGACAAATTCCTCGCAAAGCTTTCGCCCGGACATCCCTATGCCGTGGAAATTAGAAATCCCGCGTTGCTCAGCCCACGGTATCGAGATATTCTGCACGCCCACGGCGTAGCACATACGTACAACCATTGGACGGGGATGCCACCGCTCCTCATGCAGCATCGACTGCTGGGAGAACGGTTCACCGCCGCTTTTCTGGTGATGCGCCTGCTGACGCCCCTCGGACTTCGGTACGCTTCAGCCGTAGAACGGTATGCCCCGTACAACCGGATCGTCACCGCCCAGCCGCAGATGCGCCGGGACGCCGCCTCCCTGATTCACGCCGCAGCCTCGCAGCAGGTTATGCCCTATGTGTTGGTCAACAATCGTTCGGAGGGCAACGCTCCGCTGACGATTCAAGCCATCGTGGAAGCGTTGAGGGCGATTCCCGATTCAGCCGCATTGCCGCCACCCTGACCGCGTGGTAGCATAATCTCACGCAGCCCGTGAGGCCTGACTACCGCACGATGTAGACCTTGCGATTAAGAGGGAGGTGACTCATATGACTCCATGGTTGTCACGGACAGGGGGCGGAACCCTCCTCGCAATCACCCTTCACAGCCTGATACTCGTCGCGCCGGCCCAGGCCTCTTCTGACAACGGTCTGGTAGAAATCACCGGCGATTATCGGTACGCCCTCCATCAGCCGGAAACTCTGGCTGAGGCCAAGCAGCACGCCTGCACGGAAGCCCTGCATCAGGCTGTCAGCAACTCGATCGCGGTGAAAGAACGCACTGCTTCCCTGGTGGATTCGACCTTCTTTCACCGGCTGATTCACACCCTCGCCACGCAACATGTGTCCGACCAGCAAATCGTGCAGCAGAGCGAGCAGGGCCGCACGGTGTATTGCAAGATCAAGGCGCTTTTCCATGCCGACGCCGTCGACCGGGTCCTACACACCCAGACTTCAAGCGGAACCGACCAGGTTTTGGACCAGAATCGGGCGCTGAGGATTCTCAGCGCGCGTGAGGACACGGACGGCACGCTCGTCGTCACTTATCAAGCACTCAAACGCCTCGATTGGTTGGGAACCGCCTATCAAGGGGGGCTTCGCGAATCAGCCGATGTGATGGTGGATTTTTATGACGAGCAGGGAATACTCATCCGGAGCAGTCGGCATCCGGCCAGAAAAACCGCGACGGGCGATGATGTGATGAATCCCGGCGAAGTAGGGACGCTCAGAATCGCCAAACCGCTGAACGCAAAAAGCTACCGGGTGTGGGTGGTGAAGTAACGATCCATCGCGGAAGCCAAGCCGGAACCGACCCGGCTTGGCCCACCGCTCTACAAGCTTCGCGACAGCCTGTTGTTCCCGCTACCGATCAGTCCCTGACGACGGCATATTGATGCCGACCCGCTCCAATCCCATGATGACGGTCAACGCCGTCGGCGCATGCTGCACAATTTCTTTCTGCACCTCGATGCGGCGCAGATCGACAAATTCTGGGGCGGTCAATCCCAATGATTCACGATAGGCACGGTCTGCGATACCGCGCTGTTTTTCCGCCTTTTCACGCGCCTCTTCCGCTTTTTGAAACTCCACCATCGTGATCTTGCGCTGCTCCTGCACGATGGTCTGCGTCGTCTGTTCGACCACGCCTTTGGGCGGAAGAATGCTTCCGACCACGACCCGGTTAAGTCGAATCGGCATGTTCTGCTTATCAATGAGCTTATTTTGCACCTCGCGTGCAATCGCGTCTTGAAGCTTTGTTCTCGTCGTGGGGTCCGTGGTCAACTGAAAGAGCGGATACCGTTGCACCTCTTCACGGACAAAGGTCCGGAAGGCTTCTTTTACGTTATTCTGATACCAGGTAGTTCCGTAGCGACCGATGAGTTCAGGGGAGCGCCCTTCCACGACGTTAGCAATCAAAAACGCGTCGAACGACACTGGTGCATTCTCGGCGGAAATAATGTCGAAGTGCTCTGAATACTGCAGCGGCCGGACGTCCACCTCAATCACCTTCGTCGTGGGCGCCACCCAGACGCGACCGGTCTTGGAGGGTGACGGGTCAATCCCTCCGTGGCCGAAGAAGAACGGCTGCTCAACCATCACGCCCTCATGACCCGCCTCGATCGCCACACAGCCCGAGATCGACAACGATGCCCCGACGATCCCCAGCACGCCCAACATGAACCAGGCTCCCTGTCGCATAGGTTCCTCCTGTGAAAAGGCCTCGCCCACGAACCAAGCCGCCTTGCGGTCCAGGCGGGTGTGAACGGCCTCGTTTGGCCATGTATCTACCTTACGAACCGCACGCGCAGCTTGTCAAACGGAGGGAGCGGAGCCTGGAGGCCGACGGGAAAGCACAGGGATGAGGAGAGGATGGAACAGGTAGGCAACGCGGGTCAGTATATGCCTGCCTCGCGTTGCAACCAGCGTACATACCGGATGATCTGCTCCACATCCGCCGGTGTCACGCCTTCAATCTTCGGCATATTCCCGAACTCCCAATGATGCGCGCGTACGCCGTTCTCCGCCGCACGGTGGAAAGCCATATCGGCATGATGGTTTGGCTCATAGATTTTATGAACAAGCGGCGGACCCTGTTTGGTTCCGACACCACGGACACCATGACAGGCGGCACAATTGGCGGCAAATTTCCCTTCGCCGACTTGCACATCAGCCGGTGTGACTCCTCCGGCCGGCTTAGCCGCATCCTGATTGGTCGCATTCGATTCGCAGGCGACCAACGCCGCTACCATCACCGCAACACCGGTCCCCACCATCCAGGCCTTCATCGACATACTCCTCCCCATCATCTGCCTCATCGCGGTGGCTCCGAGGGTGGCGTCGCCGATTGACCGGACTGAGATTGGTGCATTTGCTCGCGCAACAACTGTGTTGTACGGTTCAGGGTCAGGCGGCGATAGAGCCGGGCCCCGATCGGGGTCACGATCACCAGCGCAATGATGAGATACATAAAAAACTCTTCAGGCGTCATCGGTCCATCTCTCCCGACTCGGGCACGCGCGCTCTCACTGTTTGTTACAGTATCGCATAGGGGACGGGATCCTCAACTCCCGCCTGACGAAAACCTTCTCGGCGAATCCGACAACTGTCGCATCGGCCGCAAGCGACCCCATCGACACCGGGGTCATAACAGCTATGCGTCAGCTCAAATGGAACGTTGAGCTCCTGCCCCCGGCGCACGATCTCTGCCTTGGAAAGCATCAAGAGCGGTGCGCGTACCTCGATCGCCCGCCCCTCGACGCCCATCTTCGTCCCAAGCCTGGCGACCGCTTCAAACGCACGGATAAACTCCGGGCGGCAATCCGGGTAGCCGGAATAATCCAGCACATTGGCACCGAAATAGATCGCCTGTGCCTGAAGGGTTTCGGCATGCGCCAAGGCCAGCGAGAGAAAGATGGTATTGCGTGCCGGAACGTAGGTGATCGGGATCTCGCCCGCTCGTTCCCGCTCCGTGCGATCTTTCGGCACCGCCAGATCGGCCGTCAGGGCGGAACCACCGAGGGCTCGAAGGTCGACCGTCACGATCACATGGCCTCCCGCACCCAATGCCGCCGCGACGGCCTGAGCACGCAGTACTTCCACCCCATGACGCTGCCCGTAGGAGACGGTCAGGCAGTGAATGCGAAAACCGTCCTGCTGCGCGATGGCGGCCGTCACGGTGGAATCCAATCCACCACTCAGCAACACCACTGCATTCGACTGGGGATGAGTCATAGGTGCAGGCACGAGAACCGGAGACCACGGAGGTCCGGTGCCGGAGAAGGAGCACCTGTGCGATCACAGGCGCAAGACGTGAGGGCAAACCGAAGCAGGATCGGCACGACGCGAGCGCGCTAGTCTCGATCCTCTTCCTTCTCGATCTTCTCGAGCAGTTCCTGTTGCGACTGACACTGGACACAGAGTTTCGCGAACGGCACGGCCTCCAGGCGCTTTTCGCTGACTTCGATGCCACATTCTGCGCAAATGCCGTAGGTTCCCTCGCTGAGTCTGGTCAACGCCTCATCGATCGCCTGCCGCTTCCTATTGCGCATCTCCATGAGCGAGATGCCGAGTTCGCGATCCAAGTCCATAAGGGCTTGATCGCCCACGTCACGGGCCGATTCCAACCGGCGTTGCTGATCCTCCGTCAGCGACTGGCCGAGGTTGCCCTCGATCTCTCGCATAATCTCCTGACGCTTGCCGAGCAGCATTCGCTGCAAGACCTCGCGCCGGCGCTGACGTTCTTCTTTTTCTTTTGGCGTTTCTTTCTGCGTCAACGCAGCCACCACGCGCGCGGCTACGCTGTCTTCATCTTTTTCCGTCATAGCTGTTACTGGAGCCGGACGCTCTTTCTTCACGGGTTTCTCAGGAGCGATGGCTTTGGCTTTCGTGGTTGGTGTTTTTTTCTTCGCGCCGACTTTCGTCGCCATAGAGTCTCATGCCCTTTCGTGATGAGTGCAAGGCGAAAAAGTTTGGCAGGTATATCACGCTATAGATCGTTTGACAAGTACCCGGTTCCCCAAGATCTTGGGTGTTTAGGGGTAGCTTAACATCGAATGCACGTTGTACCCGTTCAGCCGGTCACGCCCCTTCAGACCTTTCAGTTCGATAAGGAAATCCAGGCCCGCGATCTCTCCACCGAGTTGGCGCACAAGATCCACCGTTGCGGCCGCCGTGCCACCGGTCGCCAGCAAGTCGTCTACGATCAGCACGCGCTCTCCGGCCGAGACGGCATCCCGATGGATCGCCAATACGCTGGACCCATATTCCAGGTTATATTCCACCTCATAGATGTCCGCCGGCAATTTGCCTGGCTTCCGAACAGGGACAAACCCGGCCCCAAGACGGGCCGCCAGGGTGCCGCCAAGAATGAATCCACGCGATTCGATGCCGATCACCTTCGCGATACCCTGGCCGTCATAACGGGCGGCAAGGTCATCGGCAATGGCACGGAAGGCTTGAGGGTTTTTGAGAAGGGTGGTGATGTCGTAGAACAGAATACCGGGCTTAGGAAAGTCGGGGACTTCTCGAATGAGGGCCTTGTAATTCATGGGTGTGGGGGCATCGGGACGTCCTCATAAGAGATCCGCCCGCTTCATGGTTTTCCGTTCAATAATT
>ERZ1645185.479-NODE-479-length-16777-cov-4.443547_pt1 | contig 16777 bp, 14 predicted proteins | sample MGYA00575351_ERZ1645185 | MGnify/ENA primary metagenome ERZ1645185 (study PRJEB40838, sample SAMN11284767) | freshwater sediment metagenome | isolation source: river sediment | host: Sediment | place: India: Jana village, Kanpur | collected 2015-12-17 ...
TTAGTTATAAACTGCGCTTTTTCGTCTGTTTTTGCCTTGCATCGACTTCTTCAAAACGTTTTCAAAGGTCTGATAAGGTGGCGGGGTGGCGTTGCCTTCATGAATAAACTTAAATAATCCCGTGATGCGGATAGGAGAAAGAATTGCATGGCTGATTTTACCGAAGCGCAATTGAGTCAATTAAAAAGCGCGATGCAAAAGCGTTATTTAGCTTTACAAGAAGAGATCCACAATGAGCTTGAACATACCCCCGATCCACGGTCTATTGATCTAACCAGTGGTTTTTCTGGGATACCAGATGATATCGATACTGCACGTGTCGATCGACAAGTCAATGAAATGCGACAACTTGAAGAGGCATTAAAGCAACTCAATGATCTCAATTTCGGAGACTGTATTGATTGCACCAATGAAATTGGCTTTGAACGATTATTAGCTTATCCTGCAGCGCAACGCTGTATCAAATGCCAGAAATATCACGATCGGATGTATCGACATGAAGCTAGCCCCACGCTTTAGCCCCATCCACTGAATTAGCCTGTTGTGATTTTAGTAATACGATGACGGCGCCACTGCCCCCTAGGGGAGGTGGCGCTTGGCAAAATGCCAGCACGGATTCAGATTGCGCAAGCCAATTACCGACACGGTATTTCAGAATGGGTTCGTTATTTTTCGAACTGAGTCCTCTACCGTGAATGATACAGACGCAGCGAATATCAAATTGTTTACATTCGAGTAAAAAGGTAGCTAAGGCTTGCCGTGCCTGGTCTTTGGTCATGCCGTGCATATCGAGTTCTGCCTCAACTTTCCATTGTCCCCGGCGTAATTTACGCAGAGTCTGGCGGGATAAACCAGGCCGCAGATATGACCACTCCTCGCCTTCAGCAAGGCTTAGCGCAATATGATCTGACCACTCTTCATCGATTGATTCAGGTTGATTGGCAGGATTACGGACAAATTCAGGTTGCTGAGGTTGGAGTAGCACACGATTCGAGGGTGCAAGGGGAGTAACCCCTTGCATGGCTTCTTGGAATGCAAGGGTATCATCATCGCGGATACCACTATCCGGTTGGTTTGATTGCTTTTCTTTAGGCACCGAGGTGATCGAGATATTTCTCGGCATCCAATGCGGCCATACAACCGCTACCCGCGCTCGTTACCGCCTGGCGGTAGATTTGATCTTGCACATCGCCTGCTGCGAAAACACCCGTGATACTGGTTGCCGTGGCGTTACCTTCATTGCCGCCTTTGGTGACTAGATAGCCATTTTTCATGTCCAATTGGCCTTGGAAGAGATCGGTATTGGGTTGATGGCCGATCGCGATGAATACGCCTTTCAATTCCAGATTCTGAGTCGTACCATCTTGAGCATGCTTGATGCGAATACCGGTAACGCCTGAGGCATCGCCGATGACTTCGTCTAACACATGATTGAAAGCCAAGGTTACATTTCCATTCGCTGCTTTATTCATGAGCTTATCGATAAGAATTTTCTCAGAACGGAATTTATCGCGGCGGTGCACAACGGTAACCCGACGGGCGATATTGGAAAGATATAACGCTTCTTCAACAGCGGTATTGCCGCCACCGATGACTGCTACATCTTGCCCCTTATAGAAAAAACCATCACAGGTTGCGCAGGCCGATACGCCACGACCCATGTAAGCTTCTTCTGAAGGAATGCCTAAATATTTTGCGGAAGCCCCGGTGGCAATGATCAATGCGTCACAAGTGTAAGTGCCTTGGTCGCCAATCAACGTGAACGGTTTTTCGGTTAATTTAGCAGTATGAATATGATCAAAAATGATTTCAGTCTGGAAGCGCTCGGCATGTTTTTGAAACCGTTCCATTAACTCGGGTCCTTGTATACCCATCACATCAGCAGGCCAATTGTCGACATCGGTGGTCGTCATGAGTTGACCACCTTGGGCTAGGCCTGTAATGATCACAGGTTTGAGATTGGCACGCGCAGCGTAGATTGCTGCAGTGTATCCGGCTGGACCAGAACCGAGAATAAGCAGTCGGGAATGTTTAGTCGTCATGATTTGAATGAATCGCTTTGAGTTTGGAAAAAATTAGATTGTAGTTCTTAATATAATCGGGAACTGAAAAACTTCGATTGTGTTATACGGCGCTTCTTTTTTTGCAATCATCAGCGAGCGCTCGAAGGGTGTTTTATGTTGTAACAGTAAATCAGCTTCATTGAGAGGCTCATCAGGAAAGTACATTTGTGTGATCAATGCCTGATAAGGTTCCTTGGAAATTTTAAAGTGAATATGAGGGGGTCGAACCCAGTGAGCTGATGCAGGGTAGGCGCCCGGTTTGATGGTTTTGAATCGGAAACGACCTTGCTCGTCAGTTGTAGCAATGGCCCAACCTTGGAAATGGTTATCGATTGGCGCTGGATTAGGATCACGAGGATGTCGGTAGCGCCCTTTCGCATTGGCTTGCCAGATTTCAACTCTTGCATTGGCCAAAGGCTGTCCCTGATGATTCATCACTTGTCCAGTCACATAAATGGGCTGACCATCTGCAGTGGCACGATGACCTTTAATCTGGGTTAGGTCTTCATCTTTGTCGTCTTGAGGCGTTACCGGATAAAAAGGACCTTCTGCTTCTGCAGGCGTAAAGGGTAATAGTGAACTCACAGCGTTATTGCCAGCAAGCGCTATACTTGTTGCGCTACTAGCTAACCCGATTTTTAGGAATTTTCGTCTAGATAGAACGTTCATCGGCTTATTCCCTGCAGTTCATCTTTGACTACAGTTTCTGTTCGACCCAACTGGTTACACTGTCCAAGGCATCTGGGAGTTTCTCCGGTAATGTGCCGCCAGCTTGTGCCATATCGGCTCTGCCACCGCCTTTTCCGCCCACTTGTTGCGCAACATAATTGATCAATTCACCCGCCTTAACTTTTGCAGTGAGATCATCGGTTACGCCCGCAATTAGCGTGACTTTGTTCGCTTCAGTGGTAGCCAAAACCACAATACACGATTTCAATTGTTGCTTAAATCGATCGAGCGTTTCACGCAAAATCTTGACATTTGCCCCTTCGAGCGCAAATGCGAGAACTTTGGTTCCTTTCACGTCACGAATTTGCGCTTCACCAAGCTCAGCGCTTTGTAATGAGGCCAATTTAGATTTGAGTGCGGTGAGTTCTCGCTCAGTTTGTTTAACATGATCGAGAATTTGCGATAATTTTTGCGTTACTTCAGCGGGTGAGGTTTTTAATGTTTCAGCAGCATTTAATAAGTATGTTTCATTTTGCTGGACATATTCCATGGCGCCTTGTCCTGTCACGGCTTCGATACGCCGAATACCTGCTGCAACGCCCGATTCACTGATAATTTTGAAGAAGCCAATGTTTCCACTGCTGGAAACATGTGTACCCCCACAGAGTTCAGTAGAAAACTCGCCCATGGCGACTACGCGAACCTCATCGCCGTATTTTTCCCCAAATAATGCCATCGCACCTTTTTTGATGGCGTCATCGTACTTCAATTGTTGTGTTTCAACCGCATGATTTCGTCGAATTTGTTCGTTAACCAGATTTTCAATGGTTCGGAGCTCGTCGGATTGCACAGCGGTATGGTGGGAAAAATCGAAACGGAGCCGATTTGCATCGACGAGCGACCCTTTTTGGGTTACATGTTTGCCAAGAACTTGACGCAATGCGGCATGAAGCAAGTGTGTGGCTGAATGATTATTGGCGGTATTGGAGCGAATAACGGGATTAACTTGAGCGAGCACCTTATCTCCAACAACTAGTCGCCCACTGCTTAATAATCCTTTATGGCCAAAAACATTCGCTTGAATTTTTTGGGTATCGGCTACCACAAACGTTCCATTTCCAGCTAATATCTGACCGCGATCGCCGACCTGACCTCCTGATTCAGCATAAAACGGGGTTCGATCTAACACGATGACGGCTTCGTCATCATGTTGAATAAATTCAACCTGCGTTCCTTTCTGATAAATCGCAAGAACACGAGATTCTTGCTGTAAGTGCTGATAACCATGAAATTCAGTAGCACTGCCGTGGTACTGAATGCCTTCTTGCATTGTGAACTTTCCGGCTGCCCTCGCTCGTTCACGTTGATCTTCCATCGCTTTTTCAAAACCAGCATGGTCGATGCTAATCCCCCGTTCACGTGCAATGTCTGCAGTGAGATCGACGGGGAATCCGAATGTATCGTATAAACGGAAAACCGTTTCACCTTCGAGTAGCTTCGTTTGAGTTTGTAATGCGGCTTCGAGAACTTGCATCCCATTTTCAAGCGTTTCCGCAAAGCGTTCTTCTTCTTGTTTAAGGACCGCTGCAACTTGATTTTTTGCGGCAACCAATTCTGGATAGGCATCTCCCATTACATTTGCGAGATCCTCAACCAGTGAATAGAAGAAAGGTTGTTTTTGTTCCAAGCGATAGCCATGTCGGATGGCGCGCCGAATAATCCGGCGCAGAACGTAACCTCGACCTTCATTTCCCGGAATAACACCATCCGTAACGAGAAACGCGCAAGCCCGAATATGGTCAGCGATGACCTTGAGCGAGTTATTCGATAAATCGGTGACCTGGGTGGCACGCGCAGCAGCTTTAATTAGGTCCTGAAATAAATCAATTTCGTAATTGCTATGAACATGTTGCATGACCGCTGAGATTCGCTCCAGGCCCATTCCGGTATCGACCGAAGGTTTCGGCAAAGGGTGTAATGTACCGCTCGCATCGCGGTTATATTGCATGAATACCAGATTCCAGATTTCAATGTAGCGATCGCCATCTGCGTTGGACGACCCGGGCGGCCCCCCAGCAACTTCTGGTCCATGATCATAAAAAATTTCAGAACAAGGACCACAGGGTCCCGTATCGCCCATTTGCCAGAAGTTATCAGAGGTTGCAATGCGTACAAATTGTTTAGGGTCAACACCGATCTCATTTAGCCAGATATCTGCTGCCTCGTCGTCTTCTGCATAAACAGTCACCCAAAGTTTTTGGGCAGGAATGTTTAGTACGCGGGTCAAAAAATCCCAAGCATACTGAATGGCATTACGCTTGAAATAGTCTCCAAAGCTAAAATTACCGAGCATTTCAAAAAAAGTATGGTGCCGCGCTGTGTATCCCACATTTTCGAGATCATTGTGTTTGCCTCCTGCCCGCACGCAGCGCTGTGAAGTGGCCGCTCGCACATAGGGTCGTTTATCTTGGCCGAGAAAAACATCTTTGAATTGAACCATACCAGCATTGGTGAAAAGCAAGGTTGGATCGTTTCCAGGAACAAGTGGACTCGATGCGACAACGGTATGGCCCTGTGATTCAAAAAAATCTAGAAATTGTTGTCTAATTTCACTACTTTTCATGTCAATTTCGCTTTTCAAGCAATAATAGTAATAGGGAGAATCGTATTAAATTTCTTCAGAAAGATTCGCAAAAACTTGATTGATAATTTCAGGTGAAAACCCACGACCTGCTAGAAAACGTGCTTGTTTGCCGCGCGTTTTCCAATCTTCAGGAAAAACACCAAATTTTTTTTGCCATATCTGGCGCGCGGTTTCTAATTCGGTCTGTTTTAGATCGATCAGCGCACTATCGATCAGTTCTTCTGTAATACCTTTTGTTTTTAATTCAGTGTGGATGCGTAACGACCCATATTTAGCTCTGCGCACATGCTTAATATGTTCTACAACCCGGTTTTCAGACAAAAAACCATGCTGCTCAAGTGAATCCAGTGTGCTGGCTAACGCTTCAGTGGTTTGCGCATATTTTGATAGTTTCTTTTCAAGCTCTAACCGTGAATGTTCTCTCCTTGCTAAGTGTTTTAAGGCAAGAGTTCTTAGATCCAATTGCGCCATGGATGCACACGTTCTGTTTTATTTCTCAGTAGATTCATTGGATGTGGGCGGTAATAAACCTACTGCAATACGAATTTTTTGTTCAATTTCTTTGGCCATCGCTTGATGTGTCTTTAAAAAATCTCGAACATTATCTTTACCCTGTCCAATTTTTTCACCATTGTAGGAATACCATGAGCCCGATTTTTCGATGAGTTTATGCAACACACCGAGTTCGATTATTTCACTTTCGCGAGAGATCCCTTCGCCATATAAGATATCAAAGTCGGCTTGCTTAAAGGGTGGCGCCACCTTATTTTTGACGACTTTAACCCGGGTTTCATTGCCAATGACTTCTTCCCCATTTTTGATCGAGCCTGTGCGACGAATGTCTAGGCGAACGGAGGCGTAGAATTTGAGTGCGTTACCTCCGGTTGTCGTTTCTGGGTTGCCAAATACCACGCCGATTTTCATACGAATCTGGTTGATAAATATCACCATCGTATTGGTACGTTTGATATTGGCAGTTAGTTTGCGCAGCGCTTGAGACATGAGTCTGGCTTGCAAGCCCATTTGCGGATCGCCCATTTCACCTTCGATTTCAGCGCGAGGGGTCAGGGCAGCAACCGAGTCAATCACGACAACATCGACTGATCCGGAGCGAACTAACATATCTGCGATTTCTAATGCTTGTTCACCATTATCGGGTTGTGAGATAAGCAGTTCTTGGATATTCACCCCAATTTTCTTAGCGTATTGAGGGTCGAGCGCGTGTTCCGCATCGATAAAGGCTGCTGTTCCGCCAGCACGCTGCATTTCTGCGATGACCTGTAACGTTAGAGTTGTTTTGCCTGAGGATTCAGGTCCATAAATCTCTATGATACGCCCACGAGGTAAGCCACCTACCCCTAGCGCAATATCTAAACCGAGCGACCCGGTTGACACAACCTGAATATCATTTGCTACGTCATTGGTACCCAGTCGCATGATCGAACCTTTCCCAAATTGTTTTTCAATTTGAGATAAAGCCGCTTCCAACGCCTTGTTTCTATTATCGTCCATCTGATTTCCTAATAATTATTCACTGAATTATCTCATATTCATTCCAGGAAAAAAGATATCCGCTTTATTTCAATACCATAAATGTAAAAATTAGCAAATACTTCAAGAGGATGGTCAGCTTGAGATATAATTACTCACAAAATTAGAAAATAACAATTATTTTTCTAAATATCAGTAAAAAAAGAGCAAAAAGGGGAGAGAATCATTCGTATCATTTTATTAGGTGCCCCAGGAGCGGGTAAGGGCACACAGGCAAACTTTATCAAAGATTACTTTGGTATTCCGCAAATTTCTACCGGTGACATGCTGCGTAATGCGGTTAAGGCAGGTACTCCACTAGGGGTTATGGCCAAGCAAATCATGGATTCGGGCGGTCTGGTGTCGGATGAGATTATCATCAATCTCGTTAAAGAACGGATTGCAGAACCTGATTGTACAAAAGGATTTTTATTTGATGGATTCCCACGTACGATTCCTCAAGCAGATGCGTTGAAAGTTGCTCAACTCAGTATCGATGATGGTATCGAGATCGATGTGACCGACGCCGAAATTATTAAGCGCATGTCTGGACGGCGAGTCCACCCGGCATCAGGCCGTACTTATCATATTGAGTTCAATCCACCCAAAGTGGAAGGTAAAGATGATATGAGTGGTGAACCACTTATTCAGCGCGATGATGATAAGGAAGAGACCGTCATGAAGCGGCTCGAAGTTTACCATGCCCAAACTAAGCCACTGATTCGATATTATTCTGATTGGTCAGCTCGTGGGGATGCAGGTGCTCCTCGCTATATCAAGATAGCTGGCACAGGAGATGTTGAGTTCATTCGGCAGAATATCATTTCGCAGCTTAAATGAATTAGAGGTTAGATAGATTTATGAATAAAAGAAATAAATAACAAAACGGAGAGAGGTCCTACTATGGCAATAAAAAATGCATTTTATGCACAATCAGGGGGCGTGACAGCAGTTATTAACGCCTCGGCTGCGGGCGTGTTAGAAACGGCTCGCGCTCACCCAGATAAAATCGGAAAAGTATACGCAGGAAGAAATGGAATTATTGGGGCATTAACGGAAGACTTAATTGATACCAGCGCGGAATCGGCTGAAGCGATTCGGGCATTACGTCATACCCCATCGGGTGCTTTTGGTTCTTGTCGCTATAAATTGAAAAGCCTTGAACAAAACCGACGTGAGTATGAACGTCTTATTGAAGTGTTCAAAGCACACGATATCGGTTACTTCTTCTACAATGGTGGTGGAGATTCTGCTGATACTTGCCTTAAAGTATCGCAATTATCAAGCACACTGGGTTACTCGCTTCAAGCTATCCATGTTCCTAAAACCGTTGATAACGATTTGCCGATTACCGATTGTTGCCCAGGGTTTGGTTCGGTTGCAAAATATATTGCCGTGTCAACCCGCGAGGCGAGCTTCGATGTGGCGAGTATGGCAAAAACTTCTACTAAAGTGTTTGTGCTCGAAGTAATGGGGCGCCATGCAGGTTGGATTGCAGCTGCGGGCGGGTTGGCATCGAGCCCGGACTGCGAAATTCCCATCGTGATCTTGTTTCCTGAAATTGCATTTGATAAAGCTAAATTCCTCGCAAAAGTGGATAGCTATGTTAAGCAATATGGGTATTGCTCAGTTGTAGTATCAGAAGGCGTTAAAGGCGATGATGGTAAATTCTTATCAGATCAGGGACTCCGTGATGCGTTTGGTCATGCACAATTGGGTGGGGTTGCTCCAGTAGTTGCCAACATTATCAAAGATGGGCTTGGTTTGAAGTATCACTGGGGGGTGGCTGACTATCTTCAACGCGCAGCACGGCATGTTGCATCTAAAGCGGATGTTGAACAAGCTTACGCGATGGGGAAAGCAGCCGTGGAATATGCAATTGCTGGGCATAATTCAGTGATGCCTACAATCGAGCGTGTTTCTAATACTCCTTATAGCTGGAAAGTTGGAATGGCTGAATTATCAAAAGTGGCTAATGTTGAAAAAATGATGCCAGCCGATTTTATAACGGATGACGGTTTTGGAATTACGGAAAAATGTAGAACGTATCTCTCCCCATTGATTGAAGGAGAAGATTATCCTCCTTATAAGGATGGGTTACCAAACTACGTGCGTCTTCAGAATAAAGCAGTTGACAAAAAACTAGAAGAATTCAAGCTTTAATTTTTTCTTGCTTAAGGAATGTAATAGAATAGCTTTTTGTTGTTTGATTTTAGAGAGTTGATGCGAAATTACCAGACCGAATTTCGCATGTTTTTCAGGTGGTCTGGCTTTCTTTGGAGTTTTATATGGCAAATGGTTTAACGATCGCAATATTTAGCGCGATTTTGGCCCTGGCTTTCAGTGGTATCTGGATTCGGCGTATTTTCAGCCAATCTGCTGGAAATGAACGTATGCAAGAAATTGCTGCTGCAGTGCAAGAAGGTGCTTCGGCTTATCTGAAACGTCAATATATGACAATAGGTCTGGTTGGAGCTATCTTGTTTGTAGCGATTAGCTTGGCACTGTCATGGGATACCGCAGTCGGATTTGCATTAGGTGCTGTTTTGTCAGGTATTGCTGGCTTTATGGGAATGATTGTATCTGTTCGGTCAAATGTAAGAACAGCAGAAGCGGCAAGAACTGGCTTAAATGAGGCGTTAGAGATAGCTTTCCGAGGTGGTGCTGTAACAGGAATGCTTGTTGTGGGTCTCGGACTACTCGGGGTTGCAGGTTATTGTGCAATGCTTTATAGCGGTGCCGAGGGTGATCAAGCTGTAAGCGATGTTATTCAACCATTGGTTGGTTTTGCTTTTGGTGGTTCGTTGATATCAATTTTTGCACGGTTAGGTGGAGGGATTTTTACTAAAGGTGCAGACGTAGGGGCAGACTTAGTCGGTAAAGTGGAAGCTGGTATTCCTGAAGATGATCCACGGAATCCTGCAGTGATTGCAGATAACGTTGGTGACAATGTGGGTGATTGTGCAGGGATGGCAGCTGATTTATTTGAAACCTACGCGGTTACGATTATTGCAACGATGTTGCTGGGAGCATTGCTATTTTCTACTAACGCAGCAAATGCTGTGGTATATCCTCTGATGCTTGGCGCGGTATCTATTGTTGCATCAATTATTGGCTGCTATTACGTAAAAATGCGTGATGATGGCAAAATCATGAATGCACTTTATCGTGGTTTAGCTGTTGCAGGAGGCATCGCGTTTTTTGCATATTTGCCTGTAACTGTTTGGTTCATGGGTAGTATGTCTTTGCCAATCGGTGATGTTGTGGTTAGTGGTGGGGAATTAGTAATGCGCTTATTTATTTGCGCAGCTGTCGGGCTGGTTCTGACGGGGCTAATGGTTGTTATAACCGAGTACTATACTTCAACCGAATATTCTCCAGTAAGACATATTGCAAGTGCTTCAACGACGGGGCATGGAACTAACATCATCGCGGGTTTGGGTGTGTCAATGCGTGCAACAGCGGCTCCTGTATTAGCGGTGTGTTTGAGTATTTTGGTAACTTACTGGCTCGCGGGATTATATGGGATTGCGATTGCTGCAACATCGATGTTGTCAATGACCGGTATTATTGTGGCACTCGATGCTTATGGCCCAATAACAGATAACGCGGGCGGTATCGCAGAAATGTCGGGCATGCCAGAATCTGTTCGTGCTATTACTGATCCACTGGATGCAGTCGGTAATACAACTAAGGCTGTTACAAAGGGTTATGCAATTGGATCAGCTGGTTTGGCTGCGTTAGTGCTATTTGCGGACTATACGCATGGACTAGAACATGCTGGCAAAATAATGACCTTTGATTTGTCCAATCATATGGTCATCATTGGTCTTTTCATCGGTGGGATGGTGCCTTACTTATTTGGTGCTATGTCTATGGAAGCGGTTGGTCGTGCGGCAGGGTCTGTCGTAATTGAGGTACGTCGTCAATTTAAAGAAATTCCGGGTATTATGGAAGGGACGGCTAAGCCAGATTATTCGCGCGCTGTTGATATGTTGACTAAGGCAGCAATTAAAGAAATGATCGTACCTTCACTGTTGCCAGTATTAGTTCCGGTGCTCGTTGGAGTAATCCTAGGTCCTCAAGCGCTTGGTGGCGTATTAATGGGATCTATTATTACGGGTTTATTTGTTGCAATTTCAATGACCACTGGTGGTGGCGCATGGGATAATGCTAAAAAATACATCGAAGATGATAATTTCGGTGGTAAAGGAAGCGAAGCTCATAAAGCGGCTGTTACGGGTGATACCGTTGGTGATCCGTATAAAGATACAGCAGGACCTGCAATTAATCCACTGATTAAAATTATCAATATTGTTGCATTACTGATAATTCCATTGTTGTAATATCTGTTGTATTTTAGCAATTAGAAAAGCCCATTAACCCGTATTAATGGGCTTTTTGCTTTATTTTCGTTGCATTGCTGCAACGCAATGCGTACGATAGGGGATGAGTGTAGGACTAATAAAAAGTTATTCCTTCGTTTCTTGATTTACGCATCAATCATTACATTCGATTCAATTTAATTAAATAGGAGAATTAAAGATGAATTCAAAAGTACGTAACCTGGCTGTTGCTATTGTATTTTCATTGTTTGCATCTATGAGTTTTGCAATTAATCATGGTGCGAGCGTTGAAGTGAAACTGTACCAACTTTCAGAAGAGGTGCAACATGGCATCATTACCAATCTTCAAGGTGGAGAAGCAGAAAGAATTGAGAAAAGTGGATCTGACTCATCTGCCATTTATGAAGTCCAAGTAAAAAAATCGAACAAATCAGGTACTGAAATTGACCGATTCACTATCAAGGTTGATGGTAGCGGTAATTTGATTTCAAATTAAGCGTCAGTATTGACTCAATTCTTTTTCCAGGTCTGATGGTGTGTTAGATCTGGAAAAACAATTCATTCCAACTGAAAGGAATTACCATGCGTAGTTCTTTTTTTCAATCAATGCAGTGTTCTTTGTTTTTTCTTCTTCTCATCTTCCTAGAGGGAATAGGTTCGATAAATTCAAGTCAATTATTGGCTAAAGAGATCGATACTGCGCACCAAAATAATCGACAGTCAACGCATCAATTAGGCATCAATGAAGAAAGTGCCATAAGAATTCAAAACTTGGGCTCGCATCACTTTGCAGTGAGTACTCATAATGCGCAAGCTCAGTTATTCATTAATCAAGGGCTCAATTTGGCCTATGCATTTAATCATGCTGAAGCTTATCGAGCATTTCAAGAAGCCGCTCGATTAGATCCATCGCTTGCTATGGCCTACTGGGGGCAAGCACTTGTGCTAGGTCCAAATATTAATGCGGCAATGGAGCCAGCAGACGAGCCTGGTGCTTTAGCATTAATCCAAAAAGCGTTGTTATTGCTTGATGATTCTGTTTCAACGAAAGAACGCGCGCTGATACTCGCGCTAAGCAAGCGCTATACAGGTACTCCAGTGGATCGAGTTGCAAACGATCACGCTTACGCTGCAGTAATGCGCTTAGCTTATATGCAATTCCCTGAGGATCAGGATATTGCAATGCTTTACGTCGAGTCAATGATGAATCTTCGTCCCTGGAATTATTGGATGCCTGATGGGCAACCCTATGCAGGTACAAATGAGATAGTATCGATTACTGAAGACGTGTTGAAAAGCAACCCTAAACATCCTGGTGCCTTGCATCTATATATTCATTTGATAGAACCAACGAATACACCGGAACGAGCAGAACCGGCTGCTGACACGTTATTGACATTGATGCCGGATGCAGGTCATATGGTTCACATGCCTTCGCATATTTATCAACGCGTTGGTCGTTACGCAGATTCGATGAGGAGTAATCAGTTAGCAATTGCAGTAGATGAAAATTATATGATGCAATGCCACCCGCAAGGTATCTATCCGATGGGATATTACCCACATAATATTCATTTTTTGTGGTTTGCTGCAACACTCGATGGCCAAAGCCAGCCTGCTATTGATGCTGCACGCAAAGCAGCTAGCAAAATTAGTGATGAAACTTTGATCACACTGCCTGCAATGGCGATATTTCGTGTGCTGCCGTATTGGGCACTCACTCGTTTTGGGCATTGGCAAATGATGTTAGAAGAACCTCCGCCTCCAAAAGAGAGCGCTTTCTTGACTGGCAGTTGGCATTACGCACGTGGCTTGGCGTTTGTTGCAACAAAGCAATTGCAGCAAGCTGAGCTAGCACTGGCGTCATTGCGTGCATCGTTAGCGATGAAAGATCCAAATTGGGATAGCCCTCTATTTTCACCGAATACAGCACGCTCAGTCCTTGCGATTGGTCCTGAAATTCTTGCAGGGGAAATTGCTGCCGCCAAAGGAAAATTTGATGAGGCCATTAGATATCTTGATCGTGCGGTCCGATTAGAAGATGGATTGATCTATACTGAGCCGAGTGAATGGCACTTTCCACCTCGATTGGCGTTGGGTGCTATCCTGCTAGAAGCTGGCCGACCTGCTGAAGCCGAAACAGTTTATTGGGAAGATTTGCGTCGCAATCGAAACAATGGTTGGGCACTGTATGGATTAAGTCAAGCGCTACGAGCACAAGCTAAACATGATCTTGCTAGCACAATCGAAGATCGATTCAAATTAGCCTGGGAGCGTTCGGATCTTACCCTTCACGCTTCGCGTATGATTCGCTAGCTTTAGTTTGAATTGAAAATTAACGAGTGATATGCATCGAAACATTGCAATTGATTGGATGCGCGGCATCGTAATGGTTCTGATGGCACTTGACCATGCATCTGCCTTTTTTAATCAGGGACGAGTTGCTAATGATACGATCGTGACGCATGTGGTTGGGTCTGTTTTTGTTGTAGAGCAGTTCTTCACGCGCTGGGTAACTCATTTGAGCGCACCTACTTTTGTTTTTCTAACAGGTACTGCGATGGCGTTGAGTATCTCGCAACGACGTGCGCGGGGAATATCAACTCAAGCAATCGATCGTGATTTATTATTAAGGGGAATATTTATCGCATTGCTTGATGTGATCATACTGTCTTGGTTTTCCGGATCACTCTATCTGCAAGTGTTATACGCGATTGGGGTGAGTATTATCGCGATGCGTTATTTGCATCATATCAATAGCACAGCACTGCTAGCTAGTGCATTGGTTCTATTCATAGGTGGTGAAGCATTTACAATGCTTTTTTGGCAGCTTCAGGGAGATGTACCGTTATGGTTGGCATTGACATTTGCACCCTGGTTTACGCCAACGTTTACAGTATTGTATCCGACGGTACCATGGCTTTCAATCATGATACTCGGTTGGGTTTTCGGGGATTTGCTAACACAATCGAGGGATAAGTGGAAAATATCTCCAGCTAGAATACTAATCTTTTCAGGAATTGCCGCAATAATTTGTTTCTTAATAGTACGCTGGCTTAATGGCTATGGAAATATGTTGCTGTATCGTGAAAATTTTTCTCTGATTCAGTGGCTTCACGTCAGTAAATATCCACCCAGTTTGAGTTATATTACCCTTGAGCTTGGTTTAATGGCGACCATATTAGCCGTATTGATGTGGTTGGAACCCAGAATTACGATAAACCAGAATGGACCTATTCTAGTGTTTGGTCAAACTGCCTTGTTTTTTTACTTAGCGCATTTCATCGTGCTAAGTATACTGGCTATTTTTGTAGAACCGGGTGGATTGCAGCAAGCATATCTTACGGCAGCTATCACGTTAGTTGTGTTATACCCAATCTGTTGGATTTACCGGAAGATAAAGTGGCGATATCCTGAGAGTTTGCTGCGCTTTGTTTAAGCCAATTTGATTACTTTGTCTTTTTTTGAACATTTAACCATGTGCCCGCACAACCATACAATCGATACCTTGTCGCGAAAGATTCTGGCAGGCTGATCGCGCTTGATTTTCTTGCATACCCACTAGTTGTGCCCGATACAATTTCCGATTGCTGACTTTAACCATCGTAACAGCGACCTCACCTGGAACCCACCGAGTAGCTGCTCTTGCTTGAGCATGGGCGCGATCGTGGGCTGAATAAGAGCCTAATTGAATACCCCAGAAATTGTTTTTGATGGATACCGGTGCAGTAGCATTAGTTACTTGCTGTGGCTTATTAGGTTTCTTAATAGCTGAATCATTGGTTTGGCTGCTCAGTGTTACGGGTCTCTGTGCTGGAATCGTAGTTTTAATTCGATGCTGATCTGTCGAACTGGCCTTGGCACTATGGGCAGAATGAGTCGACCCCCCTTTAGTTAATAAAGCAAAATTCTGATTAAGTAAATCAGCAACTTTCTGATCCCGAGAGGATGCTGTTTCTCCACCCATAACGACTGCAACAAGGCGATGATTATCGCGTTTTGCCGAGGTCGCTAAATGAAACCCAGAAGCACGAATAAAGCCAGTTTTTAATCCATCTGCACCATCGAATTGGCGTAGTAAACGGTTATGACTGTTGTAGGTAATACCTCTGTGACGAAACGATTGGGTTGAGAAGAAATGATAGTGTTGAGGAAAGTCTTTCATGATGCGGGTTGATAGAACACTCATATCCCTAGCCGAGGTAACTTGCTCTCTATTGGGAAGTCCTGAAGCATTACGGAATGTCGTGGAATGCATGCCAAGCTGGCGTGCTTTGTTCGTCATTAAATGACTAAATCGCGCTTCACTACCGGCCAGTGCTTCTGCAACGACGACTGCAACATCGTTAGCAGAACGAACGACCAGCGCTTTAATGGCATCGCGAACACTTAAGGTATTGCCAGCTTGTAATCGTATATTTGTTGGTGGCATTGACGCAGCAAAGGCTGATACGCGCAAATCGGTATCAAGACTTATTCGCTTCTGTTCAATCGCCTCAAAGAGTAGGTAGAGTGTCATCATTTTGGTCAATGAAGCAATATACCGTTCTTCGTCTGCGTTTTCTTCATGGAGAACTGCACCGGTAGCTGCGTCGATAACGATAGCTGCATACCGCGAATTTGCTTGTACTTCAGTAAATAGCATCAATAAGGAAGCTAACGCGATAACAAGTAATCCTTTTTTCCCTGAATGTTTCAAAGAAAACATAAATAATATTCTCCGTATCCTTAATGCTTCAGTAAATTTTGTTATGGCGCAAAAACAAGCGTTGAGCTAATTGCGTCCGATTCTACGTTATCACGGCTCTGACGATTCTTATGCTGGAAAAAGGGCATAAAATAACCCTATAACAACAATTTAAACTATCAAATTCTTTCTACTAGCAAGCTTAGATAATATTGTCCTGCGCTACCGTCCTATTTTGCGATATTTTATTTTAATTTTCTACTATTAATCCCTCTTTTCACAGGGTACCAACGATGAAATTTTTACCAAGCGTTTGCAACAAAGGAATTGGAAGCATTATTCAATTTCCATTCTTGGTTCTCGCTCTAGAATTTTTCTAACCGCTTCCTTTGCCGGCAGGGACTCGTAGATGACGCTGAAAACCGCTTGTGTGATAGGCATCTCAATTTTATGTAATCTTCCTTTAGTGAGTACTGCCTGAACCGTGTGAACACCTTCAGCGACATGTCCGATATCTTGAAGAATATCAGTCAGCTGCATACCTGCTGCAAGTCGTAATCCCACCTGGCGATTACGTGATAAATTACCTGTGCAGGTTAGAATTAAGTCACCTAATCCAGCAAGTCCCATAAATGTTTCTTTGTGCCCACCCAAGGCAACACCTAGTCGGGTTATTTCGGCTAATCCTCGGGTGATGAGTGCGGCACGCGCATTGTTTCCTAACTCTAATCCATCGGATATCCCGGCAGCGATAGCTATGACATTCTTAGTCGCTCCCCCTGTTTCAACCCCAATGACATCATTGCTAGCATAAATCCGTAGATAAGGTGTACGAATT
>ERZ1645185.480-NODE-480-length-16765-cov-12.153501_pt1 | contig 16765 bp, 17 predicted proteins | sample MGYA00575351_ERZ1645185 | MGnify/ENA primary metagenome ERZ1645185 (study PRJEB40838, sample SAMN11284767) | freshwater sediment metagenome | isolation source: river sediment | host: Sediment | place: India: Jana village, Kanpur | collected 2015-12-17 ...
AACGGTGCCGAGACGCCGACGAACCAGTTGTCACGGCCGGCCGTGCCAGACAGGCCGCTCAACAAGGTGCCGTCCGCTTCCATCACGCCGTAGAAGCCCGACAACTTCATGAAACCGAAGTTCCACGAAGCACCGATGTTCCATGCGCTCAAGTCGGCGTTGCAGCCGGCATCCAGACAGTCGGTGATGCCGTAGGAGCCGGCAATGTCGAACGCGCCCGCGGCATAGCCGATGCGGCCGCCGTAGTACTTGTTACCGTTGGCGTTTTCGCCCGCAGCCACCTGTACCTGGCCGTACAGGCCCGGGCCGAACACGCCGCCCGGCAGGATGTACTGCACCATGTTGTTGGCGCGCACCAGCGTACCGTAGGTCGTGCCGGCCAACGCGGTTTGGAGGTCACCACCCAGCGCGAGGTTGGTGGCCGCACCGACGCCGTTCGTGCCGAACGGATCGAACACGGTCCAGTTCCAGAAGGTGGCGGTGTAGTCACGGCCCAGGCGCAGTTCGCCCCACTGGTTCGACAGGCTGACCGTCGAACGGCGGTTGAAGAACAACTGGTTGCCTTCGCGAGAAGTGGAACCAGCAATGGCCGTATCGCCATTGCCCCAGACGCCGGCATTGCGGCCGGTATCCGGCGCGATGCCCATCTCGAGCCAGAAGCTGGCCTTCAGGCCACCGCCGAGGTCTTCCACTCCACGGAAGCCGAGGCGGCTGCTGGCCATGCCGTCGGTGCCCATCGAGTAGGTACGGTCGGCATTGTCCACAGTGAGGAAGTTCAGGTCGACGACACCGAACATGGTCACCGACGACTGGGCCGAAGCCGCACCGGCAAACGCGCCGAGCGCCGCGAGAGCGATTAGTGATTTCTTCATTGCAACTTTCTCCTAGGTAAAAGACGAAGACCTGATCGATTCGCGGGTTGCGGGGAGATCAGACCTAACCCCTCATCGGAAGTTGAGTGGATTGCACCAGACCGCCGCGCCGCTGGCAAAGGTTTGCGACGCCAAGACACGGGTTTTGTTGCCTCGACACAACGAGACCGCCTGAAAGGGGGTACGGAGGCCTGTTTGCGCCGCCCACAGCAAGGATCGTGCCGCAAAGCCCTTGGCCGGGTGACCGGGCGGCTTGCGGAGCGCCCCCTGGCCTGCCCCGATAATGGACGGCGCGGCTGCAGTCGCCGCCCCTCTGGTTCCGATCCCCGATGTCACTGGTCGATCAAGCCCTGGCCTGCGCGGACAACGCGCTGCGCACGTTGTCGGGCACCTACACAGCCGCGCGCCGCAGCCCTGCGGCCCCCGCACCCGACGGCAGCGATGCCGATGGGCTGCCGCCCGAGCAGCGGCGCCTGTCCGCCGCGCTGATGCGCGTGAACCATGTGGGCGAGGTGTGCGCGCAGGCGCTGTACAGCGCGCAGGGCCTGGCCACCGAGGACAAGCGGCTGAAGCAGCATTTCGACGCCGCGGCGCGCGACGAGTTCGACCACCTGGCCTGGACGCGGCAGCGCCTGCAGCAGCTGGGCGACCGGCCGAGCCTGCTGAACCCGCTGTGGTACGCCGGCGCCTTCGGCATTGGTCTGCTGGCCGGCCGGCTGGGCCAGGGCGTCAGCCTGGGCTTCCTGGCCGAGACCGAGCAGCAGGTGGGACAGCACCTGCAGAGCCACCTGCAGCGCCTGCCCGAGGCCGACAAGGCCTCGCGCGCCATCGTGCGCCAGATGCTCGACGACGAAACGCGACACGCGGCCGACGCCCGCCAGGCCGGCGGAGTGGAACTGCCGGCGCCGGTGAAGCTGGCCATGCGCCTGGCCGCCAAGGTCATGACACGGACGGCACACCATGTCTGACGCGCAGCAACCCGACGCCCCGCGGCGAGACAGGCTTTCGCGACGCCGCTTCGGCGCCTGGCTTGCCGGCACTGCAACGCTTGCCGCGGGCTGCACCAGTGTGCCGACGCCCGCACAGTTCAAGGGCCAGGAGTTGTCGGCCACGCCGCTGCTGGGCAAGTTCGTCTGGCGCGACCTGGTCACCGAGGACCCCGACGCCGTCAAGCCCTTCTATGCCGGGTTGTTCGGCTGGGAGTTCGAGAGCGCCAGTTCGCTGGCCGCGCCCGGCGCGCCCTACACCCTGGTGAAGTCCGGCGGCCGGGCCATTGCCGGCATCAGCCGCACACGGCGCCCGCAGCCCGACCAGCCGGTGTCGCAATGGTTGAGCTTCATGTCGGTGGCCGACGTGGACCGCGCCGTGCTGCAGACGCGCGCGGCCGGCGGCAGCGTGATTGCCGGCCCGCTGGACCTGCCCAACGTGGGCCGCGGCGCCGTGGTGATCGACCCCGACGGGGCGCCGCTGGGCCTGCTGCGCAGCAAGCTGGGCGACCCGGTGGATGCGCCGGAGCCGGGACTGCACCGCTTCATGTGGACCGAGCACCTGTCGCGCGACCCGCAGGCCAGCGCCGCCTTCTACGCCGCGCTGGTGGGCTTCGAGGTACGGCGGATGGAAATCGGCGGCCGGCCCTACTGGGTGCTGGTGAAGGGGCGCGAGCGCGCGGGACTGCTCAGGAACCCGATCGCCGTCGACCGGCCGGTGTGGCTGCCCTTCGTGCGCGTGGCCGACCCGGCGGCCTCGGCGGCACGTGTGGCGCCGCTGGGCGGGCGCGTGCTGCTGGCGCCGCGCAGCGACGTGCGCAACGGCAGCACGGCGCTGATCGCGGACCCCGGCGGCGCGCTGTTGGCGATTCAGAAGTGGCCACTGTGACAACTCGCGAGGAGTCGACGATGCAATCCCCCCTCCGCCGCCGAACATGCACCGTGATGCTGCTGCTCTGCGCCGCGCTGCTCAGCAGTTGCGAGAGCAGTTCGGGCTGGGAGTTCGGCGTCGGCCTTCCCACCCACTACGGCGGCGCGGAGCTCGGCATGGCCACGTCGAACTGGGTCGGCGGACCGTTCTGGGACTGATGCCGTTCCGCGACGAACGCGTCGAACTTTGGTGGCGGCGTGGTTACGAGCAGGAATGAATGCCGGCCCGCGCATTCGAGACGCCGTCAGGGCCCGCCGCCGGGACCACCCGCCAGGCAAGGCGGCAGCAAGGTGGTGGCGCCGCCGCTGGAGGTGCGCCCGTCGGGGCCGAAGGGCACCTGGAACCACAGGCACTGCGTGTTCTGGAAGTGGTAGGACCAGAACTCCTGAGCCTGGCGACCGAAACGGGACTTCTCGTCGGGCTGCCCCAGCGTCATCAGCACCTGCTCGGCGGTCATGCCGGCCCGGATGTTGCGGAAGTTGGCCTCGGTGAGCACCTGCTCCCACTCGACCATGCGCCCCGAGGCATCGACATCGACCATGAAGGTGTTGGGCCCGCGGCCGCGGAACTCCAGGCGCTTGCCGCCATCGGGCAGCGGATAGGTCGCCCGCTCCTGCCCGAGTTGCGCGCGCAATTCCTCGACAGTGGACCGGGCCTTCAGGGTTTCGGGGTTGGGCGAGGCACAACCCGCCAGCAGCACGGCCGCGACAAACGCGGCCACAAGACCCTTGCGCATCGACATCTCCATGGTTCAGGACTCCGCAATCTCGAAAGTGGTGCTGATCTCGGCCGTCTTGGCGAGCATGGCACTGGCCGAGCAGTACTTCTCGTGCGAGAGCTGGATCGCACGCGCCACCGCAGCCTCGCTCAGCCCCTTGCCGCTGACGGTGAAATGCATCTGGATCCGCGTGAAGACCTTCGGGTCCTGCGCCGCGCGCTCGGCTTCGATGCGCACGCTGCAACCGCTCACGTCATGCCGCCCGCGCTTGAGGATCAGCACCACGTCGTAGGCGGTGCAGCCGCCGGTGCCGGCGAGCACCGTCTCCATGGGCCGGGGCGCCAGGTTGCGGCCGCCGCCATCGGGCGCACCGTCCATGGTCAACAGGTGCCCGCTGCCGGTCTCGGCCACGAAGGCCATGCCCGCGTCGGCCTGCCAACGCACCGTACATTGCATGAGAAATCCCTCCAACCTGCCTGCCCGTGCATGACCGGCGACTCTCGCCGGACAGCTTGCTGAATCTAGCCTACATGCGTTCGGATTCGAGGCCTCTCCCTATTTCGGCTCAGGCGCCACAGGGTCATGTTGCGACGCAGCATATGTGCTGCTAGACTGGTTTGCATCGGGGTCGTGATCCCGACCGTTTGTCTCCTCCACCTTCCGAAAGGGTGGATTCGGCCCAGGGCAGCAATGTCCTGGGCCTTTTTCTTGAGCCGCGCTTGGCGCCCGGGAACGGGAGACGCGCGCCGTATCATGCGGGCCCCTTGCCTGGCGCCAGCCGGTGATCGCGCGGCCGCCGTGGTTGCCAGCGCACCGCTTCGGCTGCGCCGCACCGCCGACCGAAAGCCCATGCCCGAGACCGTGCAGACCCCGCCGCAGCCGACCCCCCGCCAGAGCCGGCGTGCCCGCCCCGAGCTGTCGGGATACCTGCAGCGCATCCTGAACGCCCGCGTCTACGACGTGGCTGTGGAGACGCCGCTGGACCCGGCGCGCAGCCTGTCGCGCCGCCTGGGCAATCACGTGCTGCTCAAGCGCGAGGATCAGCAGTCGGTGTTCAGCTTCAAGCTGCGCGGCGCCTACAACAAGATGGCGCACCTGTCGCCGGAGGCGCTGCAGCGCGGCGTGATCTGCGCTTCGGCCGGCAACCATGCGCAGGGCGTGGGCCTGAGCGCGCGCCGGCTGGGCTGCCGCGCGGTGATCGTGATGCCGGTGACCACGCCGCGCCTGAAGGTGGATGCGGTGCACGCCTTCGGCGCCGAGGTGGTGCTGCATGGCGACAGCTACTCCGATGCCTACGCCCATGCGCTGGAGCTGGAGCGCGAACAGGGCCTGACCTTCATCCACCCCTTCGACGACCCGGACGTGATCGCCGGCCAGGGCACGATCGCCATGGAGATCCTGCGCCAGCACCAGGCGCCGATCGACGCGGTGTTCGTGGCCATCGGCGGCGGCGGCCTGATCTCGGGCGTGGCCGCGTACATCAAGGCGGTGCGGCCGCAGATCAAGGTCATCGGCGTGCAGACCGTGGATTCCGATGCGATGCTGCGCTCGGTGCGCGCGGGTCGGCGCGTGGTGCTGCCCGACGTCGGCCTGTTCGCCGACGGCACCGCGGTCAAGCAGGTGGGGGTGGAGACCTTCAGGCTCGCGCGCGCGCTGGTCGATGACTTCGTGGTGGTGGACACCGACGCGGTGTGCGCGGCGATCAAGGACGTGTTCCAGGACACGCGCAGCATCCTCGAGCCCAGCGGCGCGATGGGCGTGGCGGCCATGAAGCAATATGCCGAGACGCACAAGCTCAAGGGCAAGACCTTCGTCGCCATCACCTGTGGCGCGAACATGAACTTCGACCGCCTGCGCTTCGTGGCCGAGCGGGCCGAGTTCGGCGAGCGGCGCGAGGCGCTGTTCGCGGTGACCATCCCCGAGGAGCGCGGCTCGTTCAAGCGCTTCTGCGAACTGATCGGGCCGCGCGCCGTGACCGAGTTCAACTACCGCATCAACGACGCCAGGTTGGCGCATGTGTTCGTCGGGCTCGCCATCGGCCGCCGCGACGAGGCCGAGCGCATCGAGCGCAGCTTCGTGCGCCACGGCTTCCCGACGGTGAACCTCAGCGACGACGAACTCGCCAAGGAACACGTGCGGCACATGGTCGGCGGGCATTCGGAGCTGGCGCGCGACGAACGGCTGTTCCGCTTCGTCTTTCCCGAGCGGCCGGGTGCGTTGATGCGCTTCCTGTCGTCGATGCATCCGGGCTGGAACATCAGCCTGTTCCACTACCGCAACCAGGGTGCCGACTACGGCCGCATCCTGGTCGGCATCCAGGTGCCCGCGCAGGACCGGCGCGCGTTCCAGTCCTTCCTGCAGACGCTGGCCTACCCCTGCGTCGAGGAAAGCCAGAACCCGGTGTACAGGCTGTTCCTGCGCTGAGCCGCGCCGCTGAGCCGCGAATGCGCCAGGGCCTACACTGCGGGCCATGGCCGAAAGCCGCTCGCTCATCGCCCCGACCTCGAACCCGCTGCTCGAGCGCGCGCTGATCGAGAAGCTCTCGCGCCGCTCCGAAGCGGCCGGCAGCCTCGGCGAACTCGTGCCGCTGGCCGTGCGGCTCGGGCTGTTGCAGAACACGCTGAAGCCCCGCTTCCGCGACCCGCAGATGGCGGTCTTCGCCGCGGACCACGGCATCGCGGTGGACGGCGTCGACACTGGCGCAAGGCAACCCACTTCGGAACAGGCTGTGCACCTGCTGAACGGCAGGCTGCCGGCATCGGTGTTCGCGCGTGTCCAGCAGATCACGCTGACCGTGGTCGACTGCGGCATGGCGGAGAACATCCCGGCCCATGATCGGCTCCTGATGCGCAAGATCGCGCACGGCACGCGCAACGCTCGGCTGAGCGCCGCGATGAGCCTGGACCAGGCGCATGCCGCGATGCGGGCCGGCATGGAGATCGGCGACACGCTGCGCGGCAACGTGCTCGTCTGCAGCGGCATCGGCGTCGGGGCGAACTTCAGCGCGGCGCTGGTGCTGTCCCGGCTGACCGATTCGCCGGTGCAGGAGCTGCTTTTTGCGGGCCCGTCGATGGACCCGGAGCGCCTCGCGCACCTGACGGCCGTCGCGCAGTCCGCGCTGGGCCGGCACCGCGAACTGGCCGAGCCGGTCGAGATCCTGGCCGCCTTCGGCGGTTTCGAGATCGCGATGATGGTCGGCGCCATGCTGGTGGCGGCCAGCAAGCGGCACCTGTTGATGATCGACGGCATGGCCGCCTGCGCCGCGTTGATGGTGGCCGCCCGCATCGCCTCGCCGGTCACGGACTACTGCGTGTTCTGCCGCAGCCAGGCTCACCGCGGGCTGGACCGCGCGCTGCACCTGTTCCGCGCGTCGGCGCTGCTCGAGCTCGGCCTGGACACCACCGACGGCACAGGGGCCGTGCTCGCCTGGCCACTGGTGCGCGGTGCCGCGGCGCTGCTCACCGAGGTCGCCGACGGCGAGGACCCGGGCCCGTCGCAGCCCACGCCGATGACCGAGGCCGGAGGCCGCCCCGCTCAGCGCATGTAGTCCAGCTTCAGCCGCTGCTGAAGTCGCTGGCCGGCGCGGAACGATTCCTTCAGGATGCGCCGGTCGATGGCGTTCAGCGTGCGCAGGTCGAGCAGGTTCGCGTTCTGCTCGTAACTGCGTGCGCCCTCCTGCACCTGCACACGCAGGCGCAGCATCTGCAGGAACTCGAACGCGCCGATCCAGGTGCGGCATTCCCGATCGTCCACGCGCAGCGGCCCGGCCACGCCTTCGAGCCGGGCGCGCGTGCCGACCGCATCGATGCCGTGCGCCAGCGCGTACAGGCGCGCCGCATCGACGAAGATCATCGTGCCGTGCAGCTTCAGGTCGATCCACTCGTGCTCGCCCTCGCGCTGCGGATCCAGCGCGCCCATCCAGTTCAGGCGCGGCGCGTTGCGCAGCGCGTTCTGCGCCATCTGCCGCGCGAAGCGCGGCATCTGCGCCGCGCGCCGGAGCACGAACTCGCGCATCGGCGTGGCCAGCGACAGTTCGCCGGCCAGCGGACGGAAGTCGAAGAAGATGTTGGCCTTCAGCAGCTCCTCGGGGCCGCCCTGGTCGATCCACTGGCCGAAGCGCGCGATCCACTCGTCGACGCTGAGGCAGCAATCCGGCTCGCGGGCCATGATGCCGCCCTTGCACAGCGGGTAGCCGCAGGCGTCGAGCGTGTCGTTGACCAGCCGGCCCAGCGCCTGCCAGGCGGGGCGGTCCGCGGCAGGGTCGTCGCTGACGAAGACCAGCCCGTTGTCCTGGTCGGTGGCGATGGTCTGCTCGGAGCGCCCCTCCGAGCCGAAGGCCAGCCAGCAGGCCCGCTTCATGTCCAGGCCCAGCTGCTGCGCCGCAAGCTGCACCGCCCGCTGCGTCAGCGCGTCGTTCAGCTGGCTCACCAGCTCGGTCAGCGAGCGCGCCGACAGCCCCTGCGCCATCAGCGTGCGCGCCAGGCGGCGGATGTCGGGCGCCTGGGCCACGAGGGTCTGCAGATCGGCGGCCTCGCGCAGCTGTACGCTCAGCCGGCGCAGCGACAGCCGCTGCATCGCGAACAGGTCGCGTTCCGAGACCATGCCGATGACGCGGCCGCGTTCGGTCACGGGCACGTGGCGCACGCCGTGGCGCGACATCAGCAGCACCGCGTCCTGCACGCTGCGCTCGACATCCAGCGTGTGCACGGACTGCGTCATCACCCGCCCCACCGGCGTGTCCATCGGCGGCTGTGCCAGCGCCACGCGCTCGAGCACGTCGTGCCGTGTGAAGATGCCCTGGGCGGCGCCGTCGTCGTCGAGCACGAGCACCGAGCCCACGCGCTTGTCGTGCATCAACTGCAGCACCTCGCGCAGCGGGTCCTGCGCGCGACAGGCGATCGGGCCACGCCGCAGCAGGCTGCCCAGGCGCGCCTCCATCGACTGCTCGGCCAGTGCCTGCGAGGCCAGCGCGGTGCGCGCGGACTCGCGCGACAACGCCATCACATGCTGTGCCCGGCCGTTCAGGTATTCGGCCAGCACGCGGCAGTGTTGCGCCAGTTCACGCAGCGCCTCGGCCGGCACCTCAAGGCAGTAGCACTCGTCGGCAGCGCGGTAGGGCGCGCTCACCGCGCGCTGGTCCAGCCACGCCGCCACCGGGAACATCTCTCCCGGCTCGACCAGGAATCCCCCGCCCACCGGGTCGCCGCGCTTGGGCCCGCCGGCGACGTTGCCCCGGCGCAGGAAGAGCACCCGCGACACCGGACCGTCGTCCGGGCGCAGGATGATGTCCCCCGCGGCGTAGCGCCGCTGCGTGCACTGCGCGATGAAGGCCTCCAGGTCAGCCGCATCCATGCGGTCGAAGGGGGCGAAGCCGCGCAGTTCCGCGCTCAGGCTTTCCGGCATCGGGGCAGCCGGCAGGTCAGTGTTGCTGGTCATGGCGTCATTCGCAGCCATCGTCGGCCCGCTGCGGCAGCGCCTCAAACGCGCGGGCGGCTCGACGGGCTCGACGGGTCGGGTTGAGGTTCGATCTCGACGGGAGCGGGGTTCAGGACGGCCGGCGGCACCACGGGCTGCGGCGGCAACGGCCTGGGGAGCGGCGGCGCCATCGGCGCCGCCGGCGCAGGCGGATTGAAGACGGGCGAGCCAGGCAGCGCGCCAGTGGCCGGAGGCGGCAAAGGCGGCAACTGCAGGGCCACCTGGGCTGCTTGCCCGCGTGCGCCCAGCGACGCCCCGCGCGAGTGCACCGCGAGCAGCACCAGATCGCCGTCCACCGCAGCGCCCACGCGATAGGCCTTGGCCGGCTTGCCGTCGGTGGCGATCAGCGCGACACCCGTGCCGCCGCCGGCGCTCGTGCGCGGTGCAACGACGCCGACCAGCCGGAAACGCGCATCGGGTTGCACCACGGGTGCGGCGGCCAGCGACGGTTGCGACGGCAGCGCATCGGCGCCGAACAGACGCGCCAAGTCGCCGCTGTGCGCCGGCGCCGCCGAAACCACCGTGGCGTGCGCCGGCACGGCGGCCGGCTGCACCACCAGCCGCAGGGTCCAGAACACCAGGCTGGCGGCGACCGCGGCCCAGATCACGAATGCGGCGACGCGCGAGAGCATGCGGCGATTATCATGCAGCTCAACTTCGAAAACGCCCGTCCACATGATGTCCAAGCCCCTTCGGCGCGCCTTGATCGTGCGCGGTTTCACGCTCATCGAACTGATGGTGGTGCTGGTGATCATCGGCGTGCTGGCGGCGCTGATCGTGCCCAACGTGCTCGACCGCGCCGACGATGCGCGCGTCACCGCGGCGCGCACCGACGTCAGCAACCTGGTGCAGGCGCTGAAGCTGTACAAGCTGGACAACCAGCGCTTTCCCAGCGCCGAGCAGGGCCTGGAGGCCCTGGTGCGCCGGCCGACGGTGGGTGTGGCGCCGCCGAACTGGAAGCCCTACCTGGACAAGCTGCCCAACGACCCGTGGGGGCGCCCGTACCAGTACGTGAATCCGGGCGTGAAGGGCGAGATCGATGTCTTCAGTTTCGGCGCCGACGGAACGGCCGGTGGCGAAGGCAACAACGCCGACATCGGCTCCTGGCAGTAGCCCACACCGGCGCGCCAGCGGCGTGGTGGCGGCGTCGCGGCGCGCCCGCGGCTTCACGCTGATCGAGCTGATGATCGTGGTGGCGCTGGTCGCCGTGGCGGCCGGCGTGGTCAGCCTGGCGCTGCGCGACCCGGCAGCCACGCGCCTGGAGACCGAGGCGCAGCGCCTGAGCGCGCTGCTCGAGTCGGCACGGGCCGAATCGCGGGTTTCAGGCCTGACGGTGATCTGGCTGCCGCTCGACGAGCAGGCCGAGGCCGACTTCCGCTTCGTGCAGCAGTCCGGCGCGAACACGCGGCCGATGCCGCTGCCCACACGCTGGCTGCAACCGCAGGTGCGCGCCGAGGTCATCGGCGCCAAATCGGTGCAACTCGGCCCCGAGCCGCTGATCGGCGCGCAGCGCATCGTGCTGCGCCTGGACGACCGTCGCCTGGTGCTGGCCACGGACGGGCTAGGCCCCTTTGCCGTGGAAAGAGGCGAGGCCGGCCCATGAGCCGGCGCAAGCGCGGCTTTACGCTGGTCGAGGTGCTGGTGGCCGTGGCGGTGATCGCCATCGCGCTGGCGGCCGGGCTGCGCGCCGCCGGCGTGCTGGTCGACAACTCGCAACGCCTGTCCGACGTGGTCGCCGCACAGTGGTGCGCCGAGAACCACCTCACCAACCTGAAGCTGACGCGGCAGTTCCCAGGCATCGGCGAGGCCAGCTTCGCCTGCGAGCAGCTGGGCCGCAGCTATGCCGGTCGCACGCTGGTCGCGGCCACCCAGTATGGCGACCTGCGCCTGATCGACGCCGTGGTCAGCGACGAGGAAGGCCGGCAGCTGGTGCGGCTGTCGACACTGCTCTACCGGCCGTGATGCGTCCGATGCCACTCGCGCCAGCTTCCCGGCCGCCCCGCCGGCGCGGGTTCACGCTGGTCGAGGTGCTGGTGGCGCTGACGATCATGGCCGTGCTCAGCGCGATGGCCTGGCGCGGCATCGACGGCATCGTGCGCGCCCGGGACATCAGCCAGGCGCAGCTCGACCGCAGCCTGCGCCTGAACACGGTGATGGCGCAGTGGGAGCAGGACCTGACGGCGGTGCAGGACAGTGCCGCGGCGCCGGCACTGGCTTTCGATGGCGCCACGCTGCGCCTGGTTCGGCGCGCTGGCGGCGGCCTGCAACTGGTGGCCTGGTCGCTGCAGGGATCGCAGTGGCTGCGCTGGACCGGGCCGGTGGTCACCCGTGCGGCCGATCTGCAGGAAAGCTGGATGCGCAGCCAGCAGCTGCTGGGCAACGAGCCCGGCCAGCTGCTGCTGCTCGAAGGCGTCAGCGCGGTGCAGGTGGAGTTCTTCCGCGGCAACAGTTGGAGCAACGCCCAGTCCAGCGGCGACCTGCAGCCGGCCGAAGCCGGAGCCAGCGCACCGCAACGCGAGCAGCCCCCGGGTGGCGTGCGCCTGGTGCTGGTTGTCGACGGTCTGCGGCTGACCCGCGACCTGGCGCTGGCGCCGCAGATGCCATGACGGCGAATCAAGCCACCTGGCCTCGGGCGCGACCACCGTCGCGCGGCGCCGCGCTGCTCGTGGCGATGCTCGTGTTGACTCTGGTCAGCACCCTGGCGGCCGGCATGGTCTGGCAGCAGTCGCGTGCCATCGGCGTGGAAAGCGCGGAGCGCACGCGATCGCAGGCCGGCTGGATCCTCGGCGGCGCGCTCGATCTGGGCCGGATCATCCTGCGCGTGGATGCGCGCACACCGGGTGTGGACCATGCCGGCGAACCGTGGGGCACACGGTTGCAGGAGGCGTCGCTTTCCAGCTTGCTGGCGCAGGACCGCAACAACAACGTCGAGAATGCACCCGAGGCCTTCCTCGGAGGGGGTATCCGCGACGCGCAGGAACGCTACAACCTGCGCAACCTGATCGACCCGGCGACCAAGAAGCTGGTGCCTGCCGAACTGTCGGCGCTGACGCGCATCTGCGAGACCTCCGGCGTGTCGCCCGCCACGGCGCAGACGCTGGCCAATGGCCTGCTGGCCGCCCGGCTGGCCGAACTGGGACAGGAACAAGGCCCGGACGAAGCAGCCACCGAGGGCGCCGCGCTGATGCCGCGCAGTTTCGAGCAGCTGACCTGGCTGGGGCTGGATGCCGCGACGCTGAAGCAACTGCGCCCCTTCGTCGACCTGCTGCCGGAACCGACGCCGCTGAACATCAACACCGCGTCGGCCGAACTGCTGGCCGCGGTGATCGAACTGGACGCCGCCACCGCCAAGCGCCTGGAACGCCGGCGCCCGTTCAAGAGCCTGAACGACGCCCGTCCCGAGGTGCCGCGCGAGGGCGCGCTCGACCCCAAGCGACTGAGCGTCGGCTCCAACTACTTCGAGATCACCGGCAGCCTGCGCATGGAGGGGCGGGTGCTGGAGGAACGGCTGCTGGTGCAGCGGCGAGGACGCGAGATCGTGCCGCTCGCCCGCACCCGCCAAAGCATCGACCCCAACCCGAACTGAGCCCGGCCGGTGTCCACCAAGAAGCCTCGAACAAGCCGCCGAAACGCAGCCCAAGTCTTTGATTTGACTGGACTAGAGGCTGATATAACTGGCGGCTCGCGCTAGCCCTGCCGATCCATGTCCGTGCTCGTCATCCTGCTCCCGCCGCGGCCGCGGCTGGGTGCACACGCAGCCGAATTCCCGTCCACTTCCGGGGCGGATGGCTACGCCTATGTGCTCAGCAACGACGGGTTGCAGGTCAGCTCTCAGGGACGGGCGCAACCGGCGCTGCTGCCGCGCGCCGACAGCGTGCTGGCCGTACTGGCCGACAGCGACCTCAGCTGGCACCGCATCACTGTGCCCAAGGCACCGGCCGCGAGACTGCGCGCTGCCCTGGGTGGGATGCTCGAGGAACAGCTGCTCGAGGACGACGACGCGCTGCACCTGGCGCTGCCCCCTGACGCCGCGGCAGGGCAGTCGGCCTGGATCGCGGCCACGCACAAGGGCTGGCTGAAGGGTGAACTGGAGCACCTCGAACAGGCCGGCCTGCGGGTCGAGCGCGTGCTGCCTGCGGCCTGGCCCGGCGACACGCCGCAAGGGCATTTCTTCGCGGCCCCGACGACGCAGGCCGGCAGCGCGCACACCATGCTGAGCCTGAGCGACGAACAAGGATTGCACCTGCTGCGCCTGGACGGCTCGCTGGCGCGCGCGTTGCTGCCGCGCATGCTCGAGCAGCCGACGCAGTGGACGGCCGAGCCTGCCGTGGCCGCTCCGGCCGAGAGGTGGCTGGGCTCCAGCGTGCGCGTGCAGACCGAAGGCGAACGCGCGCTGCAGGCCACGCGCTCGCTGTGGAACCTGCGCCAGTTCGAACTGGCGCCACGCCATCGCGGTGTGCGCGCCCTGGGTGACGCGGCGCGGCAGTTTCTCAGCCCGGCCTGGCGGCCGGTGCGCATCGGCCTCGCCAGTCTGGTGCTGCTACAGCTGATCGGGCTGAATGCGTGGGCTTGGCAACAGCGTCAGGCGATCGCCGCGCAGCGCCAGGCCCAGGAGCAGCTGCTTCGGAGAAGCTTCCCGAACGTTCGCGCCGTGCTCGATGCGCCGCTGCAGATGCGTCGCGAAACCGAGCTGCTGCGCGCCGCCGCCGGACGCGCCGGCGAAGGCGACCTGGAGACGCTGCTCGGCGCAGCGGCTTCCGCCTGGCCCGAGGGTCAAGGCCCGGTGCAGACACTGCGCTTCGAGCCCGGACGCCTGTCCTGGGCAGCGCCAGGCTGGAGCGAGCAGCAGCTGCAGGGGTTTCGCGAGCAGTTGCGCGCCGGCGGCTGGAAGGTGGATAGCGCCGAGGGCCGCGTGTCGCTCAGCCGGGCGGCTGGCACCGGAGGACGCTCGTGACCGCCGCCTCGCGCCCGAGGCCGCCGGCGCCACTGCAGGCGCAGTGGGCGGCGCTGCGTGAACGCTGGCAGCGGCTGGGCCTGCGCGAGCGTCGGCTGGTGGGTGTCGCGTTGCTGGTGCTGGGCGCCTTTCTGCTGTGGTCCGTGGGCCTGCAGCCTGCGTTGCGTACGCTGCGCGAGGCGCCGCAGCAACTCGATGCGCTGGACGCGCAGACGCAGGCCATGCAGCTGCTGGCCGCCGAGGCACAGGAGCTGCGCAACGCGGCGCCGCTGAGTGCCGAACAATCGGCCGAGGCCCTGCGCGAGGCCAGCGAAGCGCTCGGCAACAAGGCCCGGCTGACGCTGCAGGGCGACCGTGCGGTACTGACGCTGAACGGCTTGAGCAGCGCTCAGCTGACCGAATGGCTGACCGAAGCGCGCGAAGGCGCGCGCGCGCGCCCGACCGAAGCACAGCTGTCGCGTGGCCCGCAAGGCTTCAACGGCAGCATCGTGCTCAGCCTCGGCGGGGGCGGCTGATGGCTGCAACCGGTCGCAAGCATGGAGTGCGCCGATGGGCCTGAGCCGCGGCCTCCAGCGCTGGCGCGGCCGGCGTGCGGCCCTGCGCGGGGCCAGCAGCATTTATGCCGAATCCACGTTCGCCGAACTGGCCTGGGAGCGTCGGCGCCGGGCCTCGACGCGCTGGGCGTGGGCCGGCGCTGCCTGCGGTGTGCTGCTGGCGGCGATTGTCTTCGCGCCGGCCGGCTGGCTGGCGGCCGCGGTGACGAACTACAGCGGCCAGAGGCTGCTGCTGAGCGAGGCGCGCGGCACGGTCTGGAACGGCAGCGCCGTGCCGGTACTCACTGGCGGGACCGACAGCCGCAGCGCGGCCCTGCTCGGCAACGGCCGGCTGGCATGGCGCGTCAGCTTGCATGGCAGCGCGGTGCAATTGCGTCTGCGCCAGCCCTGCTGCATCGCCGACGAAGCCGTGCTGCTGCTGCGCCCGGGGCTGGGCCGGGTGACGCTGCAGCTTCAGCCAAGCCCTGCCCCGCTCGGGGAATGGCCCGCGGCATGGCTGGCGGGGCTGGGAGCACCATGGAACACGCTGCAACCCAGCGGCACGCTGCGCCTGTCGAGCAGCGGCCTGCTGGCGGAGGGTGCGGCCGGGCGCTGGCGCCTGGCCGGAAATGCCGACCTGGAGTTGCTCGACCTCGGCACCGCGATGACGCCGCTGGAGCGCCTGGGCAGCTACCGGCTGCACTTGGACGGCGGCCAAGACGGCCAGGGCCCGCTGTTCACGCTCAGCACCCTGGACGGCGCGTTGCAGCTCAGCGGCAACGGACAGTGGACCGGCACGCAGCTGCGCTTTCGCGGCGAGGCGCAGGCCGCGCCCGGCGCCGAGGGCGACCTGGACAATGTGCTGAACTTCTTCGGGCGCCGCCAGGGTGCGCGCTCCCTCCTTTCGATCGGATGACCATGACACAGCGCCGACCTTCCATGCCTTCGCTGGGCGTCGCACCGCGGCGGGTCCGTCCGGGGGTCGTCGCATTGGCCGCCCTGCTGGCTGGCATGCCGGTGCTGCAGGCGCAGACGTCCGGCGACGCGCCCGCACGGCCGCGCAGCGCCAACGCGCCCCCCGGTCACAGCCCGGCGCTGAAGTCGCGTGCCCCGGTCACCGTGAACTTCGTCAATGCCGACGTCGAGGCGGTGACGCGCGCGATGGGGGCGATGATCGAGCGCCAGATCGCCATCGACCCGCGGGTCAAGGGCACGATGACGCTGTACAGCGACCAGCCGCTGAGCGTGCGCGAGGCCTACCTCAACTACCTGTCGGCGCTGCGCGGGCTGGGCTTCACGATGGTCGAGAACAACGGGCTGCTGAAGGTCGTGCCCGAGGCCGAGGCCAAGCTGCAGACCGGCACCGTGTCGGTGGGCTCGCCGGCCATCCGCGGCGACCAGATCGTCACGCAGATCTTCCAGCTCAGCCACGAGAACCCGAACAACCTGGTGGCGGTGCTGCGCCCGCTGATCAGCGCCAACAACACCATCAACGCCAGCCCGGGCACCAGTTCGCTGGTCATCACCGACTACGCGGACAACCTGCAGCGCATTGCCAAGATCATCGCCGCCCTCGACCAGCCGAACAGCACCGACACCGAGGTGATCACGCTGAAACATGCGGTGGCCGGCGACCTGTCGCCGATCGTGCAGCGCCTGAGCGACGGCGGCGCTGGGCCGGCCCAGCCCGGCCTGCCGGCCGCCGCCGGCGGCAGCGTGACCGTGATGGTCGAACCGCGCAGCAATTCGCTGATCGTGCGGGCCGCCAATCCGGCCAAGCTGGCGATGGCGCGCGCCATCGTGGCCAAGCTGGACCAGCCGACCGCCGGCAGCAACCCCGCCGGCAACATCTGGGTCGTGTACCTGAAGAACGCCGACGCGGTGAAGCTCGCCGCGGTGCTGCGCGCGGCCTTCGCGGCCGGCACCTTGCCGGGGAGCGCCGCGGGCGGGGTCGCCGCGGCCACCACGCCACCTCCGGTGCGCACCGCCGAGCCGGTCGGGGCGGCCACCTCGCCCTCGGCGACCCCGGTCTCGGCCTCGGCTGGCCCTTCCACCGGCGGCTTCATCCAGGCCGACCCGTCGACCAATTCGCTGATCATCACCGCGCCCGAGCCCCTGTACCGCCAGCTGCGCAACGTCATCGACCAGCTCGATTCGCGCCGCGCGCAGATCTACATCGAGACGCTGATCGTCAAGGTCGACGCCGACAAGGCCGCCGAGATCGGCATCCAGTGGCAGGCCATCTCGGGCGACCAGAACAGCTCCACCAACTACGTCGGCGGCACCAACTACGGGC
>ERZ1645185.481-NODE-481-length-16761-cov-5.013289_pt1 | contig 16761 bp, 14 predicted proteins | sample MGYA00575351_ERZ1645185 | MGnify/ENA primary metagenome ERZ1645185 (study PRJEB40838, sample SAMN11284767) | freshwater sediment metagenome | isolation source: river sediment | host: Sediment | place: India: Jana village, Kanpur | collected 2015-12-17 ...
GCTGCCGCGTGTAGGCGAGCGCTTCGTCGATCGCACGCTGCGCGCCGCCGAGGCTGCACGCGCCGATGTTGAGGCGGCCGCCATCGAGGCCTGCCATGGCAATCTTGAAGCCGTCGCCCTCATCGCCGACGAGGTTTTCGACCGGGACACGCACGCCGTCGAAGTTGACCTGCGCGGTCGGCTGTGCGCGCCAGCCCATCTTCTTCTCGTTGGCGCCGAAGCTGACGCCCGGCATGTCCTTCTCGATGACGAGGCAGGAGATCCCCTTGGGGCCTTCACTGCCGGTGCGGACCATCGTGACGTAGACCTCGTTCTGTCCCGCGCCCGAGATGAACGCCTTGGAGCCGGTAACGACATAATGGTCGCCGTCGCGTACGGCCTTGGTCTTGAGTGCCGCGGCGTCCGACCCCGAACCCGGCTCGGTGAGGCAATAGCTCGCGATCCGGTCCATCGTGACGAGGCTGGGCAGGTACTTCGACTTCACCGTCTCGGAACCGAAGCTGTCGATCATCCACGAGGCCATGTTGTGGATCGAGATGAACGCGGAGACGGCTGGGCAGCCGTAGGCCATCGCTTCCATGATGAGCGCCGATTCCAGACGCCCGAGGCCGATGCCCCCGGACTCTTCGGATACGTAAATCGCGGCGAAGCCGAGTTCGGCGGCGGATTTGATCGTGTCGCGCGGGAAGACGTGGTCCTCATCCCACTTTGCGGCGAAGGGGGTGATGGCGTCGGCGGTGAAGCGCTGCGCCATTTCCTGGATTGCGCGCTGATCCTCGGTGAGGTCGAACTGGGTCATAGGCTGGTCCCTATAATGGCCTCCGCCTCGATTTCCACCTTCCATTCGGGACGCAGCAACGCCGCGACCACGACCATCGTCGAGGCAGGACGGATATCGCTGAAAACCGCGCCGTGTGCGCGGCCGACAGCATCGGCGTCGGCGGCATCGGTGAGGTACATGCGCGTGCGCACGACGTCGGTCGCACTGCCGCCGAGTTGCTCGATCGCGGCAACGATGACCGCAAGACAGCGCGCGGTCTGCGCTTCTGCGCCGCCGGGCGTGGAGGTGCCGTCGGGCTCGACGGGGGCGGTACCCGAAACCAGGATGCGGTCTCCCACGCGGACGGCGCGTGAGAAGCCGATCGTAGCCTCGAAGGGTGAGCCTGAGCTGGCTTTGGTTCGTGTGGTCATGGTTCCTCGCTTACGCCTTCCGCGGCGGGGGGTGTTGAATGCTGCGCTTGTTAGCCGTCCCGTGTCGCCTTGTGGAGGGGGGATGGGCGAGCAAGCAAGACCCCACGAACTGTGCATATTCAACGCCCTCCCCCTAGGAAGGGGGGGTGAACGGATCACCCCATTGTGGGGATGACAAAGGCGTTACTGCCGTCTGGCGAGCCGTCGGGCCAGCGCTGGGTAATGGTCTTCACCTTGGTCCAGAACTTCACGCCCTCCATGCCGTGCTGGTTGGTGTCGCCGAATGCCGAGCGCTTCCAGCCGCCGAACGTGTGGTAGGCGACCGGCACCGGGATCGGCACGTTGATGCCCACCATGCCAACGTTGACGCGCGCGGCGAATTCGCGCGCGGCGTGACCGTTGCGTGTGAAGATGGCGACGCCGTTGCCATACTGATGCTGCGTCGGAAGCGTCAGCGCGTCCTCGAAGCTGTCGGCGCGGACCATCTGGAGCACAGGGCCGAAGATTTCCTCCTGATAGGTCCGCATATTCGTCCTCACGCGGTCGAACAGGCTTGGCCCGACGAAGAATCCATCCTCGTGGCCCTGCAGGCTGAAGCCGCGGCCGTCGACGACAAGCTCGGCGCCCTCATCCACGCCCATCTGGATGTAGTTCTCGATCTTCGCCTTGTGCGCGGCCGTGACGACGGGGCCGTAGTGCGCCTCGGCGTCGGTGGAGATGCCAACGCGCAGCGCCGCAATTGCAGGGAGCAGCTTTTCGCGGAGATTCGCGGCGGTCTTGTCGCCCACCGGCACCACGACCGGAAGCGCCATGCAGCGCTCGCCCGCGGAGCCGAAGGCGGCGCCGGCGAGATCGTTGACCACCTGGTCGAGATCGGCGTCGGGCATCACGATGCCGTGGTTCTTCGCGCCGCCCATCGCCTGCACGCGCTTACCGGCGGCGGCGCCGCGCTGGTAGACGTAGTGCGCGATGTCCGACGAGCCGACGAAGCTGACGGCGTGGATATCGCCATGGTCGAGGATGGCATCCACCGCGCTCTTGTCGCCGTGGACGACGTTGAGCACGCCCGCCGGAAGCCCTGCTTCCATCATCAGCTTTGCAAGCTCGATCGGCACCGAAGGGTCGCGCTCTGAAGGCTTCAGGATGAAGGCGTTGCCCACCGCGATGGCGACGCCGAACATCCACATCGGGATCATCGCTGGGAAGTTGAACGGCGTGATACCCGCAACGACGCCGAGCGGCTGGCGCATCGAATAGACGTCGATGCCGGGGCCGGCGCCCTGCGTGTATTCGCCCTTCAGCGCGTGCGGGATGCCGCAGGCGAATTCGATGACTTCGAGCCCGCGCTGGATGTCGCCTTTCGAATCGGCGATCACCTTGCCGTGTTCGGAGGAGAGAAGCTCGGCGAGCCTGTCCATATCGCGCTCGATGAGGCGCTTGAACTCGAACATCACACGCGCGCGGCGCTGCGGATTGGTCGCGGCCCAGCCGATTTGCGCAGCCTTCGCCACCTCGACCGCGCGGGCGATCTCGGCATCAGTTGCGAACTGGACGCGCGCCTGCACCTTGCCGGTATTGGGGTTGAACACGTCGCCGAAGCGGCCGCTCGTGCCGCGGACGGTTTCGCCGCCGATGAAAAGGTCGATCTCGCGCAAGGTGCCGGACATGCTCGTTCCCCAAGGATAGGCCGAAAGTGGCGTTGGCGCGCTTATCGGCCTTTGCATTTCGGCAGGCAATTCCCCAGATTCGCATTACGCTGCTGCGATTTTGCAGTATGGAAACCCGGTGAATTGGGATGACCTGCGCATTTTCCTGTGCGTCGCACGCACGCAGCGGCTGAATGCGGCGGCGCGCGAACTGGGCGTCGATGCGACCACGATCGGTCGGCGACTGGCGCGGCTGGAGCGGGACGTGGATGCCACGCTCTTTGAGCAGGGGCCTGCGGGCTATGTGCTGACCGAGCGCGGCCGCGCGCTTGTAGAGCATGCGGAGGCGGTGGAGCAGGCGGCGCTGCGCTTCGGCGGTGATGTCTCCGGCGAGGCCGGCCCGGGCGGTACGGTGCGGGTCAGCGTCGTCGAAGGTTTCGGCACATGGATCGTCGCCCGCGCGCTTCCCGATTTCCACCGCCGCCACCCGCGCATCGTTATCGATCTCGTCGCGGGCAGCGGCGTGCTTAGCCCGTCGCGGCGCGAGGCGGATATCGCCATCATGCTCGCGCGCCCGCAGCACGGGCCTCTCGTCGCACGCAGGCTCACGGATTACCGGCTCGGCCTTTATGCGAGCCCCGCCTATCTGGACAGCGCGGGGATGCCCGGCGCGCGCGCCCATCTCCTCGATCACAGCATCGTCGGCTACGTACCCGATCACATTTTCACGCCCGAACTCGATTATCTCGGCGAGGTGCTGCCCGGCCTTGAACCGGCGATCCGCAGCACCAGCATCAATGCGCAGTGGGAAATGATCGCTGGCGGCGGCGGCATCGGCGTGTTGCCGCGCTTCATGGCTGCCGAAGATGCGCGTCTCGTGCCCGTGCTCGCGGACGACGTTTCCATCCTGCGCAGCTTCTGGCTGGTGATGCACCGCGACATGCGCCGCTTCGCGCGCATTGCGGCCTTTTCACAGTGGATCGACGAGGCCGTGGCGCAGCGGCGGGACGTGTTGCTGTAGTCTACGCGCTGCGTTCCGGCACCATGTCATCGTCGTCGATAGCCTGCGGGATTTCGCCGAGACCTTCGTTCGCGGGCAGCGGATAGGTGCCGTAAGTCAGGTCGAGCCCCGCACGAAGATCGCCGCTCGCGACCTGGAGGGCGAGACGTTCGCTGTCGCGCTGGCGATATTCTGCTTCGATCTCGTCGATGGACTTGTCATCGACGTCGGCGGCTTTCAACGCCGCGCGGCCCATCACTACAGCGCTCTCATGCACCTCGCGCACCACCCCGTCGCAGTCAGCGTTGACAAGCTGGATGACGTGGCGCCGGTCGAACGCGCGGATCAGTATCTTCAGATTGGGGAATGCGCGGCGCACGGCGCCGAGCATCTCGTTCGTCATCTGGTGGCCGTCATTGCAATAGATGAGCAGGCGCGCTTCCTCCGCACCCGCGATGCGCAGCACATCGAGACGGGTGCCGTCGCCGTAGTAGACCTTCTGGCCGAAACGGCCGGAAAGCTCGATCTGCCCTGGCTTGCGGTCGATGAGCGTCACGGGGATGCCGCGCGCGGCGAGAAGCTGGTTCACGGTCTGGCCGAAACGGCCGTAGCCCACGATGATCGCCGGCGCGTTCTCGGCCTTTTCGGGGCCGTCGACATCGTGGCCGTCATCCTCGCGCTCGATGAGCCTGTCGACCCCGGCGATGAGAAGTGGTGTCAGCGCCATTGAGACGGTGACGGCGGCGGCGAACAGGCTGGAGGCTTCAGAGGCGAGCAGCATGCCGCTTTCGGCCGCTGTCAGCACGACGAAGGCGAACTCGCCGCCCTGCGCGAGATGAACGCCCGTGAGCGCTGCATCCCGCCAGTTCGAACCGAACAGGCGGGCGAGGACGGCGATCACGGTGAATTTTACTCCGAGCAGGATGAGGACATACAGCAGGATGCGGGCCGGCTCCTGGAGGATGATCGACAGGTCGAGCATCATGCCGACGGCCATGAAGAACAGGCCTAGCAGGAGGCCCCGGAACGGGTCGATATCCGCCTCCACCTCGTGCCGGTAAGGGCTGTCCGCGAGCATCACGCCCGCGATGAACGCGCCGAGCGCCATCGAAAGGCCGAAGCTCGCCATCAGGAAGGCCGAGCCCACGACCATCAGCAGCGCACCGATCACGAACACCTCACGCGTTCCCGTCTGTGCGATCAGGCGGAACAGCGGGCTCACGAGGAAGCGCCCGGCGAGCACGAGTGCGCCAATCGCGACGAGCGACTTCCACACGATCTCCCAGCCCTCGGGCGTATCGGGCGTCGGCGTGCGGGAGAGAGCGGTGGTGACGATCAGCAGCGGGACGATCGCGAGATCCTGCATCAGGTGGATCGAGATGATGCGCGTGCCGAGCGGCGTGTTGATCTTGCCCTGATCGCGCAGGATCTGCACGTCGAGCGCGGTGGAGGAGAGGGCGAGGGCAAGCCCGATGACGAGCGCCGCCTGCCAGGTGAACTCGGTGGTGACGAGTAGTGCGCCGGTGATCGCGGACCCGCACAGCAGCACCTGCGCGCTGCCCAGCCCGAAGATATCGTAGCGCAGATCCCACAGGCGTTTGGGACGCAGTTCGAGCCCGATCACGAACAGCAGCAACACGACGCCGAACTCGGCGAAGGCAAGCGTCGCTTCAGGATCCGTGACGAGGCCGAGCAGATGCGGCCCGATGATCATGCCCGCGACGAGATAGCCGACCACCGCGCCGAGCTTCAGCCTGTGAAACAACGGCACCACCGCGACCGCCGCCGCGAGATACACGACGCCGTCGCGAAGTAGGGTCGAATCGCCGCCGACCGCCATCAGCGCGCGGTCCGATTTGCGATGCGCGGGGCAGGCCGGTAGATACGAAGGGAGCAAAACGGAGGCATCGTCACCGGTCATGAAAATCGAGGAAGATAGCCCACAGGTACGCTTCCCGCCGCCGCTCGTCTACGCCGGGATGCTGCTTCTGGGGCTCGGAATCGGGCGCCTGCTCGACGATCCGCCGATCGGGCTCGACATCAAGGTCGCGAGTTTTGCCGGCATGATTCTGGCCATCGCGGGGCTCGGCCTCATCTTCGCGGCGCTGCTGCGCTTCCGGCGGGCGGGCACGAATCCGGAGCCGTGGCGGCAGACGACGGCGTTCGTGGCGAGCGGCGTGTATCGCTGGACGCGCAATCCCATGTACCTCGGCATGGCGCTGATCTTCGCGGGGCTGGCGCTCATTTTCGACAGCCTTGCAACGCTGCTGCTGCTTCCCTTCGTGGTGATCCTGATCGACCGGCAGGTGATCGCGCGCGAGGAGCGCTATCTCGAAGCGAAATTCGGGGACGACTACCGCGCGTACAAGGACAAGGTCAGGCGCTGGCTGTAACCGCCGCGTCTTCCGCCGCGCTCGCGGCTGCATCGAAGGCGAGCAGGATCGAGGGGTGGCGCGCCTTGTAGGCCTGCGCCGGGCGGAAGATTTCCAGGTCCGGCCAGCCTTCCGGCGCGCCGCCTTCTCCCTTCAGGAATGCGGCGAGCGCGACGTGCGCGGTACGGAGTTCCGCGGCCGATCTGCCGAGCACGCCAGCGCCGAGGATCGAGGCCGAGGCCTGCCCGAGCGCACACGCGCGTACCTCCTGCCCGAACACGGCCACACGGCCTTCGGCGTCGAGACCCACGTCGGCGGTGACACGGCTGCCGCAGATCGGCGAGACCTTGCGGCTCGTGCCCTGCGGCGCGGCAAGGCGCGTCTGGTGCGGGATTGTCGCGGCGAGGCGCAGGATCGCGGTGTTGTAGAGCGGTTCGGACATCGCGGCCGATATAGGGTGGCGGCCGCCGTCTAACCAGTCTCGCCGTCGTCGGCGCGGCCGTGGACAAAGCGGTCGACATAGTCGTTGCCGCTGTTTTCGAGGTCGGCGACCTTGCCTTCCCAGTGGATGCGGCCGTCCTTCAGCATGGCGACGCGGTCGGCGATGCGGCGCGCGCTCGCCATGTCGTGCGTGATGGTGACGGCAGTGACGCCGAGATCGGTGACGAGGCTGCGGATCAGCCGGTTGATCGTATCCGCGCGGATCGGATCTAGGCCCGTGGTGGGCTCGTCGAAGAAAATGATCTCCGGTTCCGCCGCGATGGCGCGGGCGAGCGCGACGCGCTTCTGCATCCCGCCCGAAAGCTCGGAAGGCTTCAGGTCCGCGACCGGCGCATCGAGACCGACCTTCGCAAGCAGATCGACCGCCTTCGCGTGCATCGCCTTCGCGTTTGTGGCGCGGCCGCGCGTTAGCGCAAAGGTGATGTTGCGCCACACAGGGAGCGAATCGAACAGCGCGCCGCCTTGGAACAACATGCCGATGCGGTTCCGAAGCTCCGTGCGCTCGGCGCGCGAGGCACCGGCGAGGTCGACGCCGTCCAGCCGGATCGTGCCGCCGTCGATCGGCAGGATACCGAGCACGCACTTCAGCATCACCGATTTGCCGGTGCCGGACCCGCCGATGACCACGAGCGATTCGCCCGGTTCTACCTTCAGGTCTATGTGATCGAGAACCACCTTCGGCCCGAACGTTTTGCGGACCCCGACAAGCTCGATGCTGCCGCCGCGCATCTCCGCGCTCATGTGCCGAACACCAGCACGGTGATGATGAGGTTCGCGAGCAGGATCAGCACGAACGCGCTGACGACGGCGTTCGTCGTCGAGCGCCCGACGCCCGCCGCGCCGCCCATGCTGCGGAAGCCGTGGTAGCAGCCCATCATCGCGATGATGAAGCCGAAAACCGCCGCCTTCACGAGGCTGGACGAGACGTCGTCCCACTCGAGGTACTGGCGCGTCGTGGCGAGGTAGGAGGTGACGTTGAAGCCGAGCCGCTGCGTGCCGATGAGGAAGCCGCCCATCACCCCGAGCGCGTTCGAAACGAGCACGAGCAGCGGCAGCACGAGCACGGCAGCGACGAGACGCGGCGCGATCAGATACTGGAACGGGTCCGTCCGCAGCGTGGTCAGTGCATCGATCTGTTCGGTGACGCGCATCGTGCCGAGTTCCGCCGCCATCGCGGAGGACACGCGGCCCGCCACCATCAGCCCGCCGAGCACGGGGCCGAGCTCGCGCACGATCGCGATGACGGTGACGGCGGGCACGGTGCTTTCCGCATTGAAGCGGCTACCGCCGACGAAAATCTGCTGCGCGAGTGCCGCGCCGGTGAACACGGCGGTGAGGCCGACGACCGGCAGCGAGAACCAGCCGATGATCAGCATCTGCTCCAGGAGCCGGCCGAAATAATAGGGCGGACGCACGGCGGCGCCGAGCGCACGCAGCGTGAACAGCGCGACGCGGCCGATGCTGGCAAGCGCGGCGAGCGTGGCGCGGCCCGGATGGGCGAAGAAAGCGACGAGTGCGTTCATGCGTAGACGCGCTCATAGCGGGCGCCGAGCCCAGTCAGCAACTCATACTCGGAAATTCCGGACTGGGCGGCGGCTTCGGCAAGGTTGTAGGCAATGTCCACCCAGTCGCCCGGCGCCACGGCCGGGGTGTCAGTAATGTCGATGATGACCATGTCCATCGACACACGCCCCACGACAGGCGCGCGCTTGCCGCCAATGAGGGCCGCACCGGTGTTTGAAAAGCCCCGCAGATAGCCATCCGCATAGCCGATGTTGAGCACAGCGAGGCGGCTGTCGCGCGCCGCCGTCCACGTCGCGCCGTAGCCTGCTGTGTCGCCGGCGGGCACGTCGCGGCACTGGATCACGCGCGCGGTGGGAAACACAACCTGGTGCAGGCCCGCGCTGCCGCCATAAAGCCCGATGCCGGGGCGCACGTGGCCGAAGGCATAATCGTGCCCGAGGAAGATGCCCGCGGTGTTCGCCAGCGCGCCGCGGATGCCGAGTGCCACGACCACCGCTTCAAAGCGATCGCGCTGCAGCCCGTTCAGCGGATGCTCCGGCAGGTCCGCGCAGGCGAGGTGAGAGTGAACGGTGCCCACATCCATCCCCGCAAACATCTCGGTACAGAAGCCGCGCCAGTCGAGGCCGAGACGGTTCATGCCGGTGTCCACCATGATGTCGCAGCGCCGGCCTTGGCCGTGGGCGCGCCACAGAGCCACTTGCTCGGGGCTGACGAGTACGGGGTCCGCGTCGATGGAAAGCGCGGCCGGAAGATCGGCGGCATCGACGCCGTGAAGCACCTTCACGCGTAGGTCCGGCGGGTGACCTGCGAGCGTTCCGGCCTCCTGCCAGTTCGACACGTAAGCCGTCCGGCAGCCTTCGGCGTAAAGGCGGTCCATCACGGCCTTTGCTCCGAGGCCGTAGCCATTCGCCTTTACCGCAGCGCCGGCATCCACGCCGGAAAGAGCGCGGAGCTGCCGCCAGTTGGCTGCAAGCGCGTCGAGGTCGATGCGGAGGCGAAGAGGAGACGGCGGGATCATGTGTGAGGACGGATAGCCGTGCAGCCCCTGATGCGCAAATGCCTGTTGGGGGTGGCGAGTATCCCCTCTTCCCGGCCCTCTTCCCGGCGGGGAGAGGGAGTTGTGTTTCGTGTGGCTGATCGATATGTTCTTTTTATGTTCTTGATCTTGGGTGGTGAATGGCGCGGCTGAAAACCCAGTTTGTCTGTCAGGCGTGCGGCGCGGTGAGCCCGCGCTGGGCGGGGCAGTGCGGCGAGTGCAAGGAGTGGAACAGCATCGTCGAGGACGCCGGCGCGGTGGTGACGCCATTCTCGGCGAAGCAGTCGCTTTCGCGCGGCGGTGCGGCGTTTCGCCTGCAATCGCTTGATGAAGACACCCCGCTGCCGCCGCGACTGCCGACCGGTATCGCAGAGCTTGACCGTACGCTCGGCGGCGGTGTTGTGCCGGGCAGCGCGATCCTGATCGGCGGCGATCCGGGCATCGGCAAATCGACGCTGCTGCTGCAGGTCGCGGGCAAGATGGCGATGGCGGGGAAGCGCATCGTTTACCTCTCAGGCGAGGAGGCGGCAGACCAGGTGCGGCTGCGCGCGCAGCGGCTCGGGCTCGGCAAGGCCGACGTGGCGCTCGCCAGCGTCACCTCGGTGCGCGATATTCTGACGACGCTCGCCGAAAACCCGGTGCCCGACCTGCTGGTCATCGATTCGATCCAGACGATGCATTCGGACATGCTGGAGGGTGCGCCGGGCACGGTGAGCCAGGTGCGCGCCGCCGCGCAGGAACTCATCCGTTATGCGAAGTCCGAAGGCGCGGCGGTGGTGCTGGTCGGCCACGTCACCAAGGACGGGCAGATCGCGGGGCCGCGCGTGCTCGAGCACATGGTCGATACCGTGCTCTATTTTGAAGGCGAGCGCTCGCACCAATATCGCATCCTGCGCGCCGTGAAGAACCGCTTCGGCGGCACCGACGAGATCGGCGTGTTCGCGATGGGGGCGTTGGGTCTCGAAGAAGTCTCGAACCCCTCGTCGCTGTTCCTCACGCAGCGCGAGGCGCCGGTGCCGGGATCGGTGGTGTTCCCCGCGATCGAGGGCACGCGGCCGGTGATGGTGGAGGTGCAGGCGCTCGTCGTGCGTCTGCCTTCGGGCGCGACGCCGCGCCGCGCGGTCGTCGGCTGGGATTCGGGGCGGCTCGCGATGATCCTCGCGGTGCTGGAGGCGCGCTGCGGGCTCAACTTCTCGACCTGCGAGGTCTATCTCAACATCGCGGGCGGCCTGCGCATCTCGGACCCTTCGGCGGACCTCGCGGTCGCTGCCGCGCTTGCCTCCGCGATGGCGGAGCGGCCAATCCGGCTCGATACGGTGGCCCTCGGCGAAATCGCGCTTTCGGGCGAGGTTCGCGCCGCGCCGCACCTCGGACTCCGCCTCAAGGAAGCACAGAAGCTCGGCTTCGAGCGCGCCTTCCTTCCGGGCGGCGCGACCGCGAAGGGAGACGGCGTGCCCAATGGTATGAAAGCCACAGGCTTCAAACATTTGTCGGGGCTTGTTGACCACCTCTGCGGCTCGGATTAGGGCCGCGAAATATGGACATGACCGGGTTCGACATCGTCGTTCTGCTCATCGTGGGCGCGCTTGCCGTGCTCGGCGCGATCCGGGGGTTTGTTACCGAGATTCTCACCCTGCTCGCATGGGTCGCGGCGGTCGTGGCGCTCAAGCTTTTCTATCCGGCGGGCAAGCTCGTTGCGGCGGGGATGGTCGGCAGCGAGGTCGCCGCGGCGGCGATCGCCTTCGTCGTCATCTTCTTCGGCACCTTCTTCCTGTTCCGCCTCGTGGGGCGGCTGCTCGGCGACCGCACCAAACGCTCGGTGATCGGGCCGATCGACCGCGTGCTCGGGCTCGGTTTCGGCGCGGTGAAGGGGCTCATCGTTGTTAGCCTCGTCTTCCTTGTGGTGACGCGCGGCCACGCCCTCATCTGGGGCGGCGACGAGAAGCTGCCGGAATGGCTGCTCGCTGCGAAGACGGAGCCGCTGCTCGACATCACGAGCCGCGCAATCATCGATTATGCCGAAGACCGGCAGGAAGGCCTCGGCCTCGGCGACGACCGGCCGGCGGCGTCTCCCGAGGATCAGCACTACAGTGATACGAGCAGCGGCGAGGGCTACACCCACGAAGAACGCGACGCGCTCGACGATCTGCTGGACGATTCGAGCGGCACCGAGATTTAGCCGGAGTTTCCTTCGCGGCGGATTCGCGCTAGGGGCGCGGCCATGACCGAAATTCGCCTCTACAACACGCTGACGCGCCAGAAGGACGTCCTCACACCCGCCGACAAGAACCGGGTGACGATGTATGTGTGCGGCCCCACGGTCTACAACCGCGCGCACATCGGCAACGCCCGGCCCGCCGTGGTGTTCGACGTGCTGTTCAGGCTGCTCCGCCACACCTATGGCGAGACCGCCGTGCACTACGCGCGGAACTTCACCGACATCGACGACAAAATCATGGCCGCCGCAGACGTCGAGGGCGTGCCGATCGACACGATCACCAAGCGCTACGAGGATTTCTACAGCGCCGACATGGGCGCGCTCGGCGTGCTGCGCCCTACGTACGAGCCGCGCGCGACGGAGCATGTGCAGCAGATGGTCGCGATGATCGAAGCGCTCATCGCGAAGGGCGCGGCCTATGCCGCCGATGGCCATGCGCTGTTCGACATCACCAAAGATGCCGCCTACGGCACGCTCTCGCGCCGCCCGATGGACGAGATGATCGCGGGCGCACGTGTGGAGGTGGCGCCCTACAAGAAGAACCCCGGCGACTTCGTGCTCTGGAAGCCGAGTGCGGAGGACCAGCCGGGCTGGCCTTCGCCTTGGGGACGCGGCCGTCCCGGCTGGCACATCGAATGCTCGGCGATGATCGAGGCGCACCTCGGCACCACGATCGACATCCATGGCGGCGGCCTCGACCTTCAGTTCCCGCACCACGAAAACGAATGCGCGCAAAGCCGTTGCGCCCACGACGGCGCACCGCTCGCGAAGATCTGGATGCACAACGGCTTCCTCTCCATGGACAAGGAGAAGATGTCGAAGTCGCTCGGCAATGTGGTGACGGTGGGTGAGCTTCTGGAGCAGCACCACAAGGGCGAGACACTGCGACTGGCGCTGCTCATGGCGCACTACCGCCAGCCGCTGGATTGGAATGAGCGGCTCATCGAGCAGGCGAACAAGAAGTTGGATCGTTGGTACCGCCTTCTCGACGATCTAAGCGAAATTAGTTCGGCCGGAAACAGTGAGGATGCTGGCGTATCAGACCAGTTTCAGATGGCGTTGGAGGACGATCTCAATACACCTGAAGCTATTGCGAGGTTGGATAACGCTGTTCGAGAACTTCGCGAATTGACCCAAGACTGGAAGCAGGGGAGCCGTCTTCAAAGGCAAATTCTTGCTATTGAGCGCGATCGTTTTGTGAACGCGGGTCGTCTTTTGGGCTTGCTGAATACCTATCCTGCCTTCTGGTTGGGCAAGGGAATTGCTGTTCCGACAGGCAAGATCGTTGTTAAAGGGCAAGCGCCTACGGTTGATTCCACCGAGATAGCCAAGCAAATTGCCATTCGCACCGCCGCCAAAGCCGCGAAGAACTGGGCAGAGGCCGACCGTATCCGCGATCAGTTGAAAGCGGAGGGTATCCTCCTTGAGGACAAGCCGGACGGGACGACGGTCTGGCGGCGGGCGTAGACGCGGCGCTCAGTAGAGCGCCGCGACCTCGCGGACGATCATGATGCCGAGCGCGACCCAGGACAGGCTGAAAAGCGCGAAGCGGACCATCACGCGGTTGATGGTCGCCTGCACGAGCGAATGGAGCGCGCGCAGAATCACGTAGGCCCATGCCGCAAGCACGTGCCACTGGTCGGCGTGGCCGAGGAGCACGATGGCGATGACCATCGCGTAGAACATCGTCGGCGCTTCGAAGAGGTGGTTGTAGTTGTCGGCGACGCGGCGGGCCTCGCTCGGCAACGTGTTCAGCGACCCCGGATGCTGCGCCGATTGCGGATCGATTTTCGCCTGATTCATCGCGGGAATCCGCGTCGCGTACATCCAGACGAACATCACGAGATTGAGCAGACCCATCGCGACGATGGTCTGCAGCATCGAAATCACGTTGCTGTTCAAGGTCATGGGCGATCCTCCCCCTATTGGCTCCCAAGCGCGGAACCTGCGCCTTCGGGCCCCCGAGTGCAACCCTCATGGTCGACAGGGCGATTCCGTCCCGATATGGTCCGCCCATGCGTGAGAAAGAGCTTCGGCTGGCGCTCGTTTGCTACGGCGGCATCAGCCTTGCCGTTTACATGCACGGTATCACGCAGGAAATCTGGAAGATGCTGCGCGCGAGCCGCAGTTGGCACGACGCCGATCCGGAGCCACCGGGCGGCGATACCGAGCCCGTCTATCACGAACTGCTCGATGCGATCGGCCAGCACGTTCGCCTGCGCGTGCTCGTCGATATCGTCGCGGGGGCGTCGGCGGGCGGCATCAATGGCATCTTCCTCGCGCAGGCGATCGCCAGTGGGCAGAGCCTCGCACCGCTCGCGGACCTTTGGCTCGACAAGGCGGATGCGGACGAACTTCTCGACCCCGAAGCGGTGCCGAAATCACGCTGGAGTAAGTTCTACGCGCGGCCGCTGCTCTGGATGGCGCGCGGGCAGATCGATCCCTTGGACGAAATCGTCGAGAAGGGCGCGCGCGAGGAACTGCGCATCAAGGTTTCGCGCTTCATCCGCTCGCGCTGGTTCGAGCCGCCGTTTTCGGGCGAGCACTTCACCGAACTGCTGATGGGCGCGTTCGAAGCGATGGCAGAAACGAAGGCGGCCTCGTCGCTGCTGCCGCCGGGCCAGCCGCTCGACCTCTTCGTCACCGTCACCGATTATCATGGCTACCCCGAGCGCCTGCGCCTCCACAGTCCCGAGGAGGTGATGGAGGTGGAGCACCGGAAGCTGATCACATTCCGCGATTCAAGCGAGCGCGGCGCGGAGCGGAAGCTCGCCGACATCCCCTCGCTCACCTTCGCGGCGCGTGCGACGGCGTCGTTCCCCGGTGCCTTCCCGCCGTTCCAGCCGAGCGAACTCGACCGTGTGCTTGCAAAGGACGGCAAGCCCTGGCCGGAGCGCACCTCTTTTCTGTCGCGCGTGTTCCCGCACCGCGCCACGGGCGGTCTCGATCCGTCGAACGCGGTGCTGCTCGACGGCAGCATCCTCAACAACGCGCCCTTCGCGCCCGCCATTGCCGCGCTCCGCCAGCGCCCGGCGCACCGCGAGATCGATCGGCGCTTCGTTTACATCGATCCCAAGCCCGGCATCCGCAGCATCGGCACCCGTACCGACGCTTCGAAGCCGCCGGGCTTTTTCTCGACGATCCTGCGTTCGCTTTCCGACATTCCTCGCGAACAGCCGATCCGCGACGATCTCGATCACCTCGCCGGCCTGTCCTCGCGCGTGCGCCGCCTCAGCCACGTCGTGGAGGGTATACGCGCCACTGTGGACGAAGCGATCGAGGATGCGATCGGCCGCCGCCAGCTGCGCGCGAAGGTATCGCCCGCCAAGCTTCAGCAATGGCGGGCGCAGGCGAATGCAGAGGCGGTGCTGCGTGCGGGCTTCACCTATCCCGCGTACGCGCACCTAAAACTGAGCCAGATCGTAGAGGAAATGGCACGGCTCTTCGCCGACCTCGGTGGGCACGAGCGCGATGTAGCCGAGCGCGTCCGCAAGGAGGTGTGGCGGCACGTCCGTAAGAACGGCATCGACCGGGTCACGAAGACGACGCGCCCCAAGGACGCCGACACCGATGTCTTCGTCCAGTTCCTGCGCCGATATGATCTCGGCTTCCGCATCCGGCGCCTGCGTTTCATCGTCCGCCGCGTGAACGAATGGGGCGATGCGGGCGGGCCCGAGGAGCTTCAGAAGACCGAGGCATTGAAGACGGCGCTCTACGATCTGCTCGCGCCTTATCTCGACCGGCGGCGTCTCGCCTTTTACGGCCCGTGGGTGCGCGACCCCGCAGCGACCGCGAACAACGACCCCATCCCGGTGATCGAGGCGTACGGCGAAGCGCTCGGACTCACCGACTTCGATGCGCTCGGCGATGCGCGGCTCGCTGCCATCATCACGGACTGCACAGCCCCAGATCTTCGCGCGCAGCTGCTCAAAGCCTATCTCGGCTTTCCCTTCTACGACATCGCCACCTTCCCCCTGCTGCAGGGCGAGGGCCTTGACGAGTTCGACGAGATCAAGGTGGACCGCATCTCGCCGGACGACGCGCGCGCGATCCGTGAAGGCGGCGCGCTCGCGACGCTGAAAGGTATAAAGTTCAACAGCTTCGGCGCGTTCTTTAGCCGCGCCTATCGCGAAAACGACTATCTCTGGGGCCGCCTGCACGGCGTGGATCGCGTGATCGACATTGTCGTGTCGGCGCTCCCCGAAGGCAAACGCCTCGACGCCGGGTTCGTCACCGGCATCAAGAAACGCGCCTTCCACGCCATCCTCGACGCCGAGGAGGCGCGGCTGGGGGCCATTCCGGACCTGATCGGGGAGCTGCGCAAGGAGATCGGGTGAGGGGAGCGTGGCAGGTTATCCACAGATAACAACACAGAGTCGCCCCGACGTATATTTCGTCGATGGACTTGCGACGCCGTGCACAATCTCCTGTATAGTACCTCCATGCTGACACCGCTCCGTGCCGTACCGGCTCCTGCCGCTGACTCGCCGACTCTCCCGCACAATCTTGATGCGGAGGCGGCGCTGCTCGGCGCCATGATGATCGACAACCGGCTTGCCGAGGACGTGCAGCTGAAGCTGCGCCCCGAACATTTCTTCGAGCCGGTGCATGGAGAGATTTACGCTGCGATCCTGAAGCTCGTGGACCGCGCCATGCTGGCGACGCCGGTGACGCTGCGGCCGATGTTCGCCGATCACCCCGCGCTCGCCGAGCTTGGCGGGCCGGCTTACCTCGCGCAGCTAACCGAGCAGTCCGCGGCGCTGATCGCCGCGAAGGACTTCGCGGCGCAAATCTACGACCTCGCACTGCTGCGTGAACTCGTGCGCGTCGGACGCGAGATGGTGGTGAGTGCGTCTGACACCTCGCAGGATGTGAACCCGCACGATCAGATTCAGCAGGCCGAACTTGCGCTCTACAAGGTCGCCGAGGAGGGCGAGGTCTCGAACTCGGTGAAGAGCTTCGCCCAGTCCGCGACGCTCGCCGTGCAGATGGCCGAGCGCGCCAAGCAGTCCGGCGGACATCTTTCGGGTATCACCACGGGTCTCAATGCGCTCAACACCAAGATCGGCGGACTTCATCGCTCCGATCTCATCATCCTCGCCGGGCGTCCCGCGATGGGCAAGACGGCGCTTGCCACCAACATCGCCTTCTCGGCCGCCGAACGCCTGATGAAGGATCGTGCCGATCAGATCGACAAGACGAGCGGTGCGGGTGTCGCGTTTTTCAGCCTCGAAATGTCGGCGGATCAGCTCGCGACGCGTATTCTTGCCGAG